>Ga0065715_10000195_pt1 | contig 41796 bp, 36 predicted proteins | sample MisBulReplicate1_FD_59102 | JGI IMG/M metagenome (GOLD analysis project Ga0065715, IMG submission 59102) | Miscanthus rhizosphere microbial communities from Kellogg Biological Station, MSU, sample Bulk Soil Replicate 1 : eDNA_1 v2 (version 2) | ecosystem: Host-associated > Plants > Roots >...
CGGTCCTCGTCCCGGCTCTGAATGGTTTCGTACGGGAGAAACCAGATGTTCCCGCGGCATCGTTTGCCGCTGCCCGCGCGCCGCCACCGCTTCACGTTCGACTGATCCTGATACGGCACGCCGAGCGCCAGGCGGTCCAGCGGGACGTGCCCGCTGACGGTGAAGTGAAAGATGAACTCGTGGCAGTCGTTGACAAATCGCGCGCTATTGATGGGCTTGTAGTGGCCGAGCGCCAGGCTCCGGTCAATCCCTGCCGCGCTCCCCACGGCATCCCGGTCGATTGCGACCGATTTCACCCAGTGCAGCGTGTTCTGCAGCTTCAGGTGGGGCCGGGCCGCCAGCGCGATATCGATGGCCGTCCACGGGTCGGTCGGCCGTGCGCCCACGTTGAGAAAGAGCGATCCGTCCGGCGCGAGCAGCCGTGAGGCGGCCTCCACCCACTCGCCGGTCCACTTCAAGTACCGTTCGCTGGGCAGGGAGTCCGCGTACGTACGGTAGCGAATCCCCAAGTTGTACGGCGGCGATGTCACGATGGCACTGACCGAGCCGGCCGGGAGCGTCGGCAGCAGCGTCAGGCAATCGGCGTGATAGAAGCGAAGGGTTGCGCGGGAAGCGGTGAGAGTGTCGTACGGACGGGGCGCCACGGACTCCCCATCATAGCCAATCCGCGGTGGCCCGCGGCTGGCTGACGGGGATTACGACGCGCGCGCCGCGAGCACCGGCACCGCCCTGGGCTGTCGCTCGCCGTGCAGCACGTGGTTCCGCCGGTGCCCATGCGAACCGCACGTCGTGCCCTTCTCTTCGACGTAGGCCACCTCGCGGCTCGTCGCCACTTCGCGGTAGTGGCCGACGACGCACCCGCAGGTGAGTGTCGTGAAACCGAGAAGCCTCACCAAGCTCATCGAACCCCTCCATTGTGAAACTCTAGCAACTACTGTGCCGCGTTTCGAAAAGATGTCTGAGCGCTCGCCCCACCACTCACGCATCAACAACTACGACGAGATTCCGCATCAAATCGACTTCGAGAAGCGATATTCAGACCAGGAGCAGACAATCAGCCTTACCTTCAGCGTCGCTGGTGATAACGTCTCGTCGCAATGCGTCCGAGTGTTGGATTTCTGACGCCAATGTTTTGGATGACCGTGTGTCGTTCTTGTCTCACCACACTCGTACTAACGCTGTCCGTCGTCGCGTGGAACGCAAGCGCTCGAGGCGTTCCAGACCCTGCCGTCGACCGACTGCTCGCCGACAAAGCGGTGGCCACCGCGCGGAGGGCGATTCGAGAGGTGGAAGCCGCCACCATCGAGACGCAGATTGACGTGTGCGAAGTGCCCGCGCCGCCGTTTGGCGAGGCCGCGAGGGCCCGGGTAATGAAAGGGCTTTTCGAGCGAGCTGGTCTCACGGCCGTCCGGATAGACCAGGAAGGCAACGTACTCGGCGAGCGGCCGGGACGCGAAAGCGGCCCGCGAGTGGTGGTCAGCGCCCACCTGGACACCGTCTTCCCGAAGGGCACCGACGTGCGGGTGACCCGCAAGGGCAACCTACTCGCTGGCCCGGGCATCGGCGACGACTGCCGCGGCCTCGCCGTGCTCCTCGCAGTGGCGCGGACGCTCCAGGCCCACCCCATTCAGACGGATCGCCCCGTGCTTTTTGTGGCCACGGTGGGCGAGGAGGGCCTGGGCGATCTTCGCGGCGTCCGGCATCTCTTCGAAGGCCCCCTGAAAGGACAGATCGGGCAGTTCCTGTCCTTCGACGGCGACGGTCTCGGCATCGTATCGAAGGGTGTCGGCAGCCGGCGGTATCGCGTGACGTTTTCGGGGCCGGGTGGCCACAGTTGGGGCAGCTTCGGCATGGCGAATCCGATTCATGCGCTGGGCCGCGCCGTCTCGGGCATCGCCGCGCTCCAGGTCCCTGCCACTCCGAAAACCACGTTCAATGTCGGTCGCATCGGTGGAGGGACGTCGGTGAACTCCATCGCGGCGTCGGCCTGGATGGAAGTGGACCTCCGGTCCACCAGCCAGGACGAGCTCGAAGCGCTCGATCGCAGCTTCCACGCTGTGGTGGATTCAGCGGTGATTGGCGAAAACCAGCGATGGAACGGTCGGGGCGCCGTTACCGCGACCCTCGATCGCACGGGGTTCCGGCCCACCGGAGAGACGCCCCCCGACTCGCTGCTGCTGCGCCGTGTGCTCGCGCTGACAAGCGCGATCGGCGGCAGCGTTTCCCCGTCCGCCGGCTCCACGGACGCGAACATGGCCATGAGTCTGGGGATCCCCGCGCTCACCCTGGGCTCGGGCGGCTCGGGGCGCGGGGCTCACTCGCCGGGCGAGACCTTTGACACGACGGGGTCGGCGGCCGGAACGGAACGGGCTTTGCTCGCTGTGCTGGCGGCCGCAACGGGCGAGCCCTAGACGGTTTCTTGGCGCTCCAGCGGGCAGGGAAAGGAAACTTTGCGCAAGCGCAAAGCAAAACCCCTTTGCCCTCTATAGATTGTCTGTTACGATACCGATGAAACGCCAGAAGTCGGTGTTTCGACACCCACGGGAGATTTTGCCGGTGTTACAGGCCCGAACGCGCCTTTTCGCTCGGATCTTGCTTGTTGCCGTGAGCTTCGCCGTCGCAGGCGTCGCCGAGGCGCGGAGCGGGGCGTCCGGGTCCGCCACGACGACAAAGACCGCCACAAGTTCTGCCAAGAAACGTCACCGCGCGACGCCCGCGACGAAGTCGGCGACGAGCCGCTACACATCGCAGACGGCGCGCAACCGTCGCGCGCGGCTGGCCCGCGCCAAGGCCGCGGCTCGCGCGCGCCAGTGGCGCGACGTCTCCGAGCCCCGGTTCAAGACCAACGATCAGGGCGAAGTCGTTCCGGACATCAGGGCCGAGGCGGCGATCATTTACAACCCCGAGACGCACCAGGTGCTCTGGGAAGAGAACTCGCAGGACTCGCGGTCGATCGCCAGCATCACGAAGGTGATGACCGCCGAAGTGCTGCTCGAGTCGAACCCGGACCTGACGCGCGAAGTGGTGATCGAGCGCTCCGACGTGAGCCACGCGAATCACACTTACCTGCGCGCGGGTGAACGCGTCTCGATCGACGACCTCCTGCACCTGACGCTCATCGCGTCGGACAACGCCGCGGCGCGTGCACTGGCGCGCACGTCCGAGGTCGGCACCGAGGCCTTCGTCGATCGCATGAACGAGAAGGCGAAAGAGATGGGGCTGCAGCAGACCTCATATGCTGATCCCTCCGGCCTGATCGCGGCCAATGTTTCGTCCGCCTACGACATGGCGCGCCTCATCGCATTTGCGTCGAGCGACGGCCGTGTCGCTTCGATCATGCGGATGCCGTACTACACCGTGATGACCAACCGCCGCGTCATCAACATCCACAGCACGAACCAGCTCGTAGTGAAGGGCGATGTGGACGTGCTGGCGGGGAAGACCGGCTTCATCTCGAAGTCCGGGTACTGCCTGGCCACGCTCCTGCGCCTGCCGCAGTCGGGTCAGGAAGTGGCGGTAGTGGTGCTCGGCGCGCGTTCGAATGCGGGCCGCTTCATGGAAACGCGGCACCTGTTCAACTGGCTCAGCTCTCGCGCAGGTGAGCTGGTCACGCCGGTGGCCGCAGCCCAGCCCGAAAACTGACGCGAGTGGCCGAACCAGAGTTCGGCCCCCGGCCCATCCTCTAGTTCGCGTATCCCCGTTGAATGGCGGCCGCGTCGAGCGGCAGCGTCGCGATCGTGTCGACCGCAGGCAGTGCCGGTCGTCGGGCACCTCGCGAATCGTAGGCCTTCAGATAGCGCCGGCACTTGTTGCAGGCGTAGATGCGATAGCGCCGATCCGGGCTCGTAAACGTGACGAGATGCGAAGGATCCCGCGTCTCGCATCCAGTGCAGCCCACCTCGTCCCACGGCCAGCGCCCTTCGCAGCGTCCGCACGTCAACAGCCGCGCGCCTTCCGCGGTGAGAATGGCGAACTCGGCTTCGGCGCCGCAAAACGGGCACCATGGTTGGTGCCACGCCTCGAGCTTGACGCCTTGACTGGCGACATCGACGGCGCGTGCGAGGAAAGGGCGAATGGCCAGCGTGAAGACCTGATCCAGGCCTGCGGGGAGGTTCTCCCGGGTGCTGCCGGCCTCTCGTTGACCGGGCGGCACTGATGACTCGCTGTACCAGGCCGCGAGTTGTTCCTCGATCGTCCTCACTTCGCGTGCCAACTCGACGATGCGTGCGTGGTCGTCGGGATCGAGGCTCTCATGACGGCGCAGAATATCGGCTGTCTGCCGAATCGCGAGGCGGAAGGCCGACCAGTCGAGCGAGACCTCGGAGAGCTCCAGAAGCCGCTGTCCGCCCGAGAGGCGCTCCGCCGCTGCCGATGCTGTCAGCAGCACGACGGGCGTCGTCACGCGCGCCCGCAGGCGGCGTTGCGATTCCACCAGCTCGATCTGCAGGTCAATGGCCGGCGCCAGCTCAGGCTGCGAGGCGCGCAGCGCGCGCAGCTCCGCGATGTCGGGAGGAGCTGGCCGCATGGGCCTGGGCTGGTCGGAGCGCATTTCGTGGCTCACTCCATCTGACTCTATCTGAACGGCCACGACGACGCTACGGACGCGCCGGCGGGACACCATCCGGCATCTGATAAAGTGACCGGCGCGTCAAGACTGGCGCTGAGCCGGCCGGTCGGGCGATGATGGTGTGTTGGGTCGTCGCCGGGGGCGAGACTGAGGATGCAAGGAGAACAGGATGGCTTCGGAAAAGGTGCAGGTGTTCACCGACGGGAACTTCGAGGAGCGGGTGCTGAAGTCGCCGCGCCCCGTGCTGGTGGATTTCTGGGCTGACTGGTGCGGCCCCTGCAAGCGCATCGCGCCGACGGTCGACCAGCTCGCGGCGGATTTCGATGGCCGCGCTGACATCGGCAAGCTCGACGTCGACGACAATCCACGGACGCCGGCACAGTACGCCGTCCGCGGTATTCCGATGCTGATCATCTTCAAGGGCGGGCAGGTCGTCGATCAGGTCGTCGGCGCGCAGGTCACGCGCGACCAGTTGTCCTCGCTCATCGAGAAGCATCTGTGAACATCGATACGCTGCCGGTTGTCATCATCGGGTCGGGCCCGGCGGGCCTGACCGCCGCGCTGTACGCGGCCAGGGCGAACCTGCATCCGCTCGTGATCGAAGGCCTCGAGGCGGGTGGCCAGCTCATGATCACGACGATGGTCGACAACTGGCCGGGCTATCGGGACGGAATCATGGGCCCGGACCTGATGGACGAAATGCGCGCGCAGGCCCAGCGGTTCGGCGCCCGCATCATCACGGGTCACGTCACCTCGGTCGACGTCGCGCACCACCCGTTCCGCATCAAGACCGAGGACCACGAGTATCACGCGCGGGCGCTGATCATCGCGACCGGCGCATCGGCCCGCTGGCTCGGGCTCCCCTCGGAGCGCAAGCTCGTTGGCCGCGGCGTCTCCAGTTGCGCGACCTGCGATGGCGCCTTCTTCAAGGGCCGTCCCATCGTCGTCGTCGGCGGCGGCGATACCGCGATGGAAGAGGCGATCTTCCTCACGCGCTTTGCTTCGAAGGTGACCGTCGTCCACCGGCGCGAAACCCTGCGCGCGTCGAAAGTGATGCAGGACAAGGCGTTTGCCAACCCGAAGATCGAGTTCGTCTGGAACAGCGAGGTCGTCGACATCCTGGACGGCGGCAAGGGGGAAGTGACTGGCGCCGTGCTGCGCAACGTGCAGACCGACGAGCGCACGGAGTTGGCGGTGGATGGTGTGTTCGTGGCGATCGGCCACGTGCCCAACACCGACCTCTTCAAGGGCAAGCTCGAGCTGAACCCGAATGGTTACGTCGTGACCGACGGCACGAGAACGAGCGTTGAAGGCGTGTTCGCCTGTGGCGACGTGCAGGACTTCACGTATCGCCAGGCGGTGACCGCCGCCGGCTCAGGCTGCATGGCCGCAATCGATGTCGAGCGCTACCTTGAGCACGCCGCCCACCTGGAGCACACGGCCAAGAATGCCGTGGCCGCTCACGAGTAGGCGGCCGAACTGAAGTTTCGGCCTACGACTGGATCCACCCTCCACCCACAACTTCGTCCCCGTCGTAGAAGACGGCGGCCTGTCCTGGGGTGACGGCGCACTCGGGCCGATCGAAGTCAACGCGCGCCCGGCTGCCATCGAGGGCGGTGACCGTAGCGGCAGCCGGGTAGTGGCGATGCCTGATCTGCACGCCGACGCTCACCCCGGTCGACGGCGGCTCGCCAGCGATCCAGTTCACCTCTCCAACGGTGCAGGTTTCACGCTCCAGCTCCTGGCGTCGCCCCACGACGACACGGCGCTCTGGCGCGCTGATCTCGACAACGTACAGCGGCTCGGTCGATGAGAGCCGCAAACCCTTGCGCTGCCCGATCGTGAAGCGATGGACGCCGTCGTGCCTGCCCAGCACCTGGCCGTCCGTGCCCGTGATGACGCCGCCCGAGGGAGGAACCGGCAAAGTCCGCTCGACGAAGCTCGCGTAGTCACCGTCGGGAACGAAGCAGATCTCCTGGCTGTCGGGCTTGTCGGCCACGGGCAGCCCGCGATCTCGTGCGTAGGCCCGCACGTCACCCTTGGACATCTCACCGATCGGGAACGCCGCGTGTACGAGCTGCGACTGCGTCAGCGAGAAGAGGAAATAGGACTGGTCCTTTGAGGCATCGCGCCCCCGCAGGAGCCGCCGGCGCCCGGTCACTGCATCGGCCTCGACACGCGCGTAGTGGCCCGTCGCCACCGTCGGCGCCCCGAACCCGGCGGCCCGATCGACCAGCGTCGCGAACTTCAGGTCGCCGTTGCAGTGCGCGCAGGGAATCGGCGTCCGGCCCGCCGCGTACTCGGACACGAAGTTGTCGATGACGGTCCTCTGGAACTGACGCTCCAGGTTCAGCACGTAGTGAGGGATGCCGATGACCGCCGCCACGCGCCGGGCGTCGTGCAGGTCGTCGAGCGAGCAGCACCGGCCAAACGTGTGCGTCGCGCCTTCGCGCTGGTCGTAAAGCTGCATCGACAGCCCGACCACGTCGTCGCCGAGATCCTGCAGCAGCGCTGCAGCCACCGAGGAATCCACGCCGCCGGACATGGCGACGACAATGCGGGGGGCCACGCTGAATCTTTACGCGCCGGCGCCGGCCGGCAGCCGGGTCAGCGATCGCAGCTTTTCGACCACGGCCGGCAGCAAGCCGACGACGCGGTCGACTTGCTCGGCGGTGTTGTCGGTGCCAAGGCTGAAGCGAATGGCGTTGTGGGCCCGCCCCGACGGCAGGCGCATGGCCTTGAGGACGTGCGATGGCTCCAGCGATCCCGACGAGCACGCCGATCCCGTGGAGACGGCCACGCCCTCGAGATCGAGAGCGATGAGGAGCGACTCGGCTTCGACGCCCGTGAAGCTGATGTTCGTGGTATTCGGGACACGGGGGGCGCCGCCGCCGTTGACGACCGTGCCGGGGACCGTGGTCAGGACGCCGCCCTCCAGCCGGTCGCGCAGCGCCTCGAGCCGCGCCGCTTCCTCGTGCAGGTGTCGCAGCGCCAGCCGCGCGGCGACGCCGAGGCCGACGATCGAGGCGACGTTCTCGGTGCCCGCGCGCCGATTGCGCTCATGGCGTCCGCCGGTGAGGATGGGCGCGAGCCGGACGCCGCGACGGATCCAGAGCGCACCGACGCCTTTGGGGCCGTTGAACTTGTGGGCCGAAAGCGACAGCAGGTCCACGCCGAGGGCGCGCACGTCCACCGGCAGCTTGCCGACGGTCTGCACGGCGTCGGTGTGGAACAGGGCGCCGCGGGCTCGAGCCATGGCGGCCAGATCGGCGACCGGCTGGATCGTGCCGATCTCGTTGTTGGCGTGCATCACCGAGACGATAGCGGTCTCCGGAGTAAGGAGGCCTTCGAGCTCGGCTGTCATGACCACGCCGGCGGTGGTCACCGGTACGGTGGCCCAGTCGTAACCGCGGCGCGCGAGATGCCGGCACGTGTTGAGGACGGCTTCGTGCTCGATTGTGCTGGTGACAAGGCGCTTGCGGCCGCGCGCCTCCATCGCCTCGGCGGCGCCGCGAAGGGCGAGGTTGTCCGCTTCGGTGCCGCCGGCGGTGAAGACAACCTCGGCCGCCTCGGCCCCGATCAGAGTTGCGACACTCGCTCTGGCCTCGTCGATGGCNGCCTTGGCACGCTGGCCGTAGGCGTGGACGCTCGACGCATTCCCGAATGTCGAGGCCAATGCCTCCGCCATNGCGGCAACCACTTCCGGGGCCACCGGCGTCGTCGCATTGTGATCGAAGTACGTAGACACCGTCGGTCGATCATAGCATCGCCGCTAACCCTCAGCAATAAAACGACTAGACAACACTTTGCGGGGTTGCCTATACTGCCCCGGAGATTCCCCGGCAAGTGCGTCCCACGACGCCCGTCGTCACCCTGTGGTTGCGGCGCTGGCGCCTGGAGGTCATTCAAACATGTGGAAGCGAGACGAGGCGGTCAAGCCGCCGACCCCGCCGACTCCGGCCGCTCCGGCGGTGGCGGCCACACCGGCCAGTCCGGCTGTGGCCTCGCACTCCGAAGTCCGTGCGGCGGGAGCGAGGGATGTCGTGCACATCGGCAAATCGGTCGTCATCAAGGGCGAATTGAACGGCAGCGAAGACCTGACGATCGAAGGACACGTGGAGGGCAAGATCGAACTGCGCGATCACGTGCTGACGATCGGACCCAACGGCAAGATTCGCGCTTCGATTTTCGCCAAGTCGGCGATCGTGGTCGGCGAGGTCGTCGGCAACATCACGTGCTCGGAGAAGGTGGATCTTCGCGACAACGGCTCTGTGGACGGCGACATCATCGCGCCGCGCGTGGCCATTGCCGAGGGCGCGCACTTCCGCGGCAGCGTGGACATGAAGCGCGGAGGCGCTGCGGCACCGGGTGCGACGAAGGCTGACGTGAAGGCGGCCGAGCCGCCGAAGCCTGAGCCGCCGAAGTCGCCGCCGCCGCAGCCCCCGCAGCCCGGCGTGGCGCCCTTGGCGAATCCGGGCGCCCAAAAGGTGGGCGTCTAGCACGCAGGCTGCCTGGTGGCAAGCGAGTCGACCGGGAAAGCCTGGGCAGGGTTGTTCGGACGCGCGGGTGCGCGGCGCGGCGACGCGGAGGAACCGTTGTCGCTCGCCGAGCCCGCGCCGTCCGGGTCTACCTATGCCACCAAGGCGCTCAAGAAGTTCCTGGCGACGCTCACCAGCCGCCCCGATCCCGTGTTGCTCGACCTTGGCCCCGTCATCGGGTCCAACGTTTCCTTCTTCGGTGAGCAGCTCGGGTGCAAGATCTTCGTCGAGGACGTCTTCGCCGATATCGATCGGTACGAGCGCGCCGGGACGACCGGGGACCTGGCGTCGTTCCTGTCGAAGCGGTTTGCCCACGCGGAAGGGAGCATCGACGGGATCCTCTGCTGGGATCTGCTCGACTTCCTCGACCCGGCATCCGCGCAGGTGGTGGCCGCCGCGCTGAGCCGGATGCTCACCGTGGACGGCGCACTGCTGGGGTTTTTCAGCACTGCCACGGCGCGGGACGCGACGTTCGTGAAATACGTCGTAGTAGACGATCTCAATCTGCGGCACCGTCCGTACGGGCCCCAGCGCATGCGGTCGCGGGTGCTGCAGAACCGTGACATCATCAGGTTGTTCGAGCGGCTGCGGGTGTCCGACTCGTTTCTCCTGCAGACCAACATCCGCGAGATCCTGTTCCGCAAGCCGGCCTATCTGGCATCCCCGTAGGTCCGGCCCCGGGGGGGAGGCCCGTCGATGTCACGGCCGATCATCGCGCTGCTCACGGACTTCGGCACGGCGGACCACTACGCCGGCACGATGAAGGGCGTCGTCCTCGGGCTGTGTCCCGACGCCACGCTCGTCGACGTCAGCCACGACATCCCTCCGCACGACGTCATGACGGCCTCGATCGAGCTGGCCGCCTGCTACAAGTACTTTCCCGCTGGGACGATCTTCCTCGTCGTGGTGGACCCGGGCGTGGGATCGGCCCGCCGCGGGCTGGTTGCCGAGGCGGGTGACTACCGGTTCGTTGCGCCCGACAACGGCGTGCTCACCGGTGTCTTCCACGAGCAGCGGCCCAAGCGCGTGATCGAGTTGACGGAGCGGCGCTACGCGCGCCCGACGGTGAGTCGCACGTTCGAGGGCCGCGATCGATTCGCGCCCGCCGCTGGATGGCTCGCGCGCGGCACCGAGCCGACGGCGATGGGGCGCCCGGCGTCCACGTGGCAGCTGCTCGACGTGCCCGAGCCGAAGCTGGCTGAGTCCGTGCTCGAGGGCCAGGTGGTCCGCGTCGATCGGTTCGGCAACCTGGTGAGTAACATCGATCGCCGGCTGTTCGACCAGTTCAGGCACGACGGTGCGATCCGCATCGCCGTGAACGGCCAGAGCATCGACCGGCTTGTTGCCACGTACGCCGAAGCGCCCGTGGGCCAGGCCTGCGCCCTCTTCGGCAGCTCCGAGCACCTGGAGCTCGCGGTGAACGGCGGGTCGGCCGCCGAACTGCTGCACGTCGGCCGCGGCGCCGGCGTCCGGATCGACCGGGGCTGAGCCGCACGCCCTTCTTCCACCCGAGTGACCCGAGATGATTGACCTGGAGTTGACCGAGGAACAGCGCCTGCTCGAGCAGACCGTTCGAGAGTGGGCCGGCCGCGAGGTGGCCCCGCGCATCAAGGAGCTCGATCGCGCGCACAGCTTCGACCCGAAGATCCTGCCGCAGATGGCCTCGCTCGGCCTGCTCGGCATCTCGGTGCCCGTCGAGTACGGCGGCGCGGGTATGGATTACATCTGTCTGGGTCTGGCGAGCGAAGAGCTGGAGTACGTGGACACGTCGCTGCGCGTGATCCTGTCGGTGCACGCGGGGCTGAACTGTCTCTCGCTGCTCACGTGGGGGAACGAGGATCAGAAGCAGCGATACCTTGTGCCCCAGGCGCAGGGGACGAAGATCGCGACCTACGGGTTGACCGAGCCGGCCGCCGGCAGCGACGTTCGCGGCATTCAGACTGTGGCCGCGAAGAAAGGCGATCGCTGGGTACTCTCCGGCGAGAAGATGTGGATCTCGCTCGCCGACGTGGCGGACAACTTCCTGGTGTTCGCGTGGTCCGACGCGGAAAAGAAGAAGCAGCGCGATCCGTCCGGCATCTCGGCCTTCATCGTCGAGCGCGGGTTCAAGGGGTTTTCGAGCGGCACGCTGAAAGAGAAGTGGGGCATCCTCGCGGGCAACACCGGGCACTTCAAGATGGACGAAGTGGAAGTGCCCGAGGAGAACGTCCTGGGCCGCGTCGGCGAGGGCTTCAAGATCGCGATGTTCGGGCTCGACCAGGGCCGCTACACCGTCGCCGCGGGCGCCACGGGCCTCATCCGCGCGTGCCGCGATGCGTCGTCGAAGTACGCGCTGCAGCGCCGGACGTTCGGGCAGGCGATCGCCGAGCACCAGCTCGTGAAGCAGATGATCGCGCACATGGAGTCGGACTACCAGGTGTCGCGCCTGCTGTGGCTGCGTGCCGGGTATCTCAAGAACAGCGGCCTGCGCAACACCCGCGAGACCGGCCTGGCCAAGTGGTACTCGACCGTGGCGTCGGAGCGCGCCGCCGGTGACGCCGTGCAGGTGCATGGCGCCAACGGGTACTCGGACGAGTATCCGGTCGGACGGTTCTATCGCAACTGCAAGGGCGCGGTGATTTACGAGGGCACGCGTGAAGTGCACACGCTGATGCAGGCCGACTACGTTCTCGGCTTTCGCCAGGACAAGCCGACGCGCTGCGAGCTGCCGGCGTGGCGTGGCGCGTCCGAGTAAATTCGTCATTCGTCAATGGACTCCGACCTCTCCCTCGATTTCCTTCGAGTCGTCGAGCAGGCAGCGATTGCCTGCGCCCACACGATGGGCCAGGGAGACCGCCACAAGGCCGATGAGGCGGCGGTGGTGGCCATGCGCCGCGAGCTCGATGCGGTCCCTATCGACGGGACGATCGTCATCGGCGAAGGCGAGCGCGATGAAGCGCCGATGCTGTTCATCGGCGAGAAGATCGGTCTCGCGAATGTCGTGAACGGGCGGAGCGGGCTGGGTGCTCCGCAAATCGACATCGCCGTCGATCCCCTTGAAGGCACCAACCTCTGCGCGACCGGTGCGCCGGGTGCGATAGCCGTGCTCGCCGCGTCGGAAAAGGGCGGGTTGCTCCACGCGCCGGATCTCTACATGGAGAAGCTGATCGTGCCCGAGCCGGCGCGCGGCAAGGTGGATCTCGACGCTCCGGTTGGCGACAACCTGCATGCCATTGCCAAGTCACTGAGCCGCGACGTCGATGACCTCGTCATCACCGTGCTCGATCGGCCGCGCCACGAGAAGCTCATCGCGGACATTCGCGCGACGGGCGCGCGGATCAAGCTGATCGGCGACGGTGATCTCTCCGCGGCCATCGTCGCCGCGGTGGCCGGGACCGGCGTCCACGCGGTCATGGGCACGGGTGGTGCGCCGGAAGGTGTCCTCACCGCCGTCGCGATGCGGTGCCTGAACGGCGAGATCTACGCGCGGCTCGTCGTCCGCACGCCCGAGGACGAGGCGCGGTCGCGCGCGATGGGCATCACCGACCTCGGCCGGATCTACACGGCCAACGATCTCGCGCCCGGCCGTCATCTCATCTTCGCGGCGACAGGCGTCACCGAGGGCGCGTTGATGAAAGGGGTGCGATTCTTCCGCGACGGGACGCGCACGGCATCGCTCGTGATGCAGACTTCGCCTCGACAGATCCGTTTCATCGACTCCATCCACGTCGCCCAGGCCGACAACGTCACCATCCGCTTCTGACGCCATGGGGCAGGTTTCCACGTCCGGCCTGGACCCCGACGCGCGTACGCTCGCCCTCTGGCGGCGCAACCTTGCCGCGCTGGTCGCCGCCGTCTTCATCGGGTTCACCGGGTTCACGCTGGTGATGCCGTTCCTGCCCATCTACATCCAGCAGATGGGCGAGACGGACCTGGGCGCCATCGCCATGTGGACGGGCGTGTCCCTGGGCGTGACGCCGGCGATGACGGCACTGTTCGCGCCGATCTGGGGCCGCCTCGCCGATCGCTTTGGCCGCAAGGTGATGGTCCTCCGATCGCTCGCCAGCTTCGTCATCCTGATGGCGGCCATGGGGTTCGCCCGGGCGCCGTGGCACTTGTTCGCGCTCCGCCTGGTGCAGGGCTTCTTCGCGGGCTACGGCGCGCTCTGCCTGGCGATGGCGGCGGAAGGCGCTCCCGAGGGCCGCATGGCCCAGTCCATCGGCGTCGTGCAGACGGCGCAGCGTCTCGGACCGGCGCTGGGCCCGGTCATCGGCGGCATCGTCGCCGCGTGGGTGGGACTTCGCGCCACCTTCCTGATAACGGCGAGCTTCTACCTTGTCGCGTTCGTGCTCGTGGCTGTGGTCTATGTCGAGAAGGCGCCGTCGGCCGGCAAGCCGCACGCGGCGCTGCCGTCGGAACGCGTCACGTTTACAAACGTGCTCGCGTTCGAGAACTTCCTGCTCCTGATGGCGCTCATCTTCGGCTTCCAGTTCGTCGACCGCAGCCTGGGCCCCGTGCTGCCGCTGCACCTGTCGTCGATCGGCGTTCCGGATTCGAAGGTGGCGCTGGCCTCGGGCGTGATCTTCTCCGCGCTGGCGTGTGCCGCCGCGCTCGGCCATCACCTCTGCGCGACGTTCCTCTCGCGGTGGGGCGCGCGACGCTCGCTGACCCGCGCCTCGATGATCGCGGCAGCTGGTGCCGCCGGGATGGCCCTCTCGGCGAACGTCTGGCTTTTCGGAGCGACGGCCTCGATATTCGGTATCGGGATCGGCGTGGCGATGACGGCCGCCTACACGACGGCGGCGAGCGCCATCCCAGAGGCCGCTCGTGCGTTCGGGTTCGGCTTCCTCACCAGCGCGTCACTGGTCGGCATGGCGATAAGCCCGATGGTGGCCGGTCTGCTCGCGCACGCGGGCATCCGATCGGTGTTCCTCGTGGACGGCGCGATGCTCCTAATCTTCGGTGTCGCAGTCCGGCAGGTCATGGAGGAGCCGACCGGCGTGGCGGCCAGCCCTGCCATGGAAGACGCCTGAAAGCGGCACCCCTAGTTTGTTTGAAAGGTCCGGCTACTTCGATCGCCGATTTCCGCGCCGTCTGTCTCGATGCTAGCGTCCGCACTGGTTAGCGGTCTCTCTTCCCCCATTCGACGCAAAGGACGCCCATGGAACCGCGGTATCGGTGTGTACCTCGTGAGATTCTGGTGATTCTGGCGGTGACGCTCACGGGCAGCGTACTTCTGCCAACCCGAGCTGTTGGCCAGAACACGACGGCCACGGTCACTGGCCTGGTGCTCGACAACCAGAAACTGGCGGCGCCGGGCGCAGCGGTGATCATTACCGACAGCAATCGGGGCTTCACTCGCTCTACCACGACCGGTCAGGACGGAGTGTTCGAAATCGCCGGTCTTCAACCGGGCGAGTACCGGCTCAACGCAAGTCTCCAGGGCTTCACACCCACCCAGATCGACCTGCGTCTCGAGGTCAACCAGCGTCTCCGGCTCGACGTCGTGCTCCAACCTGGCGGNGTGTCCGAGGACGTGGTGGTGCATCAGANTGCGCCACTCCTCGATACGGTGAGCTCCTCAGTNGGACAAGTGATTGGCGAGGAGCAGATCTCGCAGCTTCCGCTCAACGGNCGCCAGTTCCTGGAGCTGGCCATGCTGGTGCCCGGAGCGCACACGTCGCACGGGGCCTCAACGGGGACGACTACGCCGCTCTACTGGCGTCCCGGGCAGAACTCTGCGATCAGCGTGACCGGTGGCCGGCCGAGCGCCAACGCCTTCCGCATCGACGGGACGACGAACACCGATCCGTCGTTCAACACCTACATCGTGAACCTCCCACCCGACGCCATCCGCGAGTTTCAGATCGAAACCGCGAGCTATTCGGCGGAACTCGGCGCGGCGGGCACGGGTCAGGTGAACGTCGTCACGAAGTCGGGGACGCAGGCATTCCACGGCAGCCTGTACGAGTACCTTCGCAACAGCGCATTTGACGCGCGGCTGTTCACCAGCCCGCACGAGCTGCCGCACTTCGACCAGAACCAGTACGGCGGCACCCTCGGCGGACCTCTCGTCAGCAAGGGAACGTTCTTTTACGGGAGCTTCGAAGGCTTGCGAAGCTCCCAGGGCCAGTCCATGGTCATGAGCGTGCCCCCGGAGATGTGGCGGATGGGCGACTTCAGCGACGGCCCGCCCATTTACGATCCGAAGACGACGAGAGCCAACCCGAACTTCGATCCCAGCAGGCCGGCGAGCCCGGCGAATCCCCAGCTGATTCGATCGCAGTTTCCCGGCAACGTCATTCCGATGGAGCGCATCAACCCTGTCGCGCTCAGCGTGCTTCAGCAATATGTGCCGCTGCCAAACCTTGGCGAGGGGATGGACGTGGGAATGGGCATGTCCATGGGAGGCGCGTTCAACAACTATCTCGACACGCGCGCCCAGAAGCTGCAGAACGATCAGGGGACGGTTCGGATCGACCACGGCTGGCAGAACGGCAGCCTGTTGTTCGGCCGATACACACTGAGCAGTGAGCGGGGGTTCACACCCGAGAACCTGCCCGGCTTCGGCACGAACCACGACAACCGCCTGCAGAGCGTGACGGCGAGCTTCGTGCAGCCGATCGGCTCGCGACTGGTGCATGAAGTGCGTCTCGGTTTCGCGCGCATGGAGCTCGCACGAGACGGCGAGGCCGCGGGCGTGGCCGATCTCATCGGCCAGCTGGGCATCAGGGGCGTCGGGTTCGGGGGCCCCGATGCGTACGGGCTACCGTTCTTCAACGTCCAAGGCTACCAGCCGTTCGGAGATTCGCTGCTCTGCACGCCCTGCCGCTACGACAACAAGCTGCTGCAGATTGGGGACCGACTGACGTGGGTCAAGGGGCAACACTCCCTGAAGTTCGGCGGTGACTTCCGCTACTTCAAGTGGGACATGCTGGGCTTCTTCCAGAATCGGGGCTACTACCAGTTCACCAACGGGTTCACGACCGAGACCGCGTCGAACGACGGCACAGGTCAGGCCCTGGCCAGCTTCCTGCTGGGGCAGCCGACGGTGATGCAGCGGCAGGCCGGCCTCCCGTCGATGAACCTGCGGCAGCCCGGATACGAGACGTTCGTCCAGGACGACTGGCGAATTGGCACTCATCTGACGCTCAATCTCGGGCTCCGGTACGAATACATGCCGCCGCTGCACGACGCAAACAAGATCCTGACGAACCTTGTCTGGATTGACGGCAAGCCGTGGGCGTACGCGGGCGGGCAGGCCGGCTATCCGTTGGGCCTCACGTATCCGGACCGAAACAACTTCGCTCCCCGGATCGGCGCCAGCTACAACCCCGATGGCGGACGCTACGTCATCCGTGGCGGTTACGGTGGCTTCTACGCGTACCCGGAGATGAACCTCTGGTGCAACCAGGTACACAACGTGCCCTTGGTGTTTCCGGAGATTCGCACGAGCAACAACTTCATTCCGACCCTCAACGGGTTCGACTTCGCCGACCCGGTGCTCGGCAAAACAGTCGTCGGATTCACCGCAATCGATCCTCACTGGCAGATCCCGTTCGTCCAGCAGGCCAGCGCCAGCATCGAGCGGCAAGTCGGTTCGACGATGGTCATCGAAATCGGTTACACCGGCGCGTGGGGCCGCAACCTCGATCGGGCGCATCTCGTGAACAACGCGACGCCGAGCCCGCTGCCGCTCGGACCCCGTCGGCCGTATCAGACGATCTCTTTCGTGCCGGGCACGGAGCTCCCGGATACGTGGCCGATTCAGAGCATGACGTTCCCGGTGGGCCCCATCAACCTGCTCGAGTTCACCGCGCACTCCAACTACAACGCCGGCTATATCCAGGCCAAGCGGCGGCTCGTGCACGGGCTGAGTTTCCTGGCCAACTACACGTACGCCAAGAGCCTGTCCGACTCACCATCGTTCCGATCCCCTGGCATGGAACCCGAGGTCGCGCAGGACCAGTACAACCTGGCAACTGAGTGGGGTCCGGGGAGCTGCGACATCCGTCACCGGTTCGTCGCCAGCTTGATCTACCAGCTCCCGCTCACATCGCAGGCGCCGCAGGGTGCGAGCCGACTGGCACGGATTGGAAAGTGGATCGCGGGTGACTGGCAGGTTGCGGCCATCCATCAGATGCAGACCGGGTTCCCATTCACGGTCAGCGTGTTTGGAGATACCGCGAACGCGGGTGCCTTGCTGAACGTCAATCCCGTGCGTGCCAACGTCGTGTCCGGCCAATCGTCGTACCTGCCGGAGGACGAGCGCTCGGCTGACCGGTGGTTCAATACCGCCGCCTTCGTGACTCCGCCGGCCTACACCTTTGGAGACGCGGGCCGCAACTCGATCTACGGACCTGGCCTGCAGAAGACGGATATTTCGCTCCAGCGCGATTTCGGTTTCTTCGGCCAGACGAAGCTCCAGTTCCGCGCCGAGGCCTTCAACGTCTTCAATCACACGAACCTCGGAACTCCCGAGCGCTTCGTCAACACGCCGCAGTTCGGCAGCGTCGTGATGTCTGCGACGTCAGCCCGGCAGATACAGTTCGTGGGGCGGCTGCTGTTCTAGGCGCCGCGACGAGCGGCGCTATGGTTCCTCGGTAGGCTTCTTGTGCTTGCGATCCCGCCACGGCCGGCGCGTCTTGTCTTCGTGCCGGCCGCCGGTCTGGCGGGGCAGCGGCACGCGTGGGCGACGTGGCTTCGGCTTGGCTCGTCGGGGAGGCATCGGGCGAAGGGCTACTACGGGCTACAGGCTTCGGGCTACAGACGGCAGACTACAGACTACAGGAGTAGCCGCGATCTGACATCATGAGCCGATGAGGCGTCTCGTCGTGCGGCCGGTTGAGCCGCTCGAGCCACAACTCGCCGGGGCGGTGGCAGTGATCCGGCGCGGCGGTGTCGTGGCGTTCCCCACCGATACGCTCTACGGGCTTGCGGCGGATCCAGCGTCGGCGGATGCCGTAGGCCGTGTACTGGCAGTGAAGGGACGGGGTGCCGCGCAGACTATTGCGCTCGTGGCGGCCGATCTTTCCCAGGTCGAGGGGATTTGTGTCCTCACGACGATGGCGCGGCATGCGGCGGCACAGTTCTGGCCCGGGCCGCTGACAGTTCTGATGCGCGCGAAACCCGGGCTCGCCCCGGCGACCATTGGACCGGACGGGCTCGTCGGCGTCCGTGTTCCGAAGCACGACGTTGCCCTCGCGCTGACACGCGCCTGTGGTCACGCGGTCACGGCGACCAGCGCGAATCGAAGCGGGCAGCAGGCGACGGCAGACCCGGATGAGGTGGCTGCTGCGCTGCCCGATCTCGATCTCCTCATCGACGCCGGCAGAGCGCCCGGCGGCCCGCCTTCCACGCTCGTCGATCTCAGCGGTGACGCGCCTCGCCTCGTGCGCGCAGGCGCGATACCGTGGGATCGCGTGCTAGAATTCTGCTCTTCCTTCCGATGATTGACGTGGCCCGTCCCGGGCGTGAGCGCGCTGCGCTCGTGGGCCTTGTCACCGGGTCCGAGCGCCGTCATGTTGCCGAACAGTCGCTCGAGGAACTGGCCGGCCTCGCCGACGCCGCCGGCGCCGACATCGCCCTGCGTGTGTCTCAGGAGCGCCCGCGGCCCGACCCGGCGACTTTCGTCGGGAAGGGCAAGCTCGATCTGATTGCGCTCGCCTGCGACGAAGCAAACGTCGACGTAGTGATCTTCGACAACGAGCTCGCGCCAGCGCAGCTCCGCAATATCGAGGCGCGCGTCAAGCGGAAGGTGCTCGACCGGACGCAGCTCATTCTCGACATCTTCGCCAGGCGCGCGCGAACGAAGGAAGGGAAGTGGCAGGTCGAGCTCGCGCAGCTCGAGTACCTGCTCCCGAGGCTCGTCGGCGCGGGCGTCGCGCTCTCCAGGCTGGGCGGCGGCATCGGCACGAGAGGGCCCGGCGAAACGAAGCTCGAAACCGATCGCCGGAAGATCCGCGTCCGAATCCACCAGATCAAGAAGGAGATCGACGAGATTCGCCGCCGGCGCTCTCAGCTGCGGGAGCGGAGGCACAAGCAATCGGTGCCCACGGTGGCGCTGGTTGGCTACACCAACGCCGGCAAGACGACGCTGTTCAACCTGCTGACGCGGGAGGGCGCCCAGGCCGAGAACGCGCTGTTCGTGACGCTGGATCCGCTGATCAGGCGCGTGGCGATGCCCGATCGCCGCCATCTGCTGGTCTCTGACACAGTCGGCTTCATCGACCGGCTGCCGCACGCGCTTGTCGCCGCCTTCCGCGCGACGCTCGAAGAGGTGGCCGAGGCCGATCTGGTCGTGCACGTCATCGATTCGGCGAGCCCCGAGCGCGACCGGCAGATCACCGCCGTTCATCGCGTGCTCACCGAGGTGGGCGCCGAGCATGTCCCGCGGCTGGAGGTGTACAACAAGGCCGATTTGGTCGGACCGGAGGAACGGCGACGGCTGCAGGCTGCGTACCCGTTGTCGGTCATCATGTCCGCTCGCACGGGGCAGGGGCGCGACGACCTGCTGGAAGTAATCGCGGCCAGACTTGCGCTGGACGTGCAACGGGTGACGCTGACCTTCGACGCGACCTCCGATCATGATCGGCAGCTCGTGAGCCGGTTGTATCGCGACGCGCGCGTGCTGCAGCACATCGAGACCGGGGAACACATCACGATCGAAGCCCACGTGCCCCGGCGCCTGCTCGAGCGGATGACTCTGGCCCGGGCCGGCGAGGCAGACTGATGCGGCGTCTGCTCTCGCTCCTCATCGTGATCGCGGCCATGGCTGCGTGCGCGCCGAAGGTCCCGCCCGCGACACCCGGCGCGCCGCACTACCCGGACTTCATTTTCCCTGCGCCGGAGACCTCCGCGCCCCCGGGGGATATCGCCGCGGAGCGGCTGGCCTGGAACGCGCTGCAGGCCGGCGATCTGGCTGGAGCGGAGCGCGCGTTCAACGACGTGCGGAAGCGCACGCCCAACAGCGCATCGGCCACCGCGGGGCTCGGTTACATCGCGCTGGCGAGGCACGACTTCGACCGCGCCATCGCGCGCTTCGACGAGGCCGTCGTGCTGAAGCCGGCGCTGGCTGCGGCGCTGGTCGGCCGCGGTCTGGCGCAGGCACAATCGAACCGGGCTGCGGACGCGATCGCCAGCTTCGAGGCGGCACAGGCGACCGACCCGACGCTCGATCTTACGGCTCGAATCGAGGCACTGCGGTTCCGTGCCGTGGACGATGCCGTGGCGAAGGCGCGGACGGCGGCAGCCGCCGGCAAGCTGGACGAGGCCAGGCGAGGGTACGAGCAGGCCCTGGTGGCCTCGCCGGATAGTGCCCTGCTGCTTCGCGAGCTGGCGGCCATCGAGCGTCGCGATGGTCAGGTGGAGCAGGCTCGCGCGCATCTCGAACGGGCGGCGACGCTCGACCCGGCCGATCGGGCGACACGACTGCAGATCGCCGACATCATGGAAGCGAGCGGCGACATCGATGGCGCAACGCGCGCTCTTGACGCGGCACAGGCCATCGAGCGCACGCCGGAGGTCGACGCGCGCCTGGCCGCGCTGCGCGATCGCGCGGACCTCGCGAAGCTGCCCGAACGCTACCGCCGGATTCCCGGGCAGGCCGCCGCGACGCGTGGCGATCTCGCCGCGCTGCTCGGCGTGCGGCTCGCGGCCCTGCTGCATGCCGCCCCCGCGCGCCCCAGCACGCTCGTCACCGACGTCTCGGGAACGTGGGCGGCGCCGTGGATCGCCGCCGTCCTTCGGGCAGGTGTGATGGAGGCCTTCCCGAACCACACCTTCCAGCCGGAGGCCGGCATCCGCCGCGCCGATCTCGCCGCCGTCGTTTCGCGCGTGCTGACGCTGGGCGCGGCAATCGACCCGCCACGCTCGGGGCGCTGGCCGAAAGACCAGGTGACCTTCAGCGACCTGCCGGCCACCCATCCGGCGTTCGACGCCGCGAGCCGCGCGGTCGGCACCCGCGTCCTGGACGCCGGCGCGGCAGGCGCCTTCGAGCCGACTCGGCCGGTGACGGGCGCCGAAGCCGTGGAAGCCGTCGCCCGGCTGGAGAAGCTCACCGGATCAAGCGGGCGCGACGAGAAGAAGTAAAGATGGGGACGCTCACCATCGCGAACCAGATCACGCTGCTCCGGATGCTGCTCATCCCGGCGTTCGTGATTCAGGTGCTGTACGGCGAGCTCGGGTGGGCGCTTGCCACGTTCGTCACGGCCGGCATCACTGATGCGCTCGACGGCCTCATCGCCAGACGCGCGGGGCAGAAGACGACCCTCGGGGCGTGGCTCGACCCCATGGCCGACAAGCTGCTGCTGCTCAGCGCGTTCATCGTCCTGACGATGCCGGGGCGCGGGCTCGTCGCGCGGATCCCCGTCTGGCTGACCGTCCTCATCATCAGCCGCGACGTCGTCATCGTCCTCACGGTCACCATCGTCAACCTTGCCATCGGACGCCGCACGTTCATGCCATCGCTGCTCGGCAAGACCGCCACCGCCGTCTACATCGTCACGTGCGTGGTGTTCCTGCTGGTGAACTACCTGGGGTTTCCGTCCCCTGTAACCGACGCCTGCGTGTACATCGCGCTCGCGATTACAGTCCTGTCGGCCCTGCACTACATCCACCACGCAGCCCGAACCATCAACGACCCATCAGCCTAGGCCGGCCCGCGGACGCACGTGTCGTCCCGCCGCGCTCTCGCCACGGCGCTGACGATTACCAGCTGTCAGCTAGATCTTCGTCCTGAAATACGCGATCGTCGTCTCGAGCCCCTGCTCGAGCGCGACTTTCGGTTCCCAGCCGAGCAGCGTCTTCGCCCGCGTGATGTCGGGCTGTCGCACCTTGGGGTCGTCTTCGGGCAGCGGGCGGTAGACGATCTTGCTGCTGGCCCCCGTCATCCGGATGATCGTCCGCGCCAGGTCCTCGAGCGTCATCTCGCGAGGGTTGCCGACGTTCACCGGATCGTTCACGTTGGATTCCATCAGCCGGAGGATCCCTTCCACCAAGTCGGTGATGTAGGTGAAGCTCCGGGTCTGGCGGCCGTCGCCGAACACCGTCACGTCTTCGTTGCGGAGCGCCTGTGAGATGAACGCCGGGACCGCGCGGCCGTCGCGCACGCGCATCCGCGGCCCGTACGTGTTGAAGATCCGCACGATCTTCGCGTCCACGCCGTGATACCGGTGGTAGGCCACCGTCATGGCCTCGGCGAAGCGCTTGGCTTCGTCGTAGACGCCCCGCGGCCCTATCGGGTTGACGTTGCCCCAGTACGTCTCCTTCTGCGGGTGCTCCAGTGGATCCCCGTAGACCTCGGACGTCGACGCCAGCACGAAGCGCGCGCCCTTGGCCTTCGCCAGCCCCAGCGCCTTGTGCGTCCCAAGGGCGCCGACCTTCAGTGTCGGAATCGGCAGCTCGAGGTAATCGATCGGGCTGGCGGGGCTCGCCCAGTGGAGCACGTAATCGACGGGGCCATCGACGTAGATGTAGTTGGTGACGTCGTGCTTGATGAACTGGAAGTCGCGCCCCGCCAGGTGCGCGATGTTGCTCGGGTCGCCGGTCAGCAGGTTGTCGATGCCGACCACCGAGAAGCCGCGATCGAGCAGGGTCTCGGCGAGGTGGGAGCCGATGAACCCAGCGGCTCCGGTAATGACGACTCGTTTTGGCATCAGTACGCGTGCTTGTGGAAGAAGCCCTTCAGGAGCGTGAGCCACATGATCTTGAGATCGAGGGCGACCGACCAGTTCTCGATGTAGTAGAGGTCGTATTCGATGCGCTTTTCAATCGACGTGTTGCCGCGCCAGCCGTTGACCTGAGCCCAGCCGGTCAAGCCGGCCCGTACCTTGTGGCGCAGCATGTACTGCGGGATCCGCTGCTTGAACTGATCGACGAAGTACGGCCGCTCGGGCCGCGGGCCGACCAGCGACATGTCGCCGCGCAGCACGTTCCAGAGCTGCGGCATCTCGTCGATGTTGGTCCGCCGCAGGAGCCGCCCGATCGGCGTGCAGCGCGGGTCGTCTTCGCGCGCCCAGACCGGGCCCGTCTCGGCTTCGGCGTCCTCGTACATCGAACGGAACTTGTAGATCATGAACGCCTTGCCATCGAGACCCATCCGCTCCTGCCGGTAGAGGATTGGGCCGCACGACGTCCGTCGGATGATCACCGAGACGATGGCGAACGGGATGGCCAGCAGCGACAGGGCCGTCGCCGAGATCCCGACGTCGAGCGCGCGCTTGATGAAGCTGTTGAACCCCTGGAGCGGGACGTCGTTGATGTTGATGATCGGGATGCCGTCCAGGTCTTCGAGCCGCGCCTTCAGCGCGATGACCTGCAGCAGGTCGGGCACGACCTTGACGTCGATCATCTCGCGGCCGATGACCTCGAGCAGCTGCAGCATCCGCACGTGCTCTTCGGCGGGCAGCGCCACGTAGAGGTGATCCACGCCCTCGCGGCTCGCGATCTCGCCGGCCTCGTCGAGAGTGCCGAGGATCGGCAGCCCGCGATGGCCGAGGTAGTCGCCGCCTGCCCGGTCGTCCACGAAGCCGACGACGTGGTAGCCGAGCTCGCGGTGCTCGAGAATTCTGTCCGCGACGAGGCGGCCGAGTTCGCCGGCGCCCGCGATGAGAATCCGCTTCAGCCCGATGCCGGCGCGCCACCGGCGCTCGAGCGCCTCGCGCACCAGCTCGCGCGAGGCAAACGTCAGCAGCAGGTTGAAGGCGAGGAAGAACGCCCAGACGATCTGCGACACTTCGTACGCGCCGCGATCCTTGAGCTCGTCGGGAACGTAGTACGCCTGGAAGTACAGTGTGGCCACGATCCCGAACACGACAGCGAGGATGCTGCCGACGAAGACGGCGAAGAAGTCGTCGACGCGCGAGCGCCCGCGCCGCAGCCGGTAAAGGCCCTGGATGTGGAACGCGAAGGGCACCAGCACGCCGATGAACGGCAGCACGTTGACGTACTGGCTGAAGGGCGGGAACCCCTTTGTGACGGGGATGAAGCCGCTCTCGAACCGCAGCACGTACGCCAGCACGAAGGCCGCGATGCCGAGGACGGCGTCTGAAATGACGTAGAAGGCGACGAGGAGCCGGTTGTGACGCCTTACCATCGCGCGCCTGCGGGCGCCTCCCGGGTCTGGTCGATGAGCGACGCCATTTCAGCGGCAAAGCGCTGGCGGCTGAAGGCTTCGGCGTGGGCGCGCGCCACCATCGGGTCGAACGGCAGGCCGCGGAGCAGGCCGAGCGCCCGGGCAAACGCCTCGGGAGTGGACTCGGTCACGAGGACGCCGGTCACCCGGTCGAGCACGGTCTCGCACGTGCCGCCCTGGGAGAGGGCCACGACAGGCCGGCCGCACGCTTGCGCTTCCACGGGCACGATGCCGAAATCCTCCTCACCTGGCAACAGGACAGCCTCGGCGCCCCGATACAGGTCCCGTACTATTTCGTCGGGTTGAAAGCCCAGAAACTGCACCTCGCCGCCGTGTGCGTACGCCTCCAGGCGGGCCCGGTCCGGCCCCTGTCCGACGATTTTCAACGACATTCCGGCCAGCCGGGCGGCGTCGATGGCGAGCTCGATCCGCTTGTACGGCACCAGCGCCGATACCACCAGCGCGTAGCCTTCGGATGCGCGCCCGTCCGGGCTGTAGAAGTCGGTGTCCACGGGCGGGTACACGACGTCCGATCGACGATTATAGTATCGGCGAATTCTGCCTGCAACATAATGTGAGATAGCCACATAGCGGCTGACTCGACCGGACGTGCGGGCATCCCACCGCGCCATCCGGCGGAGAACAGCCCGTGCCAGCCGCGTGCCGACGGCGCCCAGGCGCCGCGGGCCGAAATATTCGTCGAACTGGTCCCACGCATACCGCATCGGCGTGAAGCAGTAACACACGTGGGGTGTGCCCGGCGGCGCCACCACGGCCTTGGCGGCGCAGTGGCTCGTGCTGACAATCAGGTCGTAGCCGTCGAGGTCGAGCAGCTCGACCGCGACGGGGAATACCGGCAGGCAGTGCCGGTAGATCCGGCGGATGCCCGGCAGGTGCTGCAGGACGGATGTCCGGATCTTGTGGCGCGCGATGGGCAGCGACACGCTACCGGTCACGTGGACCAGGGTCAGGATCTCGGCATCCGGGTAGAGGTCGCACAGGACCTCCAGCGCCTTCTCGCCGCCGCGCATGCCCGTCAGCCAGTCGTGCACCAGCGCGATCCTGGTCACTGCGCGGCCACCTCGAGGTAGATGTCGCGAATCTGCCGGGCCGATCGCGCCCAGGAAAACTGCTTCGCCCGGGCCAGGCCGCGCGCCCTGAGCTCGGCGTGCAGCACCGGATCGGTCAGCACGCGCTTCATGGCGTCTGCAATTTCGTTCGTGTCCGTCGGATCGACCAGCAGCGCGGCGTCGCCCGTCACTTCCGGCAGCGACGAGACGTTGGACGTGACGACGGGTGTCCCGCAGGCCATCGCTTCCAGCGGCGGCAGGCCGAAGCCTTCGTAGAGCGACGGAAACACGAACACCGAGGCCAGCCGGTAGACAATCGCGAGCAGTTCGTCGGGCAGGAAGCCGAGGAAGCGCACGTACTTGTGCAGGTTCGAGCGGTGCACCGCGCGCCGGAGCGCCGCGTACTTCGAGATCTCGTCGCCGATGATCACCAGCTTCAGCTCGTCGAGCCCGGACTGTCGCACGAGCTGAAAGGCGTCGATCAGCCGCTCGACGTTCTTGTGCGGCTTCACGTTGCCGACATACAGCACGAAGTCGCCGTCGAGCTGATACCGCTCCGTCACGCGCCGCACGTCGTCTTCTGCCGGCTCGGTGGAGAACCGCTCGTCGATCGCGTTGGGGATGACGGTGATCTTCTCGGGCGGCACGCTGAAGTAGTACAGGATGTCGCGCTTGGACGCTTCCGAGACGGTGAGGATCCGGTGCGATCGCCGGGCGGCCGATCCCATCTGCGCCCGCGCGTAGGCCAGAGCGCCGCGCTTGGGCAGGTACTGCGGAAAGCGCAGGTGGATGCAGTCGTGAATCGTCACCACCGAGCGGCACGGCGTCAGCGGAGGCAGCACGTAGTGCGGCTCGTGAAAGACATGGGCCCGTGTGCGCACGAGCGTGAGCGGAAGGCTGAGCTGCTCGCGGATGGAGTACGGCCCCGAGCTGTCCACCGACGTGCGGAAGTTCTCGCCCAGCGAGCGAGCGGCCTCGCGGTCCGCATCCTGGCAGATCAGGACGTAGTCGGTCTCGCGGTCGAATCGCGCCAGCTCGCGCACGATGTTGCGGATGTACGTGCCGATGCCGAAGTCGTGCAGCTTGCGGACATCGATCGCCACTCTCACGGAGCCAGCCCCTTCATCCTCAGGTATCGCTCCAGCCACGGCGCCCAGCCGGGCAGGTGCTTGCGATAATAGGCCAGGTGGCTCTGGTGCCACGCGAGGGATGCCGCTCCCGACGTCGCAAGACCCGAGCGGCCGCGCAGGTGCACGATTTCGGCGACCGGTGAGAAGACGATCGTCCGGCCGTTCGCGCGGATCGCCGCGCAAAGGTCCACGTCCTCGACGTATAGGAAATAGCGCTCGTCGAAGAGGCCTGCGGCTTCGAGATCGGCGCGCCTGGCCAGCAGGCAGGCGCCGGTGACCCAGTCGACGTTGGCCTCGCGGGACGTCGCCTGCGCGATGGCCCTGCGGGCGACGGCCAGCCCGTGCTTGTCGAACCGGTCGATGGCCTTGCGCCGGATCTCGCGCCATGGTGTGAGCGCGGCGCCGAACGACAGCTCGGGGGTCCCCCGGGCGTCCACGATACGCGGGCCGATGACCGCGGCATCGGGCCTCTCGTCCAGCCTCGCGACCAGCCGGTCGATCGCGCGTGGCGGGACGACGGTGTCGGGGTTGAGCAGCAGTGCGAGCTCGCTTCCGGTCGAGCGAATGCCGAGGTTGTTTGCGCGCGCGAAGCCGACGTTTCCGCCGGCGTCGATGACGCGCACCCGCGGAAATCGATCGCGCACCATCTCCGCAGCCCCGTCGGTGGACGCGTTGTCCACGACCACGATCTCGTGGCTGGTGGCCGGCGCCCCGTCGGTCAGCGACTGCAGCGTATTCGCCAGGTCATTCTTCGCGTTGAACGCGACGATGATGATGGCCAGGCGGGTCACGAGTGCGAGGCCTCCGCCAGTACGGACAGCGTCTGCGAGGCTGTGTCGGCCCACCGGTACCTGGACAAGATCTCCGGCGCCGCGGCGAGCGCGGCTGTTCGCCGTGCGCTGTGATCGTCGAGCGCCGCCTGCAGCGCGGACGCGACCAGGGACACGTCCGGCGACGCGACCCGAATCGCGGCGTCGCCGTAGATCTCGCGCGCGACGGCCGTGTCGAGCACCACGGGTACTGCGCCCGAAGCCATCGCCTCGAGCGGCGTCAACCCGAAGCCCTCGTACTCCGACAGAAACGCGAAGACTGACGCGCGCGAGTACAGCCGCGCCAGTTCGCCGTCCGTCACATAGTCGCTTACCGCGACGCGGCCGCCGACTCCCGCCTCATTCGCTATGGCGGCGATGTCCTGGAGCGGATACGTGCGATTGCTCCCGACCAGTTGGAGTCGGAGGCCAGGACGAGTGGCCGCCACCTCTGCGAAGGCCCGAACGAGCGTCGGCACGTGCCGCCGGTTGAAGATCGACCCGACGAACAGTACCAGCGGATCGCGCGACGAGGGTGGCGCCCCTGGGATGTCGACGCCGTGCGGGATCACGTGGACGTGATTGCCCGGAACGCTCAGGTATCGCACGATCTCGCCACGGGAGAACTGCGAGACCGTAAGGACCGCCTTCGCTCGATGTGCGGCCGCCCGCGCCATGACTCGCCGCCGCAGGCCTTCCCGCGGACGGAACCACTCCGGGTGGGCGGCAAACGAAACGTCGTGCATGACCACGACAAGCGGCACCGACGTGAGCATCGGGCCGCCGTAGCCTGGCGCGAAGAAAACGTCGGGCCGATCGCGCCGGACGGCCGCAGCCAGGGCGCCCTGCTCCCAACGCGTGCCGCCGGCGCCGGGTACGCGGACGACTTCCCCTGACAGATCCGGGGGGAGCGCAATTCCCGCGTCGGGCGAATAGATCGTGAACTGGTGTGCGCGTGCCTCCGCGCTGAGGCCCCACTCCCGCAGCAGCCGCTGCAGATACCGGCCAACGCCCGTGGGCTGTCCGCTCAGCTCGCGTCCATCAACGCCGATGCGCATCGCGTCCGGTCCGTGCCATCAATCCGGTGTAAGCGTCGTAGAGCGACCTCGCAGCCGCATTCCAGCTGAAGCGCGCCGCCTGGGCCAGGCCACGAGCGCTCATGCCCGCCGCGCGATTCCCGTCCGTCAGCACGGCGTGGATCGCATCGCCGAGCGCCCGTCGATCCTCGGCGTCCACGGTCAAACCGGCATCGCCAACGACCTCCGGCAACGCACCGCGATCGGACGTCACCACCGGGATGCCCAGCGACATCGCCTCGAGCACCGGCAAGCCGAAGCCTTCGTGGAAAGACGGCAGCACAAGCAGTCGGGCGCCTTCGTACAGCGCGCGACGGTCAGGGCCGGCCACATACCCCACGTAGTCGACATGGCTTGAAAGTGGTGCGCTTCGCATTCGTTCCACCCAGCCTTCACCGCCCGGTCGGACACCGCCCGCAATCCTGAGCCGCGGCAGAGGCGCTCCGCGGGATGACAGATCGATCCACGCGTCGAGAAGGGTGCCAAGATTCTTGCGCGGTTCCAGCGTGCCGACAAACAGCACGTAGCCATCCTTTGGAGGACGTCGCTCGACGGGGGCTCCGATCCAGGCTGGAATACCGGGACGGCAGACGACGATCCGATGCCGCGGGACGTTGAGTGAGCCTTCGACCGCGGTGGCCGTGTCCTCGGAATTGACGACCACGAGTGCGGCGCGGGCGGTATGCGCGCGGACCAGCGCCGGGTAGTCCCGCCGGATCTCGGCGCTCGTGCGCTCGGGGTGATGCAGGAAGTCGAGGTCGTGCACGGTGACGGCCGAACGCGCATCGCCCCCCGGGATCAGCAAGGGATGGAGCGACTGCACGATGTCGGCTGGTCCCGCCAGCCGGTCGATCCCCGGCCAGCCCAGGCGATGCCAGGCGTAAGACAGCAGGCGCACCGGCACACGTCGGTCCACCACCCGCGTCCGGGGCCACCCGGCCGCCACATCCGAATCAGGCCGATCGGCCCAGGAGCTGGTGAAGAGCACCAGCTCGTCGCCGGGCTGCAGTTGGCGGGCCAGGCCGGCTGCCAGCTCGTGGGCGTACTCGCCGACCCCGGTCCGTTCCTTGAGCGCGGGCCGGTAGTCGAGCAGAATCCTCACGGTCGAGAAGGCTAACAGGGCCGCGCCGCCGGGCACAACCCCGGAGTACCTGACGCGGAAGTCCTTGCTGGTCAGTATGTTGACAGCATTTCTGAGGCTGTGGTAACGTTTCAGCCTTTGCAGCCTCAGCGACGGGAGTTGGCACGCGGATGAAGATTGCTGTTGTTGGTACCGGGTACGTCGGCCTGGTGGTTGGCGCCTGCCTCGCCGAGACTGGCAACGACGTCGTCTGCGTGGACAAGGTCGAGGCGAAGGTCCGGATGCTCCGTCGCGGACGGATGCCCATTTACGAGCCTGGGCTCGAGGAACTGGTCCAACGCAACACCAAGCGCAAGCGGCTCACCTTTACGACGCAGCTGACCAAGGCGGTCCGCGCCGCGGAGATCGTCTTCATCGCCGTGGGCACGCCGCAGGGGGAGGACGGGTCGGCGGACCTGCGACACGTGGCCGACGTGGCCAGGGAAATCGCCCGGGCGATGAATGGTTACAAGGTGATCGTCGACAAGAGCACGGTGCCGGTCGGCACCGCCGCGAAGGTCCGCGACATCGTCCGCCGCGAAACGACCCATCCCTTCAGCGTCGTCAGCAACCCCGAGTTCCTCAAACAGGGCGCGGCCGTCGAGGACTTCCTCAAGCCGGATCGCGTCGTCATCGGCGCCGAAGACGACAAGGCGCGGCGCATCATGCAGGAGCTGTATGCGCCGTTCACACGGACGGGCGCTCCAGTGATGGTGATGGATTGCGCCAGTGCCGAGCTGTGCAAGTACGCGGCAAACGCGCTGCTGGCAACGAAGATCTCGTTCATGAACGAAGTGGCCAATGTCTGCGAACTGTTCGGGGCGGACGTCGACGAAGTGCGCCGCGCGGTCGGATCCGATCGCCGCATCGGGCCCTCGTTCCTGTTTCCCGGCGTCGGCTACGGCGGAAGCTGCTTTCCGAAGGACGTGAAGGCCATCCTGCACTTCTCGGGCGAGCAGGGGTACGAGTTCAAGACGCTGAAGGCCGTGGAGGCCGTCAACCAGCGGCAGAAGTCGCGGCTCGTCGACAAGATGCAGGCTCATTTCGGGTCGCTGAAGGGCAGGACCATCGCGTTGTGGGGTCTGGCCTTCAAGCCGCGCACGGATGACATGCGCGAGGCGCCTGCCATCACCATCATCGAGAAGCTGGTGGCGGCTGGCGCGAAGGTGCAGGCGTTCGATCCCGAAGCGATGAAGGTGGCCAAGGGCATTTTCGGGAGCAGGATCACGCTGGCCGACGGCAGCTACGAGGCCCTCAAGGGCGCCGACGCGCTGGCAATCGTGACGGAGTGGAGCGAGTTCCGCGAGCCTGACTTCGTGAAGATGCGCAAGCTGCTCAAGGCGCCCGTGATCTTCGACGGGCGGAACATCTACAGCCCGGCGACCATGAAGGAGCAGGGCTTCACCTATTTCTCGATCGGACGCTGATGTCCAGACTGCGCGGAGTCCTGACGGATCCCCTGCTGTCCGTCGTGATGCCCGTCTACAACGAGCGGGAGACGATCGAAGAGATCATCGGCCGCGTGCTCGCGGTACCGATCCGCGTCCAGCTGATCGTTGTCGACGACGGGTCGAAGGATGGCACTCGTGACATCCTGACGGCGCTCGCGCAGAAGCACGACTTCACACTGATCTTCCAGGAGCGCAACCAGGGGAAGGGGGCGGCGTTGCGGCGCGGCTTCCAGGAAGTGGCCGGCGACCTGGTCGTCATCCAGGACGCCGACCTCGAGTACTCCCCGGAGGAGTACCCCCAGCTCATCGAGCTAATCTGCACGGGCAGGGCCGACGCCGTCTTCGGCTCCCGATTCCTGGGCCGCCACCGGGTGTTCCTGTTCACGCATTACCTGGGCAACCGGCTCCTGACGGTCATCACCAACGTCCTCTACAACACGATGTTGTCGGACATGGAAACCTGCTACAAAGTGATGCGCACGGAAGTGCTCCGGTCGATGACGCTCAGGTCCGACAGCTTCGGGATCGAGCCGGAACTGACGGCGAAGATCTTCAAGCGCGGATACCGCGTGTACGAGGTCCCGATCACCTACGACGGGCGCGGGTATGACGAGGGCAAGAAGATCACGTGGCGCGACGGCTTCGTCGCGCTCTGGGTGCTGCTGAAGTACCGCTTCACAGAGTGAAGATCCTTCTCCGCCTGCTTCGCTATGCGGCGCCCTATCGCTTGCGGCTCTCGTGGGCGATTGCGGCAATGCTCGTTTACGCGGCGGCCTCGGCGCTGCTCGCCGCCCAGATCAAGCGCATCTTCGACATCGTTCTGCCGCATCAGCAGCAAGTGGGACAGGTAGCGGCGGCCGTCGTCGGCCTCTACCTGCTGAAGGGCATCGGGGCGTACTTCTCCGACTACCTGATGACGGACGTCGGTCAGCGCGTGGTCCGAGACCTGCGAGATCGGCTCCACAGCCACATGGTGGGGCAGTCGGCGGCCTTCTTCGCGCGGCGGACGACGGGGCAACTGCTCTCGCGTTTGACCAACGACGTCGGACAGGTGCAGCACGTGGTCTCCGAGACGGTCGGCGACCTGTTGCAGGAAGGCCTGGGCGTCTTCGGCTATGCGGCGCTCCTTTTCTACTACGACGCGCGGCTCGCGATCGTTTGCGTGACGGCGGCGCCCATCATCGTCTATCCACTGGCGAAGCTTGGCAGGCGGCTGCGGAAGACCAGCCGGCGAAGTCAGGAAGCGCTCGAGCACCTGACGCACGTGGCAGGCGAGGCCTACACCGGCCACCGAATCGTGAAGGCGTTCGGTGCCGAGGCGCGCGAAGACGCGAAGTTCCGCAAGGCGTCCGACGAGCTGTATCGCACGAACATGCGCGTGACGCGGATCGTGTCCGTGCTGCCGCCGATCATGGAGATGCTGGGCGCGTTCGCAATTGCTGGAGCGCTGTACTACGGCGCGCACTCCATTGCAGCGGGACGCCTTACCAGCGGAGAGTTCGCGGCGTTCGTCGCCGCGCTGTTGTTCATGTACGGGCCGATCAAGAAGCTGAGCCGCGTGAACGCCAGCCTGCAGCAGGCCATCGCCGCGGCCGAGCGCATCTTCGAGGTGCTCGATCGCCACACGGAAGTCCGCGAGCGGCCTGGCGCCGCCGTGCTGCAGCCTTTCCATGAATCGGTCGAGTTCCGCGAGGTTCTGTTCGCCTACGACGACCAGGCGAGGCCGATTCTCAAGGGCGTCAGCTTCACCGTGGCGCGCGGCCAGGTCGTGGCGCTGGTCGGGCGCAGCGGCGCGGGCAAGACGACGATGATGAACCTGGTGCCGCGGTTCTTCGACGTCACGGGCGGCGGCATCCTGATCGACGGCGTCGACGTCCGAGATGTGACGCTGACCTCGCTGCGCGCGCAAATCGGCATCGTCACGCAGGAGACCATCCTCTTCGACGACACCGTGAGCAGCAACATCGCCTACGGCCGTCCCGACGCGTCCCGTGCCGAGATCGAGGCGGCGGCACGCGCCGCGCACGCGCACGAGTTCATCGCGACCCTCTCGAGGGGCTACAACACGATGATCGGCGAGCGTGGGCAGCGTCTCTCGGGCGGCCAGCGTCAACGGCTCGCGATTGCGCGTGCGCTGCTGAAGAACTCACCCATCCTGATCCTGGACGAGGCCACTTCGTCGCTCGACACCGAGTCGGAGTTGCTGGTGCAGGAGGCGCTGGCCAATCTGATGAAGGACCGCACGTCGTTCGTCATCGCGCATCGGCTGTCCACTGTCCGGAAGGCCGACTCCATCATCGTGATGGACCGCGGCCGCATCGTCGACATCGGCCGGCACGACGAGCTGCTCGCGCGAGGTGGCTTGTACACCCGCCTCCACGATTTGCAGCTCGTGAGCAGCCGGCGCGGTCCATCGCAAGTGGCATCGTTCGCCGAGGGCGTCGATCTCAGGCTGAGGCGCACCGACAGGTCATGATCAAGAGCATGACGGGGTTTGCCGCGCTGACGCGTGAGGACGACCGCGTGGCGCTGAACGTCACGCTGCGCGCGGTGAACCACCGCTTTCTCGACGTGCAGACGAGGATGCCGCCGTCGCTCGGCGATCAGGAAGCGCGCATCAGGGCGCTCGTGCAGCAGGTGATCGCGCGCGGGCGGATAGACGTCAGTGTCGGCATGCAGTCGAAGCGCGTCGTCGTGCCGCAGGTGGAGCTGAACGAGGCGTTCGTCGCCGCCCTGGAGCACGCGCTCGAGCGCGCGCGACTCAGGGGGGTCGTCGCGGGCCACTTGACGCCTGGCGATCTGGTGAGACTGCCGCACGCGCTGACGATCGTCGAGAAGCCGGCAGAGACGACGGAGGCGGACGTGGCCGCCGTTGCCGAGACGCTTGCGCAGGCCGTCGAAGAGGCCGTGCGGGCGCTCGAGCAGATGCGGCTGCACGAGGGCGAGCATCTGCGGCAGGACCTGGACGCGCGCCGTTCGACGCTGGCGGCGCTCATCGAGCGCATCGCGTCTGCGGCGGCTGATGGCCAGGCCGGCGTTCAGGCCCGCCTGAGCGCCCGCGTCACCGAACTCAGCGCCGACCTTCCTGTGGATCGCACCGCCATCGCGCAGGAGATCGTCCGAGTGGTGGGGCGATCGGACATCAGCGAGGAGGTCACGCGATTTCGTGCCCATCTGCAGCATTGGGTGACGCTTGTCGAGGCCGCCGAACCCTGCGGCCGCAAGCTCGACTTCCTGCTGCAGGAGATGAATCGCGAGATCAACACCATCGGCTCCAAAGCCGACGGCGGCGCGGTGTCGGAGCTGGTGGTGACGGCGAAGGCCGAGCTCGAGAAGATGCGCGAGCAGGTGCAGAATGTCGAGTGAGGCACGCGGCCAGCTCTTCATCATCTCGGCGCCCTCGGGCACCGGCAAGACGACGCTGGCCGAGCGTCTCGTTCAGGTGGTGCCGGATCTCGCGCTCTCGCGCTCCTTCACCTCGCGCCCGCCCCGCGCCGGCGAGCTGGATGGCGTCGACTATAATTTCATCAGCCGAGAACGCTTCGAGTCGATGATCGCGGGCGGTGAACTCCTGGAGTACGCCGACGTGTTCGGCAATCTCTACGGGACCTCCGCGGCGACGACCGAGCAGGCGCTCGCGCACGGGCAGGACCTCGTGCTCGTGATCGACGTGCAGGGCGCCCGGCAGGTGCGCAGCCAGACGGACGGCAGCGTCGGCATCTTCATCCTGCCGCCGTCCTTCCCCGTGCTCGAGGAGCGGCTGCGCGGGCGCAGCAAGGACACCGAGGCGCAGATTCAGCGGCGCCTCGCGGTCGCGCGGAGCGAGGTGAGCGCCGTGAACGACTACGACTACGCCGTCGTGAACGACGACGTGGAGTCGGCTGTGGGGCGGCTGCGGGCGATTGTCGACGCCGAGCGGGCGCGGTTCCGCCGGATGAAACCGGTGGCAGCCGGCATCATCAAAAGTTTCGGGTAGCCATGGCTCTCATCGCCCTGGGCGTGACCGGCGGCATCGGCGCATACAAGGCTGTGGAAGTGGCGCGCCTGCTGCAGAAGCACGGGCACGACGTCCAGGCCGTGATGACGCGATCGGCACGCAAGTTCGTCGGCGAAGTCACTTTCGAGGCGATTACCCGGCGCCGCGTCATCACCGGGCAGTGGGCGCCGGGCGCGAACGCCGATATCGAGCACATATCGATAGCTTCCGACATCGCCTTGCTGCTCGTCGCGCCCGCCACCGCGAACGTCATCGGCAAGTTCGCGCACGGCATCGCCGACGATTTCCTCTCGTCGCTCTATCTCGCAACAGCGGCGCCGGTGCTGATGGCGCCGGCCATGAACACCAACATGCTCGCCCACCCGGCGGTGCAGCAGAACCTGGCGGCGTTGAAGGCCCGTGGCGTCAGCTTCGTCGAGCCGGGCGAGGGCTACCTCGCGTGCGGCTGGATCGGCAAGGGCCGACTGGCAGAACCGGAAGCTGTGGTCGACGCGGCCGAGCGCCTCCTGTCGCGGCTTCCGTCGCTCACCGGCCGGAAGATTGTGGTGACCGCGGGTCCCACGCACGAGTCGTTGGACCCCGTTCGCTTCATCGGCAATCGATCCAGCGGGAAGATGGGAATCGCGATCGCCGGCGACCTGGCGTCGCGCGGCGCGGAGGTGACGCTGATCACCGGGCCGACCTCTGTGGCCCTGCCGCCGGTGGCCGCAGTGGTTCACGTGCGGACCGCCGCCGAAATGCATCGGGCCGTGATGGAGGCTACCGCGGGCGCCGACGCGCTCGTCATGGCCGCGGCCGTGGCGAACTACACGCCGGAAACGATCGCCGACCAGAAGATCGCGCACGACCTCTCAGCCGTAAACCTGCGGCTCGTTCCCACGCCGGACATCATTGCGGATGTCGCGGCGCGCCGGAAACGCGAGGGGCGCCGACGGCCGCTCCTGGTGGGTTTTGCCGCCGAGACCGCCGACGTGCTGGCGCGGGCGAGGAACAAGCGCCTGCGCAAGGGCATCGACGTGGTCGTCGCCAACGACGTGTCCCGCGAGGACGCCGGCTTCGACGTCGACACCAACTCCGTGACGATCATCGATGACGCGGGCGAAGAGACGCTGCCCCTGCAGTCGAAGACCGACGTGGCCCGCGCCCTTGGCGATCGTCTGGAACGCTGGCTGTTGACGGCCCTCGCGCCGGCCGGAACCCACGCGTGACCGACCGCCTCGACCTCGCGGCGCACCTGCGCTACTACGAAGAGATGGGTGTCCAGGGCATCTCGCGCGACGCCCGCTGGCGTCAGCGCGGCGCTGCCACTAACGCCCCCAACGCCCCTAACGTCCCCAACGCCCCTAACGTCCCCAACGCATCTTCAGCGATCCGTCTCACCGAAATCCGTGCCGATATCGGCGACTGCACTCGCTGTAAGCTGCACAGCGGCCGCACGCATATCGTCTACGGCGTCGGAAATCCCGAGGCGACGCTGATGTTCGTCGGCGAAGGGCCCGGCGCGGACGAAGATCTGCAGGGCGAGCCCTTCGTCGGACGTGCGGGGCAGCTGCTCACGCAGATCATCAAGGCGATGGGCTTCGCACGGGAAGAGGTCTACATCGCGAACGTCGTGAAGTGCCGGCCGCCGGGCAACCGCAATCCCGAGCCCGACGAGATCGCCCAGTGCGAGCCGTTTCTCCACGCGCAGATTGCCGCGATCCGGCCGCGCGTCATCGTCGCGCTCGGCAAATTCGCCGCGCAGACGCTGCTCGCGACCGACACACCCATCTCACGTCTCCGAGGGCAATTTCACCAGCTGCGGGACGTCCACGTCATGCCGACCTTCCACCCGTCCTACCTGCTCCGCAACCCCGCGGCCAAGCGGGAAGTGTGGGAGGACATGAAGATGGTCATCGCTCGACTCAAGGACGAGGCACGAGGGCCGAAGGACGAAGGCTAGGCCTGGCGTGCTGATTTCGGTCGCGGTTCCTGTCCCTGCGCTTCCGCTCCTCACGTATCGCCTCCCGCCGGAATCGCCAGCAGCCGTGCGCGGCGCCCGCGTGCTGGTGCCGCTCGGCCGCCGCACGGTCACGGGCATCGTTGTCGGGCCCGCTGAAGGTCCCGAGCCAGAGAGCGTTCGTGACGCCTTCGAGGTTCTCGATGCCACGCCGTTCCTGCCAGACGAGGTCGTGGACCTCGCCCTGTGGGTTGCCGATTACTACCTCGCTTCGCCTGGCGACGCGCTGGCGTCGGCAGCCCCGCCGTTCGCCTGGGTCGAAAGCGAGCCGCACTACGAGTTGACCGACGACGGGCGCCGCCTGCTCGATGGGCCGGCCGCCGGCGATCCGCTGCTACGTGCGCTGGACCGTGGCCGTCGAACGCTGCGGGGCCTGATCGGCAAGGCGGCGAATCGAAAGACCGTCGAGACTTCGCTCCGCGGCTTCGAACGCAAGGGGCTCGTGCAGCGCACACATGTGCTGCCGGCTCGCACCGGGGGATTCCGAACCGGGTGGCTGGCGTCGCTGACGCCCGCGGGCATCTCGGCTGCGGAGGCACTTACCGGAGGGCAGCCGCTCCCAGGTCTCGGCGACCGGCAGCAGGCGAGCTTGACGATGCTCGCGGCGTCGGCGGTACCGCTGACTCTGGCGTCGCTGCGCGAGCGGGGAAGCGACCTTGGAACGCTCCGCCGGCTCGCGACCCGCGGCCTGGTTCATCTCGAGGAGCAGCGGCTCCATCGTGATCCCTTCGCGGCGGGCGCGGCGCTCGACGTTCCGCTGGAGGCGGTGCGTGAGCTTACCGCCGACCAGCAGTCCGCGTTCGCGGCGCTGGTTGCGCTGGCCGACGAGCAGCGCTTTCACGCGGCGCTTCTGCACGGCGTGACCGGCAGCGGCAAGACGGAGCTGTACGTGCGGCTCGCGCGCCACACCATCTCCCTCGGACGCCGCGTCCTGGTGCTCGTCCCTGAGATCGCGCTGACGCCGCAGATGGCCGCACAGTTCCGGGCCGCGTTTGGCGATCGCGTGGCGATCCAGCACAGCGGCATGGCCGACGGCGAGCGTCACGATCAGTGGCACCGGATCAGAGCCGGCGACGTGGATCTCGTCGTCGGTACTCGCTCCGCCGTGTTCACACCGTTGGAAACCGTCGGGCTCATCGTCGTCGACGAAGAGCACGACACGTCCTACAAGCAGGATGAAGCGCCGCGATATCACGGGCGCGACGTCGCCGTGGTGAGGGCGAAGGAGGCGCGTTCGCTCGTCGTGCTGGGGTCGGCGACGCCGGCACTTGAGTCGTATGCGAACGCCGAGAGCGGCCGGTATGCGAAGGTCGTGCTGGCCCGCCGCGTGCTCGATCGCCCGCTGGCGGATGTGACCATCGTCGACATGCGCGACGAGTACGCCGAGCTGGGCCCCGAGGTGATCCTCAGCCGCTCCTTGGCCGGGCAAATCAACGAGCGGCTCGCACGCAAAGAGCAGTCGCTGCTGCTGCTGAATCGCCGGGGCTATGCCACGGCGGTCTTCTGCCGGCAGTGCGGCCACATCCTCGACTGCCCGAACTGCAGCGTGTCGCTGACGGTCCACCGCCGCGGCACGGCGTCGGCGCGCGCCGTTTGTCACTACTGCAACCACTCGGTGCGCGTGCCCGCGACGTGTGAGAAGTGTGCCGCGCCATACCTGGAACAGAGCGGATTCGGCACCGAGCGGGTCGAGGCCGAAGTCGAACGGCTGTTTCCGACCGCGCGCGTGGGCCGCGTGGATCGCGACACGATGCGGAAACGCGGGGAAGTGGGCCGCATCCTCGGGCGATTCGGACGCGGCGAGCTGGACGTGCTGGTGGGCACCCAGATGATCGCGAAGGGGCACGATTTCGCCGGCGTCACGCTGGTCGGCGTCGTCTCGGCGGACATGGGCCTGGGCCTCGCCGACTTCCGTGCGGCAGAGCGCACGTTTCAGTTGCTGACGCAGGTGGCCGGCCGGGCAGGCCGCGGCGAGCGTCCAGGCGCGGCCATCATCCAGACGATCAACCCGGGGCACTACAGCATCCGCCTGGCCTGCCGTCAGGATTATGCCGGCTTCTACGAGGAAGAGCGGCGCTATCGCCAGGCGATGCATTACCCGCCGGTCGTGGCGCTCGTCAACGTCGTGATTCGCGGCGAGAGCCTCGCCGATGCGATGGGGGCGGCGGCGGATCTCGCTTCGAGAATCCCTCGCAGTGCCGGCATTGGCGTCCTGGGGCCCGCGCCGGCGCCGCTGGCGCGGCTGCGCGGCGAGTATCGTGCGCAGGTCTTTCTCAAGAGCCGACATCGACGCGCGATGCGCGACGCTCTTCAATCCGCTCTCGCGTCGCTGCCCGATCTCGCGCGGCGAGTGACCGTTGACGTGGATCCGGTCGGGATGCTCTAGCCGGAAAAAATGCGCCCGTGCCTGGTGCTGTGTGCTGCGTGCTAGGTGCGGTGCTCGGTGCCGGGTGCTTCCTCCGCTGACCAGGGCTCCACGTGCCGTCGCACATGCACCGGGATCACCACACCGGGCACCAAGCACCATGGACCGCACGTGGCACCAAGCACCGCACGCGGCACTCAGCACCCAGCACGGGCAAGTACAAGTGCTAGTGCCTTAGAAGTTCCAGTGGCTCAATCGGGGCAGGGGTGAAGCAGAGGACGAACATGACCAGCGCAAAGAGCGCCAGCCACCGGCGCGCGGGATCGAGCGGCACGTCCTCATCGAGCACCGGCGGATGCTTCGCGCCGGCGATGTAGAGCATCGCGATGATGAGAGCGGTCCACAGATACCAACTGGTTGAGTAGGTGCACAGCGCGAACGCCGTCGCCAGCCCCGCGTACGTGATGTAAGTGGCGCGGCGGCCGAACATGGCATAAGCGATGTGGCCGCCATCGAGCTGCGCGATGGGGAACAGGTTGAACGCCGTTGCCAGCAGTCCAAACCAGGCGGCGAACGAGATCGGGTGCATGTTGACCTCGAACGGCACGGGCGGCTTGCCCCAGACCAGCCACGATGCGGCCTTGAAGAGGAGCGGCTCGCCCAGCGAGTAGCCTTCCATGTTCGGAGGCACCGGCATCACGTTCGACCACCACACGCCGAGCAACAGCGCGGGCACCGCCACCAGGAAGCCCGCGATTGGACCGGCGATGCCGATGTCGAACAGCGCCTTCTTCCACAGGATGGGCTGACGGATTCTGATCACCGCTCCGAAGGTGCCCGTCATGAACGGGGGGAAGGGCGGCGTCGGCAGGAAGAAGGGGAGCGTCGCACTCACGCGGTAGTAGCGGCACGCCAGGTAGTGCCCCATCTCGTGGGCGCCGAGGATGCTGAGGATCGTCACGCTATACGGCAGCCCGTACCACAGCAGCCCAGTCGTCAAGCGTACCTGACGCATCCCGAAATTGCTGGCGAACGACGCGTAGTGCAGCGTCCCGATCATCGTCGTGGTGACGAAGGTGATGAGCAGGAGCAGGACGTGGAGCCAGACGCGGTCCTTGCCGCGCCGGCGCCCCGCATCCGGCGGCAGCAGCGAGGGTTCTGGCTGATTCAGAGGGAGGTTCGAGACGTCTGTCACTCGCCGCTCGTTGCGCCGCTGGAGCCGGCCGGTCAGGAAATGTTCTGGAGGTCCTTACCGGGCTTGAAACGGATGGTTCGGCCTGGAGGAATCCGTACCTCCTTGCCCGTCCTCGGGTTACGGCCGATTCCCCGCTTCCGGGGCTTCACCTGGAACACGCCGAAGCCGCGCAGCTCGATCCGTTCGCCGCGCTGCATGGACACCCGCATTGCGTCGAACACGGCATCCACGGCCAACTCGGCCTTCACTTTCGTGATGTCCGCGATCTTCGAAACCTCGTTCACGATGTCCAGCTTGATCATGCCGGGCACCCCAGCGCCCGTTAAGTATCATAGAGAGAGTCACTTACGGTGTCAAATTGGGCCGCCCGGCCGACCGGTTGTCGGACAACTGGCCCAGAACTGGCGCAATTGTGGGCCGGAGGTCGTCGGTCCCCGCCTACAATCCCGTCGTGGCCCGCCACGCTCCACTCGTCGTGCTGATTGGCCGACCCAACGTCGGCAAGTCCACGCTGTTCAATCGGATCACGAAAACGCGCCGCGCGATCGTGACGCCGGTTGCGGGCACGACGCGCGATCTGATTCAGCAGGCGGTCACGTGGCGCGGCACCGACTTCATGATGCTCGACACCGGCGGCATGTTCGGCGCGACCGAAGATCCACTGCATCAAATGGTTGCGGAGAAAGGGCAACAGGCGATCGGGCAGGCTGACCTGTTGCTGCTCGTCCTGGACGGCCAGCAGGGCCTCGTCCCCGGCGACCTCGAAATCGTGGCGAAGCTGCGCGCGTCGGATACGCCGATCCTCGCCGTGGTCAACAAGATAGATGTGCGCAAGGCCCGCGAGGCGGCTCTCCAGTTCTACGAGCTGGGCTTCGATCCGCTGTTCGAGGTCTCGGGCGAGCACGGCACCGGCGTGGGCGATTTACTGGATGAGATCGCGGAGCGCCTGAAGAAATCCAATCGCGCAGCCAGGGACACCGACCCGGCGGCCGACGGGCACGGCCACGAACACGACGGCGACGCGCCCCACGAGCGTTCGCGCCGCGATGCGCGGCGCGAAACGGCAGTGGCCATCGTCGGCCGGCCGAACGCGGGCAAGTCGTCGCTGGTCAACCGGTTGCTGCGTGAGGAGCGCATGCTCGTCAGCGAAGCGCCGGGGACGACGCGTGATGCCGTGGATTCGGTGCTGCGCTGGCACAAGCGCGATTTCCGCATCGTGGACACCGCGGGCATCCGGCGCCCGGGCCGCGTGGGCCGGAGCGGGCAGGTGGAGTCGCTCAGCGTGCTCGTGGCGCGCCGCGCGATCGAGAAGGCGGATGTCGTCGTGCTCGTGGTGGATGCGTCCGCGGGCGGTACCGATCAGGACG
>Ga0065715_10088905_pt1 | contig 41332 bp, 54 predicted proteins | sample MisBulReplicate1_FD_59102 | JGI IMG/M metagenome (GOLD analysis project Ga0065715, IMG submission 59102) | Miscanthus rhizosphere microbial communities from Kellogg Biological Station, MSU, sample Bulk Soil Replicate 1 : eDNA_1 v2 (version 2) | ecosystem: Host-associated > Plants > Roots >...
ATGAAAAAGGGGGGTGTCTTTTTGCGACACCCCCCTCCCCCATCAAGAACTCCCCGAGACCACCATTTTGTAGAGGCCGAGGACATTCTCGCGACAGATTTCCTGAACAGCATCCCGAATTGCAACCGACTGGTCAAGTTCGGAGAGGTCGTCAGACGTACGAACAATCCTTCCGAGAAAGGACAGCGTGTGGTAGCCGGCACTGGTGTCGAACTGATACCACTGTTCGAACTGAGTGAACGGATCGTATGGATTGTCCGTTGTAGTAACCATGTACTGTTCCATCCTTCGATCCTCCTTTCTCAGATGTACTTCTTGAGTGTGGATAGTGAGACACCAAGAGCATCTGCTACATCAGACTGTGTGTACCCTGATGCCAGCATGGCTTCTGCTCTGCGCTGCTTGATCGACGTCATAGCTTGGTTGGTCTTAGGTGTAGCCAACTGCTTGACGACTGTGAGATCAGCGTTCTCCAGGATCTGTGTGAGCTTGTAGTTACTGATCGCTCCTGCCTGGATGGCTGCCCACTGTGACTCTGTGATCTCGATGAGTGTCTTGCCTGCGCCTGTTCTTGCACGTGCCTCAGCTAGAGCTTGACCCTTGACCTTCTTGAGTTCAGCCTTCTCCATGTTTGGATTCTGAGCACGCTTGGCTGCGACCCAGGTGTTTGCTAGAACCTGGGCCTGCCTTTCAAGGGGCTTCTTGCTAATCGCTATACTAAGCGCAGCATCCAGCTCCTTGACTTCCTTGTCATACGCCTTCTTTGCAGAGGCGTTGTATGCAACAGGCTTAGTTGCAACCATCTCACGACGGGCCTCATTAGCAAGGTCCTTCAAGCGATTGGAGTGCTCTGCATAGAGTCGCTCCATGACAGTGCCACCATCCTTAGACAACAAGGAGTAGGCATCCTCAGTTTCAGCAAGACGCTTAGACTTCTGCGTCTTAGGTACTACAGCACCAGATGCATCAGTGTATGACTCACCCGTTTCCTTGTACACCTTCTTACCGGTGACAGGGTCAATCGGGCCGCCTTCTCTAGCAGGGCGCAGCTCACGCTTGTTAACGCGAACTGTTGCACCTGCCTTAGAGATCAGCGTTTCAGCACCACCTCGTGCGCTACCCTGGTACTTCTCCTTCAACTGAGAGATGTTGTTGTCGATGGCAGACTGCTTGTAGTTCAGCTTGTGCTTCTCTGCATCGATGACAACCATGGAGTGCTTGACAGCACGAGCAAGCTCAGATGCGTTGGCTCCCTGAATGGTCATGTCTGTGATGAGGTTAGACACAACACCCATCTGTGTGGCCTTCTCGCTGGCCGACATCACCTTCATGCCTTCGTACTGCGGATATTGCGACTTAGGATCGAAGTTCTTCAGATCCTCAAGAGCAGGCGTAGACTTCACCTTACCCAGGTTATTTGGAATCACCAGAACGGTGTCACCATCAAAGTCGGCGCCAGAAAGACGCTCCGCAACCTTGGGGCTGATGCCAACAGCATCTCGTGCACCAGCAAGAAGCTTCGAAGCTTCTGGGTGGTTGTTGTTCACGGTGAGTTCAGGAATCTCGAACGTTCCACCATGGGGGTAGCGAATCAGCGCAACCTGCTCGCCATTCCTGAAGTTAGGCGCATAGATCTGGGTTTCGCCCAAGGATTCGATCGGGAGAATCACCTGCGTTCGCTGACGAGGCAAGGCAGCCGCCTTCAGATGCACTGCAGCAGCATCCGTAGAATCGGCATACGCTTCCAACAGCTTCTTCTTGACAGCCGGGTTCTGCAGCGAGTTGATCTCGTCCAGGTCCTTCAAGCGCTGCTCATACGTCATAGCAAGCTGCGACTTAGCAAGCGAAGGCTTCTGCTTCGACAGCATCTGGGACGACAGGTTCTTAGACCACTTGTCCCAATCGCCTTCCTCATTCACGATGTTCATCGCAGAGGTGGCTTCGGTAATCTTTCCGGTTCGCGGATCGATCTTACCGATCTGTCGAGAAATGGCGGACCCGAATGGGTTGTCCAGATCCACCTCTCCATCTTCCTTCTTCTGCATCGGCTTGAGCGCATCGAGCTTGTTACCTGTGTCCGACTTGTTGGTGTTGAACATGAGGTCCACACCAGCAGGAAGATCATCCTTGTACATCGCCATACCCTTGAGGTAGTGCGTGCCATTAACAGCAACACGCACCTGAGCGTAGTTCGAACCGCCCAGCTCAACATCCTTCACTCCGGGACGAACGTAGATAACCCCATCTGCAGCAGCGCCACCATCCTCAGCATAGCGAATGCCAACACGACGCGGGTCGATCGACAGAGGCTTGGCGAGCCCGAGAAACGAGCGACCACCATCATCTGAGTAGTCCTGGATTTGCTTGATCTTGTCGCGGTTCATCCAGACATCACGCTGCGTGACACCAGGAGGACACAGGACCTTGTACTCGGTCTTGTTGCCATCCACACCAACCTGGTCGAGCTTAAGGCGGTGCAGCTCGTATCCCTGCTCACGCAGAATAGCAACAGCAGCGGCGAGCTTCTCCTTCGTGACTCCGACGTAGTTCTCAACACCGAGGCCTACATCCACGAAGTTCTTGTTGTCGACCTGGTCCTTGAGCATGTTAGCAACAGACAAGAGGTTGTCGTTGCGGTCCTTAGTTCCAGGAGCGAGCAGAGCACGAACCGAAGACTCAGGGACGCCCATACGCTGACCAATGGCAACGTTTGAGTAACCCTTGTCCTTGAGTCGCTGTGCCATAGCGATCTGAGCGGCCTTCTGCTCATTGCGCGCGATGGTCTTCTGAGCACGAAGCTGGGTTGTCGTCATCCCGAGACCCTTAGCAATATCAGTCTCGGACATCCCCTGCTTACGCATGGTAGCGACGTAGTCCAGCAGGCTCTTGTTGTGGTCCGCGATGTTGTCTCCACCAGAACCCCAAGGGTAGCGACCAGAGTGGCGTGGCGTTCCGTAGTGCGCGAAAGCTTCATCCGACTCAATAACGAACGTCATACCAGTCCCTCCAATCGAATCTGCTTGATCCTGCGATCGAACATGATGATCGTGTCCATGATGTGCATCATCTCGTCCGGGTCAGCGTCGTACAACCGGACTTCATCGTTCTGGTAGATCCTGAGCTCAGTCACGATGTCGAACGGATTGACCTTGTACTCGAGACAGAACATAGCCCCATACACGAGCAGCTGCTTCTCAGACGTAGGCGTGACACCAGTCTTGAGGTCTGAGATCCTGAGCTTGAGCTTGTTGAACGAAATGGCATCCGCAGTGCCAAAGCAGTTCTCAGAAACATAGAGGACCTGCTCGGGGATCATGCGGAAACCGATGGCGTCGTTGACATACATGTTCAACGTCGACGTTGTGCGAGGAAGTTTGATACCGAGACGGATTGCCTCAGCGGCGAACTCATGGAGCTCTGTACCTCTCTGCGCAGCCATAGCGGTGATATAAGCCTGGTCCAGCTTCTCGGGCGAGTACCCAATCCAGTGGTACTTACTCGCGCTAAGAAATGCGTGCTGTCCGGCCAGGGCCGAATGTGCGTTGAAGCGCATTGAGGACATCCTCCTCATTCTCGGGATAGATGAAAGCCGCGAAAGACATGTCGTCCAACTTCTCGACGTAGTATTCCTGATTCGGCTGGTGCTTCGAGTCTTCAGACGCCTTGACCTCAAGAGCAGCCCACGCATCCTCAAACAAAATGAGGAGATCGAGCATGCCTTGACGGTATCCCGAATCGTTCTTGATGATCACGCATCCGGGGAAGAGGCGGTTGAGCCTCTTGATCAGCTTTGCTTGGTACGCTGACTCGAGCATCGATCCTCCTTTGCAAAGTTGAAAACCAACGTTTGAGGTTGGTTATTTCTACTTCTTCTATTATATGCTGCGTTTGCGATGCGCGGTGGTATCTAATCCACAAACGCGAACCGGTAGTAGTCAGGCCACACTGGAACCTGATTGATGAGCGACTTGTACACGGAATGCGGGAGCACGCCGAGAGTGGAAGCCGCTTCGTATGGGTTGTTGAAGACTTCGCCAGTCTGCTCGACGTAGAACGGTGCGGTCCACTGATGGAAGTCCGGACTGCGCAACTCATCGTGAAACGCAATCCTGAACCATCGGGGCCTCCACATCAGATTGTCTTCGGCCACGTTACCCTGATCTCCGTCAAGGTGAATAAGCGAAGTGAAGTTCTCGTTCTCGTGAGGTGCAAGGAACGTACGAGCCACGAGGAGATCCAACTGACGCTTGTACTGCACACCACCTCGCATGAGACCCACCATGAGCAAGCCCTTCTGGTTATAGGTGGGGGTCAATCGCCTTCCGGTGTCGATGTTCGCAACCACACCCTCGTTGCTGATCTCGTAAATGGGGAAGTCTTGAATGGGCAACCACATAGCTCCTCTTTCGGTAGATGTCAAAAATTTAGTCAAAAGCACTTGTAGAAACTTCTTAGTAATCCCTCTACATGGTATCTATAGATACCTTTGCGGGTATATAGAGAGTAGTTTTACAAGGAATTTTTGACTAATTTGACTAGAGCCCCAAAACGAGGCCGATCACGCAATCTTAGCAGCGTACTCGGCCTCGTTGAAGGTCTTCTTGCTGGTCAGAGCCTTTTTGACAGCTCTATCGATTGCCGAGTCGGACACCAAGACGTAGTAATGGAGGTCGGTGTAGGGCGTATTCAATCTGTCAATTCTGCCGTGGGCCTGTTCGAAGCTCTTGTACGAGTACGTAAGCGAGTAGAATACCGTCGTGTCCGTAGTCGTACAATTCCATGCTTCTTTGCCCGCGTCGTACTGAACAAGGTACACCCAACGGTCCGATGTAGGCACTGGTTGATGCTTGTGCCCGTTCCATTCTGCCACCTCAACGTCCGTAGCCAGCCTTCGCAGTACCTCCAATTCCGGGTCATGGTTGTAGAATACGATCAGACGTGGGTGCTTCTCCAGCAGTGTACGGACGGCGTCGAGCCTACTCTCGTCCGTGTTAACCAGCTTGCGCATGACCAGGAATAGCTCGCCCACATCCCTGATCGGCCGATCCTCGAACACATGCCAGCGCTTCTTTACGACGACTTCCATTCTAGATATGTCGTGTGCCACGGGCAGGTAGTGCGTGTGTCGCACGGTATGTCTTTCAAAAGGCATGTGAACTGTGATGGCGTTTCGGTGCCGGACGAGCTTGCCAACGCCAGTGTATCGCTCGACCTTCGGGAACTTGGTGTAAGCACTGTAGACGACGTGCTCGCGCTTGAACTCGGTTCTGTTGGTGTAGAACCCGTTCGCGATGAAGACGGGGATGTAGTCGAGCCAAGTGTCGCCTGGTGTAGCTGAGAGGAGTATCCAGTGGTTCTTTCGGGCGAGCTCAAGAAACGCCTTAGTCCAAGCACCACTCCCGACAAGACGCTGCTCATCAAAGATGAAGAATGCCCCGACGACGTTCTTGTACTTCTTGATGTTATTCCACGAGTCAACTTTGATTGTGCCATGACGCGTCTCCTCCGGTACCTGTCCGATAGATATGGATGCGGCTTCCTTGATCCAGTCCAGCTCATCGCGCTTGCGAGCCGTCGTGATGACGTAAATGTCCCTGGGCGACTCGTTCTGGATGTAGTAGTAGAGCGACGTGATAGTCTTACCAGTACCAACTCCACCCCATAGAATACAGCCGTTCTTCATCTTGGCTACCGCTTCTTCCTGGTGCGGTTTCAATTCCACGGGCTGCTCCAATCCATTATTCTCCGCTTGGCGTTCTAATACACGTTCGACCACTACCACGAAAGGTAAGCTTAGTTTTTCCAGTGACTAGCCCCGTGTAAAGAGAGCGTTCTACCCACCAAGCCGTCCTACACACTTGGCATGCGAACCAGAGATGAGTTGTGGTGCACTTGCTAGGAAACACCTTGAGATCGTGCGTCTTGTGCTCGAAAACCTTCATCGCCCCTCCCTAATCCAACGCATGTGATCGAAGTAGGACTTGTTGCTCCACACAATGAGCTCTCGACCCTGTCGGTAATGAAACCACCACGTGTTCAACAGATCTTGTTCGGTCCAACGTCCACTAGCAGCGAGCTCTACGATGTTGTCGGGGTGCACCTTAACGGGCACGATCTCGTCGATGTGTGCGTCAGTTTCGTACTTGTTCATGATGTGTCCTTTCTCTAACAAAAATATATGGCATGTAGCGCGGCCACCCCCGTTCTCAGGAGTGGCCGCGCTACATGATGGGCGCCCCTGTGTGAGCAAGGGTGAAGCGGTAGTATCAATGGTGTAAGGTAAGTCTCATAAGGGCTTGCTCACACAGAGGCTACGATAATCGGGTAAAGCGCCACATGAGTTACTCCGTTCCCCGAACGATATGCCGGTGGTGTATGGACTATTCTAAGGGACGCTACCTACAACGATCGAGTGCGGTCATAGGCAGGGTAGTTTAACGTCTTGCCCAGGACGGAGCCTCAGTTAGTCGCTCGAGGCTGGTACTCGATCAGCACGATCTTGGACGGAGTCCAGGTGACGTACTTGATGACGTGCTTCGGGAGCGGGTAGACCCAGAAGCCGTCCTCGTTCTGGAACGGGTCCTGGTCGACGTTCCAACCCAGGCGAACCTTGTGGGTCTCAGGGTTGGAAATGGCCTCGACGACCGCGACACGCTGCGTGGGAAGACCGTTGATCTCCACAGCGAGCGAGACCGTCGAACCGACGCGAACCTGCGCGCCAGTCACGTCGACGAGCCAGGACGGAGCCACGTTGGTGGCCGCGTTGGCGTTGGATGCGAACAGGACGCCAAGGACGCCCAGGCCGATAACGGCCAGGATTGCGATGAGCTTCTTCACAGTAGTGCCTTTCGTTTGTGGGGTGGTGGGTGGGACGATCAGAACTCCAGACGGTTGTCTGCGTCCTTCACAATTGCGTTCAACACCTCGATGACCGAGGTGGCGTGGAGGATGCGCTGGGAGGCGTTGCTCATGTGAGACGCCTCAAGCTCGAGGAAGGGCTCCGCCTGCTGGTGCTCCTTGGGCTCGGCCAAGACGTAGTCGAGCTTCGCCACGAGCTGCAGGATCGAGAGCTCAAGAAGCTGAAGGCTGCCGTTGAAGGCGTCCAGCAAAACCGGGATCGTGCCCAGCTTCGGGTTTGCGATGAATGCCTCGGTCTGCGCCGAAAGCGCTGTCTGAGGCAGGGACGGCTTGGTGCTGTAGTTCGTGGGCTCGTACATGGTCGTGCCTTCCTTTTTGTTTCGGATATGGGTGGGCAGTTTAAAGTCATACCCAGGACTGTGGATCAGAGGTCGATCTGTCCGAGCACGTCGATCATGACGTCCTTCAGCTCCTTGACGCGGAGCTCGAGGGTCACGGCGAAGCGGTAGACGTCGCTGCCCTTAGCTTCTACCTTGTAGGTCGGCAGCTCCTCGGCGAGGCTCTTGTCCAGGATCGGGCTGATCTTGGCGATGAGCTGTGCGAACGCGTCGTCGAACAAGTCAAGCTCGTCACCGATGCGGTTCAGCTGCTGCTCGATACCGACACGCTGGAGGAACTCTACGTTGCTCGCGAAGGCCTCCTCCTCATCGGGGTTCGGCTGCGACTCGATGAAGTTCTGGATTGCCTTCTGCGTCGTGTTGAAGATGGGCTCAGACATGGTCGTGCCTTCCTTTTGATGCGGATATGGGTGGGCAGTTTAGGGTCATACCCAGGACTTAGAACTCAGATGTCGGAGACATCCACGACAGGCTCGACCTCGAACGACTTGTCGAGAGCCTTCTGCGTGTAGACCTTGTAGCCCTTGCCAGCGAACAGAACCCAGTCGCCGATGAAGGCCTTGGTCTGACGCTCGTTCATGGGGCGGAAGACCTCGACCTTGATGTAGGGGTTGTAGACGTCGTCGACGTGCGAGATCTCGGGAGCCTCAACGAGCGTTCCGCCGCACCACTCAGCGACAGCCTCGATGTTGGTGGCCGTGACCTGCACGCCCTCGACCTGGAACTTCTTGCGGGACAGCTGGACCAGGGTCAGGTTGTTAGGCATTGTTCTGCTTTCTGTTTGGGTTTGTACAGATATGGTCAGACCTTCGGAAGGGCAGCACGCACGGCGGCGTCCTTAGCCTCCAGAAGCTTTCGAAGGGTAACGCTCTTCTCCGGACCGTCCGGGAGGACGAAGTCCATGTTCTTCGCGATCTCCGCGAACATCTTCGACACCTGCTGCAGTCCGTCGTCAGGGAGGTGCTCCCACTCGAAGAACCGCAGGATCGCGGATGGCTTGTAGACCGGCTCTCTGTTAACCTTCGGCTTGTACGAAGCCTTCCCGTTAGCGTTCGAGCAGACCTTTGCGTGCTCCCGAAACAACGTGTGGTGGTACACATCCCCACAGAACCCACAAATGGTGTCTGCGAGCATCTCGAGGTCGTTCGTGAACAACACGCCATCGATGTGGACTTTAGCCATGATATACCTTTCGGGTCAGAGATACTTCTTGTTGTTGCACTTCCAGCAGACCTCATCCGAATCCCGAAGAGCCCAGATGCCCTCCTCCGTGATGAAAGAGGTGCATCCGGGCTCAGGGCAGGAATAAGCGGAGAGAGTCGCGTTCCACACGAGAGTCTTCTTGTGGATCTCGCAGGTGACGAATACCCCCGCGTCGCTCACTCGTCCCATGGAGGGCTCTGAAGCGAGGCCGAGGCAGAGAGCTCGTCCGCGTCGAGGTTCGCGTACTTGAGCTCGAGGACGTCCTCGACGATCGTGACGTAGATAGCCGCGAGATATGCCTTGATACCCGTGTTGCCGTTCACGTCCCACTCGTAGGGGTGGACCTTGAGGTCGACATTCGCGAACTCCACGAAGTCGAGCAGCCCCACCGTCTCCTCGTCCAGCTCCGTCCGTCGGCGGCTCTTGTCACCGATCATGACGATCAGCGGAGGCTTGCGGCTACCGAAGTTGACCTTGACCTCCATCGAAGGAAGCAGAACCTCTCCGTCCTCGCGCGGCTTAGGCCACCGGATCTTCCACCCGTCGGCCTCCATCGTCCTCGCCAGGTCCTCGTCAATGATGACGTGGAAGTTGCGGTTGCCCGCAGCGTTGTACATCCCCTCCTTACCGGAGAAGTTTCGGAAGATGAGTCGAACGCCTTCCATCGTGATGTCTTCAGGCTTTGCCATTGTCGTGCTCCTTTGGGGTTGGTTAGAACAGTCGGTGAGGCATGTAGATGCCGGTCATGTTCGAGTCCTTGTCGAACTCGACTTCAGCGTCGTAAGCATTCAAGCGGTCTTCGCGAACGGTCAGCTGCACGACATAGCGCTCGTTACGCTCGATAACGTCCTCGAGAAGCACCGTTACGTCACTGGCAGTGTCGAGGACATGCGTCACGGCATCGAGTGCAGAATCGACTAGAGCGTTCTTCAGCTCCTTTTCGATCGCCATGTCAGTACCGTTCCTCATACGTCTCAGTGTGGATAACGCGAAGAGACTTGTTGTCGATCTCGACGTTGCACCGCCAGAGTCGCTCTGTGCCCGTGTCGATAGACACCGCAACCTCAACGTGTGTGGGGGTCTCTAGGTACGAAACCACGTTGGTTGCGGTGACATATAGGATCTGGCCCTCCTCAGCAAGGATCGATCGGACGTGAGCCAGAGCGATCTTCTTGACTGTGCTCGCGAACCCGCTTTCATCGACCTTTGGATTGACGACGATCTTATCGATCTCGAAGTGCTCGTCGAGGCCGGCCTCATGGAACTTCTCCATGAAATCCTTCTTGATTCGGCGGTTGTCCCAGAGCTCTGCGATAGCGAAGCCCGCCCAGAAGTAGACGAAGACCGCGATCGGCCCCCAGATGGGGAGAAGGATGATGTACCACGGCCACTCGATGGCGTCGTATACCTTCCCGATGATGAGCAGGGTCTGGCAGAGGAAATAGATGAACGGACCGGCGAAGCTTTCGATGCGCATATATCACTCCTTGTTGAGGTCCATGAGCTCGTCAAAGCTCACGTACTTTTCGATGGTCTTGATTGCGTTGTCAGCCAAGCTGTCGAAGTAGTCCATGTCCACGTCGAGCTTGTCGCCCAGCGTCGCGGCGTTCTCCGCCTCGATCCACAGATAACCCTTGGTGCCTGTGACTGCGTAGTGCTTGTTGTCCTTGACGCGGTACAGCACGCCACCGCCCTCGTTCACCGGAACGAACCTGCCAGTGCGACCCACGAAGTGAGCCTCCCCAGCAAGGAACATTGGCTTGTCGACGGCGTCGAAGTCCAGGTACATGTGACCTTGGGTGACCTGCTTCGTCTCGCACAGGTCATCGAACTCGATCTCCTCGTTGGAGAACAGGCTCTTGTACACGAACGGGTGCTGGAACTGCGCACCAGTAGCGGACCACTTGCCGTCCTTACGAGCAATATAGACGGCGTCATTGACCAGCACGAGCTTGTCGTACGTAGCCTCGTGCTCGAAGTCGTACCCGTAGTTCTTACCGAACTGGGTGACGAACTCGATGATCTCAGGCGTGGCGTTAGGGATCTTGATGGAGTCGGTCTTAATATGAGCGACCACGAATCCCTGCTCTTGGACAGCGTGCTTGAGCTCGATCATGAACAGGGCTCCGCGCTTCGCCACGATGTTGTCGCGGTTCCGCTTGTCCCTGAACAGGTTGTCGAACTTGGCGCTCGTCAGACCGTAGACGATGTTGATCACGATCTTCAGAGCGTACGAGAGAGCCTCAGCCTCGTCTGGGTTGTCCAGATATGGCGCGAGCTTTCCGCCCAGCATGCTCTTTGCACGAGTCAGATCCTTGTGCTTGATAGCCATACGTGCAGCCTTCAGCGCAGAGAAGTTCTTCGTGTACTCGCCGAACAGGTTGAGCTGCTCGATCGAGGTCGGGTGCATGGAGGCGACGTCCAGCAGTGCGACGTTCTCGTAATAACCGGGCTCAGCGTAGACGTACCCGCCCTCACCAGGGTCCTCGTCACGATATGAGCTCTTACCCAGCTCGAACGAGTAGCCCGGGAACTCCTTGCTCAGGTCCGTGTACTTGAACTTCGCCTGAGGGTTGCGGTCGTCTCCGAAGAGAATCTTCGCAGTGTGGTTCTGAGTCGTGTGATTCACGCTCAGCCCACTCAGGTCGGCGAGAATCTGCCTCGCCACGAAGTCCTGCTTACGAGACTCGAAGGTCACCTCGGTGGCCTCGACGTCGTTGCAGCAATATTCCACCACACGAGGCCACAGGTCCTCCGGAACCGGCTGGTCCCAAGGAAGGTCAAGCTCCATGTGGTGAATCCCGAGCTCGATCTCGAACTTCTTCAGCGACTGCTTCTTCGAACTGAAGTCGTAAATATCCGTGTAGGACAGATCGTAGGCGGCGCCGAACAGAGACTGCCCGTTGCCGTTGATGATCTTCTGACTCAGCTCATACAGCTGCTGGTTGTTGTAGCCCATGAATGCGGCGTACATGATGTGGTTGTCGTACCGTCGGTTGTTGAACCCAACGAGCCTGAGCGCGAAGAGAGCCTCGACCTCCTGAGGAGACGGGTTGATCATCCTCACGATCTGGTCAGAACCCTGGAACTTCCAGCAGATCACGAACAGGTTCGGGTAGACCTCGACGTCGAAGAACACCAGACGATCGTCAGCGTTCTTCTCAACCTTGATCACACCCTTGCAGGACATGCAGACGCAGTTCTCCTCGTGAAAGGAGGTCTCAGGCTCGCTCTTGAACTTCATCGTCTGCACGATCTTGAGAGCGGTGAGTGCCTGGTTGCTGCTGCCGTTGGCGAAAGCGATGATCCGCGGCTGCAGATCGCTGACGTCATAGACCATCCCAGACGAATATGCCTCGTCCAGGATCTTGTAGATGAAGTCGATCGAGGGCTTGGTCCCCGGGTGGATCTCCTTCTTCAGGTTCCGTCCGATGAGTTCCCGAAGGCCTCTCTCGGACTGGACTGTACTTGCAGGGAGCATCTTCTTCTCCTTTACTGGCAGCCCAGAACTGATGGTTGCCACGGGGACGTTGTTGCATCGCGATAGCGCTCTACGAAGCGAAGCGTTGTCGCGGTACACCTTGATCTCGATCCCCTCTGCGTAGATGTTACGCAGCAGGGTTGGGTCGCCCTCGTAGATATAGTGAAGGTGGACCCCAGCGCCACTCTTGCTGAGCTCGGCGTACGTAGCCGGCCAGTCGCTTGCCGCTTCCAGGTTCTTCTCGAGGCTCTTCTCGCCGTCGTCTCCACGAATATCGAAGTCGATGACGATGTGGTTCTCAGGAACCTTGACGAAGTGGAGCGTGGTTGTGTCAATATCGGCGAGGGTGGTCGTAACATTCTCCCATCGCCGCTTAGGCGTCTCCGCCTTACTCGCCCCCTGGGCTGGCTGCCCAGCAAGAAGCGTATCGAGCAGTGACTCTGTCTCCTCCAGAACCAGCGAGAAGCTATCGTCACTCTTAGGAGCCTTGAACTTCTGAGCGTTGAACCCAGAATACCAGCTCCTTACCTGCTCTCCACCCACAGTAGCTCGCTCGTGGAACTCGTCGAAGTAGTTCTTGAGCTCCTCTCGCATCTTGTACTGTGGCATTACGTACTCGATACCGGTGTCAGAACAGAACTCCGTGTACAGGGAATATGCCTGCTTAAGAGTAACGCCGCCCTGTGCCTTGAAGATGTCGAAGTGCGCCTCGATGTAGTTGAAGAACACGTCGGTCTGCAGCATCATCTCGAGCGGACGATATGCGTTGTAGTGGTTCTTCCCCAAGGTCTGGTAGACCTGGAGGCAGTGATGCGCAATCGCCCCGACCTCGAACTCGATCCTGCTCATCAGGGTGGTGTAGTGCCTTGCGGGAATGATGTGCCCCGTAGGGTGAACGTCGATGAGCCTACGAATAAGACCCGACTTGGCGTCCGTGATCTTGACCGGCTTGTTGGTGCCCATGAAGAGGAACGCATTCACCCGAGATGTGTAGCTCGGCTTGTACTTCTCGTTCATCGTCATCTCCTCGTGAGAGACGATCGAGTTCAGAGTCGTGTTGTCCTCAATCTTGGACAAGTCCCCATCGTGCTGGATAGCCACCAGCGGGTTTGCCTTGAACACCTCCATAGCGAAGGCGTGCCCGCTGGACGTAAGAGCCTTGGCCTCGAAGGTCGTGGTGTACCCCACGAAGAGCTCCTGAATGATGTTCAGGATCGTGGACTTACCAGTACCTGCAGGGCCGTAGAATACGAGGAACTTCTGGATCTTCTTCGAGTCACCAGACACAACGGCGCCGATAGCCCACATGATCTTCTGTGCTTCCTCCGGCGAGTACAGAACCGAGAGGAGTTCGTCGAAGGCACTGTGGTCACCCTCCTGCAGAGGATATGGGAGACGCTTGCTTACGTAGTCGCCCTTCTTTACCTCCGTGTTAGAGAACGTCAGCTTCTCATCCAACTGGTGGCTGTTGTCGCTGATGTTGTTGAGGAACTTCCTGAACTGGTTCCAACCATTGGTGCTGTAGGAGCGAAGATGCTTCACGTTGTGCGGGCGTCCTGTCCGGGCCTCGTACTCGATCTTGGCCTCGTCCAGTTCCTCATCTACCAGACGCTGAACGTCATACTCGTCGGTAGACCACAAGCCCGCCTTTTCGTCCCAGATCGCGTAGAACGAGCGACCACGAACCATGAGGTCCTTAGAACGACCGACTTTGAAGTCGGGGTACAACTCCGGCGGGTCGTCCTTCTTAACCGCGTCGCGCGCACTGATCTGAAAGAAATCCATCAACCCTCCCTTCTAAGCTAAGTCAAGCAAATATGCATTGAGCTGGTACCAGATCTCAGTTTCCCGTTGGTCAGTTTCCGCCCTTTCCAAGGGGAAGAGGCCTCCACGCCCGTCGTACGAGTACGTACGCCAAATAAGCGTGTCTAGCACTTCCTCCACATCTTCGGGGTCTCCTGGTGTTGCGTCGTTATAGTCGCTCAATCCGAGGTTCCGCAGCAGATGCCAGAACCAAATATGCGCTTCCCCTTCGGCTTCGAAAGCCAAACGCCTTGATAGGGCGATCAGCATCTCGAGGAGAGAACAGCCGAGACCTTGCCAGTTCACGTCTAGATCAGGAAGATTGCATTCCTGAGCGAACTCAAAGCGTAGGTCTCGACCGTCCTCTACTCGATTGTCGTCGTTGGGGATAAACCAGACGAACTCCTTCATGTAGAGCTGTCTGAGTAGAGACCAATAAGTCCGTCGAGGACTCCTGGCTCTTGGAGAGGCGACCTTACCGTAGAGCCATTGGAGATATAGCTCGTCCAGCGGCGCATCCATCACTCATCCGAAGGACGGAACTTCCGGATCTTGGGCCGGTAGGAGTGCTGCAGCTCGTCGTCGATCCCCAGGACCTCACGGGAATATGACCCGTCAGTCTTGACGATCTCGAAGTCGGTTGCGATGGCTTCGTTGCGGACGTAGACGACGCTCTCGTCATTGGAGCCGTGACCGAACCGTTCAAGGTTCGCCCGCCCAACTGCCTGTTCGACAGCATCGATCGGCACATCCTGCGAGTCAGCCAGGGTGTCGTCCTCGTCGTAGTACGTGAGCTGAACCTGCTCGTAGCCAGGGATCGTCTCAGTCCACTCGTCGAAGTGGATCACGTACGGCTTGTCGTCCGAGCGCTTCTCCATCTCGTCCTGATATGACCAGACGACGTTGTCGCTGTCCGTGAAGACGTTGTTGACGACCTCCACGAAGTCCTCTCGAACAGTGACCGAGACCTGGTCGTACTCCTCGATCTTGTCGGCAACGGTCTCGAACACCTGCCTGTGGTTATCCACGACCTCTTCGAAGAAGGCCTTCTTGTTCTTCTCAAGAATGACCTCCTCGAGCGAAGGCTTCTCCACGTTGGTGGTGAAATACTGCCGAGCCTCTGCGATCTCCTCGGTAGCGATCTTCGCGTACTTCGTCTCCAGCGTCTTCTTGGCGAAGAAATAACCCGCGCCACCGCCAAGGACGAACGTACCTGCGAGAACGGCAGGAGTCTTAATACGGGTGATGTCCATGGTACTCCCTACCTCTTCCTGATCTTGTAGTTGCCCTGGGTCTTGCGGGAGAGAGCCGACTGAAGGTCCCGGAGAGCGGGGTTGTCCTGCAGCGGCTTCTGCGTGAGGTGCGGGGGACGAATATACGGCTTCTTGACCGTCTTCGGCTCCTCCACCTCGTCGTTAGCCTTCTTGATCGGCTTGATGTCGCTCGGCTTGGTCATCACGACTCCTTGAGGAGGTCGTAAATAACCCCGTCGACGTTGAAGTCCAGCAGGATCGAGCCCTCACGGCCATTGACGAAGTCCCGAGCACGCTCGTTCGTTCCGTCGAAGAGTCCGAAGTCGATGAAGTCGTCTCCATGACCCTTCACCCATCCGACGACAGCGCCGGCTGCGGTGTGCTCGAGTCCGAGAGACTCGTACACCTCGTTGAGGAACACGTGCCCACGGTGCTGGAGCAGGTCGTTTGCGTAGCGCTGCTGCCCGCGCAGGAAGATGAAGTTGTAGTCCGCGTGCCGCGACCAGTTCTTGGAATACTCGTCGAAGAACTTGGAGTACATCGAGGGAACGTGACGAGAGACCCGGTGCTCGGTCGTAACCTTCGGGCCCTTCTTCGTCTCCTCGACGAACTCGCGCTCCTCCCACTCGTAGCGGAACTCGCGGTCCTTGTCCTCGCCAAGCTCAGCGATGACCCGGGAACGGTACTGCTTGAAGCCCTTGTCGACGGCAGCATATGCCGCGGCAAGGCCAGCGTTGCGCTTGTTGAGCACGTTGTGTGCACCAGTCAGGCAGGTGATCGAGGCGACACCAACCAGAAGCGGAAGCGTGTAGAGCTTCGCCAGGTTGCCGACGCCACGGACATAGATGATCGTCCGGTCCTGGTCGTAGTCCTGCTTGCTGTAGTTCATGTGGTTGGACTCGAAGAGCTCCTTGGCCGTAGCGAGGTCCGACTGCGTGTTCTCGAGCACCGACTCGACCTTGAGCGTGGAACGAGCCACGAGAACCGTGGTCGCAACGAACCCGGTAACACCGGCGACGAAGAGGACCTGCGGGGAGGCCTTCTGGAGGAGCAGTGCCTTACGAGACACCACGGAGCTGACTGCGTTTGGAACGAACTTCATGATCATTCTCCTTACTTGATCTTGCCCTGCTGCTGGAGCCGTCGAATAACGGCAATGACTTGAGCGTCCGACATCTCGTCGACGCGTGCGGCCCACTTCTTGCCGCCGTAGGCTGCCTTGAGTAGCGCCCTTTCAGTTTTGGTGCTCAACCTAGATCCTCAGTTCTTGAGAACGACGGGCTTTGGAAGGTCGATCAAATATCCCTGTCGGACGCGAACGACGCTGGACCCACGAAGGTCTGTCCAACCCCACTTCTCGTCGGTGAAGTCGCTGGACTCTCCCACCATCTGGTAGAGGTCCCCGACAGTAACCTGGTCGTAGTCCTGCAGGCGTTCGAACATGGCCTCGAGCGTGCTCTGGGCCTCCACCCGCGTCTCCAGGATGATCTCGTCGAAGTTGTGGTTCTGACGAGCCTCACGGGACATGGTCGGGCGGGGGTCATCACGGCGAACCGTTCCCGTAGAAACGCCTCGGTAGTCCACTCGGCCAGGCGCACGAGACATGTTGGGACGCCGTCCTCCACCGGATCGGACCTCTCCGAAGAGCAGGTGCTCGATCCCCTGGCTGACCATGTCTGAGATCATGTCCTTCGCAGCAGGCACAAACACCTGCATGACAACGAACGTCCAGACGCCATGGGCGTCCTCTCCGATGAAGGTCTCGGAGATGCGCTTTCCCAGAGGCTTCTTGCGCCTGATGATCTCGCTCGTTGTGACCTGGACGACCTTGGGGGCCTTCGGGGTCTCTTCCTTCGGCTTGGCCGGCTCAGACGCTCGACTGTTGCTGGGGTAAGTCTCCATATTTCCTCATTCCAGAGAGAAATTGAAACCCCGTGTAAGGGGGTTTCAACTTGAGGGTGGGTCACTTGTCGATGGGCTTCTTGCTGTCGTTCCACGTGTTGCGGATCTGCTCGAAGGTGTCATCGATGTACTTGTCACTCGCGTGTGCAACGAGCGCACCGATCATCACGCTTCCGACTGCCAGCTGGATAAGGTTCCACTTGCTGGTAGCAGGAGACGTGTTGTTTCGGAGCACGTTGGCAACAACGGCGGTAACAGACATACCAATGACGGCCTTCGTGATCTGCTTCGTGAGCTCGAACATGATGGGTCCTTTCGTAGGTGAGGGGTCTCATAATACCCCATGTTTTTCCTGCGACAGCGGGCGCCTTTTGCTTGGGGGCAACGGCGGTCGTTTAAAGGCAGCGTCCGGAATAAGGGGAGACCCTTTCAAAAGGCCCTTCGCTGACTCCCGTGTCACAAGATATGATCACTCGACAGCAGCCTCCGCGTTAGCGATCAGCTCTGGGAGCTTGCCGTCGAGCTTGCCACCCAACGACTTGGGGACCACGCCGGAGATGAAGTCGATTCCGGCCTGCGCGTTCGTAGCGAGCTCGAGGAAGAGCTCGGAATATGCCTCCGACTGCTCGAAGGCGTCGCGGATCTCCTGCGTCTTGATGAAGCGTCGACCGTCCTCGGAACGCTCGCCGACGGACATGAGGATGATCTTCTTGAAGGTGTCGATGATGCCTCGGCCGTCGTTCGCCTTGGCGATGCGCTGAACCATGAGCTCCATGCTGTTACCGTCGGCGGTAACCTCGAGCTCCACAAGGTCAGCCTTGGAGAGGTGGAAGTAGAAGTCCTCGGTAACGGTGTTGCCGTCAAGGTCCTCGAACGTGATGGTCTTCTTGAGCATGACTTTCCTTTCAGAAAAAGAGAAAACAAGAGGCCATGTAGGGGTAAGCTACATGGCCTCTTGTCAGGAGGTCTAGTATGGGGATCAGACGGGGTTCAGTCCTCGATCTCGTCGTACTCGGCGTCGTCCTCGTCGGAGGAGCTTCCGTTCACCAGCGCGTAGACGACGGCGAGAGCGGCAATTGCAGCGGCTGCAATGGCGACTCGCGTCACGGTCTTCTTGTTGATGAAGGAGAACTTCTCGTTGGGGGTAGACGTCAGGGTGCTAACGGTCTCGGGGGTCTTGAACTGGGCGTTCATGATGGGTCCTTTCGTAGAGGGGGTCTCATAATACACCGTGTTTTTTCTGCGAGTTAGCCGATCTTATGGTAGTTCCTGACCGGCGAAACGCTGTACTGGATGTCGATGCAGGGCTCTCCGGTCTCAGGAGTGATCGCACCCACGAAATACAGCTCGCAAGGCTTGTCCGTGTTCCACCCGAGCTCGTCCGAAAGCGATGTTGGGGGCAGTCCGATGCCAATATAGAAGTCGCTGAGGCTTGCGTACATGTTGTTGTACACCTCAGCGTTGACGTCGTTCTGAGCCTTCCGGATGCGCTCCAGGCTGCTCCTGAAATATCGATCCGTCAGGCTGTCCCTGCAGAGAACGTTCCCCGTCTCGGTGACGATGATCTGAGCGGTCTGGGGCGGGTTCTCGTTGATCCGATCCTGAGCGACAGCGGCACGTACGTCGTGCTCCTTCTGGTCGCCTATCTTCTCGATCACCTTCTCCTTGTATTCCTTGAAGGTCTTGTCGAGGGTGCCGTACGCAGCCGCCAGTGCCGCAGCACGACGCGTTCCGATGCGGTTCGCGCAGATGATGCTTGCGCCCGTGATGACAAGCGTGCCCGCTGCTGGAATATAGAGCCTCCAGACGAGCTTGGCCTTCTGCTTGTTCGTCATGTCGTACTCGAGGAAGGACTGCTCTTCGGCGATGATCTGAGCAGCCTTGAACGAGGCTGTGCCCGCGAAATATGCGGACGTGATCGAACCCACAACACCGATGCCTGTCAGGATGGCAGGTGAGTTGTCCGAGAGAACGCGCTCGATGTGCTTGGCGTGCGTACTGATTTGCATGTCGATCCTTTCATCTAGGGAAAAACCTAAGACCCGTGTAAGGGGTCTTGGTCTTGAGTCACCAGCAATCGCTGCAAATGACAGGGTTGTCGTAAGTGATGATGTCGCCCATCCAGTCCTCGGTGATACGTTGAACGTAGCAGCCGCAGGGCTCGATGTCGACCTTCACGATCTTACGCATGGCGGTGCCTTTCGTTAGGGGAAGTGGGTCTCATTATACACCGTGTTTTCCCTGCGAAAGAAAACCAAAGATCCGTGTAAGGGATCTTTGGTTTGAGGGTCTAGATGTCTCGAGTGATGTCTTCGAACAGCTGGTCCTGGTAAGAGTTCTTGAGCAGCTCCACCAGGTCGTCCAAGCTCAGCATCTCCGTCATCCGCTGAAACGTGCGATGACGAACCTTCATCTGCATTTCCATGGTGGAAATGCGAGAGTTCAGTTCGTTGATCTTGCGCTTCTGCTTGATGACAACAGATGAGAGGCTGACGACGGCGGTGCCTGCAACAAAAACAATCACGGACGTGTTGTTGATGGGCATGACTTGTCCTTTCGTAGGGGTCTCATAATACGCAGTGTTTCTTTCGCGAGGCAAAAAAGACAACCCCTTGCAAAACACTGAAGGCGTGTATAAGAGGGTTAGTCTCATACACGCCTTCAGCGTTTCGATGTCCTGTTAGTCAGAACAGCATGGTCACTTGAGCTTCATGACGAAGCCGAGGGCCTTGCTCGCCACCACGTTGACCTTCTCGAAGTGGAGGATCAATACGATGCCAGCGAGGTTTCCGGCGATGCTCGCGACTACGTCCGGGCTTACGCGCTTCTGACCATCAATGGTCTTCAGCTTGTAAACGCGTTCGAGGCGCTTAAGCATCACCTTAAACTCGTCGGAATCGGCATTGCATGCCTTCATTTCGGTGAGGATTTCAGAGGTGAGGAGGTCCAGGTCCGACGGCGTTCGCTTAAGCTTGTGGAGCATGGCGTTTCCTTTCGTAGGGGGTCTCATTATACCCAGTGTATCCCCTGCGAAATATCAGATGTTCTGACCGAGACCCTCGCCGTTGACCTTGAAGACGACTTCCTTCTTCTTGTCAATCTCGTAGGGGTCCTCGTTGACGGAGAGCGTGACGGTCTTGAACCCGTCGTCGTCCGTAGCCACCTCCAAGGAGCCGTCGTACTTCTCCTCGCTGTTATTCCACGAGCCATCGCTGAGCTTCAGCAGGGCACCCAGGAACGTGTCGATGACCGTGATAGTACCGACCACCTCGACTCCATACGGGAGCCCCCAGATCTGCGAGAGCGCGAAATACAGCGCCCCCAGCGCGGGAAGAACTACCAGCGCAAGCTGCTTGAGCTTGTCGTATGTCTTGTTGGAGAACAGCGGTGTAGTAACCGTCTGGTTGTCAGTCACGATGCTCTTCCTCTCGTCCAGCCTTTGCGGCGTTGATAACGTCGGTGATCTTGCTGTGCTGCTTGATCGGAAGCCTGGAAATTTCATCCATGATGCGTTCCGCAGTACCGTTTCCCCCGAGGTCCTTGTACGGCTCGAAGAAATACTTCCTGTAGTCTTCGTACTCGTCCTTAGTGATCCATCCCCGCTCGAGATAGCGAAGGCCAAGGAACATGAGCTTGTCGTAGACGAGCCCCATAAGCGCCCTATTAGTGGCGCTTCTTGACTTATCCTTATGCTGGATATAGGACCAAAAGCCGGCAGAGCCAAGGACCCCGATGAGAAGTGCAACGACCAGCTTTGCGAGTTCCACGTCCATAAATATGCCTCTCAAGTAGCGTCGACGTATGTAAGGGTTGGGTATCCCTTTTCGCCGGACTCGTCTTGGGTTCGAATGTACTCGCTAACGATCATCTTGATCTCTACATCCGGCCCTGCGAACACCGTTACGGTGTCGCCTAGGTAGTAGTTCTTACTTTCGCCGTACTTGTACTGGGAGTTGTTCGAGATGGCGCCCTCGTAGAATATAGTCCGCCAGTGCTCAGCTAGGGCGTTTCGCCCGATCCTAGTGACGTCAGATGCAGTCACGTTGGTCTTATCGCCCAGGCCTGCGTCCACAAACAGAATTCTGCGGTCAAGACCCGCGAGCGAGGTGCTAGCGCCGTTGCGATATACGTACTGCGGGGTAACCGTGCTCATGTTCCCAGCATTATCAACCAGAGCAACGTTCTTGTAGTTCTCGAAGCTCTGAAGGATCTTCGGCTGCTCGAGATCGCCAGTAGCGTAGTGGAATATGACCTGATTCGCCGGTGTGGCTACAGTCCTAGACCTATCAACGCCACTGTACACGTCGAATCGAAGACCAGGGGCATTAAGCGTGGTCGTCTTCGTGTAGGCAGGCACGACCCCGTCCGGGAAGGCGTAAGAAAATGCGCCACCCAGAGACGGACGAACAGTCCGCAAGCCTAGGTCGTACTGCGGCAGGAACTTGAGTAGGTTCTCGAGCAGACTCCCGCGATCCGGTCGCGCTTGCATGGTCGGTTGATTTGCACGCCAAACCGATGCCAGTGTGTTGGGGATCACGTCGTTTGCGGAACGATCGTAGAATGGGACCGGAATATAAGTGACTTCACCACCGGGGCCGACCGCCCTAGAGTACCCGTAAGAAACCTTACGGACCACCTGGTCATGAATCCAGAGCGCCGCATGCTCGGCCGGCATGCGATTGTACCCCCAGAAACGGTAACCAGGTGTATGATCGTCGTCGATGTTCTCGTCGATCGGTCGAAACTGCCTCTGGTCCAGAATAACCTCGAAGCCCCGACCCTTTACGGTCAGTTCTCGAGCCCCATTCTCGTCTGCCGTGATCTCGTGGCTCTCCACCAACATAACAGCGTTGGTGTCTCTTAGCGTCACCAGAGTCTTCCCAGGAATAAGCGCGGCTCTCGTGGCTTCCACGTTGTGAGTTTTAAGTTCAAACTCACTCGGGTCCAAGAACCTCTCGTTCCAGATCAGAGAATTAAAGCCCTCGATCGGATTGTAGCTGGGAATATAGGTGGTCGGATGAAGCTTAAGCAGTTCCACACTACACCCCCAAGAATTGTGGCCGATAGGTAACGCTCAGCCACTGATAGCTGGACGTGTTAGCTGTGAAGTTGTTGGTCGAGGGGTACAGAAGCCGCCATACCGAATCCGCCGACAGGGCGAATATGATGTTGGTCTCCACCCCACCTCGGGTAACTGTGATCTTTCTGGCTCCTGGTGTGGAGTCGAACGTCAAGATGTCATTCGCCACGAAGGCGTAGTCGATCTGCAGCTTCTCTCCAGGTCGATTGACGTCCGTAAGCTTCCAGGAAGAGACGGTGCTCAAAAACTTGACCTGGAAAAGCCACCCCGTAGCTGCCGTACCTTGGATCGTGAATGACGGCGAGGGGATGCTAATAGTGCCGCCAGAAATAACAACCAGGGCCGGCGCCTCGAACGTAGACGACTTAGTAGCCATCGTCAGGATCACTTCCGGGTCCTTGCTAAACAGAGCCGGATCAAGACGCTTCAAATATACCGGCGTCCTCGCGATCTCGTACGCGCCGTTTCGAATCTGCAGAACGACCTTTTCGGTGTCGCTCATGTCCGAACTGCCGGCGAAGATCCGGTATATAGCCTCACGAAGAGACTCCACCGTCACTCCGCCGGCATAGTCCGGGTTAAGACCGATCCGGATGCCTACCTCGCGGAGCTGAGGTCGACGTCCCTGGAAGATTCCGCCCTGGTAGAGCGTGTTCGTCACAGAGACGTCGACCTCAGTCGGCCCAAGTCCGTCGATTCCCAGCAGAATATAAGGATCGCTAGGTAGCGCCCCTACAATGGGCAGATCTACGTATCCGTTACCTAGACCGTCGATACGAACCTTGGTGAAGATCACTTAACGCTCACCACCCTTCTCTGCTGGGACAGGAGGCTACGGGTATCCCGATAAACCTCGACGTGATTGACTGGCTTCGGCGAATATATGTTCTGTTCGAAGTTGATGTTGGTCTCCTGAACAGGTGTTGACGCAGACGGCTCGTTCTGAGACGTCCATCGGTCGTGCGAGATAGCTGCAGCCTGACTGTAGGAAGCGGCGCCCATAGAAGCACCGCCGGCGTGCTGGAAGTCCTCCTGCATGTCGGGAGCCGTGATGTTGAACCATGAAGAAGTCCTAGTTCCCGCACTATCTAGTGCTTGCACGCCCTGGTAGACCTCGCTTAGCCCGGCGAACGCACGTGCCGCGTCGCTGACCATCTGGTCTGTCGCGCTGGTGACTGCTCCCGCGGCGGAAGACAGTCCCTTCGCGAAGGCCGTACCGGCATTTTCTCCAGCAGTTGCAGCGCCAGCGCTTGAGCCGCCAAACGGGTTGAGGTTGTCGAGAAGATTTCCAACAGTGTCCTTTGCCTGCTCGACTGCGTCCCTGAACATGTCAGTGATCGTGCTGGCTACGTTAGACACAGCCGCCCAGATCCCATCCTTAACACCCTCGATGAGCGAACTAGCTAGTCGTCCGCCAGCCTCACCGATCTCAGTTGCCTTGTCGTCGATCGCATCGGAAAGCCCGTTCAAGAGCTTGATGATCATGTCGGCGCCAGACTCGGCCAGCTCAGGAATTTCCTCAGCAAGGGTGTCCATAAGAGTCTGGACAATATCGACGGCAGCCTCGGCCACCTTCGGGATGTTCTCATCAATCTTCTTCAAGATACCCAGGAGCAGATCGAGACCTGCCTGAGCGATCTTCGGGATGTTCTCGGTGAGAATATCGAGCAGCGTATCGATGAGGGTGTTGAAGACCTCTCCGGCCTTCGGAATAAGACGAATGATCGCATCCAACAGTGCTGTCAGAAGCTTCTCGATGGCCCCAATAATCCTAGGCGCGCCCTCCCCGATCTTCTCGACGAAGGTAATAAGGCCCTCTGCGAGAGCTGTTGCCGCCTCGGGGATGAGCCCGACAAGCATGAGAATGGCTTCCTTGAGTACCGCGATACCCGACGAGCCCATGCTCACCAATATGGCAAACGCCTTAGCGAACATCAGCGCACCAACCCCAGCGAGGAGCATGGCCGCTCCCATAGCAAGCAGAGCAAGGCCGAGAAGCACGATCATGGGGATTACGGGCGTGAGAATAAGACCCGCGAGCCCCAGAACGAGGAACACGCCGGCGATGCCGACAAGGCCCTTGATCAGGGTGCCCCAGTCCAGCTGCCCGATGACAGCAAGTGCGCCTGCCAGAATATAGAGCGCTGCGGAAGCAATGCCGAGGGCGATAGCCCCCATGACGGTGCCAGACATGAGCTTCAGCGCGATAGCCAAGATCCCGAGGGAAATAGCCAGCGTCTTAAGCGCCTGTCCGACCTCATCCATGGTCATACCAGCGAACTTTGCGAGTACATCCGCGATGATCTCGAGTGCACCAGCCACGACAATCAGGCCTAGGGCCGTCTTGAGCATGCCCTTGGGCATGAGGCGCATACCGATAGCGATGATGCCGAGAGAGGCACCAATCCCGAGCAAGCCGGTCTTCATGGTGTCGAAGTCGATGCCTGCAAATACGACGATCGCGTCAGCAATGAGCTTAAGCGCGAACGCAACCGCGATCATACCGATCGAGGCCGAGAACATCGACTTGGCGGGGAGGATACGCATAGCCCCACCGATCGCAATAAGGGCTGCTGTAGCCCCCGCGAGACCCTTACCTAGGTCCTTCCACTCAAGGAGTGCGAAGGCCGCTACAGCGCCCGCTATGGACTTCAAACCGAAGCCCAGAATAAGCATGGCTGCGCCAGTCTTGAGCATGCTGCCGGTAGAGTTACTGATCGGCTTTAGAGCGAGCATCAGAGCCAGAAGTGCGCCCGAAATACCCGCCAGGCCCTTCCCGATCTCCTCCCACTCCATACCGGACATCTTCTTGGCCGCGAGAGCGAGAATATAAATCGCACCCGCCAGAAGACCAAGCGAGAACGCCATCACAGGGATCTTAGCGAAGCCCTTGGACTGCGCGACCTTCTCGAGGCTGCCCATCGCCTTCATCAGAATAAGCATGGCAGCACCGATAGCACCCGTAGCCGCCATCAGACGCTCCGGCTCAATAAGAGCCAGAAGAGCAATCGATCCGGCGAGGATGGCAATGGCCGCGGCGATCTTAATAAGCGCGTTAGCCTTCACCTCAAGGGTCATGGTCTTGAGTGCGCCCGTAAGCTCACCGAAAGTGCCCTTGATGGACTCGAGCAATCCGCCACCGAAGTCGAAGTTGAAGTTAAACCCCTTCTTCAGGAAGGCTGCGATAGCAACACCGATACCACCAAGAAGGCCGGTGTTGATCAGCTTGATGACGTTGTCGAAGTTCCCCGACCCCATGGCGTCCGTGATGGCTGCGCCAAGGTTGCCAAGCTTCTCAGAAATGAACTTTGCGATAGGAGCTAGGGCATCCTTGATCCGGTTGAAAGTATCCGAAACCTTCTGCCCAAAGGCGGAGAGCTTGTCACCTACGGAGAAGAAATCCTTGATCTTGTCTCCGATAGCCTTAAGGTTGTCGACAAACCCTTGACCCGCCTTAGATGGATCACCTCCTTCACCACCAAACAGGTTCTTGATCCAGCCCGCCAGTGCCTTGACTGCCGAGACCGGGACGAGAATTGCCTTCGCGAGGACATCGAAGAACTTCTGGATCTTGTCGCCGTCCTTGAGGGACTCGGCGAAGTTGGTCACCATGTTCCCGAGCTTCCCCAGGAAGTTCAAAGTTCCGCCGGAGCCCTTTGTCATCGCCCCAAACAGAGTTTGGAAGACCGACGCCACGCCCTTGATGACTTGCCAGCCGATCGAGAACAGGGAGAACAGACCCCTGAAGATCCGCTTGATATTGTTGGAGGTTTCGCCTCCGATTTTGAGGTTCTCTGTGAACTCTCTGAAACCCTTGGTCATGCGGGCGAGCTGAGATGCCGTAGTTGGCGGGAAGACCTCATCCAGAGCCTGCTTAACAGGCTTGATCACTGCAAGCAGCGCATCCCAGATGTTCTTGAAGCCTTCCAGCAGGTTGGTTCGACCGCCCCACTTCTTCCAGTCCTTAAGAAGACTGTTGCGGGCCTTGGAGGACGACTCGATGATGCCACCGAGGGCGTCGCTCACCGAGCTGAACATGGTCTTGGCTTCGCCGAAGTCACCGAAGATAATGGCCCATGTCTGCGACCATCCGGAGCCGACGCCCTCCTTGAGGGTGCCAATAAGCTGAGTCATGGTCTTGACCTTGGTGGCCGCGTCCTGACCCATCTGACCCATCTTACGAATCTGCTTGATCTGCTCCGCGTTGTAGCCCTTAGACTTCAGCTGGGCATCAGTAAGGTCCCCCGTGAACCCCTCAAGGGTCGTGGTGAGGACCTCGCCGGTGATCCAGCCGTCCTGGAGCGAGTTACGGAAGGAGTTGCCGGCCTTCGTCCACTCGTCGAACGACATGTCGTCGCCAGCGGTCTTGATGGTGCCCATGGCCTTAGCCGTCTCATAGAGAGCCGACTGGAAGACCTCACCACCCATACCCGCGTTGACCACCGAGTTCCAGTCCTGCAGTCCGACCTTGCCGTTGGCAATGGCCTGAGAGAGCTGGTACATAGCAGTCGATGCCTGCTGAGAGTTCGAGCCCGAAATGGCCGCGACGTTGGCGATACCCTTGATCGCGTTGACCGAGGTGTCCAGATCAACGCCAGCCGCCGTGAAGGTACCAATATTCCTAGCCATCTCACTGAAGTTGTAGATGGTGTCGTCGGAATACTTGTTGAGCTTGGCGAGGGCACCGTTGACGTCCTCAAGCGTGGTGCCCGCAGACGCCGTGTTGGCAAGGACAGTCTGGATCGAGCCCATCTGGGTCTCGTACTCCTCGAAGCCCTGCTTAATCGGGTCGATCGTGAGCGACTTACCGAGCTGGACGCCGGCGTCGATGGCCTTGGTCGTGATGCCCGCGAGGGCGGTGATCGCAACCGTAGACAGCGTCAGGAACTTCGCGGACATACCCTCGATCGAGGTGCCGAGAGGACCGAGGTTGATCTTGCTAGCAGCCGAGCTAACCTGAGAAAGCCCCTTAGAAGCTCCATCGAAGTTCAGCTTCTGCTTGAGCTTGTCCATGGTCGACATCGTCTGCGCGACGCCGGTCTCGAACTGCTTGTTGTCGAACTTCATCGCAACAATGCGATCATCAACACTACTCATGCTGACTGCACCTCCCTCCACACCTCATCGGCTAGACGATCGAACAAAGGTTTTAGGGCGGGGTTGATGAAGTCCCGGCCCTGAATGAAGCCACCGTTTCGAGTACCGTGGCCGTACTGGAGCAAAATAACAACGGGGATGCCATCAACCACGTTCCCGTTGCGCCACACGATGGAGTACGTGCCCTTGGACTCGACCACTTCGTGATACCACGAGGCAGCCGACTCAGAAGAGTCGATTGGGGTAGCGCTAGCGAGCGCGTCCGTCCCAGTGCGACCATAGCTGTCGAGGACTCTAAATATGGCCGAGCCCTTGGACATCTTCTTGAGAAAGTCGTCCGTCTTCTTGAAGGACCCTCTAGTGTCGAAGCTGATCTTCACAGGTCCTCCTAAATCAGTTGACGGGACGAATATCCGTGATGTCGACCCCGCAAGGCCCACACGTCATTCGCGTAGGACCATCTGGGATGTACATCCTTGGCTGGGGGATCTTGAGTTCGTCAAGGGTGCGCCAGAAATTAAGACAACTTTCAGTATTACACCGAAGCTCGACATAGACCATTGGAATATCGTCGGGAATAGTCATTAGACCTGCACCGCCATCCATTGAATGGGTAGATTACCCGTACTCACAGTTCGCATTGCGTAGAGAGTGAACCCTGTGGCCGAAATACCAGCCACAGAAACAATGCCGTTGTTGGGATTGGTGAGCATGATACATGCCACCACGTTTGGTTCAGTAGTAAAGCGTCCAGCAACGAAAGTTACTCCCTGAAACACGACAGTACCAGTCGGGTTTGTGACGGCGCTGATAGCACCAGCGTCCATAGCGATAGGCGCGCCAGACCACCTTCTAGCAACGTTGATGGTGCCCGTCAAGTCGGCGGCGCCAAGTGAAGCAGCAACCCAAGACGTTCCATTAGAACGAATATAAGTCGCGGACGCGCCCACGGCCGGTGTTCCAGCGCCAGTTGCGCCCGTATCACCCTTTACGCCCTGTGCGCCTTGTGGCCCACGAACGTTCCCGGCGTTTACTGTCGTGCTGTTCGACAACGTGAGCACAAGCTCGTACGCCCCATTTACTGCGGCGCTAACGACACTTACGCCTTGTGCTCCGGTAGCTCCAGTTGCGCCACGGACATACCCTGCGTTGATAGTGTTGCCGTTGAACTTGGTCAGGATGAGGTTGTATGACGCGTTCACAACGCCAGAGACGACGCTGTTACCTTCGATTGCTTCCATTCGTTCCTTGCTAAGGCTCGACACCGTAGCCATACAATCCTCCTCTCACCAATTGCTGATTGTGTAGGTGTCCCCATCGATCCAGACAGCAGACGGAGACGTAATTTCGAAAGAAGTAGGTGACGTCATGGTGATCCATTCGTCTGGACCAATCGCAGTCCAGCTCCCGTCGCCGTGATCTATGATCCGGAGCCTTGGGTTGGATTCAAATATACCTAGGACGTCGGTAGGGCTAGGAAAGCGAGGATCGGTTGTCGCAGTGCCATAGAGGATGTCGCTCAGAGCGGCGATAGCCTCCGGGGAAGCATCTGCTGCACGAATATAGAGATGTGAAGCCTGCCTAGCTCCTGGGATCGTCTTTGGCTTGGTCACTAGCCCCCAACCGAACACGGCAGGGGCCAGTTCTTGCGCCATGGTTGCCATAGAGAGCGAGTTCGGTACCAACGTCGCGTTGTAGACCAAATGGATGCGGTATGAGTCGCCATCCTCGGTTCGGTACGTGAGATTGAAGGGGGGCTTACGCTGAAGATCGAGTGTATAGCCCAGTGAGTCCACGTAGTCAGACAGATTTTCAGGATATGTGTACGCGGCGATCGTGGCAGAGAACTCGGACCTAGGTTGAGGCGTCACGTAGACGTCGCCATCGAAGTACATGGTCTCGAAAGCCGCCGGAGCGTCCTCTTCTACCGAAACCAAGCCGTTCCATGCGACGGGCGGAGCGTCGGGCAAATATACAACAGCTCGACTCACGCCGTGCTCGTATCTGCGGTCTAGATCCCACTCAATCGCAGTCATGATCAGTCCTGCAGCCAGTCGATGACCAGTTTTTGTGTAGGCATACGCGGGGGGTTTGAAGCATCCCCGCGAAGGACCTGCTCAATGGTCTGAAGACCATCAGGCCATGCGTACCGAGAGTCGATCTCGATGTGCGCCGTTCGCTTGTACTTCTTAATGGTAGATGTAACCGGAGGCGGAGTGCTCACCACGGACCAAGACTTCAGCATCGGCTGAGGGGAGTCGCTGATGGTTGTGTAAGACCGCGCACTTGGGGTGACCATGGCGTTGTAGACCAGGTGCAGCTTGTACGCATGCCTAACGCCCTCTGTGTCGTTACCAATGAGCGTGCGGTAGCTAAACCCAAAAGGGATACGACGCTGGTTACCCACGTTCAGACCAGAATATAGAGCCTGGACGCCCTCGCAGGCGTCAAACTCAAGAGGAGCTCCATAGGCAGAGATGTTGGCCGCGTAGTCCTCGTTCTGGATGTAATCGAGGTACTTGTCTCCATCAAAGTAGAGAGCCTCGGCCTCACCGCCGGAGACAGCTTGCTCGACACTGAGAAGACCGTTCCAGGCATAACCCTGGGTGTACGAATAGTCAGCGTTAGCGGGTCCCAGGAAGAGGATGCCATGATCGATGCCTGTTTCGAACAGTCGTTCGCCCGCTCGGTCCCATTCAATTGCTGTCACGATGACTCCTTCCTAGCCGCTAGTTCCGTACTGCTTCTTGCGCTGCTCGTTGAGTGCTCGACGCTGCGCAGCCAGCTCGGATGCGCCCATCTTCTTGGGCTGCTCCTGCTTCACAGAGAATACTCGGATGAGGGTAAACAAACGGTTGAGATGCCACTCTGCGCACTCGAAGGGGATGTTGGCGGTAACCATCCAGTAGTAGATCAACTCGGAAGTGATTACTTCCTTCGATGGGGCGGCATGCTTGCCTTCAGCAAACCAGGTTGCGGTCTGCTTGCTCTCGATGTAGGCGTTGATGCTGTCGAGAGTCTTTTGATCGAGTCTCTGGAAAACCTCCGGAGCAATATTGGGGGTCCTGTTCATCGCTGCAATGTAGGCAAGCGTCTCTTCCTCTGTCTTTGCAACTTCAGAGAGGAACGGCTTTTCGAACTTTGACTCCCATTTTGACAAGGAGATCAGAGAATGCTCCAGCTCCACCGTGACTTCCTCGACTCGGACGAATTCTGACTTGTCCTCGTCGAAGTATTCAGCGCTGGGAATAGTGATAGTGAGCATTCTCTGACCTCCTTGTTAGCGTCGACTAGAAGTCGAACAGCCAGTCGTCGTCCGTGACGTCGGGGAACGTGTAGCCGTTGTTCGGGCGAGCCGAAACGACGGTGTCCTCCGTGATCGCAGGCTGAACGCCGGAAGCAACCGGCTCGCCGTCGATGTAGTACGTCACGCCGGCCACCGCGGGGATGGTGATGACCTTGGTGGTGCTGTTGTAGGTAGGCGGCGTCGGGTTGACGACGGTCACGGTGCCCGAGAAGAGCGCGATGACCTCAGCCGGGAGCGGCAGTCGGGGGTCAGTCCCGGCGGTACCGTAGAGGATGTCCTCGAGCTCCTGCAGCGCGGCTGCATTCACCTTGGTCGAGTCGATCGTAAGGGTAGCGGTCGGGTCGTACTCGGTCCCGCCCACGTTACCCACGGTGACCGGAGTCGTGGTGAGCTCCCAGCTGAACGTGATCGCCTCAGGCGAGTCGTTGATGGTCGCGTGCGCCTTCTCGGACGGAGCAGCGAGAGCGTTGTAGATGAGGTGCAGCTTGTAGCCGTACTTCAGGCCCTCGGTGTCGTTACCGATCTTGGTGCGGTAGCTGAACCCGAACTGCTTGCGCGTCTGCTGACCGATCGTGATCCCAGGCTGCGGCTCAGCAGAGCCATCGCACTGAGCGAAGGAGTCAGGGTACGTGAAAGCCTCGATCGTGGCTGCGAACTCCTCAGCCGAGATCAGGTTCAGGTACTTGATGTTGTCCGCGTACTGCGGCGAAGCCTCAGCACCGGTAGGCGACTCGGTGACGGTCGTCAGACCATTCCACGCCTCGCCCGTGTCGTAGTTACCGGCGTTGTCCGGGATGTAGAGAACACCGTGGTCGACACCGGTCTCGTAGAGCCGCTCACCGACCTGATCCCACTGAATAACACTCATGTTTCTATTCCTCCTCAGAAATAGAGATTGAAGACGTCGTGGTTGAGCCCCTCGACGGCGTAAAATCGGCTATAAACGCACAACGGAAGGGCAGCGACCTTGTTAGGGATCGCACTCTCCGGATCACGATCGATGACCGTCACCTGGTATCGCTGAGTAAAGCGATATGGATTGTTACTGGCGAATTTGCTATCGGCAGTGTCTCGCTTGTAGACAATGCACGGGTACTTCATTAGCACACTCGGCGGAGGCTGGAAATATACGTTGGTGCTCCCCAGCAGATCCACCAAAAGTGCTTGGAGTTCAAGCCGTGGGGCCATTGTAGGGTCCTCCCAGCCTAAGAAGCAGACGGGGGTGCTGCACTTCGACCTCTGAAACGGTCCACAGCACCCCCATCCACCTCAAATAACGAATGGCAAAGAAGTGTTCGTTGGCATACGCATCAGCAACAATACTGATAGAATTGCTAACGGCCAGATTCGGGAGAAGGTTCTCGCCCTCCTTTAGTTGGCGCGTGTTACGAATGACATCCCCGAAATATACCTTCTCGAGGATGACGTCTTCGAAAACGCCAGGGGCTTTCTCCGTAGGCCAGCCGAAACCAACTTCACCGGCGAACTTTGCCATGGCTAGTTAGCTCACGCGGAGGGGCGCGTGAACTCCCAGTCCGCGTCGGTGTTGCTCGGGAAGTAGTAACCCGTGGCCGGAACAGCCTCGACCTCGAGCGTGGCGCCAGCCGCAAGAGCGGTCTGCGGGCCAGCCGTCAGGGTGGTGCCCGTGTCAGCGTTCTTGTAGACGACGCCAGCCTTGGTCGGGATCGTCACCACGCCAGTGGCCGGAACGAAGGTCGGAACCGTCGGGTCAACCTGCGTACCAGTACCACGCTGGAAGACCAGCGCCGACTTGAACTTCGTGAGCGAGCCCGAGATCCGGGTCTCGTACAGGTACTTGTACTGGTTGTAGTCGATGTCGAAGTCGTCGAAGAACGTCGTCTCGCCGCCCTTGTCTGCACCGATGGTGTAGTCGGACATGTTCACGAGGATGGCGAGCAGCTCGCCACCGTTGACGCTCTCGTCGTTCATAACGTCGACCGTGACGATGTTCGACACACGAAGCTCGGACGCCAGCTCAGAGACACCGCTGTAGAGACGGCGACCCATCTTGTCCTTGAGGAGGAGCAGGTCGGTCAGGAGGTCCTCGGTGCAGTACATGGTCGGGTTGCCCGAGCCACGGTACGTCGGACGCGCCCGGAGAATGGCCTCGATGAGGGCATCGCCGGAGACGTTCGCGGGGATCTCGACGTGGTGCGCGTAGAAGTCGTCGTCGTGCGCGATAGAGCGGATGCCGGCACCGTCGGACAGGGCCGCAGGGTCGCGGATCTTGTCCTCGTCGTCGACCTCACGACCGTCACTGATGAGGATCGCGCGGGCGATCTCCTCCTCGAGCATGAGACGCATCTCCGCCTTGAGCCAGGCGACGACGTCCAGGTCCGTGATGTCGATGATGTCGTCACGGTCCAGCTTCTGCTTCTTGTAGACAGTGGTCGGCGTGGTGACTCGCTTGGAGAGCCCGAAGAACTCCTCCTTCTTCAGGTTACCCTTGATGTAACCCTTGGCGCGAGCCTCCTCGTGCGTGATGTCCGCCGAGAGGGACTTGATCCGCGAGAACGGCGACTTGCGGGCACCGGAAATAACTCCGTTGACCCACTCCTGCCGGCGCGAGATGAGCTCGGGGGTGTTCTGGATCGCCTTGGCGTCCGGGAACAGAAGCTCGATGTCGGTGATGCCGTACTCGCCGGCGTGCGCGATGAAGGACTCCTTGAAGGAGCCCATCTTCTGTGCGTCCTCGACGATGGTCTTGAGCTGGTCGTGGGTCAGCTTCGGCCGCGCCTGCGTGGTCACGGCCTGGCTCTCGAACACGTTGTGCGTGATGGGCATGGCGGAGTCGCCTTCCTGGTGAGTAAGGTTGTTGTCGTCGGTGTCGCTGTGCTGAGCCGAAGCGCCCTCGAGCGCCTCGCCAATCATGTAGTGCACGACAGTCTTCTGCTTGTCGCTGAGAGTGTCGTACACATCCTTCAGGGTCTCGCCGCTCTCGGCCTCCGAAGAGTCCTCCGAGTCAGCGTGCTCGAGGCTGATTCCAGTAGTGATGATGACCTCATCCTCCAGCTCGATCTGGTCGCCGTCCGAGTGCCGAATGGTGACGTTCTCGATCTTTGCGCCGGGGTTGGCGCCGGACAGAACCAGGCTGACCTCACGGATGGCGCCGTGGAAGACCTGCTTGGCGCGCTCGACCAGCTGGTTGGCCCAGATGGACAGCGAGTCGACGTCCCCGTGCTCGACAAGAGCCTGCGCGTTCTTGCCCTGCGGGGTGTCGTTGAAGAATCCATGAGCGTAGACGCCGTCGGCGCGGTGCTCAAGGATGGCGTAACCGAGAACGTTCTCGGGGTTCTGGTGGCCGTGCTGCCAGACCAGAGGAACACGGATCTTGTCCTGGTGCGCGAAGGCTTCGGGCATGATGGTGCGGCCGTCGGTGCACTTGAGACCTGCCTTAGTGGCCCAGCCACTAAAATTGGGTTCCATTTTGACTGTCTCCCTTCAATTGTGTGTCAACGGCTTTCATTGCCGTCTGCGGAGTTGGGCGAAACGTTGAAGCGAGGCTTAGACGAAGCGTGCTTAGCAAGCGCTGCCTTCAGAGCTTCACGAGCTTTCTCGATCTTCTCTGTAACCTCTTCGATCTGCTTCTGAAGCTGCTCGACTTCTTCCGAGGGCTTCTGGTTCTTCTCTCGGTACTCCTTAGCTCGCTCAGCATCCTTCTTCTTGTCAGCCGAGGACTTCTTCTCGGGCTCCTTGGAGTCGTCTTTCTTCTTTGTCTCCTTGGGGTCTACCCCAGAACGAACCTTCGCTGCCGCGACAAGGATAGCGAGCTCGGACTTGAGTCGATCGAGCCGACCCTTTAGTTGTGCGACTCGAGCTTCCATGGTTTGGGAAGCAGGTTTCTTCGGCGCGGCCTTAAGGACCGCTGTACGATTCACCCTAGAGGGCGACGAGGCCGTTGTTGCACGACCTTTGGGGTCTACGCTGCCGCCGGCTCGCCCCTTCAGCTTTCGCGTCCTAAGGTAATACTCTCTTCGGGCTTGAGCGTCGTAGCCAGCATGGGAAAGCGGAGTGTCTGCGTGCATTGCCAGAAACTCATCCACGTTTGACATTACTCCTCCACTCCAAGAGTCTGGAAGACGTCGTCGAGCATCTTATCGACCTCGTCGAGCGCCGCAGTTGCATCGTCTGAGCCAGGCTCAGCCTCAACAGCCGCTTCTGGAGCTGGCATGTTCGCGTTTCGAAGCTCATCCGCCTTAGGATCAGTCGAAGGCTTCATCTTAACGATGGAGCGAACCTCGTTAGCTGTCAGAATCTCGTTACGGGTGAACTTGTCTGCAATATCGGCAAGTTCGCTGACCGGAACAAGCTTGAAGGGGTCCGAGTAGTATTCGACGGACTGCTTTTGGGTGCGAGCAGTCTTAGTCAGGAAGGTGCGCTTCATAGCGTCCACGATCGAGTCCGAAATCGGCTCGAGCGTCCTGGAACGGTAGTTGAGCATCGCTGCTTCGTCTGCCGATCCTTCCATAACCGCCTTGTTGATGCCGAGCTCAGAATATAGCTGGGTCTTGAGCTCGACGATCTCCGCCATAAGCTGGTTCTCAGCAGGACGATTGAGCTGTGTGATCTTCTCGGTACCATCTGTATAGGCAATACCGTACTGGCTGCCCTTCAGCTGGAACTCTAGATCAGACCTACGCTGCTCGGCCTGCTGTCGTCTAGCCTCTGACTTAACCACATACGGCAGCTGAATAATGAGGTCGAGCTTGCCGGAACTAGTCCGCTCGTCCAGTGTATCCAGCATGTTAAGCTTACGAATAAGCCTCTGAAGGGTCGAGTTCGGCTCGTTCATGACGTAATACAACGGATTATCCGCCAACGCCACGTTACGCTTAGAAAGCGTGACTTCCTGCCGTTCTCCACGATCCTCGTTGTAAAGATTCACCGTCAGGTGCCTAGGGCGGAACTGAGTGACCGTTCCAACCCTCAGAGTACGAATATCGTAGTCCCCAGACAGCTCCGGGTTTCCGACGGTCGTTACTGGGACGATTGCTGCGGCACCGTCGTTAAGCATAGTGATGACGGCGTCTCGAAGAAGCGACTTGGCCGACTGATCGATATTGGCTTCGATCTTGAGACACTCATTCAGCCCGCTGTCGATCTCCTCGATGTAGTTTCCGTTGTCGTCGACGCGAACGTGACGAAAATCGGCTTGTGCTACGTCAATCGCAATGCGAGTGTAGATCGAGGCGATGATCGTTCGCTCATTCGAGATGAAGAGGCGGGTTCGATCCGGTCGGGAGGCCCCGTAACTGGCCGGGCCAAGAAACGGCGTCTGTCCAGTAAATCGATCCTCTTCGTTTCGAAATACGTTCCAGGCCTGCTTCAAGCGTTCCCGTACGCTAACCATAACTCACCTCCCGTCCTTAGTTAGTTCGTAAACCCAGTCTTCTAGGTTTCCGTAACCTGGGGCAAACCCGAGGTCCTTGTCCTTTTTGAAGCCGATCTTTGAGTAAATATGCTTGGCTGGAGCCGCGTTAGAAGGAACCTGAAGTCGGACCTCGGTTATGTCAGTCTTCTTCTTAGAGGCCTCGATCAGTCCTCGAATGGCGGTCTCGCTATAGGCCTTACCTTGATGACTTGGAGCGATCTCTAACCACTCGCCACGAACAGCATGCGGTCCGTCGTGCCACACTTGGAACGCGCCGACTTGTTCGCCTGCCGTGTTATGGATTCGCATCTCATAGGCGTAACCCTCAGGTTTGCGGCCCACTAACCTACCCGCAGCTATCGCAAGAGGTCCTGGGTCAGCTCTGTGAATTGTTAGGACGTCCCCATTTGGAGCTACAACGCGCGTCTTAGAACCCACCGGAGCTGCGTTAGCCACGCTTTCTCGGTACTCGGCTTTTCGAACGCCCCACTTCATGCCCTTGACACCAAAGTGTTCGAGCTCCGTCATGAGTACCTCCTCTCTAGCGAGGATTGATAGAATTCATCGTATTGTTCCTTGACCAGCGGCCAAATAACCTTCCGAATGTCGTCAAGATTCTTGACGCTGTCCGACATGCTCTTCGGAACGATGACCTCGTGCGAGATAGGCCGGCTAGAATGGTCAGTTCTTCCTTCAGGATCTACAAAGCGTGCTGCAACTTTACCATCGCCGAAACGCTCGAAGAGTTCCTTAGACTGAATATCACTTGAGAGTGGAGAACGCTCGTACTCCGGAAGCGCGTCCGGAAGTCCGCCCTTTTCCAAGAATCGAACCCCAAGATTCTTCCCACGAGAGGCATGCACCACTGCAGTTGGCTCTTGGAGGGCGATCTTCTCGGCCACCTTCTTTCCTGCGGAAACCTTGGGGGAATCATAGGTTAGCGGGCCTTCTTGCTGCATCTTGTACGCAACAAATGCAGCACCAGCTGCAGCAGTAATCGCAGCCGTCCCGATCAGAACCTTCTTGGCGTTCTCCTTGCGCTTGGTAATCTGTTCGGGCGTGCGAGGCGTCTTTGACGAGCCCTCGGGACCGTCCTTTCGAACACCCCATCGCATACCCTTAACACCGAAGTGAATAAGATCCGACTCGTCCATGTTTCACCTCCTGTCGTTACCCCTGAGCGGAGGCGTAGAGAAGCCCGACGGCAGCAGCACCAAGAGCGGCCCAAGAAACTCCGCCGACCCACTTCTCACCGGTGGTGTACTGCTTAGAGAGCTTGAAGTCTTCGCCCTCGTAGAACTCCTTCTCCAGCTTGCGCATGCTCTTCTCGGCCGCGTCCTGCCCCTTGGCAGTGCGAGCCACCATGAACTCCGCTGTGGCGTTCTGGTATGCGTACTTGCGGGCGCCCTGACGTACACGGGCGTTGAGGATGGCGTCCGTTCGTTCCTTACCCTTGAGTTTGGCCGGGCCACCACTTCCGCCACCGGAATCGTCCGGCTTACGAACGCCCCACTTCATGCCCTTGACACCGAAGTGCGCAAGAGCCTCTTCGCTTGTAATATCGGTTGTCATTCGAAAGCCTCCTTGTTGGCTTTGAAGGCTACGTATGCGTCCATAAGAGCGGAGACGTTGTCAATCTTCTCGTCCATCCGCTTCTTCAGAAGCTTTCGGTTGCCATTGGTGTCCTCTTGCGTGATTGCGTTGCCCATGGTGAAAGACATGAGCTTCTCATCAAATATGAGCGCCCTCTGCTCAGCCAGCTTCTTAAGCTCACCAAGCGGGACGGACTCAGTCTTCGCACCCTGGATCACCTTGTCGACCCCGAAGGGTCCGTTCTCGGCGATGTAACGCTCGACGAATTCCTTAGCGTTGTAAGGGTCGTAACCGAGAGCTCGGATGTCATAACCCTTTTCATTAATATGCGCTTCGAGGTCGTCATAGACTTGCATCATGTCTAGGACGGTGCCGGGGAACACATGAAGTGTGCCCTCGGACAGGAACTCGTCATACTTCGCGCGCAAGGCGCCCGGGAGCTTCATAAGCGTGTACTCGGTGATGTAGCTTCGAGTCTTTACGCCGAACTGTTCCCTTGGAAGAGGGAACAGGAACGTGAACGCACAGAAGTCATCACCCTGCGACAGGTCCGCGCCAATCGCGCAAGGGAGCTGCCAGAAGAGACGATGACGGTGGGGTTTGGTCTCCTCGTACGTGAAGAAGTACGTAAAGCCTTCCATTGGGATGCCGAACCTCTTTGCGAGGATGTCGTTGCGTGTTGCTGGAGCAGCTTCCGCACGCTCGACGTCCTGTTGGTACACCTCGTACGAAACCGTGATGCCAATGTTCGGGTTAGCCTTGATCCACATCTCTGGTTGGTTGACTTCCTCTACCTTGTCGAGACGGTAGTAAAAGATCGAGATGTGTGGCGCAACGAAGTCGCCCTTAAGGATGGAAAGTAGTTCCATTTTGATAGTGTCACCAGCACCGTTTCGAACGGTGCCTTCAGAGCTGATGGCAACGATGAGATACTCTTCGTGCTTCGAAGCGCCCTGCTCAATTGCTCCGATGACGTCCTCTCTGATGTCGCCAGACAGCCACTCATCAACCGTGCTGTACTTGGGTCGGAGACCCTGAAGCTTGTTGATGGTCATTGGACGAATCTCGAGCAGCGATCCGGTCAGGAAGTTCTCTACGCCACGCTTGGTGGAGGTGAGCTTAACTCGAGTTGCCCTAGACCCGGTGGTGTTCTGAAGCGAGCCCTCTGTCAGGAACTTAAACAGAGGGCCCTTGGCCCTAGTGATGGACGTCCTAATGGGCGACATCACTTCTTCGGCCTGCTTCATAGTAGGTGCCGTTGTGATCTGGTGCGTCGTGGAGGTGTCGACGTTGAGGAAGTAGTTCTGAAGGAAGCTTGCGTACATCGACTTAGCCGACCCACGCGCGACGATCAGGTACTGCTTCTTAGTCAACCTAAGCTTCACTCGCTTGGTCACGTGGTGACCTGACTTACCATGCTCTCCGGGAACGTAAACGCTCCGGTCGACGAAGTAGAACCACGAGAGGAGTTGCTCCGCCCATAGCTTGAAGCTTTCGAGCAACCTAAGATCTCCGCCATCTGTTAGTGTTAGCTCGTTCTCGCAATAGAGAATGAAGCCGTCGATGGCTCGGTCGTCGTAGTAGATGTTTGGGTTTTCGATGAGTGCGTCGATGCGGTTCATCTCCAGTGAGATGTTCTCATTGACAGGAATCTCGCCTCTGAGCACAGCATCTCTAAACAGCCCGTAATAAATAGGCGTCGCCGTATTGGACAACCCCATCGCTAACCCCCTTTCTACTTCTTCTTCGGGTTCTTAAGACCCTTGCTCTCGAGTAGATCGCCTACTGCCTTGGAGATGACGTCGTTGATGGCCTTCTTGATCTGCGTCCGCATGATGTCGCCAGCAAACTTCGCCGCACCATTACCAATCTTTGCGCCCGCAGACGGGCCCTGCAGTCTAGAATACTGCTGCTCGAGGTTGAGGCGAGTAACGTACTCCTGAAGTTCCTGATTAGACAGCGCAGCGGTACCCTTGGCCTTGATGACCTTAGCGTGCGCGTCAGCCTTTCGAGCATCAGCAGATGCGCCCTCGGAGGATCGACTCAGCTTTCCGCCCGAGTCACCGCTCTTCTTGACGCCCCACTTCATACCCTTGACACCGTAGTGAATCAGGGCATCAGAGTCGGCTCCACTGGCGGTTGCCATGCGATTCCCTCCCTGTAGACGTTGATGCGCCACTCCAGCTCCTGGATCTGCTCCTTGACGGCTGTGATGGCGTATGAGGAAGTTGGAGGATCGAAGAGAAGGCGGACTCGGAGAAAGACATAGGTCTTTACCGAGTTAAGCCGAGGATCTCCTTCGAGGAACTGGGACCACAAGGCTGTGGCGTCCTCGATCATGAAGCCGTTAGGTGGCCCGACCCCAAGCTGATTCAGCGTGGAGAATACCGAGTTGATGTGAGTAATCACATCGAGATCGAAAGCCGGATCTTCAGGCGCAATGTTAAGAATCTTCTTGATGCTCTTGAGGATGCTATCTTCCATGGTGGTCACCTCCTTAAAACTGGTTCCATTTTGACAGTTGGTGAAGAACTAGAGATGCGCCTCGCCCTGAACCCGACGAATGGCAGCAACGTTCTGCTCGAGACGATCGACATCTCGTCGCAGCTCCTTGACCTCAAGGGTCGAGAGGAGAAGCTTCTGGAGAAGACCGCCGACAGTGATGCCCTGCTTCTCGAAGTCCGGACCGAGCGCCTTGCCGACGCCAGTGCCCTTGAGCTCGATGACCTGATTCAGATCGAGTGCCACGTCATACTCCTTGTCGTTGAGGTGCTTGTCGTTGTTACGGTTGTAGACGAAGTGCCAAGGCTCGTTTGCAACGGTGTCCTTGACGAAGCCGTAGTCTTGGTGGGCACGAAGCCAGGTGCGAGCAGGTTCGGCGATGTCAACCGCATTGCCCTTCTCGTGATAGGAAGCATCGGAGCCGGGGTAAGCTGCGGTTGCCGCAAGCTCGCCGTTCTTGTACTTCCACCACAGCTCCCACTGCTCGGCGTTGGTGCGGCCGGCGTCGGAGAGACTCCCGCCGGGCATTCCCGCTGCCTTAGCTCGCTCGTATGCTGCGGCCGCCGCTGGGATGAGCCAGCCAGGCTTGTTGTTTCGACGATTGATGTCAGAGATCGTCTTCTTAGTCAGGGTCACGCTGCACCCCCTTCTGTTTGTCACCAAAGCTTCGTGTCGCCAGCCGTTCGCTCAGTAACTCCGCGGAAGAGCTGTGACTTATCGCCGTAGTGAATGGCATTGTGCGTCTTGTGGCACGTTGTGATTAGGAATTCTGGCTCTAGAATAGCTTCGTTTCCATGCCTAATGTCGTCGACCGACATGGGGTTCATGTGGTGAATAACGAGCTTGGCGAAAACTTCGAAACCTTCTATGCCCAAATCACACCCGTTATCACGGGCAATAACATGCTGTCTAACCTGCTTCCACTCCCTTGAGGTGTAGAATTGCTGGTTCATATAGCGATCAAAACCGAAAGTAATGTCGCCGACCATTCCATTGAGACTCAAATAATCAAACCGCTCGTCGAAGGTCTCAAGGCGCCGAAGTTCCGAGTAAGTCCTAGTCGTCAAAGACATCTAGAATCTCCTGGCCCGAATACGCCTTCATCGCATTGAGTGCCTCGCCGTACATCTCCTCGACACGCTTCATAGAAGAGATGCTGTCAATCTTGGCGTCGAGTAGTGCAGTCTCGCGCGCAAGCTTAGCCTGCTCGAGTCGTTCTCGACTGGAAGCAAGCTTCAAATAATGAGAGACCACCTGAGCGGATGCTGTACCTTCGAGTAGCTGCTTCTCAGCCAAGTCGAAGGCCAAAGAAATGAGCTGGTTCTCTCTGGCGTCTGGAGTGGTGGCTGGTGGTCTCCGCTTTCGGGGTGGTTCGTCAGGCCTTTGGCGGGTTACCATGGCACCTCCTCCCGGTTGGACATGGGATTGCTTCCAGAAAATATCCCCCCGGAGCAATTTTTAGT
>Ga0065715_10000307_pt1 | contig 41110 bp, 37 predicted proteins | sample MisBulReplicate1_FD_59102 | JGI IMG/M metagenome (GOLD analysis project Ga0065715, IMG submission 59102) | Miscanthus rhizosphere microbial communities from Kellogg Biological Station, MSU, sample Bulk Soil Replicate 1 : eDNA_1 v2 (version 2) | ecosystem: Host-associated > Plants > Roots >...
CCGCTGGAAGCTATCCTCGAAGAAAAAAAACGGCTCCGGGGAGCGCGCTGTGATACAGATCTTAGCGCGAGTGATTTAGAGGAGCTGGTCGCGGAGTACAAAGATGAAATCCGAAATCACGGTAAGGTTTTTCCGGAGGATTCGATCGAGCAACTCTGGGGCGCCATCGGTGCCGTTTTCGGCTCGTGGAACAACGATCGCGCGATTGCGTATCGCGAGCTGTATCAAATTCCCCACGAGTGGGGGACGGCGGTTAATGTACAGGCTATGGTCTTTGGAAATCTTGGCGAGGACTGCGCCACCGGCGTCGCATTTACGCGGGATCCGGGAACAGGGGACAGAAGCTTTTATGGTGAGTTTCTAATGAATGCGCAGGGCGAAGATGTAGTGGCCGGCATCCGTACGCCGCGTCCGATCGCGGAATTGCAGCAAGTCATGCCGAGTGCCGCGAAAGAGTTGCGCCGGGGTTGCGCCTTGATCGAGAAACATTATCGGGAGATGCAGGATATCGAATTCACGATCGAGGGCGGCAAACTTTGGATGCTTCAGACGCGCGCAGGAAAACGCACGGGCTTCGCTGCAGTACGAATCGCCGTCGATATGGTCGAAGAGCGGATTATCAGCAAAAAAGAGGCATTGCTACGAATTGAACCCGATCAACTGAACCAACTTCTACGGCCAGTGTTCGATCGCGGAGAAAAAGAAAGCGCCGAAAGAGAAGGGCGGCTCCTTGGTAGAGGTCTAGCTGCCGGACCTGGCGCAGCTAGCGGACGCGTGGTGTTCAACGCGGAAGATGCGGTGGAATGGAAAAATCGCGGCGAGCGCGTCGTGCTCTGCCGAATTGAGACGAGTCCCGACGACATTCGCGGCATGGACGCAGCCCAAGGAATTTTAACGGCTCGCGGCGGCATGACCTCCCATGCAGCTCTCGTAGCGCGGCAGATGGGGAAAGTCTGCGTTGCGGGATGCGAGGTTTTGCACGTTGATTATAACGGGCGGGCGTTGCGGGTCGGCGACACCGAGCTCAAGGAAGGTGACTGGATCTCGATCGACGGTAGTACGGGTGAAGTATTCCGAGGCGAAATACAGACTTTGCCGTCCGAAGTATTGCAGGTGCTTCTGACGCATACTCTGGATGCCAAAAGCTCGCGGGTCTATCAGCAATTCGCAAAACTTATGAAATGGGCTGACGACGTGCGTACGTTGGGAGTGCGTACCAATGCCGACCAACCCGATCAGGCAGCTATCGCGAAGGCGTTTGGGAGCGAAGGAATCGGTCTTTGCCGTACTGAACACATGTTTTTTCACGGGGAGCGCATTCAGGCAGTGCGCGAGATGATTCTTGCGGAGGAGGAAGCCGGCAGGCGGCGAGCGCTAGCTAAATTATTGCCTATGCAAAAGGAGGATTTTAAAGCCATTCTCGATATCATGGGAGATTTGCCTGTAACGATCCGCACGCTCGATCCACCATTGCACGAGTTCTTGCCCAAGACTGATGAAGCGATCAGCGAGCTTGCTCACATTATGGATGTGCCGGTTGAGGTGCTCCGCGACAAGGTGAATGTGCTGCAGGAATTCAATCCGATGTTGGGACACCGTGGCTGCAGGCTCGGAATTTCATTTCCAGAAATCACCGAAATGCAAGCACAGGCGATTTTCGAAGCGGCTTGCGAGCTACGACGCGAGGGCAAAAATCCGTTCCCCGAGGTGATGATCCCGCTGGTTGGCTCGCGTCGTGAACTCCACGAACAAAAGCAGATCGTCGAGCGAGTTGCGCTTGCGACTCAGAAGGCCTACGGAGTCAAAGTGCGGTATCTCATCGGTACCATGATCGAGCTCCCGCGGGCATGCATGGTTGCAGATGAAATCGCCGAGGAGGCCGAGTTCTTTTCTTTTGGCACTAATGACCTTACTCAGACTTGCCTTGGGTTATCACGAGACGACGCTGGGAAGTTTTTGCCGAGCTATGTTCTGCATGGGATCCTGCCAGAAGATCCCTTTGTCAGCATCGATAGGGATGGAGTGGGCGCCCTCATGAAGATCGCCATTCAAAAGGGGCGTAAGACTCGTAAGACACTAGAAATCGGTATCTGTGGAGAACATGGCGGCGATCCAAAATCGGTTGTGTATTGTCACCAAATCGGGCTCGACTATGTCAGTTGTTCACCGTACCGGGTTGCCATAGCCCGACTAGCGGCCGCGCAAGCCGCGTTGGGAGAGAGATCCTCTTGAACGTGCATATCGCGGTAGGAGCGAATTGACCGCCACCGGACATTTCGTTGACAGACTGCTGGTGATCCACGATAATTTAGGCCTTTTAGTAGCACACCATGGAACCGCGGTTTGTTGAACTCTTGGTCAGAGGCGGCGTTGTCACCCGTGACCAGCTATCGGAAGCACAAAAGAAAGAGCGTGAGAACGGATCCAGTATTACTAGGGAAATCGTTCGCCTCGGGTATACTAGTGAGCAGATACTGGGCGAATTCCTCGCTAAGCAATTCGGCATCGAAACCGTCGATCTCATTCCTGGCGAAATCGACGACACGGTATTTAGCCTAGTTCCTCCTCAAATTCTTCAGAAGCATCAACTCGTTCCCTACAAACTGTTGGGCTCGACTCTCACCATTGCTATGTCAGACCCGACAGATCTCATCGCGATCAACGAAGTCAAGTTCGTAACGGGATACGGTGTTCGCGTAGTGTTGGCTACCCCTTCCACGATTAAGAAGACCCTCGATCAGCGATTCGGTGGCGTCAGTTACGATGACGTACTGAAGAAATTCGGCGATGGCGAGATGGAGGTCGTTCAAGAAAACGACGACGTTAATCTCCAGGAACTGCAGCAAGCGACCATGGATGCTCCTGTGGTCACGCTGGTCAATGCCATTCTCGCTGATGCCGCGAAACGACGCTGCAGCGACATCCATATTGAGCCGTATGAGAAAGTTTTTCGAGTTCGGTTTCGTATTGATGGCGTGCTTCAAGAAATCATGAGTCCGCCATTACGGCTCAAGAATGCTCTCGTCTCCCGTCTCAAAGTTATGGCCGGTTTGGATATTGCGGAGCGGCGACTGACGCAGGACGGCCGCATTAAACTGAAAATGGGTATGGGTGGAGAACTGGATATCCGAGTCTCTATTCTGCCGACCTTGTTTGGCGAAAAAGTGGTGATGCGCTTGCTGGACAAGTCGAACCTTCAACTCGACATGTCCAGGCTCGGTTTCGATCCACAGAATTTAAAAGACTTTCAGGAGGCAATTCATAAACCGTATGGAATGATTCTTATCACCGGGCCTACCGGCAGTGGCAAGTCAACAACTCTCTACTCAGCCCTTTCCGAACTCAACAAGCCTGACGTCAATATTTCTACGGCCGAGGATCCTGTCGAATACAATCTCGTCGGCATTAACCAGGTTCAGGTTAGAGATCAGATCGGGCTTGATTTTGCTGCTTGTCTCCGATCATTTCTTCGCCAGGACCCCGACATTATTATGGTGGGAGAGATTCGTGATCTCGAAACCGCACAGATCGCCATTAAAGCTGCTTTGACGGGTCATTTAGTCTTGAGTACCCTGCACACAAACGACTGTCCGGCTACCGTTGACCGCTTAATCAACATGGGGGTCGAGCCGTTCCTTTTAACTTCGTCTATTAATTTGATTTTGGCCCAAAGATTGGTCCGCCGTATCTGTGAACAGTGCAAGGAGCCACTTCATCTTAGGCCCGAACTCCTGATCAACCTCGGCGTCGATTCCGGCGATGCTGGCGCGGGGTTTCCAACGTTTCACGGACGCGGTTGCAACAATTGCGGCAATACCGGTTATCGTGGGCGCTTGGCAGTCTACGAAGTCATGGTGATGCGGGACGAACTTAGGGAGCTGATCCTAAAAGGTGTCTCCGCCATGGAACTCAAGCGCGCGGCGGTTAAGCTCGGATTGAGCACGCTGCGTATGAGCGCTCTACAGAAGGTTCGTGAAGGGCTGACCACCGTCGACGAGACTCTCCGAGTCACGGATACCGACAAAGGTTTCGGTTCGGTTTTCTCGCTGGGCTTTTAGCGCTTGCGTTTTAGGCCGGGTCCGACAAGTAGGAACAAGGGTATGGACGAAATATCGCACAATACTGCCACGAACTATGGCGATCTTTGTTTGGGAAGGTAGAACCGCCCAAGGGAGGGTTGTTAAGGGCGATAACCTTGAAGCGCCGAGCTTGGAGGCTGCGCTCGCACGTCTACGTGAGCAGCGAATACGCCCAATCCCGAACCGCGTAAAAGAAAGGGGCAAGGGTTTTGACAAAGAAATTTCAATTCCAGGCTTTGGCGACAAAGTTACAACAAAAGACATATCCGTGGCAACTCGCCAGCTGGCGACTATGATCGATGCGGGCCTGCCGATCGTGCAATGTTTGGATATACTGGCGGAACAATCTGAGAGCAAGCTTCTTCGCAATACGATTGGAACCGTCCGAAAGGACGTTGAAGGTGGCTGCACATTTGCCGACGCTCTTCGAAAACATCCAAAAATTTTTGACGATCTGTATGTAAACATGGTGGAAGCCGGCGAAGCCGGTGGCATTTTAAACACGATACTGAACCGGATCGCTCTGTTTATCGAAAAGGCCAATCGGCTCAAGAAAAAAGTTAAAGGCGCGATGATCTACCCTTGCGCTATAGTCGGCGTCGCGGTGATCGTTGTCGCTGTGTTAATGATATTCGTTATTCCAGTCTTTGCTGAGCTTTACGGCAGTATGGGAAAAGCACTTCCGCTACCGACGCAAGTATGTATCGACATCAGTAATTGGTTTGTTGCGTATTGGTATGTATTGATAGGAGCATCGGTGGGGACTTTTTTCGGAGTCTCCTTCTACTACAAGACACCCCAAGGCCGCATGAATATCGATCGGCTGTTACTACGGATGCCGATCATTGGCGATCTCTTGAGAAAAGTCGCCGTCGCGCGTTTCTCTCAAAACATGGCGCTGCTTCTGAGCTCAGGTGTACCGATCCTGGACGGCTTAGCTATTACGGGAAAAACAGCCGGCAACAAAGTCGTCGAAAAAGCTATTTTAGAGAGTCGGATCAGCATCAGTCAGGGAAAAACCGTCGCAGAACCGCTGCGCGAGAGCAAGATTTTTCCACCTTTGGTGTGTCAAATGGTGGCCGTCGGTGAAAGTACTGGCGGACTCGATGGAATGCTTAAGAAAGTGGCCGAACTCTACGAGGAAGAAGTTGATGATGCCGTGAACAATCTTACTGCCATGATGGAACCCATGATCATGGTAGTTCTGGGAGTGATCCTCGGGGGCCTTGTCATCGCGATGTACCTGCCGATCTTTCAAATGGGATCGCTAGTCGGTGGATGATACCCAACATTCGGTGAAGGAGCGGCGACCGCATACAGTGAGTGACGAAGATAAAGAGTTGACAGAAAAAATTCGCTGGCTACTACTTTTGCGAGTAGTCATTCTGTCGTTTTTTCTTGGCGCAACCGCACTTTTCCACTTTTTTGGAACTGAAGGCGATCTTTCGTATTTACTGAGTCTCTCGGTCCCGCTCGTTTTTGCTTATCTGATCTCCATTATTTCCGTCCTCATCCTACCGCGCGTACCAAGACTTCGGTTGTTCGCTCATGCCCAAGTGTGCTTTGACGTTATTTTGATCACTGGGATTATTCGCATTACGGGTGATATCGGAAGTCCCTTTTCGGTTCTTTACAATCTCGCAGTCCTGAACGGCGCAATCTTGCTCTTTTATCGCGGCGCATTTTTTACCGCCGGCTGTTCGAGCCTGTCATATGTCGGATTACTTTTGTGGAGCCAATATTATGATTCCGGCTCCGGAATCCTGCTTTCCTGGTCCATGCTCATTCCGATTTTCCTAAGTATCGGCAGTTTTTTTGTTATTGCATGGCTTAGTGGGTTGCTAACGAACAAATTGAGTGAAACTGAACAACTACTCAAGGAGAAACAGATCGATTATCAGGAACTCGACGCATTCAAAGACGCTCTGCTAAAAGGAATCGGCAGCGGAGTAGCCATCGCGGACCCAGACGGACGAATCAACTACTTCAATCAACAAGCACAAGAGCTAACATCTCTTAGCGAAAATGCGGTAAAGGGAAAACGACTAGAGCAAATTTTTCCGGGCTTGAACTACGATTTTCAAACTCACCGTAACGCGGGGGCGCTTGTCACCGCTGAATTGCCTCTCACGAATTCCAGAGCGCCACGATCTGTGAAACAAATTCGGTTAACTCTGGCACCGCTCTGCAGCTTTAAAGGGGATCCCATAGGGTTTTTGTCAATCTTCGAGGATATCACTCGTCAAAAAGAGATTGAAGAAAAAGTTCGTCTCGAAGAAGAGCTCCGGCGCGCTAGGGAAGTTGAATGGACCGCCGACTCCTCGGCTAGCGATACTCCGGGCTTTCACTTCGAAGGGGTCATCGGCAAGAGCGGAGGGATTGAGAATATTCACAAACTGATTCAGAAAGTCGCCAGTACAAACACAAATATTCTTATTTCAGGTGAGAGTGGAACCGGCAAAGAACTGGTAGCACGCGCAATTCATCTCAATGGCCCGCGAAGGCAGCGGCCATTTGTTGGAGTTAACTGTGCTGCGATTCCGGAGAATTTAATTGAGAGCGAATTGTTTGGGCACGTTCGAGGAGCATTTACTGGAGCAGTGTCCGATCATATTGGTCTTTTCAAACAAGCTGATCAGGGAACGATTTTTTTGGACGAAGTCGGCGAGTTGCCGCTTCATCTACAGGTGAAATTGTTGAGAGTCCTTCAAGAAAAGAGTTTCACCCCCGTGGGCGGAAACAAACCCGTAAAGGTGGATGTGCGGGTTATTTCGGCGACGAATCGGGACTTGCGCAAGGAACTCGAAGAAGGACGCTTTCGCGAGGATCTATTTTATCGGCTGAACGTCGTTCATATGGTCATGCCGCCGCTGCGCAGCAGAACAGAGGATATACCAGCACTAGCCCATTACTTCCTGAAAAAATTTGCGAGCTCTCATGCCAAAAAGGTCGAAGAAATTTCCAGCGGGGCGCTCATGCGACTGATGAACTACGTGTTCCCAGGGAACATTAGAGAGCTGGAAAACGTTTTGGAGCATGCTGTTGCTGTAACCGGTAAGAACGTAATAACGGAAGACGATCTGCCGCAGCACCTCAAAGGAGTGCCGATCGTAGAAGAATCAGATCTCTTCGAACGCACGGCCCCTGCGGGCGCAGAAATATTTTTCGGTAAGGGTCTTTCATTAGATGTGGAGCTGGAAACCCATGAAAAGTGCATCCTGCTAGGTGCTTTAAAACGCGCGAATGGTGTGCAAAAAAAGGCGGCGGAATTGTTGGGAATAAACTACCGTTCACTTCGGCACCGCCTGGAAAAATATGACTTACTCCATTCAAAGACCTTCGAATTCGGAAACCAGTCCGAGGAACAGCAGTAACGAATTTTGTCACTTTCGTGCTTCCAAAATTCCGCAAATAGCAAAAACGATCCAGCGTGGAGCTTTGATCAAGCAGCGGTAAGGTAGCCGACGAGTTCTCGAACTTATGGAAAAATCACGTATTGTCGCTCCTAGCGCGAGATCACCCGACGAATATTTGTGCGTTTGGCCTGGTCGGACCTACGTCAAGTGTAATGGTCCTCGTTTTGCTGAATTGGCTGGCACTTGTACAAGACTGATTTCGCGAGGCACAGGAGGTGAGTCGGAACACGAATAAAGTGGTTAAAGAATTTGCAAAATATTTTTTAAACCAAGGCCAGAAAGAAAGGAGATATGGAGTGAATAGATTACGATTGCAGAGTGAATCCGGTTTTACACTGATCGAGTTATTAGTCGTGGTCGCTATTATCGGGATTTTGGCGGCTATTGCGATTCCTCAATTTGCTGCCTACCGAAAACGTGGTTTCGAGGCGCAAGTGAAGTCAGACTTAAGGAATGCGGCGGTGGCCGAAGAAGCCTATTTCGCGTCCACGTCGCCGAGCACCTATAAAACATCCGGTAGCGCTTGGACAAACACGACCGCACCAGGCTTTAATCCGACGACGGGTGTTGCTGTCACGTCGGCCGTGGGTAGTAATACGTTCTTGTTGACGGCGACGCATAGCAACTGCTCAGGCGTGTCTTGGACTTTTAGCAGCGGCAATGGGACGATCGCTGGTCCTGCAGGTGGATGCCCATAAGTCACTCAGGCTATTAGGTTTGCCAAAAAGGGGGCACGATCAGCCCCCTTTTTTTTGACCTGAATCCGGTGGTTTCTTCACAATTGAGGCTCCTTTTATAGAACATGCCGATGTTGTGGCGCTAAAAAAGCCGCATCCAGCGCACACCGGTCTAGCGTGCGCAGTCTGCGCGTTGACCGCGCCGAATTTCATTCATGACTAGCACGCCGAGGGTGAAGAAGTGAAGTGGCAACATAAAACGACCGATTGTTTAGCGTTGTTGTCTCTGGCGGCAATGTTGATGTCGTTCTGCGATGAAATCATTTTTTCAGGCAAGATTCCTTTCTTTCGCGATTTGGCTGCTTATTTTTACCCGATTAAGTTCAGTGTTGCGGGGAGCTTCAAGGCTGGACATCTGCCACTTTGGGAACCGCACATGGCGACAGGGTTTCCGATTTTAGCCGAGTTTCAGTCTGCCGTTTTTTACCCGCCGAGCGTAATTTTTTATCTAGTACCATTTTTCGCTGCAATTCAATTCTCATACGTGTTCCACTATGCAGTCGCGGCATCGGGATCATATATACTGCTTAGATCATGGACGCAGCCGATTTATCTTTGTGTCATCGGCTCTATTCTTTTTTCGTTTGGCGGAACTATGGTTTCGTTGACGAACCTTTTGAACCATTTCCAAAGCGCCGTCTGGTTACCATGGCTAGTTTACTGCTGGGAACGTGCCGTAGAAAACAAACGGTGGTCGACTCTTGTCGTGTTTTCGATGGTTGCTGTTTGTCAGTTGCTCGCCGGTTCTCCGGAAGTGTTTGCGTTTTCCGCTGCTTTGCTCGTACTGGACAGTGTGCGTATGTACAGGAAAGGGCAATCCGGTTTTGTCTCCTGTTATGTGGCGCGATTCTCGGCGGCGGGTTTAATGATCATGGGAATCGCGATGGTTCAACTACTTCCCACGGCTGAACTGATTTTGCAATCACGGCGCGATCATGCCATTCCAGCGCCTGAAGCGTTTGCCTGGTCATTGCGACCATGGGCGTTAATTGGTCTTTTCCTTCCAATGCTCGAACCGGACACATCTTTGTCCGTCGGCGTCAGGTTGTTGCTCACCGACAGGCTTCCTCTTCTGCTCAGCAACTATCTCGGTAACATTGCCGTATTTGGCTTCTGCTCATGGCTGTTTACTGCACGAATGAGAGAACGATTAGTCATTGCGGGACTGATCGCGATATCTTTACTATGTGCTTTTGGAAGTTACACGCCGGTTTATCCGGAACTCTATAAATGGCTTCCGGGTTTTCACTCGATCCGCTTTCCGGAAAAATTCTATTTCATCACATTTGCAATCCTCGTGCTTGGAATAATCCGGGGCATCGGCGCCCTGACTGATGGCGACAATTGTCGTACGACGGTTATTATCCTGCTTGGTGTACCGATGGGCTGGCTTGTCATTTATTTGCTTGTTCGATTGAATCCAATTCTGCTTGGTCACTGGATTCAGCCGCTTGAGTGGGCTCACGCGACACTAAACCCAGCAAGCATCGCGGCGATTCTCTTTAGCATGGAAAAACAAATAGCAATCTCAGTCCTCCTAGCCGGAATTTTTTTGTTGCATCATCTAAAACTGTTGCGAGCAGGATTGTGGCAGATCTTGTTAGTTCTGGTCGTCTTTGTTGACCTGAGTGTGGCGAATAAACCGTTACACTTTCTCCGCGACAAAAATAGAATCCAAGACGCGCCGCGAATTCTTGAAAAACCACCGACTCATGCTCGAATTTTCTATTATCCGCCTGGGAATAATCTACATCCAAGCTTTGTCAGCGTGACGGGACAACCATCATACGAAAAGGGAACCGAAGTAGCGCTGAACAATCTTTTGCCCAATGCGGGTTTAATGTATGGGTTCGAGTATTTCCAAGATATAGACGCGCTCGGACGCCGTAGCTACACAGATTTTCTAAACTTCATCAATGGGTTGGCACCGGAGCGGAGGGGCAAACTGTTGCAAGTTTTGAACGTGAAATATGTCGTCACGTTTCACGCGCTCAATGTGAAAGGCCTCAAGCTGCTTCATGAATTCCCGGAACATTATTCCCGGATGTACGAGGTGACAGACAGCGTTCCTCGAACTTATCTAGCATCACATCCGGTTTATGACCCGGATCCCATTAGCACGTTGCGACGACTGTCGACTGATATGTTCGATCCAGCCCGGGAAGTGGTCATCGATGCTCCGATACGGCTGGAGCGAGAGACCGAGTTCCGAGGTACTGCCAACATCGAATTATATCAAAACGATCGAGTTCGGATTACCGCTCGACTTCACGAGCCCGGTATTCTCGTACTGACAGATGCGTTCTATCCTGGGTGGAAGGTTTATGTCGATAAACATCCTAAACGCATTCTGCGCGCAAACTACTTGTTTCGTGGCGTTGAGCTCACACCAGGAAATCACACTGTGGAATTTGTGTATGACCCGGCCTCGTTCAAAATCGGCTTGTTCATTTCGCTTATGACACTGGCTCTGCTCCTAACAACACCTCTGTGCGTTAGATTCTTGCGCGGCCATGTTATCGCGGTATGTCAAAGCGCTCCGGAGGGAATTCACGGTGCCGCGACCGCTGACAGTCACGTTACCGTAGATCAAACGCCCTGACATTAAGGTTTGTTGAACTCGAAAACCGAAACCAAAGGAACGGCAGCGAGATCGTTACTCAAAAATGGTACAACCTGCGAATCCATTAGTCGTTTTTCTCTGGGTCCTAGTGCAGTCCGGCGGTTAAGCAGGATATAAAACTGAAAAGTTTGGCCGTCCGTAATTTGGATATCCTCGCGCAAACGCATTTCTCTCTGGTAGAAGCGAAACATAAAGTTTGCCCAGGACGCGTTGATGATCGCGTGGGGTGGTAACTTCTGGTTCAGAGTCCGCAGGAATTGCGGTGTAAATGCTTCCATGAAGTAACTAGTCTCAAGGCCAAGATGGTACGCTCCGCGGGGTCCACCGACGAGGCGATTGTAATAACTAAGCTGAAACGGGTGCGACAAATAAAGGTCCAAAAATGGACTGAAGCAGAATAGCGGCAGGAAAAAAGCCGCGATCTTGAATTTTCCTAGACTGAACCGAACAGGCTGAAAATGGTTGGAGCCGAGGCGTAGCAGCAACTTAAAGACGGAGTGGAATCCAGCTGCTGCTAGCGCAGCTATAAAGGGCAACGCAGAAAGTAATTGGCGGACGCCATCATGAAGCACTGCGCCCGGTAGCATGCCGAGCGACATAACAAAGGCCGCGCTAACGAGAAAAAGCATGAGCGCAGCTCGTTGTTCTGATCTCCAGGCGATTGATAAGATTCCGACCAGTGCCAATACAATAAACGGTTCAGGTGTGGTAACGCCGACCACGAAGAATGAGTAATACCACGGCAACTGACTCGAATAGACTGTGCTACCGAAGAATTCGACGCCAAAATTCGTGTTCGGTAGATAACCGCGACTAATTCCTTCATACAAGAATTCCAAAACGCGAACTCCGGTTTTGTGCCATAAATAGGGCTGTATCGCTATCATAATAATCGGCGCTAGGAACAGCATGGTAAAAATATTGTTACTGTATCGATTGCGTTGAAATATTTGTGCCCACAGCACGACGGGAATTGGAATCAATACGGCTGGAAACTTTGTTGCTAGAGCGAAACCCCAAACGACTCCGAGAAAAATGCTCCACAGCCAGCTTTTGATACCCTTCCAAAAAGCATACGTCGTAAGAAACCACAAAGAAGCCAATGGCAAATCCGTGACGGCCATATGAGCGAATGCAAATAGATTGGGCATTAACAGGATGGTTATTGCCGAAAATATTCCGGCTAGTTCTCCAAAAAGCTCTTTGAGCCATAGATACGTCACGGTCACAAGAGCAGCGAAAAACAGAGTCGGTGCCACTCGGTAGGCGGTAAATTTGTCTAAAAAAGGGTGGAGCAATAAGTGTGTCAGGCCAGAAAGGATTCGAGAAAGTGGTGGATGTGGAACGTTGTACGGATTCCAATGCCATGCTTCCGCGATTCCTTTATCATCCAGTAACGCAAACAAATTGCCATGGGGACTCTGGACTAACTTTTTGAGCCATTCGATATGCAAATCCGAAGCGTGGAAATATGCCGGTTCGTCCCAGACGACACCGTAATCACCTGCTGTAAGAATGGCGATTGCAAGCGATCCAAAAAAAAGTGCGCCGGGAACAAACCAATACAGCAATCGTGTGTTCCACCAAGCGCTAGTACTTATCACTACTCCGGTCAACTGAGACTCGGGAATTGGAGAAGTAACCGGTCTTCGTAAGGGCAGATATTTGGCCATTCAACAATGCGCTGGGTTTTGCCATACGGCCAAGACTGACTTGCCGAAAGTACCCAGTGAAATGCGGTCGAATGCTCGTGAAAGCGGCACACAGATACGATCCCATAGTTCTACTTGCGACAAAGTAGGAAGCGGTTGCCGCAGTGCAATTACATTTCCCAAAGAAACCAGAACTCCCACGCTGTCAAGATATTTGAGCTTTATTTCTTTCCATCCCGACGGCATGAGCTTGCCTAGACTCCGCTTGTTATAGCGGCGTCGATGTCCGATGGTTTTGTCAAATTCACTAAAAAGCCATTGATGTGCGGGCGACAAGACGACAATATAACCTCCAGGCCGAACGAGCTGCGATGCCGTCCGAATTTGCAAGTGATCATCGTCAATATGTTCGAGAACATCTATGTATAAAATACAGTTGAACGTCGGTTTTTGAGCAAACGCAGCAAGAGAACCCACGATTACGAGCGGCGCCGGAGCGTTATTTCGCGCGACAAGCGATTGTATCTGGTTTACTTGATTTTGATCAGGTTCAAGGCACAACCACCGGCGCGCCGATCCGTCGTTCAGCGCGATAGTCGTGCCACCGATCCCGGCTCCGATTTCAAGCACATCTCCGAATAGATATTCACCAACCTCAGATTTCACATAAAATTTCCAGTTTCTCGCTTGCGCGAACAAGGCGAGCTCAGCACCCGGATAGGAAAATTCACGCGAGTTGTTCATAAACCTGCTGAACAGCGCTGGCCACAGGAACGTCCCGAGCGGGAATAAACTTGACCCGATCGTGGGATTCCAACATGACGAATACGTAAACTCACTTAACGTTGATTGCAGTTTTCGAAGTTTGAATCTCTAGAGGCGACGGATCTTTAAACAGTCGAGGAAGCTCACTCTGATCATCTTCTCCCTCGCGCTGACTCCGCAATAAATTTATCTACTCGGTGATTGCAGTCACGAACTCCAAACTCTAATCGAAAACTCGAGATTTGAACGGCCGCTATGGTAATGATACGAGCCTATAGGTTCGTGGCCGACGCCAAAGCAATGAAGAAATCAAATTGTGCCTTAGAATACCACATCGTCGGAACAGCGAAAACCAAAGTTTACGATGCACGATCGGCGACCTAGTTTATCAGACAAACGGGCGTAATATAACTTGTAAGGAGGACTTCGGCGAAGTCACAGGACTGGGTCGCTGTAGCGGGGATTATTTGGCGGGCCCGCGGCTATCGAACTGTATCGAATGACCGCAGTCAAAAAGCACCGCGTGACTAGTCATTTGAGGAGAGAAGTGAGCGGGTACTTTTACTAGATGGCAAATAGGCGACTAAACCGCAAAAAGATTACGACTAACATACCCGGGCGAATTGTTTGACAGCAAGAACAGGGTGAGCCTCAAACGCCGAAAAACAGGAACAGCGCCGCCGCAGTGCTGACAGCGGCACAAAGGCCGGCGATACTGGCGACCACAAGACCTTGATTGGTAGTCTGGATTGTCGGCGGGGGAACGTCTGGGATGAGTATCTTTTCAAATTTGGATCGATGCATCATATCGGCTATCCGACAGCAGCTTCAGTGCCATCTCAGGATAGCCGTTTGCCAGAGCGACATTTGATAATTGCTGGAAGAAATTGCGCAACAGAGAAAACGGTTAAACAGTTACGGGGCGAATCAGCCTATTACTTTTGCGGAATCTTTGAACAGACATTTCTGCCTTGACCGTTGCTAATGGTAAGGCTTACTTCTTGGTACTTTCTTCCCGCACGTCGCTTCCCTTTACCCAACCGACTTGGCCTTTAGAAGTTTTAACCATGTACCACGAATTATTGCCTGCGCTTTGTACCATCGGTGAGAGCGCATCGCCCTGTGACAACTGCTCAATTTTCTCAGTTTCTTCATCTTGACTCGGGTAAAGCCCGGTGGTTTTCGCCGCAACCACCAAGCGGGTCGGCAGACTGCGCCCACCTACGTCACCGATCCCACCAACCGTACCGCTTCCCTGTTGAGTGCCTCCGGACGCTTTGCCGCCTGTTATTCCTTGCCCATGCGGGACGCTACCAACTGCTCGGCCATACTCAAAGAACCCCTGAGATAAAACAGGAGCGGGGAATGCGCCCGAGATCATCATCGGTAAAACGATAACGATGAATTTATTCATACGTGAACACATCCTTCAGTTTTTCTCGGCATCATATAACGTCAAGCTAAAGTCAACAACATTTTTCGCTGAGAGTAAGCTTGCGGCGAAGCTCTTTCAGCGACTTGATATGACTTCGTTCTGTTCGGACAGCCTCCGAGCCGCAAATTGTCCTGATTTCCTGGCACAAGTCACGTAAGCGCCCAGATCGAGACAATCTCGTTGACACTAATTCGATGCCCACGTATATTAAAATCCCGTGGTGCGCTTCTCATAGAAGCCATCGCGGTTTTTCTTTTTCACCAAGACTGCGAACTTATTTGGTGTGATCAACCCGACCCTTTTCCATTTATGAGACAATGAGCGTGGTCGCTGTGATCCCGGCGCGCTACGGCTCAACCCGACTACCAGGTAAGCCGTTGGCGATTATCGGCGGCAAGCCCATGATTCAGCACGTTTATGAAAATGCTTCCAAGGCGAAGCTGCTGGATCAAATCATCGTCGCCACCGACGATCGGCGAATCGAGGAAGCCGTCAAAAAGTTTGGCGGCAATGTCGTAAGGACCTCGAAGGATCACGCCAGCGGCACCGACCGGCTGGCGGAAGTCGCACGGAAGCTCAAAGCAGCAGACTGGCTCGTCAACATTCAGGGAGATTTGCCTTTCATTCGCTCGCAAACGATTGCGCGAGCCATCCAGCCTTTGATGGATGATCGGAAAATCCCAATGGGGACCGTATGCACTGCGATCTATGAAATGAAGGATTGGCAGAACCCAAACGTGGTTAAGGTGCTCAAGGATCGTGCGGGCTTCGCCCTTTATTTTTCACGAGCACCGATTCCATTCCTTCGAAATAACGAGATCGACGTGGCGGGCAAAACTAGCACGTCGTCCTCCAATCAGCGCTTGTGGGGTTATCGGCATCTGGGCTTATATGTTTACCGGCGTGATTTCCTGCTGAAATTTGCCGGTCTGCGGCCAACACCGCTTGAGCGAATTGAAAGCTTGGAGCAGCTTCGAGCGCTCCAGAATGGCTATCCAATTTACGTCGCAGAGGTCGATGAACATCCGATTGAAGTGGATACACCGGATGATCTCAAGAATGCCGAACGTTATTTGAAAACTCGAATCCACTGAAAGGAACGTATGGCGACTGTCAAAACCAAATTCATTTTTGTTACCGGCGGCGTCGTTTCTTCTTTGGGCAAGGGACTCGCAGCAGCCTCGATCGGCGCACTTTTAGAGAGCCGGGGGCTCAAGGTGACGATGTTAAAAATGGATCCGTATATTAATGTCGATCCAGGCACTATGAGTCCCTATCAGCACGGTGAAGTTTTTGTCACCGATGACGGCGCAGAAACCGACTTGGATCTCGGCCATTATGAGCGCTACGTTTCGACCCCGATGGGAAAAAAGAATAACTGCACGACCGGACAAATTTATGAGACCGTAATTGCCAAAGAGCGTCGCGGCGATTACCTAGGCGGCACCGTACAGGTAATTCCTCACATCACCGACGAAATTAAGCGGCGTATTCTCGCCGCGGCAGAAGGTTACGATATCGCGATCGGCGAAGTCGGCGGGACGGTCGGTGATATCGAAGGTTTACCGTTTCTCGAGGCCGTGCGTCAGATCGCCTGGGATTGGGGGCGGGAGAACGTTCTCTATGTCCACTTGACTTTGGTTCCTTACATCACCGGCGGCGGCGAGTTGAAGACCAAACCGACCCAGCATAGCGTCAAGGAGCTGACAGGCTTAGGAATCCAGCCGGACATTTTGCTCTGTCGCACCGACCGTATTCTCGATAGGAAAATAAAGACGAAAATAGCGCATTTCTGTAACGTTGCGGAAAACGCCGTGATCACGGCGAAGGATGTCGAATGGATCTACGAAGTCCCGCTGGTTTTTCACGAAGAAGGACTCGATGAGCGGGTTGTCGAAAAGCTCAATATCTGGACCGGCGCGCCGCATCTGGAAAATTGGCAACGGGTCGTTCATGTGCTTAAAAATTCGCAAGACTCTGTGCGCATTGCGATCGTCGGTAAGTACATGAGCCTCAAAGAATCGTACAAGAGTTTGCTCGAGGCTCTGGTTCACGGAGGAATTGCCAATGAGGTTCGAGTCAATCTCGACTGCATCGAGGCGGAGAAGATCGAACAAGAAGACGCCGACTCTCTTCTCAAAAATGCCGATGGCATTCTGATTCCGGGCGGCTTCGGCGATCGGGGTAGCGAAGGGAAAATTGCTGCGATCCGTTACGCGCGCGAAAACAAAGTTCCGTTTTTCGGCATCTGTCTCGGCATGCAAATGGCCGTGGTCGAGTTTGCCCGGAACATTTGCGGGTTGACGGGCGCTAATTCGAGCGAATTCGATATCCAGACACCGCATCCGGTTATCCATCTGATGGCGGAGCAGAAATCCATCGATAGCAAAGGCGGCACCATGCGCCTGGGAGGGTATCCTTGCGTCCTACAGAATGAAACGCTGGCGGCGAAACTGTACGGTAGAGAAAAAATTGACGAGCGCCATCGCCACCGCTATGAGTTCAACAACAACTATCGCGCAGACTTCATCGCCAAAGGGATGGTATTGAGCGGTTTATCGCCCGACGGCAGCTTGGTCGAAATCATCGAACTCAAAGAACACCCCTGGTTCTTGGGTTGCCAATTTCATCCGGAATTTAAATCTCGGCCCATGACGAGCCATCCTCTTTTCCGGGGGTTCATCGAGGCTGCCCTGCAGAACCGCAGAGCAATGCCCGCCGTTCCCCGGATGAAAATCGTCCGCACCTGATGGTTCATGACACTAGAAAAATAGCGGTAGGAGCTGTGCGGATCGGCGGCGGCTTGCCGCTTGCCGTCATCGCCGGTCCTTGCGTAATCGAGAGCAAAGACTCAGCCCTGAGGCATGGCGCGGCGCTGAAGGCTGCGGCAGATCGCGTCGGGGTTCCGTATATTTTTAAATCCTCTTACGACAAAGCCAACCGCTCCTCTTTACATTCTTTTCGTGGTCCTGGTCTTGAGAACGGCCTGGAAATTCTCGCCGCGGTGAAGGAGAAAATCGGCGTGCCGGTCCTTACCGATGTACATGAAATCGATCAAGTGGAGCGGGTGAGCGGCGTAGCCGATGTTCTGCAAATCCCGGCATTTCTCTGCCGGCAAACCGACTTCGTACTCGCCGTTGCGCAATCCGGCAAAGTCGTGAACGTCAAAAAGGGACAATTTCTTGCGCCTTGGGATATGCGCAATATTGTCGACAAGATCCGTTCCGCCGGCAATGAACAGATTCTTCTCACCGAGCGCGGCGCTTCGTTCGGCTACAATAATTTGGTATCGGACATGCGGTCACTGGTCGTGATGCGTGAATTCGGTTATCCGGTGGTTTTCGATGCGACACACAGCCTGCAGTTACCTGGTGGGCTTGGCAATGCTTCGGACGGCGAGCGAAAATATATTCCCGCTTTGGCCCGCGCCGGGGTCGCCGCAGGAATTGACGCACTCTTCATGGAGGTTCACGAAGATCCAGAGCAAGCACTTAGCGACGGACCAAACTCTCTTATGTTGAACGATTTCGAAGGCCTCCTCAGGATCATCAAACGAATCGATGCTATCGTGAAGGAACATCAGCAGTGAACTCTGGCGAGCTTCTCAAGCGGGCGGCTAACGTTTTGCGCATCGAAGCCGACGGCATTGCTTCTATGATCGGCCGGCTCGATGAAAATTTCGTGCGGGCGCTACAATTGCTCGCGGACTGTTCAGGCAAGGTCGTCGTGACCGGAATGGGAAAGTCCGGTCTGATCTGTCGGAAAATTTCCGCCACGCTCGCCAGCACCGGCACTCCCTCTTTTTTTCTGCATTCCGCGGATGCGCTGCACGGCGACCTTGGGATGATTATGAAAGAGGATGTCATCCTCGCGGTCTCAAACAGCGGGGAGACCAGCGAAATTTTAAAAATTCTGCCCCACTTCAAATTTCTCGGCCTCAAGTTAGTGGTGATGACCGGCAAAACCGATTCGACTCTAGCCAAAGCGGCTGACGTCGTCATCGATGTCGGAGTGAGAGAGGAGGCCTGCCCGCTCGGTTTGGCGCCTACGGCAAGCACAACTGCGGCTTTAGCCATGGGAGACGCGTTGGCAATTGTACTGCTCGAACACAAAGGTTTTAAAGAGGAAGATTTTGCGCTTCGGCATCCCGGCGGTATTCTAGGCCGGCGTCTATTATTGAGGGTTGAAGACTTGATGCACAGCGGCAGAGAATTGCCGATCGTCCGGTCTGATACAGCGATCAAGGAAGCGCTCTTCGAAATAACCGATAAACGGCTTGGTGTTACAGGAGTGATTGACGAGCGGGAAAAACTCGTCGGTATCATCACCGATGGTGACGTGCGCCGTGGGTTGCAAACGCACGGTACTGAAATCTTCGGTAAAACTGCGCAAGAGGTGATGACTTCTGCACCTCGAACGATCCCGAAAGACGCGCTTGCTTCCGAGGCCCTCACTCGCATGGAACAGAACACGCCCCGGCCGATCACTTCGCTGTTCGTGCTTGACGTCGGCAGCGAAAAGCCGATCGGGGTTATTCACCTGCACGACATCTTCAAAGCCGGTCTTTAGCATCGATCGTGAAACGCCCCCCTGCCGATGTTCGGAAGAAGGCAGCAAGAATTCAGTTGCTCTTGTTGGATGTCGATGGTGTTTTAACCGACGGCCGAATTATCATCGATGATCGCGGCATCGAAACCAAACAGTTTCACGTCCGTGACGGTCAAGGGATAGCGCTGCTACTGCGGTGTGGGATTGGTGTTGGGTTTGTGAGCGCCAGAAAGTCTGCCAGTGTGCGCCGTCGCGCCAAGGAATTGGGCGTTCACTTGGTATACGAAGGCGTGCGCGATAAACTCGAAGCTTACGGTGAGATCAAGCGCAGTCTTGGGTTAAAAGATAGTCAGATTGCATACGTTGGAGATGACGTCATCGACTTGCCGATCTTACGGCAGGCGGGTTTGGCAGTATCGGTGCGCGATGGATGGGAGGGGCTCAGAGGTGTTGTGGACTATGTAACTTCCGCGAGTGGCGGCCAAGGTGCGGTGCGCGAGGTTGCTGAATTGCTTCTAAAAACTCAAGAAAGGTGGACCACGGGGAGAAGCTAAAAGCAAATTTCATGCCGAACCTTTACACCGCAAGGCAAGAGTGGTATTTTTGTGAACCATGAGAAAAGCGCGACGTTCAATACTTCTGACGGCTATTTTGATTTCTCTAGCAGCGATCACTTACAAAGTCACAGACATTCTCCGGCGTGTGCACAAGGAGGTCAAGGCAACTCCAATCAAGGCGTTGGACTATCTTCCCGAGTCTGCGCTTCGCTTGAAGGAGTTCCATCGGGCCAAGATAGAGGACGGCCGCAAAGTATGGGAACTGTTTGGCGACGAGGCCAGCTATTTCAAGGAACAGAAAGAAGCTTTGATCAAAAAGCCGCGCTTTTATTACTACGATAAAAAAGGCGAAGTTGCTGAGACGAAAGGTAATGAGGCTCTGCTCTATCTCAACGAAAAGGAACTGGAGCGAATGGAACTGCATGGCGATGTTCAGGTTACTTTTCAGGGATACATACTGAAATCAGAGGAGGCTAACTACCTGCCCGCCAAGGATCAAATTGTTCTCCCAAATCGGACAACCGTTACCGGAGAAGGGATCGAGCTAGAAGGGGCGCGCATGGAAGTGGAGATCCAAGACAAGAAAATTCGCCTCCTGCGCGCGGTCAAGACCAAGATCGAGCCCGAAAAGATGGCAAAGAAAAAGAATAGCCCTAGCTCGACAGCTCCGATCGGGGGATAATAACTATGGATCGGATGCAGACATCTGCACTACTGCTAGGGTGGTTTTTGATCTTTTCGACGGTGCCGGTCGGCGCAGCAGCGCCGACGAAAGATGAAGGCAAGAAAGGATCGACGGCATTTGAATTTAACAAAAAGGATCCTATCTATATCACTGCGGACTGGATGGAAGTGGACCAGACAAAGAACACGATCACGTACAAGGGGCGAGTGGTGACCGTTCAAGCCGATATGACGATGCGCAGTGAAACGCTCACCGCCTATTATGATCCTGAGATGAAACAGATGAAGCAGATCGTCGCGGAGGGCAAGGTGAACGCCACACAAGGCAATCGGATTGCCACGGGCGACAAGGCTGTCTTCGATGATAAGACAAAAACCGTAACACTGACGGGGAGCCCAGTGATGCGCCAGGGAAATAGCCAGGTCAGCGGCGTTAAAGTGGTGTATTATATGGATCAGGACAGGGCGATAGCGGAGGGCGACGGGAAGATCAGAGTTCAAGCGACAGTTTTTCCAGAGGAGCTGAAGAACCGGGAGCAAGAGGATGCCAAGCAGAAATGAGTCTGCTCAAAGCGGTTTCTGTGGTGAAGTGCTACGGCGGGCGGAGGGTCGTTGACGGCATTAATTTGGAAGTTAGAGGTAGCGAAGTTGTCGGGTTACTTGGCCCCAATGGCGCCGGCAAAACTACCACGTTTCACATGCTGGTAGGTTTAGTACAGCCGGATGAGGGTCGGGTTTTTATGAACGACGACGATTTGACCGAAGCGCCGATTTACCAACGGGCAAGATCTGGCATCAGTTATTTGCCCCAGGAGTCTTCGGTCTTTCGCCGTCTTTCTGTAGAAGATAATCTGCGCGCGGTGCTGCAAACACTCGAATTGAGCAGCGATCAGCAACAGGAGAGAGCCGATGGGTTGATGAAGATGCTAGGAATTCAGCACCTCGCATCAAACAGGGCCTATACGCTTTCCGGAGGCGAACGCCGCAGGGTAGAAATCGCTCGGGCTTTAGTATTGTCGCCGTTCTTTCTTCTACTCGACGAGCCATTTACAGGGATCGATCCGATTGCGGTGGCAGAGATTCAGAAAATCGTCCGCCGTCTGATCGATAGCGGTATCGGCATTCTTATAACGGATCATAATGTCCGTGAAACGTTGGGAATATGTGATCGAGCATATATTGTTAACGAGGGCACAATACTCGAAGAGGGTACTCCCGAAACAATCGCCGGGAGCGAAAAGGCGCGAAAATTTTACTTGGGAGAAGGTTTTAAGTTTTAGATATGGCTCTTGAGATTCGCCAGGTTCAAAAGCTGACCCAGCAGCTGGTAATGACTCCGCAACTGCAGCAGGCCATCAAGCTGCTGCAGTTGTCCCGAGTGGAATTGGAAGAGATGGTTGTCAAGGAGCTTCAGGAAAATCCGGCTCTTGAGGAAGGGCCCACTGAAGAACCCGAGGGCACTGCGGAACAGCCAAGAGCCGAGGCACCGGTGGCGACCGCAAGTGACCCAGCGGAATTAGTGGTCAACCGCGAACTCTCCGCAGTTGATAAAATCGGTACCCTCGACTGGCAAGAATACCTCGATACTCACTCCAATTCCATCCATGGTTCTCTCACGGCGGAAGCGACTTCCGAGGATGGCGACTCACCGCCATCCTGGGAAAACAGCCTAACAAAGAAAACCACGCTGGAAGACCATCTCATCTGGCAACTGCGTCTTTCAAAAATCACCGAGCGGGAGTCGACCATCGGGCTGCATGTTATTCAGAATCTCAATGAAAATGGTTATCTCGTGCTTAGCCGGGAAGACATTTGTAGTGCGACGGAAACTCAACCTGAAGAAGTCGAAACCGTGCTGCGGCGCATTCAGTTTTTCGATCCAGTCGGAGTCGCGGCACGCGATCTTCGCGAATGCCTGTTGATCCAGCTCGAAAACCTGAAGCTGAGCGATAGCCTGGCAGCCAAAATCGTCGCCAATTATCTTAGCTTTCTGGAATCTAAACGCTATGAAAAGTTGGCGAAAGAATTGGGCGTGACGATTGATGAAATTGCCGAGGCGGCGCATCTCATCGCCACTCTTGAGCCCAAACCGTCGCGAGGTTTTGAGCAAGACGAAGTGCGAACTGTTTTGCCGGACGTCTTTGTCGAGAAGGTCGGCGGCGAATACGTCATTTTTCTGAACGATGATGGCGTGCCCCGGTTAAGGGTAAATTCGCTTTATCGCCGTCTTGCCGGCCAGGAAGGCGCGGCCGAGGAACAGGCGCGCCAATACTTGCAGGAGAAAGTGCGCGCCGCCCACTGGTTAATCAAGAGCATTCAGCAGCGACAGCAGACACTGTTTCGGGTCACCCAGAGCATCTTCAAATTTCAACAGGAGTTTCTTGATCATGGGGTCAGCCATTTGAGGCCCATGGTGTTGCGCGATGTCGCCGAAGATATCGANATGCATGAATCCACCGTTAGCCGAGCCACCGCGAACAAGTACGTNCATACTCCTCAAGGACTTTTTGAGCTCAAGTTCTTCTTTCAGAGCGGGCTCAGGGGCGGCAACGGTGAGGATGTAGCGAGTGAAAGCGTGAAAGAAAAAATTCGCCACATTATCTCGGCGGAAGATCCGCGCAAACCCTACAGCGATCAGCATATCGCCGCGGCACTGTCGACGGACTCGATCGAGATTGCGCGGCGCACCGTGGCTAAATACCGCGAGGCGATGGGCATTCTTCCTTCCTCAAAGCGAAGACAGCCGTTCTTCCGCAAATAGAGCCTTAGGAGCGCGCGCGACCCGATGAGCGAGATTAAAGTTTCGGTCACGTTTCGACATACCCAACCCACCGCGGCGCTGAAGCGCTACGCGGAACAAAAAATCCAGCGCATCGCGAAGTATTTCGACCATCCAGTGGAGGCTCATGTCATTCTCTCAGTGGACGGAAGAGAGCGCCAACTGGCCGAGCTCGATCTGCATACCCGCGGCACGACGATTCTGGCCAAAGAAGAGCATCGTGATTTATATGCAGCGATTGATCTGGCAATTGACAAAATTGAGCGCCAGATCACGAAGCAAAAGGAAAAACTAAAGCTTGAGCGAAGAAAGTCCAACGCGTGAAGATCACCGATTTTCTCAGCCGAGAAACNATAGTTCCTGCACTGGCGAGCCGCGAAAAAAACGCNGCGCTTGAGGAAATGGCNGGGTATTTGGGGTCGACGCATCATCTCGATANGAACAAAGTCCTCAAGGTGNTGCTCGAACGGGAACGGATTAGTACTACGGCGATCGGAGAAGGCGTGGCGATCCCGCATGGCAAACTCAATGGTGTCGAGCGAGTGGTCGGCGTTTTTGCACGCAGCCCCGAGGGAATCGATTTTGCGTCTTTGGACGGGGCTCCAACTCATCTGTTTTTTGTCCTGGTCGCACCTGAGAACGCTGCCGCTGATCATTTGAAAGCTCTGGCCCGGATTTCACGCCTGCTAAAGGACGAGGCGTTTCGGCGCCGCCTCATGGCCGGTCAGTCGAGCCAGGAACTATATACAACCATCTTGGAAGAGGACGAGAAATTTTGATGTTTGATTGACCGATGGCCGGCCCGTTGGACATGATCATCATCACCGGCCTTTCCGGCTCGGGCAAGAGTTTCGCTATTCGCGCCCTGGAAGATAACGGTTTTTTTTGTATCGATAATATTCCCGCCCTGCTGATTCCCAAGGTCATCGACCTTAGTCACGGCCACGAGGAAGAAATCCGACGCATCGCTCTCGGTGTCGATCTGCGCGGGGGCCAATTTCTCCAAGCGCTTCCTGCGGTGCTCTCCGAATTGCGCAGCGCCGGTCACCGCGTTCAAGTGTTGTTTTTTGATGCCGCCGATGAGGTTTTGCTCCGTCGCTTCAGCGAAACACGCCGGCCTCATCCACTCGCTGGCCAGGATTCCATACAAGATGGTATTTCGCGCGAAAGAAGGGCGCTCGAACCGATCCGCGCTCTGGCCGACAAAATTATTGACACGAGCGACTTCAATGTTCACCAGCTCAAACGAGAGATGGAACAGCAGTTTTGCGAGGTCACTCAGGCGCGCCGCATGGCGCTGTTCTTCACCTCGTTCGGATACAAATACGGGATACCTCACGATACCGATATGATCCTCGACGTGCGCTTTCTGCCGAACCCCTATTTTGTCAATGAACTGCGCGCCAAGACGGGACTCGATTCCGAGGTTCGGCAGTATGTGCTCGGTAAACAGGAGACGCGCGTATTTCTCGATCGTTTGTATGCGCTGCTCGAGTTCACTTTGCCGCTGTACGAGAGAGAAGGAAAAAGTAGCCTCACATTAGCGCTGGGTTGTACCGGTGGGCGGCATCGTTCGGTGGTTCTGGTGGAGGAGCTCCAAAAGCGTTTTGGTGATGGCGATCTGCGCATCCACGTAAAACACCGCGACATTGACAAGTAATATCGTGAGGATCGTCAAAAAAATCGAGATCAAAAACAAGCTCGGTCTGCACGCTCGCGCCTCCGCTTTGCTCGTTCAGACGGTCAATAAATTTTCCGCTCAGGTGAATTTTTCGAAAGATGGTCAAACGACGGACGGACGCAGCATCATGGGTGTGCTCACGTTGGCAGCCACGCAAGGGAGCAAGATTCAAGTAGAAGCGAACGGCGATGATGCCGAACGCGCGGTCAGAGCAATCGAGAAGCTGATTGAGAACCGATTCAACGAAAAGGAATGAGATTTTTAGCCACGTTAAAATTATCGCAAACAGGAACGAGTTTCACTGAACCGAGCCGGATCAGGCGCTGTGTGAGTAGATAGCTTTGCGTTTCGCGAATCTCAAATGATATCTTCTCCACTTCCTCTCCTCTGACTGAATTTACGCAATTCGTTACATTGCCCAGAAAAATGGGCAACCCCTCAGATGTGGTCAGGCGAATCGGGGCGTTCTGAATGCAGTATTCGGACGTGTCCGAGTACTCATCGATCGAACGCATCGCAGGGGCCGTAATAGTCGACCACGTCGCGCTCAGTCGGCATGAGCGGATCGCCGGCGGTTTCCACCTTCGTATGGCAATAGTTATGACCGGCGTAGCGCTGATATATAACGCGATCGTGAGCCGCGGTGCATCCAACGAGCGAACTGGATAAGACGAACAGCAATGCTAAGGGAATATACCTCATTGTAGGATTTCCTTCCTAGTAATGATGAGGTGCTAGTGGCGCAAGATATATGCCATTTGAACCATCGTGTCATAGCTTGTTCGATAATCGTGGCGCCGGTGGCAAATCAGTTATATAGCGGCGACAACGTGCTTATCTCGGTGATGTTCTTGAAACTTCGAATCAGAAATTGTCTATCCGGCTGGTAGAGAAATTCCGACATAACCCAATCCATGTATTAAGCTGGCGATGAGATCATTTAACTGTTTGANCAGCTCGAACGATTTGAACGGCTTGAGCCCCNCACTCCTTAACGAAAGCTGATCATTGACAGCTTCGTGAACTGGAACAATTTGTTCGCTTCCGAAGGCAAAACGGTAAATTGGTGAATGGCATATTCGTGTTCATATCGCGTCGCCGCGTTCACACCGTCCATCGGAATGACAACCGTATAGCGATGCATGCGCGCCGCTGTCGTCGCGGTGTAGAGCACGGCGGAGTTCGTGGACGATCCAGTGATAATCAAAGTTTTGACGCCTCTGTCTTTAAGAAGAGGCTGGAGTTCGCCGCTGTAAAATTTGTCGAAGCCATCAGGATAAATGATCACCTCGGTTTCTTTACGCCTGAGCGGTGCCGAGAGCTCGCCGATCGGCTTTCCTTCGGCCGCAGTCGATACGGTGTAGATAATCGGCACGGATGCAGCCCTGGCTTTATCGAGGAAATCTCCCAAAGGAGCGGTGATTTTGGAACAAACTTGTTTGGGATCATCGCAGCGGGCGTTGAGGTCAAGCACCAAGACGGCGGTGCTCTTGCTGTCCAACATTACTGGTTTCGGCTCGGGCCGGTTCGGACCCTCCTCTGCTGCGGAAGCGATCGCCGCAGCTGATGCAATCCAAAGAAAAAACAGCGTTGGTCCAATCTTCATTTTCGAATTCTCCTTGTCGTCGTGGGTAATCTACGCGCGCGATCTCTTGACTAGATTTCAGAGCTGGCCAGTGGGTTGTCGGCCCGTCTTCAATTGCTCTACTTGCGGCGTGGTAAATGGCGCCTCGAAAAGATACTGCCGCTCCTGATAAACACGGAAGAAGTCGGCGATGAAGTGCATCCGCTCTTTGAAGTTAGCCCAATCCTTGGCGGCGGTTGCGTTTAAACTCTCCGGCGTGAGGTCGACCTCGGCGAGAAGGACTCCGAGGCGCGGATTCTGGATCTGCACCAATGATTGCGGAAATCCTCCGCTCAGATCTTGTCCCAGTCGAAGGACTTTTGTGCTCGATAAATGAAGCGTCATCAAATGTTCGGTAATAACCTGGCGAATTAGCCGGTTCACCTCCGGTGAACTTAACGAACACAGCATCCAGGCGGCGCGTGTGCCTGGTTAAGAGAGCCGCGGGCAGAGGTGAAAGCGGCACGAGGCGGTTCAAAAGATTGTGTTTCAAATCCGTCGCACCGCCGATGGATGCGTTAAGCGCTTCGGCGATCTCGGGTTGAAGCCGGATTTGCTCGTGATAACCGGCGGCAATGTTCGCCAATAACATCAGCTCGGATTTCTGCTTGCCGTCCTGAAATGGCGCCTCGGAATATGCCGCGAAGGCTTCGCGCAGCAGCTGCTGTCCGTCCGGCGGCTCTCCGGGACGAAGCGCGGCACAGAAGCGCGCTGTCTGGTCACGATCGAAGCGGTTTCCGACGCGAAAAATTTGCAAAAACCGAGCGAAGTGAAAGCCGATTTCCTCGAAGACTTTCTTATTGCCGCGCGCCACGGCGTCGCTCGCGCGCGCAAATGCTGCGGCGGGATTGAACGCCTGAAGAATTTCCTTCGCAGAAAAACCAGCCTGCAATCTGACGCCGAGTTGCACAAGTTTGGCATTGATGTCTTCGAGAGCCACCGAGATCTCCGGTGAAAGGAAAAACCGCTCCTCGAAGGCGCGGATCAAATCTTCCCGGCGGATGGTTTGGCCCGCTTGGCGCGACGCCCAGGTCGCGAACGTACACCAGTTAGCGCAAAAGCCGTTGCGTTCGGCAAGACACTCAGAGAGCTCGTGGTAGCATTGCGTGATCTGAAGATTGCGCAAGATCGGATCGTTCAGCCGGGCGATCCGATCGATGTCTTCTACGTTGGGCGGTATCATATCAGGCGAGGTAAAAAAGCATCAGCCAGTTCCTGTCTTGCTATCCAATGTTGACGGCTTCGGCTCAGGCCGGTCGGACCTTGTGCCCACGCGCTCGAAGCCAAAACTACGAGACTAAAAAACGACCAAAAATCAAATAGCCATCGATATTTTACTTTCAAGGCTCGGCCGAAACTTAGCTGCCTGGGTGCGACCGCTAATGGGGTCGCTTAACCAACACAGCGGCACACTGATAATCTCACTTCCATAAATCTGTCAAAAATCCCGTCCGCTTCATTTCATCCGCGAAGCTGTTGTCGTAGAAGGCTTCGGGCGGCGTGTTGATCGCTGCTGAGCGATCGATGAGACCTAGATCGGCCATCAGACGCACCATGGAAACGATCGCTTCGCGAGGGATCGTCGGATCCTTATTGAGCGTCTCGAGTCCGAAGCGATAGGCACGGTCGAGGGACTCCTGATCTGTTTGGCGCGTGTATTTTGCAAGAATTTTCTTCGCCAAAGCTTCGTCGGCGGACATCAGCTTTAAGCCTTGCATGGTCGCTTTGATGAGTCCCAGGACAACGTTGCGGTTCTTCGCACTATAGGACTTTCGCGCGGAGATCCCCTGGGAAATAAACTGTATACCAAGCTTGCGGTAGTCTTGGGGACCGACGAGTTGGCGATACCCTTCTTTTTCGAGCGCATAATTTAGCGGCAGCGAAATCATTGCGCCGTCGATCGCCTGCCTTCGCATGCCCGCGGCGGCCTCAGGTTGGCTGCCCATTTGCAGAATCACTGCGTCCTTTATTCCGTGACGGTCGAGAATCATGCGAATTGCGAAGTGCGCGACCGCTCCCAAGCGCGGCACGCCGATCTTCTTCCCTTTGAGATCCTCGGGTTTTTCGATCGAAGGCTTTACCATCAGCGCGATCGTGAGCGGTGCCAGATTCGCGACGGTCACTACATCGCCTCCGCCGACGGCGCTCGATATCACCGCCGGACCCGCCACGCCAGCCACGGGTACTGCCCCCGAAAGCATCGATTGGATGATCAGGGCCGAGGAGCCCATGAAAACGAGATCGACATCGAGATCCTGCTTGCGGAAGAGCCCGGCATCTTTGGCGATCATCCAAGGCAGGCTGCTGTAGTTGACCACGGAGTATGGGAAGAGAATTTTTTGCGGCTTTTGAGCGAAACCGTCGGATATGCCGATCATGAGAAAAATAGCGCTTGCGAACAAAAATCCTTTTCGGCTCGCAGCGAACTCTGGTGCCCGACCAAACCCTGGTAAGCACGAGACGTCGAAGATTCTAGCGTACCGACGCGCAGGACACTGAGACAAGAATCTACTCTTAAGGTATGTTCCGACCTCTGCGAACTCTGTGTCTAGGTGATGAAGTTCCGTCACAGGCGCCCCCAGAGATTCTTGCTTGCCAGGCGCGCGCCTTCCGCCAATGACTTGAGCTTCGCCCAGACAAGCTGATGATGAAGCCTTCCCCCGAGGCCGCAGTCCGTGCCGGCGATAACGTTATCGCGGCCCACCAGACTAGCAAAACGCGTAATGCGCTCCGCCACCAGCTCTGGATGTTCGACGACGTTGGTGGCGTGACTGACGACGCCGGGAATCAAAATCTTTCCTGGCGGTAGCTTAACCTGCTCCCACACGCGCCACTCATGCTCATGACGCGCATTGGCAGCCTCGATCAAATAGGCGCCGGCGCGGATCTGTAAGAGCAGGCCGACAATATCCTTGAGCGGCAAATCGGTCGTGTGTGGGCCGTGCCAGCCGCCCCAGCAGATATGATAACGAATACGCTCCGGTGGAATTTTCGCGAGCGCGTAATTGAGTGCCTCGACCCGCACCGCGGCACGCTTGCGATATTGTTCGGTATCGGGAGGCGGATCTTCCGCATCGTAGCGAGTGACGAGCTGAGGATCGTCGATCTGCAGCAAAAAGCCGGCATCGACGATCGCTTTGTATTCCGTCTTCATCGCTTCGGCAATCGCAAATAGAAAAGCTTCTTCATTGGGGTAAAAACGGTTGATCCGACGAGTGACGATCGATCCCGGTGCCACTGCCGTGATGAATGCCTCCTCCACTTCCGCCGAGCCGCACGCTGCCTTCAAGTTATCTATGTCTATCCGCACCGCGCTCTGTCCCGTGTACGTGACCGCCGCATTGCAAACCACATCCGTCCATCGCGAGCCGTTCACGGTTCTAAAAGGTTGAATCCTGTCGTACTCGTCGTAAAACTCTTGAAACACTTTTCTGTCGCGGCCGCGCGCCAGCGAGCCCTGGCCGCGGGAAACACTTTCGGCGAACCCGCCGAGACGGTCATTTACGTAGCTCGACCAGCTCGACTTCGACAATTCGCCGTCGTTAACGACATCGATGCCGGCGTCGCGCTGTAGCCGTACGACCTCGGCGATTGCGCTCTTTACGTGCGCCGCCCAGGTTGCGGTGTCGATATCCCTGCCATTTGCCCTTGCGTCGTTCATTTGCAAAAGGTCGGCGGGACGGGGAAGGCTGCCCACGTGAGTGGTGAGAATTCTCTCAACGCTTTGCTTCACACCGATGACTGTCTCCTTTTTGGTTCTCGCTGGGCAATCTTTATATCTTCTCGCGTTTATTGGAAATAGTTGCAGCACGGATCGGTCGATGGGACGTAGGCGGGCTGGTTCGCATGTGTGGACAAACGGGCGACGGGACTAGTGTAGAAAGTAAACGGGTCATAAGTGGCATCGAGCCAGACATCGTAAACGACTGGCGCAAAGGCGCGCCCGCTCGGTTTTGCTTGCAAGGGTGGCCCGTTTGTATAATACCTAACGCCACAGGACGCACGATGTCTTCAGCAAGGCTTACATACCGGTTCACCTTGGTGTCTGCGCTTTTCCTCTTCTGCAGCATTCTGAGCACCGGGGCGATGGGTCAAACGCGGCGGACATCCGATACAATTACTTTGGGACTGGTTGCCGAGGCAAATCAGAATGAAGTGGAGAAGCATTTTCAGGAGTTTGTTGGGTACCTGGCGAAAAAACTTTCCTCCGATGGAAAGACTGAAGGCAGAGTCGTTGTAGTTGCGACGCAGTCTCGCCTGGCCAAGCTTCTCAGCGAGAGAAGGGCCGATTTTTATATGGAAAGTCCCCATCCGACGTATATCATCAACAGCGTATACGGAGCCGGCAAATTACTCCTCAGGCGTTGGAAAGGTGGTATGGCCGATTACCATGCCCTAATTTTTACGCGCAACAACGGCGCAACTAAACGTTTGGAAGATCTGCAAGGAAAGATGATTGCGTTCGAAGATCCCGAATCGACCTCAGGTTACTTTTTGCCGAAGATGTTACTTTCGAAAAAGGGATTCAAGCTGGTGCAGATGACTCGAATCGAGCCCAAAATCCCTCGCGGCGAACTCGGTTATGTTTTCGCCTCCACGCAGGACAAACTCGTGGATTGGGTTCTCAATGAACGAGTTGCCGCTGGCGCGTTTAGCAATGACGATTATGCAGCACTCCCGGACGGGAAAAAAACCGACATAACAATCCTAGCCGAGACTGCTAGTTTACCGCGCCATCTTGTCTCGATTCGAAAAGATTTAGCTCCTGCGGTGGCGAATAGTTTGAAAAAGATTCTGCTGTCGATGCACAAGGATCCCGAAGGGCAACGTATATTGCGACAAACCGACGGGACAACAAAGTTCGACGCACTTCCAGGCGGCGAACTAGCAATAAGCCAACGGCTGCTCGATACCTTCTACGCTCCCGAAAAAAAGTAGCCTAATTGGTAGTATCGCGCTGCGTCAGAGTCGGTGTGCGCCGGCGTCTGCCCGTAGAAGCTCCGGGCTCACGTGTTCAGGGCGGACGCCGAGACCGATGATACGAGCTGGGATGCGCCGGAGAAAAGGGTATCTCGCGAGTAAGCGCACGGCAAGCGGCGACTTCAGAGGTTGGGTGTCGGTGAGCACGCGCGCGATGATGCGATCCTGCACTGCCAGCTGCAATCTTTGCGTGACACGGGTGGGAAGCTCGCGGCGTGTCTGAATTCGACCCAGATCAGCCATGGTTACTTGCCTTTCCAGCAGCGGCTTGAACAGCACATTGGCCGCTGCAACGGCATCCTGAATCGCCAAATTGATGCCGACGCCGCCTACCGGCGACATCGCGTGGGCAGCATCGCCGATACATAGCAGGCCGGGGCGAAACCATTCATCCAATCGGTTCACGCGAACGGTCAAAAGCTTGACGTCATCCCAACCGCGGAGTTGGTGAATGCTGTCTTGCAGGTAAGGCGCGAGCTTCACGATCGCGGCCCGGAACGTGTCGAAGTCTTGCCGGCGCATCTCTTCGAATTGGCCTTTGGCAATGACATAACCGCACTGCCAATAATCGCCGCGATTGAGCGCGATAAAGATTCTCCCGGCATCGAACCTTCCCATGGTCACGGCAGGGTCCTCGGCAGTTCGCCGGATCCGGAACCAGAGAACATCCATTGGAGCGCCGAATTCCCTCGCCTGCAACCTCGCTTTTTCGCGTACAATCGAGGTCCGTCCGTCGGCGCCGACGACGAGATCGGCGTGGACTTGGATCTCGCCGTCGGGAGTTTTTGCGCGCACGCCGATGATGCGGCCCGACTGTTCGATCAGCCCGACCACCTCGGCTTCCATCTTCAGATCGAACGTCTGATAGCGAGTCGCTTTTTTAGCAAGGAAATTTAGAAAATCCCACTGCGGCATGAACGCGACAAATCCGCAGCGGGTTGGCAGGTGTCGAAAGTCGGCGATGGTAAGCCGCATCTCACCGAATTGCGCGTTGAGCTCGTAAACCTTTTGATGGGGCAGCTTTAAAAATTCATCGAGCAAGCCCAGTTCATGCATCACCTCCAGGGTTGACGGATGAATGGTATCGCCGCGAAAATCGCGTAGAAAATCGCTGTGCTTTTCCAAGACCAGAACTTCAACCCCGGCACGCGCCAGCAGGTAGCCCAACATCATGCCGGCCGGTCCGCCTCCCACAATGCAGCAGCGCACCAGATTTGTCCCATTACCCATTGGCTATTAATCCGTGCGGTTTCGAGAAACGACTAACAGAATCTGCACACAGAACAAAAATCTATCGCCGAAATACTTCTTCGGTTACAATCAACGCTTTGAACGCCCAACGCTCTGCCTGCCCAGGATTTTCGATGCGGACGTCTGATCGGTGGTTTCCTTAATGATGAATCGGAAAAAGATCTGTGTTCGAGAGAGTCTCCGGGCATCATTCAAAGACGGCGTCTGCGCCGCTTTCATGGCCGGGGTGACGGATTACTACGCCACGCCGGCTGCGCTCTTCTTGGGCGCCACGGTTCAGCAGGTGGGTCTTATTACTGCGCTGCCGAATCTATTGTCTTCTTTATCACAGTTCTTTTCGGTGCAAGTCATCTACTGGGTGGGCGGCCGGTTGAAGTTGTTGGTCCGGCTGGTTCTCTCACAAGCAACGCTCATCCTCTGCATCGCGATGCTGCCACTGGTGCAAGCCACCCATCGGGTTGAGCTGCTGCTGATCTTTTTGATTCTCGCGGCTATGTGCGGTGGCTTGGCCGGGCCCGCGTGGGGCAGCCTGATGAGTGATTACGTGCCGGCCAAAAAAAGAGGCCAATATTTCGGCTGGCGTAACCGCAGCGTCGGAGCCGTGACCGTCGCGAGCGTCATCGCGTCCGGGTTGCTGTTGAATTTTTTTCACCAGAGATACTACGGCGCCGGATTCTGGATGATATTTTCCCTCGCCGCGGCGGCGCGGTATTGGTCGGGTTATTTTGTCAGCCGCATGGACGAGCCGCCGCACCGGAAAGATCCGGCCAGTGATTTTACCTTTGTCATGTTCCTGCGGCGTTTCCGGGAGAGTAATTTTCTCAGATTCGTGGTGTTTAGCGGCTGTCTGACCTTCGCCACCTATTTGGCGGCCCCTTTTTTTGCTGTTTTCATGTTACGCGATTTGCAGTTGAGCTATCTCACTTACATGGCGCTCCAGGTTTGCGCTTCGCTGGCCACGCTCGTTGCTCTGCCGCTCTGGGGCAAGCACGCCGATCTTGTCGGCAATGTCAGAGTTTTGCGCCTCAGTTCATTTTTGGCTGCGCTGATCCCAATTTTTTGGTTGTTCTCGCAAACTCCCGCTTACCTCATGGTCGTTCAAATGATTTCGGGCTTTGCTTGGAGCGGAGTAACGCTCAGCGCGGGGAACTTCATCTATGACGCCGTGACGCCGCAAAAGCGGGTCCGTTGCATCGCCTATTTCAATGTGATCAATGGGGTTGCGCTATTTTTCGGTTCCTCGCTGGGCGGCTATCTCGCGTCACGCCTGCCGCCACTTTTCGGCTATCCGTTGCTTGGATTGTTTGCGCTCTCTTGCTTTTGTCGTATGTCCTTTTACCTGCTCCTCTCACGAACTTTTCGTGAGGTCAGAGTCGCCCACGAGGTCTCCATTCAGGAACTTTTTTTTAGCGTGGTCGGAATCCGTCCGCTCGTCGACCCAACGCGGGACTGAGAGGCGCGCTCGGTCCCTCACCCAACAATGCTTTCTTGACAACAGCGGCGCTTTGTTATGAACATTCACAATAAATCGAAACAAGGAGCGATGATGGCGACTTGGGATGATATTTTAACTGCGCGCGATAAACAGGTCTTTTCACTCTCGGGATTTGGCAAGAAGGCCGGTTTGGGTCAACGCCCGGCACTACTCATCATTGACGTCAACTACAATTTCACCGGAGATAAGCCAGAGCCGATTCTCGACTCTGTGAGACGCTTTCGCACGAGTTGCGGTGAAGAAGGTTGGGAGGCGGTATATCGAATTCGTGAGCTGCTCGCGGAAGCACGTAAAAAGCATTTGCCGATATTTTACACCACCGCCGAAGAGAACCGTTCCAACAGCACGCTCATGGTCGGCGGTTGGGCGGCGAAAAGCAATCGCACCACGGAAGACATGACCGAGCAGTGGGAAAAGGCCAATGAGATCGTCGAAGAGATCGCGCCACAGCCGGGCGATATCATCGTGCGCAAGCAAAAACCCAGCGCGTTCTTCGGCACGCCGCTGATGAGCATGCTCACCGAAGTGCATGCCGACACCGTGCTGGTCTGCGGTACGACGACCAGCGGGTGCGTTCGCGCGAGCGTCATCGATGCCTTTTCCTACAATATGAAAGTTTCGGTGGTGGAAGAATGCGTTTTTGACCGCGGCCAGGCATCGCACAAGATCAACCTTTTTGACATGGCGATGAAATACGCCGATGTGATCCCGCTCAGGGAGACCATCGACTACGTCCGCGGCCTGCCGGACAATCTCTACGCGCCGCCGTTATAAGCTGGTCATCCGATTCGGCTGAAACCGAAAAGCAAAGAGCTTGGCGTTACGGCTTTTCCGCTGCCATCAGGCTCAGGTCGGCGGCGGGGCAGATTTCTCTTGGGTCGATAAACCCGACTTTTTTGAACGTCGATAGATGCTCTTCGACCGTCATGAAATGGGCAGCGCGATGGCCTGAAGGGGCATTGACGTGATCGCAGATCAAAATCCTTCCGCCGGGAACGAGCAGTTCATAGAGCTGAGCATAAAGCTTTGGGATGCGGCTCGCGTGACGCAGCTCGTGCACGGCCTGCAGCGGAACGATGAGATCGAAGCCTGCGGGAACCGCGTTTGTCCAGAGTTCTTTTTTGAAATCCGCTTGAGTAAAGACGACCCGCTCTGCGAATCTTGCTAGACGGATTTGGCTTAGCTTCAGCATCTCGGGCGAGAAATCAACCAGTGTGTAGCGCACGATATCACAACTCTCTAGTAACGCTTCGGCGAGAAAGCCCGGTCCGCAGCCCAACTCGAAAACCGACAATGCATCCTTCTTTATCCGCGCGGCTTCGGCCACGAAAGCCTTGAATAATTTCTTCCGCTCCGGCCGATAGCGAGTGATGCTGTCGCTCCAGTGCTTTACATAAGCAGGGTCGAAGAAATCGTGATCGCTCGGTACTTCTTTCACGCTCATGAACGGCACTTTATTTCTCGTTCGCCGCGGTTGCAACAAAACCTACACGATTGCGTCGTGGTAGGGGCAGCGACCTTTTTACTGCGCGAGGTCGCAAAAAGATCGTCGTAAGAATTCAGAGTTCGCCTTGGATTCCCGCTAGAAGCATGCGGGAATGACTAAATAAGAAGTCGTCTGCCGGGAAGCTGTCGTGAAAAGAAGATTTTAGCGGACGATGACATTCACGCGTTGCACGCCGTTGTTGCCGTAACCGCCGAAGTTCCATTCCTGATCGATCGGCTGCATATTTCCATAGGCGTCGATTGCGCGGACCAGGAGTACGCATTCACCTGGCGTGGCGGTCCACAGGAATGTCCATGTCCTCCAGCCATACGGTGATCCCGATTCTCCTAATTCGGCCTTGGACCAAGTGGAACCGCCGTCGACGCTCACCTCGACATCTGAAATTCCGATGCGCCCAGCCCACGCTTTGCCGGTAAGAGTGACCGAGCCAGCCTCGACTAGCCGGTTGCGAGTCATGAAGTCTGGAATCCCCGGTGGAATCATCAATGCACGCGCTCTGATCAGGGTGACGGCTTCACCGGGCCCATCTGCCGTCTGGCTGTAACGATAGGCGCGCGCCATTTGATAGCCTTGAAACGGCTCCGCAACCGCTTCGATGCGGTCGAGCCATTTCACGCTCGTCATGCCGTACCAACCCGGCATCAACAAGCGCAGCGGATAGCCATGCTGCGGCGGTAGCGGCTCGCCATTCATTTCGTAGGCCAGCAGGACCTCGTCTCGCATGGCTTCGTTGACCGTGAGGCTGCGCTGATAGAATTGAACCTGGTCGCCTTCGACCCCCTGATCGAGTCCGGTAAAGACGATCTCGACAGCAGAGTTACGGATACCAGCTTCCTGCAGGATTCCTTGTACCGGCGTGCCGGTCCACTCGGCGTTGCCGATCGCTTCGAGGAGCCATGGTTGGCTGATGCGACGCGGTGCGAAAAGCGCTCGCCCATTGCCGGCGCACTCCATCGTAACCGCCATTGTTCGCCGCGGCAGCTTTTTAATATCGTCGAGAGTTAGTTCAAGAGGCTTGCCGACAAGGCCGGCGACTTTAAGGCGCCATTTCTCGGCATTCACTTCCGGTATGTCATAGTGGATCAAAAGATAATGCAGACCCGTCGGTGTGATCGGATATCGCAGTGCCTCCAGAGGCATGCCGCGATTGCGCAGCGCCAACTGCAGTTCTTCTTTGTAAAGGCCTTCCGTTCCAGCGAGACCGCTGCCGTCGCCAACGGTTGGAAAATATTTGGTCGCGCTTTTTTGTTCCATTGCGGTAACCCTAACTGGCTTTTGACAGAGGAACAATCAGAGATTGGTGATCAAGAGAAGGCCGCCCAATCCGAGCAGAGCGACGCCGAGCGGCGCACTCAATTTACGACCCCAAGAGAGATTCTTTTCGGCGGCCATTACGGCTCCAAGCCCAAGCATCCAGGCCACGTTGCCGACCCCGACGCCGAACATCAAAAGCATTAGCGCCCAGCAACAGCCGACGCAAAAAACACCATGATGCATTCCCAGCAAAAAGGCATTTCGTTGCTCGTGCCGACCGCGCCAGTACTCGGTCACGAAAGTCAACGGAGCGCGGCATTTTTCCAGACAACGATATTTCAAGCGGCTGAACTGAAAAGCGCCAGCTATCATCAGAGTGGCGGCGCCGATCAACCAAGCGCGTGCTTCGAGCCAGGAGCTACGCTCGACAAGTTCATGCACCAACCAGTCGCCTGCGTGGGCGGCGATCCCGAATCCGAGCCATACGGCCAAGTAGCCTGCGATGACTAGCGCCAAAAGCTGTAAACGATCCTCTCGCTGCTCGGTCAATCGGTGGAATCTTTCCAGCAGTGGGAGGGCCGTCGGCAACATCATGGCGACCGTCATCAATGTCCAGCCGACGAGATAAAACGTGACGGGGAGAAGTAGAGAGTCGGTGCCTAGCTCGCCCAGTTGCTGATGACCGAGGTAGCGGCCATAGGGTGATCGGCCCCAAATCCACAGCGCAATCCATGCGGAGCCGACCAGCGAAGCGAGTAATGCGAGAAACGCCCTACGTTCGGCCATGTCATTCGCCCAACGAGCTACCCGAAACGCATCTAATTTTGAAAAAGAAATTTTCCCTGAATCGCGTTGTGATCTTTCAGATCGATTTTTTGCCCCAATGCCGGGTTGTTCATCTTGTATTTCGTTGCCCTGGCCACATACGCCGGCGCACCGGGAATGGTCGAAAATATTGAATCGCGGAGCGTTGTCACCTCGCCGTTGGGACCGCGAAAAGGTTCCATCTCGCAATCAGCTACATTGCCAATACGCAAGGTACCCTTGCCTTCCGAAACTTCAAAGGTGATCGGCGAGCGTTCTACGGAAACCACTTCACCGATCAGTTTCACCAAGTCGGCGACCGGACCGCCCTGTTTACCGGTGTATACCGTGAGCAACGCTTCTTCCTGAGCTTTGGTCGCTCGTTCATCAATATGCACCACGACACGCCAGTTGCCTTTCAAAATGTTTCCGGGAATATGCGCCGTGAACCCCATCGTGAGGCCCGACACGTCGACGCCGTCGATTTCACCTTTTTCGAAATGGTGCGCCAGCGCCGTATCGCATGTCCCCGGATCCGGGTCCATACCGACCCAGCAAGGACACAGCACTTCACAGTTGCAGACTTCCAACAGACTGCCTTCAAGTTTGTATGCCATTGCGGCCTCCCTTCTACCTGTTCATGAATCAAATATCGTGATTGTTGGCGTATCGGATGATCAATCGGATTGGCTCCGGTTTTAGAACTCAGCCGGACCCTAGACCGTGTGACCATCTCTGTCAAGCAATGATCCTTTGCGTAGCGGAACGATTAAACTTCTTGGCAACCGATTGCATTTCACATACGTCCGCTCAAAAAAACCGCTCTCGTCCATTTTGCGAATGAAACGATCGTCGACGATCTCATCGAGATTGACCTCTCCGACGCGGGGATTTTGCGTTTTCAGCAGACGCTGCACGTTGCGCATTCCGTCGAGCGCGGGATAGGGCTTGCGGGCCATGGTTCGCACTGCGTCGTGGTAGCCTTCTTCAGCGGTGACAGAGTCTTTGAGCCGTAGTTTCTTCATAATCAATTCGACCACGGCGGCTTGGTTCTTCGGGGCGATCAGATAGGCCAGGCTTTCGACCAGTGCCTTAAGCATATTTTCAATCAGCATCGGTTGCTCGGAGATGAAGCCGAGCGTCGTGACAATGTCGACCCGGTAAACGGAATGTTGACCTTCTGTGAATCGCCGAGAACATTGAAGCCCCGCTGTTCGAGTTTTTTGCTGAACGCCATATCGATGACCGCGGCATCGACTTTACCCGATTCCAGGGCTTGGCTTCGCACCACCTGTTCGCCGGTGCCCTGCAGGATGATGTTGTCCCGGCGCAGATCGAGACCAAAATGCTCGAGCTAAAGCAGCGCAGCGAGCCAGTTGGTGCCGCCGGCGCCTTGAATACCGAGAATCTTGCCGCGTAGCCCCTTCGGACTTTTGATACCCGGCCGCGCCACCACGTTGTTAGTCATCCTGCCGGTAAACGTTGCTAGAACCCGCAAATCCGATTCCGTCACCGACGCGCCGAGGATGCCGCTGCCGCCGCCATAAGCGATCGGAATCGTACTTGCTTTCATCGCGGCGATCATCAAAGGTGTATTGCGGACAAACACCAAAGTCGCCTCGATGCCGTACTTTTGGAAATAGCCTTTCTCCTGCGCGATCCACAACGGCGAGATACGCGGATTGATTGTCGAATGGCCGATGGTCAGCTTGGTGGCGGCTGGCGACGCTGTGGGCTCGAACCAGACGAGCGCAAGCAAAAAAATAGCGAGCATTTGACGAGTCATGGAAATTTCCTTTCTGCACGCATACCGGCTTCGTTCGTGATGAATCGAGTTGTCATGTTACTTAGCGCAAAGCGACCTCGAGATGCGAGCCGAATTCTTTGACCGATAGAACGCAGGCCAGACTGAGAGTTGCTCGCGTTGACAATTGCTAATTTGGCATGGAATAGTCGCGTCAAACTCATTCGCGGAGGACTCGATGGCCAGTACCAAGATCGAATTGGATCCCCAGTCTACCGGTCTCGTCATTGTCGATATGCAAGTGGAAGGTTGCGAGCGCCATGGCCCAGGGGTCAAGCCAGTGATCACCAATATTCGCCGCTTGCTCGATCGCTTCCGAGCGGTTCACGGCAAAATCATCCACGTCCAATCGGTCCGCACTAAAGATCACCCTGAATTCACCGTGTTCGGCCGACCCTACGGGTTGTTGCTCGGCAGTCCCGGGGCTGATTTCGTCGAAGAATTGCGTCCAGTAGCCGGTGAAGAGATCGTGCAAAAAACCTCGCACGATTGTTTTTATAAGACGTCCATGGAAGCAGCGCTGGAGAAACTACAGCTCCGGCCCTGCCGAGATCGGATCATCGTCACCGGTATCGGGTCTAGCAACTGCGTCTATCATGCGGTGATTGGTTTTCACATCCGGAATTATTACAGCATCGTGCCCGAAGACTGCATTCATGGCGTGCACCCTCAGTCACAGCCCTTTGCGCTGCACCAGTTTCGTTCCAATGCTTACAATTTCAACGTCACGGTATGCCGTTCCGATGATCTGCAACTCCAATCAGAAACGATCCCGCTTCAGCGCGCGTCCGGCAGCTAAGTTTGTCATTACGCGCCGCTTTTACCAGTCGATACTGGGGCTCGCGACCGCTTGGCTTGTCTGCCGTGTCGCTCCAGCAGCAGCACAAATTTTGAAAATCCCCTTCGCGGCGTTGTCGCCCAATTACGCGCCGCTCTGGATCGCCTCCGATACTGGGCTTTTCAAGAAATACAACTTGGACGTGCAATTGATCTATATCTCCGCCGGCTCCGTGATCGTGCCGGCGATTTTGTCGGGGCAGGTGGAGATCGCCAATATGAGCTCCGCGCCTGCCCTGACCGCTTGGGCGCGTGGCGCGGAACTGAAGGCCGTGGGCGTGACATCAAACCGTTTGCTGCATGTCGTCATGACCCGCAGCTCGATAAAAAAACCCGACGACCTCAAGAATAAAAAAGTCGGCGGCGACCGCTACGGTTCACTTTCGGATCTGATCCTGCGCGAGGCGCTGCGCTACTACAACCTCGTGCCGGATCGGGATGTGGCGGTCATTCAAACCGGCGGGTTGCCCGAACGGCTCGGAGCGCTGAAATCCGGCGCGGTCGATGGCGCCATTGTCACCGGTGATACCGCCCTTGAAGCCGAGAAGTTGGGTTTTCACAAAGTGATCGATCTCTCGCAGCTGCCGATCCGTTATCC
>Ga0065715_10088906_pt1 | contig 40209 bp, 81 predicted proteins | sample MisBulReplicate1_FD_59102 | JGI IMG/M metagenome (GOLD analysis project Ga0065715, IMG submission 59102) | Miscanthus rhizosphere microbial communities from Kellogg Biological Station, MSU, sample Bulk Soil Replicate 1 : eDNA_1 v2 (version 2) | ecosystem: Host-associated > Plants > Roots >...
CCTTTCCAATTCTCAATCAAATGACAATCTTTACCTATGTAGCCATCTTTTTTAGCGAATCCGGCAAGTATTTTGCTATTAGTAGAATTTAATTTTAGTGGTTTAATGTCCTGTATAAAATAGCAGAATACACCATTCATTTTAGTTCCTGATACATCAACACCTTCTTCATATTTTACTTCCTTAATTTGGAATATAAGTTTTTTACCTTCGCTTTCTAGTGCATCTAAATCGGCACTTGCAAGGTGGGTTGATTTCCTGAACTTTCGCCAGTCTGTTTTTTGTTCTTCCATTATTTCTATTTTAGGGTTTAAATTATTTTACTAAATTAATAGGTTGTTGAAAAGAAGCCACGATTTTTGCATGTTAACGTCCAATTGTCCTTATTCATTTTGGTTATTGTGTTTTTCGCTTTAGATACCTTTCTGTACGGTATTTTTATGTGGACTGTGATGTACATAATAATTCAGGGTTTTCGTGAATGTTTCCTATAATATCGTAATTAGAGAAGTAAACATTAAAATCTGATTCTTCGTTAGTAAACACATTTGTCGCTATAGTTCTGTAATCACGAAAAGTAATAATGAATCCTAAGTGCTCAGGCTCTGTGGATAATGGGTGTTTTACAATATCTCCCTCATAAATATCAATACCGTTTTTATCTTTTAAGCCTGTAAATTGACTAAGGGTATTAGGCTCTACTAAATAAAAATCTTTTCCTGATAATTCGGTTATGTATGAATCTCCACAAAAATCTTTTGAAAAATATCCAATTTTAAAATTTCCTTTTTCGTCCTTTGCTCTAAACTTTATTTCTCTCATAATCATATTTATTTATCTGGTTAGTAATAATATTGTTTTTAAATGCTTTTGCCTGTTGTTTGATTTCTTTTGCGTAGTGGGTTGTAGTTTGGATTGTTGTTATTGCGCTATTTTTAGACACTATAACCAACTTCAACGACTTTCTGTACACTCGCTTTGATTTCTTTCGGATTTGCTTTCTGTAGTGCTTGAATAGTTCGGGGTTCATTATAGTTTAATTTCGCATTTATATTTAACTACATTTTCTACTCTAAGCCTATGTAACTCATCTATCTTAGATTCATATCCCCAAGCATCCTGCCAATTTTTTTCGTTTTCAAAATCTATCTCTTGAAAATTAATTAAATCTTTTAGTTTTTCAACAGGAAGTTCTTTAAAAAAATTAAGAATAAACCGTTTTTCTATTACTTCTTTAGGTACGCTTTCAAAAATTTCTTTCCGTGTTTTTACTTCACCTTTGTATATTTCTTCCATGTATTCCTAATTTAACTGATTTATATTATTTTCAACAGCCTTTATAATAGCATTCACATTCGGCATTTTGACTGAGTTACTTTTATTCACGTAGTCGTTGAATTGGTTCTTATGCACATCTTCAATAGTTTGCACTTGGATGAAGTTTTGATCGTTTCCGGAATATTTCTGTTCCAAACGATACTGATTGAAGTCTTGGTAACTCGGTGTTAATACGGCTATTGTTTTCATAATGATTCAAGTTTAATAAACGCCCATTCTTTTACGGTTACGTCGCTAAAATTGGCTTGCATTTCAATTGTAGTTAACTTTTCATTTTCAGAAGTAAAACTATCTACATGAGTACCAAACCAAAAACAATCTTTCGAAGCGTCTACTGTTTGAGATAATTCCCTGTTGTTTCTCATTGCAAAATAAACAGGCTCTTTTTCTACTTTATTTTCAAATCTTTTCACTAATACCAATGTGTTTTTAGGTGGTAATTGGTCTTCTAATTTAATCCAGTTCATAATATCACTTTGTTTTTTGGTTGTTAATAAATTTCTTGAGTGTTTTTGGCGATTAACTCTTCTCGAATTACATAGCCTTCCGTGTTTGCTATCCTATCAAGCGTTGATTTTCTAGGAACCGCTTTTCCTTTTAGATATTTACCGAATAAGCTTTCTTCAATTTTATGCTTTTCGGCAAACTGTTTTTGATTTAATTCCGATAGTCGGAATAGTTCGTTGATTATTTTCATATTATTTTTCTAAGTGTTCGTTAGCCGGTGTGATAAGTTGTCCTTTTTTATTTAAGAATACAAAATAAAAAGCTAACATTAATATAATAACAGTTGGAAAAGCAATCAGTAGTTTATATCTTAAATCCTGATTCTTTGGCATTTCTAAAATCCACCAAAAAGGATTATAAAGCTCCCATTTGTAAAAAGCCGTTATTGAGTAAATGCCCCAATATATTACGCTCCAAATTTTAAATATTGTGATTGCTCTTTTCATCGTCTTTTTTCATTTGCAGGTTCATATAAGCGATAGTAAAAAGCGTAACAGGATAAATAATAAAAGCCATCCAATAAGGACAATCTTTCATTCCTATCATTAATGGAAATATAATAGACATTCCCATGCAAAAAATAGCGCAAAATCCTATAAGTAATTTTGATGCTTCGATTATTAGTTCTTTCATGATTTTTAGTTTTAAATTTCTTGCACAAATATAAGAATAGTTTTTTAATTCTATAGCATAAAAACACAATTATTTTTAATTTTTTTTATGATTGCCTTATTTTACTGACTGCTACAAACGACAAAACCGCTCCAGTTAAGAAGCGGTTTTGATAATAATCCCCAAATTGCGGTAACCACTCCGCGAAAACAAACTGTAAAAATAAAATTATGAAAGAATGCAAATTAACTATTAGTACTGGACATATGCAAATATAATAATTATTTCGTTACGGCAACACCTAAAATAAAGCCAACGCCAAATTTAAACAATGTAGTATCATAAAAAGGCTTTTTCGGAACTACTTCAATATGCTGTACCTGATCCGATGAAATGTATTTATTAGTATGCGAAATATCTATCGTATTTGTTTCTTTGCCTAAAAACCATTTTCGTTTAGTTCCTGTTACAATTAATAAAGAATCGTGTAATTGTAAATTACCTATATTTAAGCCATTTTGATTCGATTGGTAAGTTAGACTATATTCTTTTTCGTTTATCGCTCCTGAACGCTCAAAAACGCATGGAATCGTATCTTTGTATCTAATTGTTATCGTGTCAATTTTAATCCGGTCAACATATCGTGTAACCGTTTTTATTTCCGTGAACTTTTTAACGATTGTATCTGGAATATTCGCAACCTGTACAGCTTCTTTTTTTGTAGTTACTGTTTTGTATTGTGGAGTATCGTGTTTTGTTGTTTTATTCCGCTGGCATGTCGAAAACCATCCGGAAGCGAATATAATTAACAGCCCTATCCAATACCAATTTTGTTTTATAAATTGTTTCATAATTAAGTTTTTAGGTATTTTACTTAAATAAGGACATTGTTAATTTAGGTTTTTGAACTTGTAAGGATTGCTTACAAGTTGGATTTATGTCAATTTTGATTTAATTACTTTGTCAATGTATAATCGAGTTGGCTCGTTCGCTAATAAATAATTGAAGTACTGTTTTAATTCGTTTGCTCTACGGCTTCTAACTTCTTCATTCTTACGCCACATTGCTATTGCATCAGCTATTTTAATATCGTTTGGATCAATGTTTATTAAGCGTAACATAGTGGAGTTTGCAAACCCTGTTTTTCCTATGTTGTAGCAAATAGAAACTAATGCGTTAAACTGATCTTGAGTAACCGTTTTTTTTAATTTTGAATCTACAAATTTAGCGAAATCATCAGGAATAACTTTCCCTAATTCAATCGCTTCTGCAGTTGTTAATGCACGATCACTCATTTTTACTTTTCTACCATCTAAATAGTAAGTATTGCCAAATCCTATTGTAGCAATTCCTTCTGTGTCTAAGTATGGCTTTAGCTTTAATCCTTCTCTTGCGTGAAGTGCTTTATATCCGTTTGCGTCTAATTTCATTTTTTACTTTTTAAATTCAATATAAAATCAAAAAAACTTTCTGTTGCTGCAGTCAAAAACAAATCTATGTTTAGTTTATAGATTAAAAACTCTCCTATTTTATCCGAAAGTATCGCGATTATCGCAATTACAATTGAAACGTTGTCAGGATCAAAATAACCTCGAACCCAATCCGAGCAGATATAAGCACCGCCAACACCGATAACCATCGATAAAAAAACATTTAATGCTGTAACTTTTGTCTTATTACTTTTCATTTCAATAGCTATTTTAAGCCCAACAGCCAAAAAAGCAGGAAACAATATCTTAATAAAAAACTGATAAAACTCACTTTGTATTAATTTTTCCGGCATTTCTTTTTTGGATTATAAGCCAAACAATTGGCAGGATTAGAGCTAAAATTATTTCGTTAAGACTTATTTTTGTATTATCAAAAAAGATCTCGTCTAACAAATTGCTGAAAGATAAACAAATTAACGAAAAAGAAATTACATTTTTATAGGATAATATATAATTTAACACACATAAAAGAAAGATAAATAACGCATTTCCGATATAAAAAACTGGAATACCAAACTTTTTAAGAATGATATTCCAGAATAAATATGTTGAAATTCCAACAATTAAAGCTAATATTTGAATCAATTTAACCACGATCTTTTGGTCTATCTCCAACAATTGGCGCGTCCGGATCAGGTTCTTCTGCAAACGCTTGAATCTTATCATCTGCAATATTTGTTTTCTTGTCAACGATATTCATAATGTAAGATTTGGCACGACTGATTAATGTTTGAATAATCCATGAACCTAATAAACCAACAGCAAAAAAACTAACTCTTGTAAATACTAAAATATTAGGTCTTACTTTTCCAACTTCAGGGAATAATAAAAGCCATAAAAAAACAGAGCATAAAGACATTGCAATTGTCAAAAAATCCTTTTCTAAATAGTCTTTAAATCCAAAAGTTACATTAGCTCTTTTTGCGTAATCAATTAGCGATTTAGCCTTTGCTAAACAATGCATTATCACACCACCCAATCCGCACAATACGTATATTACTTGCTCCATTTTTTATATTTGTTTAATTGTTAATTTATTAAGGTTTCTGGTAAACCGCTCTCGATCCTGTTATCTTATAAAGCATACCTGATAATAAAGTAGCGTCTGCATCTGCGGCCGCATCATTGGCATAAGTAGGAGCGTTTAGTTTTAATTTTTGCAATATAGTATTCCCATTAGTGACTTCAATTGCTCTATAATCTGCCGCGCTCGTCAATGTTGGATTAATATATATTGAGCGTGTTATTCCGTTTGCTCCACCTGTTTGGTTGATTATAGGTGAAGAATTAAAGAAATTAAAAACGTGGTTTCCAGATGTTGGATTTACCGTTTCATTAGCAAATGATATGATATTTTGTGTGCCTGCTAATGTAGAACTTAAATAAATAGGATTAAATTTAAACTGCGAACTACCGTAACAAACAAAAAACAAATCACTATTAAAGTTCATTCCAGAGTTTGAATCTACTCCAAAAAAACCTCCTGATGATGTTGCCGAAACAAAACTCCCACTTGATGTCATTCTAGAAACAACCGTGTTTCCAGAATTTAAAACAGAAACATTGCTTAATGGCTTCAACTCAATATCACCTGAATTATTATTCCTTATATCGTTGCCTGTTTTAGTCCAATTTGAAGCATTAGTAACAAAAGCCGTTGTTGCAATACTTGTATCATTATCTCCTGCTGTTGGCGTTGGTGCTATTGGGTTTCCTGTGAATGTGGGGCTCGCTAAAAGAGCCACGTTTGCGCTTGCTATCTTTTCAATATTTCCGCTAGTAGTATTTCTTGTTAAAAACTCATAACCTCCTGCGCTTGCAGTTGGCGATGTTCCTAGCCTTACAGTAGATCCAAAATAACTATTTCCTGCATTCACGTAAAAAGCCCAAGGATTTGTAATTGTTACATTCGTGCCCGCTGTTGGCGCACCGTCAATATAAACGTTTGAAGCATTAGTGTAAGTTACGCCTGTGTTTGTAGCTGAAAAAGTCGGTATTAAAAAACCGTTATTTACATGTTGCGCTACTGTTCCGCTTGTAGCTGTAGCTGAATTTGTGATAGTTCTCGGAGCAATTTGAATAGAAACTCCTGCCGTTCCAACCTGACCGCTTGTATATGGCGAAATAGCAGTAAATCTTGAATTAGTCTGTACAACTCCTGTAGACATTATATCAGCTGCCGTTGTAAGTGTGCTTTGAATTCTTGCGGTTCCCCCAACGTCTAACCTAAACCCTGCATTAGTAGGGTTTAGTGTTCCTGGAGGGTTAATATTTATATTTCCGTTTCTAAATCCATTTAAGGTTATATCTGCACCATTGTAAAATCCAAAAGCACTTCCTGCTGAGGAATAACCTAATATTGCATCCCCTCCGGCTTCGTATCCGTTCCTGAAACTAAGATCGCTCTCCGCTGTTCTTGCTACGTCTGTAGTTTGCATTGTAATAAGATTCATTGCTGTAATAGTAGAAGATGCAGTTCTTGACATTATCGAAGGAGCAGCAGCTCCAACGCCCCTATTACCTATTACTAATGAATTATTAACTACAGAAGCATATGTATTGTTTATCGCGGATGCATTTTTAATAAAAGTATCTGCACCAATATTCCCCGTTCTGGTTATGTGAGCCGTTTTGCTATTTCCTGCATCGGTAGTAGTTCCTGCCAGATAAAAATTTGAAGTTGCAGAAGTCACAGTCTTTGTGACATAGTTTAAAGAGGTACTGTTGTACACCCATCCCGAAGCGTCCAAACCGATATATAAATTATTTACATTTGTTTTTAATGCGTTGTCATTTACTGTTGGCGGGTTGTTTAGATCGAAGATAGTCGCTGAATTAGGATCGTTGTTATTTACATAAACAATTTTTGAATAGCTTACAGGAATAGCCGAGTTTAATGTATTCAAAGCATCCGTTGTAGTTGCGCCAACAACGCCTGAAAGGTTTTGTACTGCCGTAGTATTTAATGGTACAGGAACATCGATATATGAATTATAGGATGTTCCATAATACACGCTCTGAGTAATATTCGCTCCTGCCGTACCTACTTTTTCGGCTGATACATGGTAACGCACTCTTTCACCAACCGCCATAGATAATCCCGTGCCTCCAAGATTTCCGGAAACCTGTACGTTTGTAACGCTACCATCTGCCAAAGTAAGAAGTCCGCTGTCGAGTATTGTAATTACTGTAACGCCCAACGATCCAACAGGCGCGCCTGTAACACCGGAAGCAATCGGAGTTCCTGCATTATCACATTTATATAATTCAACTGTCCATCGTTGTTGTGCTGAGTTTGGCGAAGTACTGGCGGATAAATTGCCCGCGTAAACACCAGGCGGAAACAAAGTAGCGGTTACAAATGGCGTTCCAATCAAATCCTGAGCGAAATAAGTTTTAACATTATCGTTATTTACTACGTTCTGAATAGCACTCGCTAAAGTTCCTTTGCTAGTTGCGTTTGTGGCGTAATAATTTGTTGCAGAAACAACCGAAACATCAGCCGTGAACCACACTCTGGTCGTGAGCCCTGCTGTTGTAGCTACAATGGAATTTAGCTTATTGTTTATCCCCGTAAAATGTCCCCCAATATTAGGCGCTGTAGGCAAATATCCTGTAGGAACATAAGGTATTGGAATATTGATTGATTGAATCCAATTAACTTGCCCATCAGTTTCTTGAACAGGTATTTTATTTGTTCCCGTTGCACTTTCGGTGTTTGTTTTTAAAACAAGTGTGTTAGTCGTGGTTTTGTTGTACGTTGGCGATTGCAAAGTCTGCCCATATCCGGCAACCGTAAGTAATAATAGTAAAATGTATTTTTTCATGTTATATGATTTGAAGTCTTGTTCCTGATTCTGGTATAAATGTAAATGTTATTTTTGTGCCTAATTGTTCCCAATCAGCCCCAATTAAAGGAGCTCCTTCTAAAAAAATAAGCGTAGCAAGAGAGGTAGTTCCTATGTCAATAGTATTGTCTGTGCCGTTCCCAAAACGTTCTAGTTTCTTAGGAAATGCTACAGGAATATCGGATGTATTCGCTTTTAGTGCCAAAGCTTGAAATACTGCATTCTCACTCGGTACTGTAGCAGTGAATCCGCTTCTTATAGTTTGTACAACTCCTGAGAATTCTACATCTATAGGTATTTGAACCGCCAGGCTCCAATAAGTACCGTTTGATGTTAAAACGTTTAATTCCTCAGTCGTGGTTATATCTGATCCTCCGCCAACATTTAAAAATGTGCCTTTACCTACAAACATCCATTCAGTTGTGGTGGTAGCTGGCAATGTTTCTCCGCTATTTACTGTCGTAGGATTAAATGCTAAAGAAGAAACAGTTCCAATATAAGCCGAAATTAAATCAGCTAATCCTTGCACCGAGCCTTGTCTTAATGTTTCATCAACTTCATGTGGCAATAAATCATCCAAACTCCAAACAGCCGGAACTAATTCATGTACGCTTACCGTTGTTATTTCTGCCGGATTTATCATCTTAAGGTAGTTTCATTATGAATAATTGAACTCTTGATTTTTGCATTACGCTTATTGGAGTAGCAGGAGATCCATTATTAACTGCTCCCGTAAGCGTATGTGGTCCATTAGAATCTGCTGGAGATGTAATTATTAAATTTCCCGGATCTCCTGTATCGTCATTCGAACCTGTAAAAGTTAAATCTAAAGGAGGAATATTAGCTTTTACTAATGCTTTTGTATTCTCTCCTACTTCCGCTCTCATTGCATTATATTCCGCACCATAACCTATAAATGTAACGCCGTCTGAATCAAATCCGGTTCCATTAAGTCCGTTTATAATAGTCCATCCTGACCAAAAACCATCTGCTTTTCCCAAACCATTAGACTCAAAGTTTTGAGTAACGTATAAGTCAGTAACATTTAATTGCTTTACTTCGTAAGGCTTATAATTTACACTTGGAATCAATGCTGTTATTTCTGAAACAGTACCTTGATATAAAATACCTTCTATCGAATGTACAATAATACTATCTAATGTAATAGGCGCTATAGGTAGTTCTTCTGCGTTTACTGTTGTTATTTGTGTTGGATCTATTGCCATTATTGTACTTTTATTATTTCGTTAACATCTCCGGTATTCAATAAAACATTTGGATCTCCATTGTTTAAAACCACACCTCCTAAATCCTGTACTAAAGGTTTTCCAAAACCTAAAATAGTTCCTGAAAAACTTAAAAACTCTCCTACGGTTTCAGCAGAGCTTAATTGAATAATAGTCCCTTTTCCATAATCTACAACAGGATAAATAGTTCCTTGAATTTTCCATTCTAAAAGCGTTTTATTTCGCTTTAAAATCTTTAACCTATCGTAAGAAGCTACATTGAATTTTCCTCCTGCAACAGTTGTATTAATTTGAAGTCCCGCAAACGGAATAGAGTAATTTTGAACTAATGCTTTATCTGTTTGCCAACCTTCATTTTCTCGTGTTGTAGTTTCGATAGTTTGGGTATTTTCATCAATTCCATTACTAGTCAAACAAGCAATAGGCATGAAAGCACCATCTATTTTTACAAATAAAATCCTATCTTCTCCGTTTACGTAATCCATATTTCAAAGATATAAAATTTTATGATACTATTGTAGGTTTAACTGTTTCTCCGTAGTCGTTTTGCTTCTCGTATCTTATATCAGCCAATTCTTCATAAAACAATTCTAAACTTTTTACGGTTCCAATATTTGAATAAGTGTCAAATTCAAAAGCAATAGGCATGAATACTCCGTTTATTCCGTTTATTTTTATAACAGATAAATAACCAATATAACCAAAAACATCTCCAGAAAACAATACTAAAGGCTTTTGAGCTATCCTTAACTCATCCTCCGCTAATATTCTAAGCACGGGTTTTACCTCTTGAGATGTTTCTAAAGGGAATAGCCCCCTATGCCATTTCTCGGTTAAATCTTCCCCGTTAGCCATGTAAAAAGCTCCTGTATATAAATAATTGTAACTATCACCGTTTAGCCTTGTTTTATTTTCTTTCACAATAGAACTCGGAGCGATTGATCTAGTTACATTATGGAATTCTCCAACAACATTATCTCCTTGATAAGTATTTATTAATTCAATACTTTTTATTTGTGAAAGCGGAGCCAGTCCTAAGTTGCTTTGCTTGTGTGGTACTTTAGCTATTATTTGAACCTCTCCATCTTCAGGAATTGGAGCAGAAGATATTATATTTGTTTTCTCGAAAACATCATCTGTTAATTCTCCAGTTGCGTTTGGATTAACGTCAGCCGTGTTGAACATTATTTCAGCAGGGGAAGATGTCCATGACCCGTCTTGATTTAGGTAATAGCTCCCTACTATTACTATAAAATAAGTTACAACCGGGAATCCGTTTGATATTGCTCTGGCCTTAAAATTAATTGTAGTTCCTGTAAATAATTCAGTAAACCTATTTAATCTAAGTGCAATTGGAGGCGTCCCAATCGCTCCAACCCCTGCCTTAAAAGATATTCCAAATTCTGAAACAGGATCAATAACTAAAAATCCATTAACAGTATTTTGTGTCCATGTTTGAACTGTCCACCCGTCATAAACTATAGATCCTGGATTATGTTTTAAGTTTCCGTTACCTGTAATACTGTCAATAAAACCGTATTTATAGCCAAGTTTAAAAGATGAAACTGATCCCTGAATTTGAATCATTTGATTTTTATTACAGTGATGCGGATAAACGTTATCAATCTGACTGCCTAGCGTTCTGTTTAAATTTACTTGTCTTAATCCTATGTATGTATTGTCAATTTCATAACGCTTAAAAAACGGATATGTATTTTTATAAAAATCACTCGGTCTGTAAATGTGCCACTCTCCTAATTCCTGAGTTACTACAGCGTTTAATAATAAAGATTCCATTACCTCCTTACAACTCATTATCGTATTATCATCAGCTTTTATAAATCTATCGGTATTAATCATTATGTCAGCTAATGGATCTGATTCAACAGTTTCAACCATGCCATAATAAAATAAATTTACATAGGTATTTATTTTTAATTGCAGTCCTGTTCTGTTTAAACAATTATACAAAACATCTAATATTGACATTTTTCCAGTAAAACGAGATCCGTTGCTTTTTGTAAAAGCCATATTATCCAAAAAACCTAATCCGTCAACACACTGCAAATTAATATTCCAAATACTGTCCGTAAATGATTCAAAAATACCATCAGCCTTTACAAATCCCTGAAATATTAACTGTAAATCCCGATACATCCTAACTTGAAAATCTCTTTCATCTGTAGAATATAAATCAGAAAAAGTAAGTCCGTTACTCGCTTCTAACTGCAAGTTTAAACCCGTTCCTCTTATTGGGTCAAAGTGGTTTTTTACCTCGCCTTTTATTATTGTGGCGCGACCTGAAATTTCAGTTGTTGTTCCTGTAAAGTTATTTTGATATATTTCAACTTTGTATTCCTCGTTTACAATGTTTTTATATTGAAAAAAATATTTAGGAGCTGTTTTTGGAATAGGATTACTAAAGTACGCAACCATAGAAATATTGGTTCCATCCATTGTCATATCAAAATATATAACATCATCAGTTCCGAATACGCTTTCTACGTTCCAAATAGTTCCGCTAAAAAATACTCTGTAAGATACCGGTATTGAAGAAACTGTATATCCGTTATTTTCAAAAAAGTACTTAACGTTTATTGCTGTTTGTTCCGCATCAGTACCTATTTTTACTCTATGCAAAGGATCAGCTAAAATTTCTGCATCATTATTTGTAAATTCAAAATCAACCGCGCCTAACCCGTTATTGTAGACAATAGGGAGCGAGCCAATATAAGATGTATATTGAACTCGTTCCCCTTCTGAAGCATTATTTAAAAAACTTATTCTAACTCCTTGTTCTGCCATTATCCTAGCGACCCTCCAAGTCTATTGTTTTGTTCTAAAGTATTGTTTAACACTCCTAATAATTTTGTTCCTGCAATCTCAAAAACAACCGTTCCACTACCAAATGATGACGAACCACCTCCAGAACTTACGCTTCTAGACCCGGGAGAACTATAATTCGCTCCTGAACTATACGCCCCCGCTTCTGATCCGCCTCCACTCGCTCTTGCTGATATCGCCCCGCCAACTCCTTTTAAAGCAACTCCTACGGCAATTGCAGCAACTCCGGCCGCAACGGTTATAACAGGATTTCCAGAAGTCAAAGCTTTATCTATTACTCCTTTTGCAACTGCTAAAGTACCGTACTTAATCAATAAAGAACCCATATCGGAAATAAAAGCTCCTAGCGAATTTATTAAAGATTTTCCAATTGCACCAAATACATTTTGTCCTTTTGCTAATGCCTCTCCTATTGATGTTCCTAAATTTTCAAAAGTACTTACTATTCTCCCGGTTATTAATGAAGATGCTTCATTGTTGAAGTCATTAAGTAACTTAAGCATATCTACAGTCCCCTGATTAACGCTTTGGACAATGCTTTTCATAGAGGTCTTTATACCATCTTCCAAAACATAAACTCCCTCTCCTAAATCTTTAAATTGTTGAGCGGTTTCTATAAGACCTGTGCTTCCCAATTCTGATTCAAAAGGTATTATAGGTGAACTTCTTTCTATTTTCTTTTTAGAGGCTTTTTCTTTAACAGCTTCTAGCTTTATTTGAGCTTTTGTTTGTTCCTCTAAACTTCCGGTTAATCTATCCTGTTGTGCTTTGTTACTTCTTAATTCGGCTCCTAAATCAGTATATCCTTGTAAAACCCTAACTATAGTTCCGTTTAAAACAAGCCAAGGTATATTTGCCTCCTTGCCTACTTTGTTAACGGTTTCCATGAAATCGCCTCCGTTCTCGGCAAGAGCTTTAAAGTTCCCGGCTAAAATAGCTGTTTGCGCATTTGTTAATTTACTTGATCTCGCCGCTTCAGCTATTTGGTTATTTATTTTATTTCTTATTTCTTCTTCTTCTTCAGCTAGCTTTACAATTCTTTCAGTCAAAGCCGTTGCTTTTGCCCTGGCTATTAAAGCTTTTGTAACTTCCTTAACTGTACTCGCAACCTCTCCGTTTAATATTTGTTCTTTAGTAAGATTACCGAAATAAGAAGGATATTCATCTTGTAGTTTTTTAACAGCTATTAAACGATCTGTCATTGAAAGATTCACATCTTTAGCAACCGCAACATAAGCGTTCATTCCTGATATATCCCCCTGAGCATTTTTAGCTGCTTCAACGTTTAATTTCTGCATTGACGCTCTAGCCTCATCAAATGTTCCTGTAAGCTTTGCAAAAACATCACTAACGGTAATCCCTTTTTGCGACATTATAGTTAATCCTGTAGTAACTAATGATATAGCCAATAAAATACCGCCACCTCCAAGTAATGACTGCCCTACAGCAGATAACGCGGCTCTTGCACCGCCACTACTACGAGATAGGTTTGCAAAAGCTTCAGCAGTAGCCGTTAAGTTGTTCCCAATACCCATAATACCGAACGGGGCATCCTGAGCGATACGAGAGAATTGAGTAAGCGTATTTGATCCATTAGCCGCTTGTCTATTGAAGTTTTGAGCAGATGTAGATGTTTGATTTAAACTACTTCTTAAACGTGTTAAATTAGCCGTTGTTTGAGTTATACGCCTGTCTAAATCTCCGGTATCAGCACCAATACGAACGCGCGCTTCACGCCTTCTTTCTAACGTCTGGAGTTGTTTTTCTACATCTGAAAGCTCTCTTTCAAATCCGGAAGCATCACCTCCAATGGTAATTTCTAATCCTGCCATTATTTACCGTTTAATTGTTTGTAGTATTCCGCGCTAACATCTCTAAATCTTTGTATTTGAGCCTCGCTTAATCCGCTAGTTTCTTTCTTGTCAATCCCTAAAGGCATGAACTGTTGTATTGACGGCATTTTCTTTGGTCTATGAAAAGAAGCAGACGCAATATTATATGCTAAGGTACGAACTTTTTCCCATTCTCTCTCTTGCATTCTTGACCAAGCAAAAAGGCGAATTTGAAACTCTGCAAATGACATGTCATAAACACGCTTCAATGTAGGAATTCCAAGTTCGCCTATTGCAAATGAAATAACGTCTTTGTGAAAATCTATTTTGTCACTACCGTTGCTTTTTTTTTATTTTCGTCTACCGGCACATCTTTTGTCATTGCAGAAATGTAAGCATTGTAAATTTCTTGATAAAATTCACCGTGAACACCGCCATTATCGTCAATGTAATATATAATGTCTTTCTTGGTAAACGTAACCGGAATATTATCTCTCTCACATGCGTAAACTCGAGCGTAAAAAAGAACTAAAGGCATTAAAAGAACCTCGTCTAAAACGGATAATTCATTTAAACTTTTGTTTTCTCCTTCAATTAATAAGTTCAGGAATCCCATCCCGAAATTATATTTTATTCCTGATATTTCTATTTTTGTTTTGTGCATAAGTTTAAACGCTTGGTGCTAATGGATCAGTTGTTGATATTGCTCCAGATCCATCAATAGTTAATGAGAAAGTAGCAAATTCATCACCTGTAGGAGCTTCAAGTCCTAAAGACGTAATAATTCCGGTTCCATAATAAGTTAAATTAGTAGACCCTGAGTCCATTTTCCAATTTACCGTTTCTTTTGATTGTTGAACCGCTAACAAATAATCGTGTGATGCTTTTGTATCATCACCACCTACAGAAGTTGTATCGATTGCGATTGCGTCAGCCGTTAATGTGTACGAGAAAACTCCCGCTTGCTTTTCAATTACTCCAGGAGCACACTTTGTTTGAGATTCAATAATACCTAATTCAGTATCTAATGAATTACTCGTAAGACATGCAACGGGTCTGTAAAGAGATCCATCATGCACATAAAGGATAAGTCCTTCCCCTTTTATTTTATCTGCCATTGTATTTTTATTTTAGAATTAAATTAAGCCTCAAAAATGATCTGTAAACATTATCGGTATCAGTAACCGTTTCTAATGATGTTTCGTATGTAATATTTTGCGTAACATTAGTAAATCCTTGTATCGTTAATTTAGGATTTAAAGCATCCATAACCGCCTGTTCTATATCATTTAGTAATAAACGACTTCCCGCATTTCCTACACTTGAATAACGCGTGTAAATCTCAATTAACAAACTCGCTTCCCACTCATACTCACATTTAGTATTTTTCAATACATCTTTATCCTGAGCGGTCATTAAAATATATTCCGTTAGGTTTTCATTTCCAGTTAAACGGCTATCGAAAGTTTTAATAGTTTTTCCAGAAACTACAATGTTGTTTGTAGCGTCAAAAACTGCTTTTCTGATATATTTGTCTGGATTCGTTGTAACCATGTTTCAAAGATACTAAAAATAATTATACACGTGCATTCAATCTCCTTAATAATGCTTTCAGGTTTTTTTCATAATCTTTTTTACCTTTCATGTATGCAGGATATAAAAAAGGTTTTGGATTAATCCCTGCTCCCAATATTTTAGCAAAAATAGCATAAGCGTATTTTTCATCTATTCCTTTTGAACGGCACCATATTTTAATACTTTCCAATCCTTGTCTAAAATTACCACGTCTTTGCCCTCGGAATGAATTAGCCATGTCTTTAAACTCGTTAGGAACATTTACTTTTGTTCCGGTTCCGAATTCCATATAGGCTCCGTAATATTCATTTACGGTTACTGCCCATTTAGACGGCTTTATTTTTCTTCTGGATATAGATTGTCTTAATTTACCAAAGTTAGCCGGAGCGCGTTGTTTTGCATCTCCTTCTATCTGCATTGCACTTGCTTCTGTTTCGGCGTTTATTTGCCTAATCGCATCAGCTCCGAAAGCTTTAATTTTGCGTATAGTTTCATTAACGCCTCTTACACCGCTAGCCATTATTTATAATCATAAGATAAACACCAAAACATAAAAAATAAATCCCATCCGCCTTTATTTGCCGAAACAAATCCACCTTCATCAAAACACAAACCAAACATAATTTGATTATAGTTAGTTGAAAAATAAAATCTGTTTAATGTTTTAGTTGCCATTAGCTATAATATTTAATTCTCTGAACAATTCGTCATTGTATCGAATATCGTTTACAACGCGTTTAACACCTCGATATTCAATAGTTAAATTATCAATGTTATCAGGTGTAATTTTAGTCGTTGCACGGATATTAAAGCTCCAATTGTCTTTAATATCTGATTTACCTATACTGTAATCACGATACGCAGAATTTTGCTTTAATTCCGCCCAAAAAGAGCCTACAAGCGATAACGGATCAGCTTCATTTATTATGTTGCCACCGTAGCCATCTGGAATCATGTTAGGAGTCCAAATTTTAATTCTTTTATCGTACTGTCTTGCTAGCACTTTATTTTGAATTATTTTTATTAATAGCCGTCATAATTACGTTATTCAAATCTTGCCCCTTTATCTCAAAAGATATTTGTTTTTTATGTTCAGGTTTTACTAAAAACTTAATGGTAGCGTAAGTTTCATAATTTCCAAATTCATTAACAGCACCTTGATTTATTTCTGTTTCCATTTGCGCGGGTAGTACTTCTCCCTTGAAGTATGCCAAATACACACCATCTACATTTTTAATTTCTAAATATTCTTTATCTGAATGGTAAGGAAAACTATTCATAATTAATTATTTTTTAGGTTATATAAATCTTTTTTCTACATCTAGCGCTTCAGTAACGCTAATCGGAATCATTTGGCTATTAACTTGTTTCTCTGACTCATAATACCAAATTTTAATCATCTGTAAAGCCGATTGAATAAAAATGTCTGGTACATCTTCCGGTGTTGCATATCCTACATTTAAAGTAACGGTTTTTGCATCAGGGTAAATAGTGTACATTGTGCGAGTAATTGACCAAGGCAAAGGATCTGTTGGTGATACAACCGAGTTAATAGGATAATCATAAACTTTTACCTGGCAAGCTCCATTATAAACTTTATCTCTTGCGTAAACGAAAACTCTTGTTCTCGTTTCTACATAAGACAAAGCAGCATTAATCATTGAAGTTATTTCCGTATCATCCTCTGTTAAATCAGGATCAATACGTAAATAGTTTTTAGCTCTTGCAAGTGGTATAACGTCGATGTAAGCCATTGGTATAAATGTTTGATTCAAAGATATAAAAAAAACCGATACGTTAAGCATCGGTTTTAATCTCCTTTCTGTTAAGTTATTTAAATGTAATATTTGCAAATGTTTTTCCCGAATCTGTCATAATGAAATTGTACTGATTCTTATAAAGAGGAATATATTTTGCTCCATCATTTATAATTAAAAAAGCATAGCAATTTTTCGTGAAACTATCGCTTGTAGGATCTAAATCACCTACGTGAAATTTACCAAAATCTACTTCAAAAGCTTTTGAGAATTCCTCGTAATTCATTTCTCTATCTATAAAAAGATAGCTGTCTCCTAGAACAATGTTTGATTGTGTGTGATCTTTAAAAACCTTTCTTAAAATAAAACTCATATATGTATGTATTTATGTATAATCCCTACTCGTTAGCTTTTCGGGTTCCGCTTTTTATCTTTTTGTTTTGCGTCCTGCTTTTCTAAAAGGCTCTTTAAATTCTGTTTTAGGCTCTGATTTAATACCAACTCCAACACGAATTAAATACTGTCCTCTTTGCTCTGTTACGTCAATAACATCTTCTTTTTTATTATCCAAATGATCTTTTAATAATTTGATTTTCATAACTATTAGTTTTATAGTTTCAAAGATAATAAAAATATTGTTGCGTATTTAAAAATAATTATTACATTTGTCATAACGATAATGGATAAAACGCGAAAGTGCCAACGCCTTTAATTAGGAAATCGTAATAAGAACAACGTATGAAGTGATACGTATCTAAATAGTAATCTAAAGCACCTTTTAACCGAGGTGCTTTTTTAATTTATATATGTTATGAAAAACCAATTCAGAATACTAAAATCAAAATATGGCTACTTTTACATAGAGGGTAAAGTACAGCCTATGTTCTTTGAATTGTCTTACTTTGAATTCTTTTTGGAGTCAGTTTTTGGAATTAAAAAATATGTTTGGGCGCGCGATTACACGTATCAGTTTAAAACAGAAGAAGAAGCGCAAAAACACATAGAAAACAATATTTAATTTATATAGTTATGGAAAAGATATTTTTAGGTTTATGCTTTGTTTTATTTATAGTGTATGTCGCACTAGTTTTTTATGTAGTTTATCAATGTTTAAAAGATATTAAAATTAAATAGTTATGAAAACAATTAAATATTTATTATGGTCGCCAATAGTTGCTTTTTTAAGCATGTTAGTTGTTGTTATGTTTGGAATAATTTGGGGCTATGATTTTACTGAAATACTCGCTAAAATTTGGTTTACATTAGGTTTATTGTCTTTTTTTTGCTTAGTGGCTCTTTCTACAATAGAAAAAGCCGAAAAATCTAATTATAATACTGAATTAAAACAAGTACATTTAAAAGTAGAAAAAGATCCTATATTACATTTTGATAAGCCTTACATTGACCCACAACAATACATGTTACCTGATAAAAACGAGCTACCAACAGACATGTTTAAGCTTTATTATTTAGGCGAATTTATCTGTGAAATCGAAAGAAAAGATATTAAAAAAGTAAAATACGTTTACGATTTAGAAGAAATAAAATTAATCCTTAATATCCAATAATCATGAACCTAAAAGAAGAAATAGCACACTACGAAAAAGAAATTAAAAGTATAGAAACAACTTTATCGCATGTAAAAAAGCGTCATTCAGAACTATTAATTTTAACCGAAATTGATTCAGCATCTATTATTCGAGATATCGAAATGAATGACTTTAACTTAGTTTCATTAGAAGTGAAAGAAGGTAATTACGAATACATTTTAGGAGGTGATGGCCGTTCTCAGCCATGGAGTGAAATCCGTAAAGGGAATATAGGCTATTTGAAATTTAAGGCTAATTACTATGTTTCAAATGACAACAGAGATGTAATAATTAAATACCTAAAATCAACACGTCGTTACAATGATGTAAATATTTTGTAACCAAAAAGCCTGTACTAACCTACAGGCTTTACTATTAACTCAGCCAACCCTCTTTCGATAGCCGATAAAGCGCGTTCTTTTGGCAAATCTACTATTTCATCTATTTTATATTTTTGTACAACTGCAGTTATTTTAACAGTCATTACATTTTCTTTATACCATTCTAAACACGAATCAAAGAACGAAATCCAATGTTCTTCTTTGCCTAATTCCTCAAATTCAGGTACTTTTAAATCCCTACGTAAAATATCTTCAAACGGGATATTGTCCATTTCAAATGGCACAATATATCCGTTAACACCGTTCGTAATTTGCTCTTTACCACTCGCAAAAGGAGTGATTATACAAGGCGTCTTAACTTGCATTGCTTCGTAAACTGAATATGCGAATCCCTCCGTATCTGATAACTGTACTAAATAATCAGCTTTGTTGATTTCTTTAAATGGTTCTGAAGTAACGCCTTTGAAATGCACATTAGGACAATTAATAAATGATTTCTCTATATTTTTTCCATACGAAGTGTCATTGTTTCCGTAAATGTGCCAAACGTAATCAATACCCAAACCATCCATTTGTTTAGCCATAGTAAGCATTCTATTAAAACCCTTTTCACCAGATAAACGGGAACATGTAATCAATGTCAATTCTTTATTTTTAGGCTTTTTAGCGTGCTTAATTTTATTGTCTAATAAATTGTAAATAACTGCATCACATTTAAATCCTGTACTTGTTTCAAATCCAATTTTAACCGTTTCTCCAACGCATACATGGTGTGTTGTTTTTTCATGCTTTTTATATTTAAACGGCCACCCATCAATTAATGTTCTGTAGTCAGCATGTACCATTTGGATGTAACATTTTGCATCAATAGCATCGAAAGCCGAACGCCCCCACGCACTAGACGAAACAAATATATCGCAAGTATATTTTTTATATAATGCAATCTTTGTTACTTCACAATACTCTTGCATTTCAGTAACTAATGATTTACTTGCAACGTTATCATAAAGAAATGTAACATCACAATGTTTTGACATTCTTTTTACAAAGTTTTTAGTGAAGGTTTCAACTCCACCTAACAAATTCCAGTTGCTTAAATAAATTATTGCTTTCATGTTTTATAAGGTAATAAAAAAGCCTAACGTTTCCATTAGGCTTTAAATTTATAATTCAATTCGACTATACAGAAGGTGCTGCAAGCGTTCCTTTTACAACTGCTGCATTATTGAAAATAGCAAGAGTAATTCTTTCCTCGATTCTGAACATTACTTTGTTTTGTTTTGCTAATGTAGCATCTTCAAACATTCTTAATTCAGGTGCTAATCTATTGATTAACAAAGTAGCGGTTCTATCGAAAGCTAAGAAGTTATCAGCTCCTAATTGAGTAGTTGTAGCGATGTTTAATCCTGCTACTCTCAACCTTCCGTTTTCGAAAGCTACGGTTCCTGGAGGTAAATCGTATTCTCCTGATCCTTCAGCTTTGTTCAATCCGATTTTAACACCATCACGAACATTTAAAATAGCTGTGTTTCCTTGGTAAAACTCGAAAGTATCTTCTGGAATTTGACCATAAGCAGCATCAACAATTTTATCTACCGCAGCAGTAAATGTGCCATCATAAGCCGTAGCAACATCAAGTAATCCTTGTACTGGATTTGTATCTGCTGTTCCGTTTAGGATAAAATCATTCTCAGCAACTTTTAAGCTGATAAGCATTTGTGATTGAATGTAAGAAGTCATGAACTCCAAATCGTCCAACATTTCACGGTCAACAATAACGAAACCTGCAATCCATTTAACGAAAGCTGATTGGCTTGTTAAATCGTAGTCCATTTGCGGTTTATTACCTGATCCTGTTACCCAAGTTCCAGCAGCTCCTTCGCCTCCGTTTTGTTTTGGATAAATAACAGATCCTTTTGTAGTACTTCCTTGTGGTAAGTAATCGGATAACCAAACTCTATCGTAAGGTTTTGGAATCATCATTTCTCGTACATCCTGATTCCATGGAGTTGATCCCGGAAAGTTAGCCGCAATAGACATATCCCCAACTACTTTTAATTCCATACTCAAAACTTCTCCTTTGCGGTGGTTTTGGATAGCTTCAGCATTTTCTTTGATTACTTCAGCAATGATTTGATTGAAAGTTTTTACTTCATGAGAAGCTTCTCCTTTTGCTTGTTTCAAACGGATATCTAAAGCATCAAGATGATCTTGTTGTAATTTAGATTTAGTTTGAAAATCAGCTTTTAGATCCTCAACATCCTTTTCGAATTGTTTTTTTACAGCATCATTTTCAGCTTTTACTTTTGTTTCAAATGCGTCAATAGCCGTTTGAATATCTAACTTTGATTTAGTATCAAAATTGTTTGTAAGGTCGTTTTTTAAACCTTCTAATTGTTCTTTTAAATCCATTTTAATTTAATTTTAATGATTGTCTAAATTGTTCGATAGTTTCGATAATCGGCTTATCTTGCAAAGTGTCAGTTTCTGACGGCTCATTAGAAAGTGATTTTAATAATGTTTCAATTTGTCTTAATCTTTCGTCAGAGTAATCCAAATTGTATGATTTTTCAATAAGTGATAAAATACCGTAATGGCTTTTAATCCCTTTTATGTCTTGTACTGTTGCTAATTCGTTCGCTGCCCAACTTGAAAGAAACGAATACTCCATTAGCTTATATTCAGTAATAATTGATTTGTTTTTACTGTCGCGCTTCATAACGCTGTAGCCGATTGATAATTCAGCGTTCATATTGCTTTCATGCATCAATTTCACGTCAGTAAACATGTCTTTCCCTAATGGTTTGTTCATGTTGAACTGAGTTGTTGTAAGAAGCCCATAAGGATCAGTAGTGTCAATTTTCAAAGGCACTCCAATCATCATTGTAGGATTATGATCTTTTAAAACACGAATACGCTTAAAATTTTCCGTGACTGTTTTGTCAAATGAACCCGGAGCAGAAATATCTTTATCTGAATCCTCGTTATTGTAAGCGTTAGCGTAAGCAACAACAACGCCTTTAGCATCGTCAAGCTCTTTTAAGTCGTAAGCTAATTGTTTAAAGTTCATTGTTGTTATTGTTTTAATATTAAATTCCCCTGAGCATCACGCTTAGGAATAAATGCCATTGTACACCTGCAATTAATAACCTCGTTAGGAGGCGCTCCGGTATCACCCGGATATTGTAAAACTGCTCCACTCGCCATTATAAAAGGCTGTTCTAAATCAGTTAATTGATTATCTTCTAATCTATGATCTAAACGCGTTCTATTGTCTAAAACTGAAATCCATTGCTTTTGCAATACTAAATCACTTTGTTCTGCTGTTTTAAATGATGCAAAATTACTTGCGCTCGTTGTTTCAGTTCTTGCAATTCTTAAAGCCTGATATTTATAAAATGTTTGGCTCTTTGAAATTATAGCATACAATGCATTTCGTAAATCTATTACTGTTGCATTCTCACCTAATCCATCTTTAATGCTTTTTATAACATCCTGAATCAAAGTATCGCGAACACTTGTGATCTTTATACCTCCTTCATTAGACAAAAATAGTAAAATTTCTTTTAACAAATAGTCATTGAATAAAGTATTTGCTTTTGTAACTTTTTCTAAGTCTTTATTCACTCTGTTTCCGTAATCTATACCAATTGTATTGTATAACTCTAAAAACATCTTAAACAAGTCCTCACGATGAATGTTTAACTCAATTATAATCTCGTAATTATTCAAATTAGTATTATCTACAGGAATTCTACTCAGAATCAATTTTATATGTTTCTGAACGATTCTATACGCTTTCTTTTCGTATCTTGGTTGTAGTTTGTTCCAATTTGTCATTATATTTTTTCACCGTATAGGTTAAATCCTGTCTTACACAACATGGCTAAGTGATGATTATATGTTGCGTAATTATCTTTGTGCCTAACTAAATAACCATACTCACACAATATTTTATGCAACCACCATTTAAACGGTTTTGATTTTTTGTTAGTTATTTTTGACCAACTCATAAATTAGCATTATTAATCATTTCAGCACTCACATCATCAATTCTTTGCATTCCGGCACGCATCCAAACAACATCCATTCCTTCATCTGGCAGGGTTTCATATTTGAATACTGTTCTTTTTTCATTTGGCGTCAAGTCAATCAAATTCAATGCTTCGGCTTGCTTTTTCATATCCTCCTGCATCTCCGGTAATTCTGTGCAATCCCATTCAACAACGCAATTCTCATAACCTTTAAATTTAGGTATGAACGATTTATTCCAAGCCGATTGCAACAATATTAAATCAGGTTGTATATCATCAGTAATAAGTGATTTTCTAGCTTCTGCTGTATCTGTGCTTCCAAGTGATGCTTTACCATCAGCATTTAATAGTTCATCTGGAAAGTTAAGCACATTGCATATTGTTTTTTGATCCCAATTAAGATAATCAAACGGCTTTAATTCATCAGTTGTTAACGATATTCTTTGAAAACCAACCTCTCCACTTGCTCCGGCAATTTTACCAAGTCTATGAGGGTTTTTATCCATTTCAACTAAACGCTCTTTCATGGACTCGGCTTGTTCAGGTGTCCATGGTGTGCCTTTACCGTAAATAAAACCAAACGCTCCTGCTGATTGAAGCGTTTTTATGTTGGTATCTATTGCTGAGTTCTGAGAATTAATATTTCTTAATCCTGCTCTTAATGGAGATTGCCCGTATAAATGAGATCCGGCACGGTCATAATTTGGATTAACATACTTTACATGAATAACATCTTCAACAGGGAACTGCATATATCCATCGCCGTCAATAAGCATATAGTAATCAATCGGATTTTCATCATACAATAAATTAGCATCTTTCTTTAGCACTATTTGCATTAAATGACTTGGTAAAGCATAAACCAATTTTGGCACGCCCTTATTAATTCCATCTTCTGCCGATAAATTATATTGATAATAGTTCCCTGTTATTTTTAAGTAAGTCTTGAATAATCCAATAATATCAGACCAAGTTTGGTTTGGGTTTGGATCATCTAGCGGAAAAGGCTTTTCTTCTGATTTGTAAGCTTTAGTTTGAAGCTTTATACGTTTGATAAATTGCTGTAAAGAAAACAATCCTTTCGTTGCTAAATCCATTTGATTTAACTTTGAATAGCTTTGCTTATCTTCTACCTCTTTTATCGAATAAGGAACTGAAACAGTTTTAACGGTCTGTTTATTTATGATAGAATAAACAGTTGGGTTTTCATTATATCCTTTCTCTAAATATGTTTTATTTTTAGCATCGTATTTAACCATACCCGTACCAATCCACTCATAGAAAGCCTGATTATAAGCATTCCTTGTTTTTTTATCTGTAAGATAATCAAAACCAACTCTTAACGCACCTAATATATTTCCTGCCATGTGTGTAAAATTAGTAAAAAAGTATTAGAAAAAGAAAAAACCATTCTCAATAAGATTTCGTTCTATTCCATAACATGTTAAATCGATATGCTCATCGTGTTTTCCGTTTGGGAATATCGCAACCTGATGTAAAAAATTCTCGTTCCAAGCTCCCCTTACAAGTATTACACGACCTCCTTCGATAAAGTGAGAGCATGCTCTTGCGTTTTCAATCTTAGAACTATTAACAAAAGTAGTTTTTATTTCTGAAATATTAAGCTTTGTTTGCTGTCTAATTATCTGAACTAAAGATTTTCCACTTGCTTTTGGCTCTACAAGTGATAAATTTACCTTAACTCCTGATGTAGATATGTGATTAGGTACGAACTTTAATAGCTCCGGCATCTCTAAGTATTTATCAATACTTGACCAAATTACATAATCGTTATTCCATTTTGCGCCAATCTGGAACCCACTTGGATCGTTCTTGGTGTCTTTTGTGTATGCTCCATCAATAAACAGTTCCCAATTTAGTTTTTCAAATGGTATTTCTGATTTATCTTTTATTTGAAACCAATCTTTTCTCCATTCTCCACCCTCAGCAGGTGAAGGAGTTTGCATATATTGACCAGCGAAATTGTATCTATTTGCCTGGCGAATTTGTTCTAATTCTTCAAACGAATGCTTTTCTTTCCATAATGGGTTGTTTTCTTCATCGAGTGCAGGCAAACATAAATGATCCCATTTTTCGCCTGAACCATCATTTAAAAGAAAACCGCTTAAATCTTCTTCATGTAATCGTTGCATAATAACAATAATTGGCGTTTCTCTATCGTTTACACGGCTTCTTATTGTTGAGTTGTATCTTTCATTAACAGAGCCTCTTTTAGCATCTGAATTAGCGTCATCTGGCTTTAATGGATCATCAATTATAATTGCTCCCGCAAAAGTTTTGCTTTCAGCAACTCCGGCACCGAAACCTGTAATAGCTCCACCGGATGCAGTCGCATAAACACCTCCACCTAATTCATTAAACCATTTCTTTTTACCCTGAGCATCTTTCTTAAGATTCATTTGCCAAAGATCTTGAAATGATTCTGATTCAATATATTCTTTCGTCTGCGAACTGTTGTCTAATGCTAAATCATCAGAGTACGACAAGTGAATAAATTTTGATGCAGGGTTTTTCGCAAGGCACCAACTAATAAAACATTTAACGGCTAACTCAGTCTTTCCATAGCGGGGCGGAATGTTTATAATAGCTCTTTTGATTTCTCCGTTATAAACTTTAGTTAAGAACTCAGCTATTAAAACGAAATGAGGCGCAACTATAAAATTACGCCTGTGATTTTCTTTATAAATATATCTAGTGAAAAACAATAAATCATTCTCACATTTTACTTTAAGTACTTTCTGATAATTAGTAAGATTGCTCAAGATTTGAACTTATTTTCTTTATTTCCTCTTCTGTTAACTTTCCTGCATCGATGTTTATATTCTCGATAGTTTCTTTTGGCTTTCCTAACAAGTGTTCAGCTATAAACATTATACCTCTTTCAAAGCCTAATAGCTCATGAATAAGTTTTTCCTTACCTTCTTCATCTACATCTGTTTTATAATAGACATTAACAGCCTTTTGAATCAAAGCATTTTTAGTTAATTCATCTATAACAGGCTTTCTTCCTGCTCCTTTTCTTGCTCCACCGTGAGTTATTTCTGACATGTTGAAAAACGTTTGATTATTCAAAATTACACATTTCCAACATAAAAAGCAAAAAACACGTAACTAAACGTGTTTTGGGTGTAATGACCGCTATACAATAGGATTAAAAATATAACATTCTACTTGATCAGATATCTTAAGAAGATTTCTTAATTCGTTTGCATGATGCTTTTTGCCTAATTCCATAATTTGCATAAATACATCTTGTATATAAAATGTTCTAAGAAAAATATAACCTAACTTTTCGTTATAATATTGGTTAGTCCCTTTTTCTTTAAACCCTGATTTAATTAGGAACTGTATAATAACATCTTTTTCGTTTAATTCTTTCATAATCTACTTTATTTGTAATTCGTATTTAGGTTAAAACAATCTTTTATCTTTTGGGATTTTATTTACTTTATAAATCCAATTAAATACAGATTTAAAAGCATCTTGTGAAGTTTCTAAACCACCTGTGTCAAAAATAACAATATCATTTTTCCACAAATAAATACTGTTTTTATCTTCTCCCCAAAATTGAAAACTAAACTGATAAATATCCGCCCATTTGTCTATCTCGTTAAATATTTCCTTCATCCCTAATAATTTACTTGGTTAAAACATCAATAGTTCTCTTTGCTCCAAAATGATTACTATCATTTAAACATTTACCTGTTTTAGCGCAAAATTTACGATTTTCTTCGCCTGTTTCATTATCGAAAGTTTCATTGGTATGAATTACATCGTTTTCAAATTTTACTACTTTAAGTGTTTCTTTACTTATAACTCCTGCGCAATGAAAATTCATTACAATTGAATCTCCCTTTTTATATTCTTTTTTCATAACATTGTTTTTTACTCGGTTAAATTGTTGTTGCTTTTGAAATAGTTGCTTTTATTTGGTCGTTTACATGCCCAGGTAAATAAGAAGCGTCTAACATGTCTTGTAAAACATCCAACATTTCAGGCGCGCATGCAATTAGTTTCGAGTTGGCTTCCCATGACTTCATTGATTCTTCCCAATCAATTGGAGCGTTACAAATAATATTTCCTTCTATTACTTTATCTTCATGCTCAGAGTAAATTCCTGCGTATTGATAATCTATTTTCCATTCTCCTTTTGTTCCTTTAAATTCCATAATTACAGTTTGTTTGATTGTTTAAAAATACGCCACATGTAAACCAATATTCCGGATACCAATACGAGTGTAAGAAAATCACTTTGAATCGATACACTTGGTAAAATTGATTGACAATGCGGATTATTCATTCTACCTGGCACCGCTTCACACCAACACTTAGTAAAAGGTGTTTGGCATTCTGAGAATTTATCGTTCATAATCCGATTTGTTTTAGTGCGGTTGTGGTTAGTTTTAAATTGTATGGAATCAAATCTTCTACTGTATTTCTTAGCCAAAAAGAAGGATAGTTTATAGTAGATAGCGATTTACAAATTCTTACAAAAGAATGATGTCCTTCTTGTTTAGCTTCGACAAATTCTATTCCCTCAAACAAAACACGTTCTTTTGCTTCTAAATATTGAAGTCTTTCATAACTTGGCATCAATCCATCTTCTTCCAAAACATTACCCTCCAAATCACAAGGAACAAACATTGATAAATTTAAAGGTTGTTTTAGGAAGTTGGCGTAATTTATGCAATTTAAAAAACTTTCGTAAAAATCGTTCGAAGATGCGTGTTCTTCTAAAACAAAAGCAACCATTGACATTAACTTATCCATCTTAATAACTAATTCGTCTAAAAGATTCTGAATAATCAGCACCTAAAAGCCATGTTGTTAAAATATACGCTACAATAACTCCTGCTACTATTAAAAGAGAGGTTTTAGTACTCAATCTTTTTTGTTCTGTTGTTTTCATCTTACTTTTGTTTTATTGGTTTTAAATTCAGTTCGTTTAAATACTCAATTAAGGCTTTTTCAGCCACTATTTTTAGTTTAGGTATTAATTCATCAGTTAAGTGCTTTTCTTTAATCTGAACCCTTAAAACGCCTAGTTTTTCGCCTTCTGGCAATTTGTTTCGTCCCATTTTATTTTATTGTTTATTTGTTTTTAAAGTTTTAGGAAACATAGAAGAAGATTCTGCTTCTATATCAAACCATTTTACACACAATAATCTCCATTCAATTAACCATATGTGTTTTTTTATTTCTTGGGAGAGATATTTTACTTTGTGAGTTTGTTCTTTTTTATCATATAAAAATCTTAATACTTTAGTCCACTTGGACATCCAATCTTGATAATATTTTAAATCTCTTTTCATAAAAATAAGTTTTTAAACAGCCTAATTAAAGGCTGTCATTGTAATCATCTGCAAAATCAGACGCTTTGTCTAAATTCATAGACTTAAACACCACTTCGGTATCCTTGTCTTTTGCAGTGATACTTAACATATCTTGTTGATCGACAACATAAGCAGAAGAACCATCGAAAATAACATAATGTAAACCCATAACAGAAAAAATTAAGGAAACTGCTTCGTTGCTTATTCCTGGGTCAAAGATACATTACTTACCTGTATAAACAATACATAAAATAAACATTTAACATATCTTTAATATTTCATTCCCCACTTTCAGCGTAAACCGTTTTGATTTGCTCGAAAGTAATTGCTTTTATAGACTTGGATTGCATGATTTGTTTTTTCTCATGAAGCGGTTTATCTCTCCAAAAGCGCAGGATTTGTTTCATGGAAATATAGTTTTCATTCCCATTATAATTTCAGTTTTGCCTTTATAATCCTTTTCAAAATGAAAATTACCAACACTAAAACCGAATGGGAAACCTATTAAAGTGCCTGATCCGTAAATTATAATACTTTTTAAGCCTCCGTATTCGTTAATCATATCCATAATAATCTGACGTTGAAATACTTTGTTTGTCGGAACTAAATAAGAAACATTGTTTGATATTGAAAAAGCGTGTCTTAAAAAATCTTCAAATATTGAATAAGGCGGGTTTCCTATAATCCAATCGTATTTATTTTCACAATGGAGAAAATCTTTATTTTCTTGCAACTCACAATAATCGCTTCCTGCAGGCATGAATTTTAAAAATGCTCCATCTCCTTTGCATGGATCTAAACATTTACCTGCAGGTTTTAAAAAATCTACTATTCCTTTTGACACGTATTCCGGAGTATAAACAACATCTCCTTCCAATACGTTTGCTTCAAATAATTTTAATATGTCATTCATAGTATTGTTCTATATTCAATTACACGATTATTTTTCTCAGCATCTTTAATACCGTATTCCATTCCTTTGCTAATTCCGTAATCGGTGTACACAACACTTTTAGTTGCTTTTTCGCCCCATTTTAAACCTGCAGTAATTCCTAAAAATCTATGCGGTTCAAAATCATCATCCAAACATTGCGTATAAAGCAAATGGCTTGCGAATGGGGCTTCGTTTCTATTGAAACAATCTAACATACATTTTCTAGCGTAATCGATGTTACGTTCTCGTTCTCCTGCGAAAGGGCTTTCTAATATTACTAATTCCATATTATTTTATTTATTTAGGTTATCCCAATTCCGTTAATAGATGTTTTAGGGGTTATTCATTGCCTGCTTCTGCAATCATTTCAAGTTCGTTAACTTCTTTTACTCCATATTGGTATTTACAATTATCGCATTTACGCATTGTAATTTCTATATGCTTTTTTGTTTCTTGCAATTTTCGTGTTACAATACCGTGGTTGCATTTACCACATTTAAAATGCTCTGTTATAATTTTCATAATCTATTTTTTTAATGTTATTTAAAATTAGGTTGGTTAGTTGATAGCAATATTTGTTCGCATAATTGCTCAGGAATTTTAGAACGGTTATAACTATCTTTTTTACCTTGTGTTCCTGTTTTCGCTCCACGTCTTGCGCTTTCGTGGTGGCAATGTTTGTTTATTATATTACCTTCAGAATCGTATTTGTAATTTTTACATTCACAATACGGTTGCCATGTTTTTGAGTTAGTCCAAATATCCGTTGGTTTTGCTCTATCGTCTCCATATTGACAATACCAAACCGTATGCCTTTTGAATTCCTGCATGAATGGCATGTGTCTTAACATACCTCTCGGGTTTTCAATAAAAAAAACCATGTCAGGATTAATCAATAAATATTGTTTAATTAATCCAATCCAATGTTTGTTTACTGAATCACATTTTTTAGCATATTCCGATACGGGTTCTGTTCTATTTCTTCTATGCGAACTTACCGCAGCTATTGAATATGTTGTACAGTCTGGACTTGCCCAAACAACATCTGGAATAAATGGAATGTCTTCTTTTTTTAATAATTCAATATCAATTGATAAGTCAATTTTATCATACGGTGTCCAGTCAACTGAAAACACATTCATTCCTAATTGTTCTGCTTTGTTTCCGATACTTCTCGATCCTGCAAATAATTCTAGTACATTTTCTTTCATAATTTATCTATTTATTTTTAGTTTTCAAATAAGGCTCAATTTTTGGGTAGGGTTTAATATATTTTGAATTTAATATACTCAGATCCTTTTTTAACTATTGCTTTGAATACGTGCAACTCGTTAATGTAACGATCATCTACGCCGTACTTTTTTACTAAGCAATCTTCAAATAATTTAATCGGATTGCTACAGTCGGATGCTCTACTGCTAAATCCAAATTCTATTGCTAATTTAATATTTTTAGGATCTGGAAAAATAATTTTACTAGGCAACAGCAATAATACATTTTTAATGTATCTGTCATATTCATCAGTTTTATAGCGTTTTCCTTTCCACGCGCGATTAACTGATAACGGCTTAATGTTTATCGTGTGATTCATAAACGTTGAGTTATTACATTACGATAAACTCGGTTACAAGATTCTTTATTAATTCCTTTCGAGTGATTCCAGTTCATTACTCTATTAATTCTCTTAAGCGGACTTTCTTTTGATTTACTCATAATTAATTTTCGATTAAAGTTTTATAATCTTTTTGTTTATAAAGTAATTTACAAGAACTCGGAACTCCTCTGCCGTTTTGCATCCATATTTTAAATTCCATGTTCTCTATAAAGTCTTGAGGCGTTGGAATAAACTTATGTCTATAGTCTTCTAAAATATGTTGTTCGCAAACATCTTTTGTACTGACTATTTTACCATCAGAATTTGTAAATATTTCTCCATATAAAGGTATCATTACCTCTTTTACCCAAAACATAGTATGTGTTAAAACTCTATGTCTGTTATCAGGAAAATAAGCTTTAGAACAATCCATTTTTGCGTGAATTTCTAAATAATCTTCCAAAATGCCCCCGAACTTTTTAGCCGAGGACATTGCGTGAATATGTGGTGCTGACATAATTAATCGTGATCGTATTCTTCGGTTTCAATTACACCGTTTGAATGTACGGTTACTTCAACGTGATCTCCGAATAAGTCTTTGTAAAATTCATCATCGATTGATTCTAAAATTTCTTCAAATTCTTTTAGGCAAGCATACAAAGCTAAATCAGATTCTTTTGATTCTTCTTTAATCGTGTCTTCTGGATATTTTTTAATCCATTCTACATAATCATCAGTTCCGTATTTTCTTAATGCATATAAAGAACATCCGAAAACACTTTCTTTTTCATCTTCATCGTCATATTCGTCATCCAAACGTTTGCCGTTTACTCGTAAACCATAATCTAAATCAAAGTTTGTACTAAACGTGCATTCTTCCCCGTCATTAAAATAAGGCGTGTATTGAATCCATCCGATAGATTTTATTTTGCCCTCTGACTTTTCGAATAACGGTTGCAACATTGGCGCAAAATCATTTCTTAATTTAGCAGTTAACTCTTCTTTTTGCTTTTTAATGGCTTCAATTTTTGTTTTAATTTCTTCTAATGTACTCATAATTTTAAATTTAATTGATTAATATTTATTTGTTTTTAATTAAGACTCACAGTAAATAACTTTTTTCTTTTTTCTTTTTTCGTATTCGATTTCAATTGCTTGAAACATTTCTAAACATATTTTACCATCGATAAATAATTGCACATGGTAATCGTACATTTTTAATAATAAATTGAATTCCATTAGAAAGGGCAAAAATCAGGATCATCTTCATTAACTAAATCAAAAGCTTCTTCAGGCGATGCGGTTATTTGTTTTGGTTCTTCTTTAAATTCGGGTTCAGGCTCAATGACTTCTCCTTTACGCTGTTTATCAATTAAAGTAAACGGACTATAACCGTTAAAATAATATCTTGAATCTCGAATGTTATACATTATTTCGTCAACGTTTTGCGGTGTACCTACAAGCCTTTGTTTTTTAATCTTCTGACTTCCAAATATTACATCAGGGTCTTTAAAGTCTAATGCTCTATTCGGTCTCCAAACAAATAAAACGTTATCGGCTTTATCTGCAAATGTTCCACCGCCTTTAATGTTGTTTAATTCAGGTCGATAATAACGACCCCCATCTTTTTCATTTTTACGGGCGGTAACTTGGTGCGCTACTAAATTAACAGACACTTGTTTTTCAACTGCAAAACGCTTTAAATTAGTCATAAAACGGCTAATGTATAAATCTTCACGCTCTCCATTTTTCATTAAATGTTCAACGGTATTGTAAGGATCAATTATAAGCGTTTTAATTCCGTGCTTTTTTACCAGGTAATTTGCTTTTTCAAATATAGTATCAATCTTAAAATCTTTTTCAGGATAAATCACAAAGAAATAATCATTTATAAAATTCATTGCCTCTTTGTATTCAGCTTCACTCATGTAATTATTTGAGTAATAAGGGTCGCAAGATTTACCTATGTAAGTTTCAATTAAATCGTTATAAAAATCTACTATTGGGAAATTCTCAGGGCTAAAAACCGCTACCTTAACGCCTGAAATAATAGCACGGATCAAACATAATTGCATTAAAAACAAAGTCTTTCCCTCGTTTTGGTATCCAGTCCATAAATTAACTTCTGAATCTCTCCATGTCCAAGCTTTGTCAACTTCTTTAATTCCTGTTGTTTCTCCTCTGTTTTGTCCTGATCGATATTGATTAAGCATATCTCCGCCAACATCATACAAAGTAAACACACCGTCTATTTTAATATCCTTAGCTAATTTAATGGTGTTTTTAAGAGCTTCTTTACCGTACTTTAAAAGATAATCATTTGCATCTTTACAATCATTAAAATTAACTATTTTGCATTTTTCAGCACCTAATCTACGAACTAATTCTTGTTGACCTTTTACTCCGGCTTCATCATTATCAACTGCAATGTAAATAGTTTCTTTATTATCAAAGTATTCGATATAATTATCCAGGTAATCCAAATTCAAATTTCCTTTTAGATTGAATCCATTAGGAACTGAAACAACATTGTAAACTCCTGCAGTAATAAAACTTAAAACATCAAACTCGCCTTCAACAATAATACATTCTTTTTCAGTTCTGATATTATCCAAATTGTAAAATATCTTTTCAGCATCTTTATAAAGCTTGAAATTTTTACGACCATCACGATACTTCACGTTTATAATTTCATTGTCTAAATAATAATCAAAACAAATGCAATTTTCTTCTTTTTTAGTTTGTGGCATCCATTCTTTTGATTCACGAACTTTTAAAGCTTTTAAAGAACTTAAATCTATCCCTCTAACGTTTGATATGTAATTTGTAAAACTATCGCTGTATTGAGTTGTTTTTGATGTTATTTGAGGTTTAATGTAAATCTTTTCGTTTTCTTTTTTACGGAAGGTATGTAATTGTCCATGATCCCCGCAATGCCAGCAATTAAAAAAACCTTTATCCCAATCTAATGAAACACATTTGTCCGTTTTCTTTTTTCTATCCTGTGAGCAGAATGGGCAAACGTCTTGTTTCTGTCTGTCTTTGAATCCGTGTTGATTGTACTTATCAATTTCAAAGCCGTTAATAAATTCGCTCATAGTTAAATTTGATTAGTTGTGCCAAATGGTTTGTCGCCTGATTTTCTTTCTACAAAAGTTGAGGTATTCTGTTTTTTTAACCAATGTGAAAAATGCTCTTTAAAATCCTTTACCGTTTTCTTTTGCTCTTGCATTGTTATTAAATGACTTTCAAAATTATCTAAGAAAATTTTAACAACATCTATTTTTATTTTATGTTGCATAGATATTGTTTCAATCCATTGCTCTGAAATTTTACATTCATTTGAAAAAATGGTATTGTCAATAATTATTATATTCTTTTTCTCTTTTGTTTCTTTTTTAGTTTCTATTTCTATTTGGTTCATTATAGGCTTTTCATTTTTTAAAGAAAGGCTTTCAATAGGCTTCGATATAGGCTTAGTCATACCCTTTGATGCAGGCTTACTTTTTTTACCTCCATTACTTCCTCCACGCACCATATTTAAACGGCTTTCGCAAGATTGTATAAACAAAATTTCTTCCCTATATTCAATCAGTTTTAGTGATAATAATTTAGACAAAATAACATCTAAATCTTCCATAGAAACACAAAATTTTCTACACCAAACAGATTTTTTAATTTCTGTTTTATTATCATTCATCATTGCTAAATCGATAAATTCACGATATAAACCACGTTCAGAAAGTGATAATTCGAATACATTTTCAGAGTTACCCCAATCTTTAGGATACCAAGTATAACCAAGTTTAGCCATAATAATATTTTACTAATTGTTAAATTTTAAAGAAAAAAAATTACTCCACCAATACAAAAGTAACTCCATCAATAATTACTTTGGTTAATAATCCGTCTCCAATTCTTTTATAAACAGTAGGTTTTGACAAATTATAAGTCTTTGCATAGTTCTCCACTGTCTTTAATTTTGTTCTGTCTATTTTTAATGGTTGCATACTTTACGATATGTTAATTTTTAATTCTAATAAAAGCCCATTCATTAAAACAGGCTTTTTGATATTCAAATATAATACTTTTTATTTAATCAGCCTAATTTTCACTAGCCTTAATTATTTGTAAAGATAGGGGGTTTTGTTGAGTTGTTAGTTAATTTCGTGAGTTTTTTCGTGAATATAAATTATAATGTTTATAATAGAATACATTATAGAAACACAAGATAAAATATATAAAAACATATTATCTGAAGGTTTTAAATCTGGTTTTGTAATTAATACAAATAAAGACCATGCTGTTATTATTGTGAGTGATACGTATTTCATAATCCTAAATTTTATGCCTATTGGCGTTAGTGGGTTGGTTGTCTAGATTGCCAATGTTCAACAAAAGTTGTTTTCATAAGTTCAGCGTATTCTTCAGCTTCTTCTTTTGTGAAGTTTTTAATATAAATACCATGTTTTTGTTTAAATCCTTCTTGCTTTGTTGAAGGTTCTGATTCGTAAAAAACAAAATTAGGCATCATTGGCGGTAATAATTTTAGTTTCTTTTCCATATTTTAATTTGTTATATTAATACATCCTTTAATTATACAATAAATAGCAATTGATATAATAATAAATGCTATTATGTTAAACGAATAAAATACAACTATTGTACATCCTATGAAATACAGTAATATTCCAATTAATAATGTTTTTATCGCTTTCATCCCAATTTATTTTAAATTTTCTTTGTTTGTTGTGTCGCCGTATACCATGTTATAGTATATCTCCCCATGTACTCCGCGTTGTGAGTAATTCTGAGCATCAATAATTTGCTGTTTTTCTTCACTTAAAAATTTAGCTTTATTTTCTTCATTAATACCTAATCCAAAATCGTCTAAGTATTCAAAAAATTTAGTCATTACTGTTTTCATAATTTTAATTTAAGTTTGTTTTTGTGTTGGGTTAGAAAAAATATTCTACGTTTACTGATTTTGTCAAATATTGAAATATCTTTTCGCCTTCAAAGTTATAGCCTACATAATATTCTACAAACTCTTTGTCATAAACACCTTCTAAATACTCTAATTTAATTTCTTTTATTAGATTTTTTCCGATGCATTTTGAACCATAATATTGATCGTCATTTAATTTATAAACTTCAAAAATTTGAGGTTGCATACTGAATGCTTCTTTTATAGATTTTATTTTCATTTCCGTTTAGGTTTTAATTAATTTTTTGATGGGTTAGTAAAAAATATCTGTTACTAAAAACTTTTCTCCACATTCAGAGCAATCTACTTCTAAATTGCAGTTTTCTGATCTCGGCTCATAACCCATAGATTCTTTTACTCCGTGTTCGTCAAAAATATCTAAATACGCATTGCAATAGGGGCAATTACATAATACTTCAATAAACGTATTTGCATCAGTCGTTTTTAATTCCATGTTGCTCTAAATTAAAGTTAATAACATCATCGCATTTATCAGAGAACGAATCGCAAAGAATCGGTTCTCTATTTGTCGGTTCCGGCAACAATCGTTTTTTAAGGTCATTGTTGAGGTTTGCGAATATTTGTTGGGTGGTTTTCATGGTTTTATAGATTAAATGGTATTTTAAAAGATCCGAAGGGTATTTCCGAGTAAATAAAATCTCCTCTGTTTTCTTTTACTACATCATAAAAACATAATTGTTTATCGTGTAATGTAGTCGGAGAGTTTGAATTAACATTTATGAATTTAAATGGCAGATTAGGACTGCTGAATTTGTTCTCAAATTTTAGATAACTTTGATTTATCCACCATTCAATAAAATAAATTTTTTCTTCTACTTTAAACTCAATAACTCTGCTAAATTCGTCTTCTTTCTGAACTAATTTAGACTCTATTTTTAAAGATCTTAGGTATTCTATAATTTCTTCTGTGCTGTTTGGTTTCATAATTCTATTTTTAGTGATTTTATTTATCTGTTGGTTTTACTCGCTATTATCGATTGTAACGCTCGGTTAGGTACGCTTTAATTATATTCCATCTTGATATATTCTTATTTGAATTATCAATAACACTTTGAATACCGTGTTTTGAAAATCTTTCAATAAATCCTTGTTCCGAAATTATTCTATTTTCTAATTCCTCAATCATTTCAATAATAGCTAATTTTCTCTGGTGGTATTTTTTTTGTTCTTGCATGGTTATCGTTTATAAAGATTTTTACCTTGATACATTCTCGAGTAGAAATAGTACTCTCCATTAATTTTAACGCTGTTCCCTTGATAAGTATCTAATAACATATCTCCTTCTTCGCGCAAAATTGGTTTTCCGTTTTTGGTTAATCTGAATCCGCAAATGTTTCGTTTCATAATATTTATTTTTAAGTGGTTAATTAATCTCCGTTATAAGCTCCTATTCCGTAATCGTGTCTAGCTCCTGAGTTGTTTACTGACTCTCTGATCACAACAATATTAGTAAAAACCAATTCATTAAAGTAAACCGTTTCGTATCCAATCCAACGCTCCGACTTGATTTGTTTATTACACTTAATTACAATAGCCTTAACGCCTTGTTTAGTCTTTTTCCACGCCAACGTCAAAGCCTCAGAAAAAGTGACGTTTTGCATTTTGAATATTGCGTGGGCTGAACGGAAAATAATTGATTTGTTGTACATGATGGTTTGTTTTTGTTTGTCAAAGATAATACATTTATTTAATTAAACAAGCTTTTTTAAATAATATTTTTATTTATTTTTTAGCTTGTATTTTAAAACCTCTGCATCAACTAATGAGCAACATAAATCGTGAATCGATTCAGGTACTTTCTTATACACTGTTTTTGTTTCGTAGGTCAGTTTCTTCCTGCCTACATTTTTTTTGCTTCCTGAGCCTCTGCCGTCTTTTTTTGATTCTGTCATAATTTTTCGTTTAGCATTTTAGTAAAAAAATCTATTTGTTCTTTACACCATTCTTTTGTTGTATCAGGTGATCTATCCCACCAAAATTGAAAACCTTCTAGTTTTTTATTCCAGTACCAAATAGCATGCTTTATGTTTCGTAATCTTTCTTTTTCTCTAAATTCTGATAACTCTTTATCTAGCTCAGTCATTATGATAAAGATATTATTAGGTTATTATTATCTTGTCTTTTATTGTTTATTTGTTCAATTCTTGAAAACAACAATTTAGCACCGTTAACATCTTTTTTTATCATGGGATTCACTTGTTTTAATAATTTACCTGACAAAGTCAATAATTGGCTATTTTCTTTTCTTAATGTTTCAATTGTAGTCATTCTATTTATTTTTAGTGATTATTTCTTTGACAAATATACAACCATTATTTAAATAAACAATACTTTTTAAATAAATATTTCAAATTATTTTATTTTCCGCATATCACTAAAAAAAGCCGAAGTGAATCGGCTTTGGGTTATAAGTTAATGATGTTTAAATTTATTGAGGATTCAACTATTATAAATCCGTCGTTCTCTCGGTATTCTTTTGAATACATTTCAACTGCCGATTCAGCTATTAAAAGTTTATGAGCTATGTTTCTAATACCTAATCTGGCAATATACATTTCAACAGCTTCAATTTTACGTGGGTGATTTTTAACGGCTATTCTGTTAGTATAATTTATTATTCTAAAAGATTGTTGTTTATTGAAAAACACTTCTTTATTTTCGCCTAATTCGCCTTTTAAATTCATCCTTAAAACTCTCGTCGCTAAAGTATTTATTCTCTCACCAGATATTTCAGCAAGTTCCTTATAACTATACTTTTTCATACTCTACTGTTTCAGGGTCTATTACTTCGATGTTGTTCTTGGTCTTTATAATTAAATTATCTTCATCGTCGTATAAATAACATTTAGTACAATAATCTTTATCGCCATCATGCGCCCAATCTTCATTACTTGCAATATCTCTTGCTAATGAACTATCACCCCAACATGAGTAATCAGTATCTTCATCTGCAGATTTACCACATATATCACAAATACACGTGTACATTTCTATTTTTTGTATTGACATAATTAATTATTTTTTAGTTTATTAAATTCTACATAATCCGAATTATTCCAATCTTTTATATGCTTATTCCAAAGATAATGTTTACTATAAAATCTCAAAACATTTGTAATTTGTTGCTGAGTATAATTCACTTTTTCAACTTCTCCAACGTGTTTTTGATTCGGTTCAAAACCTTCCATAACACGTTTTACATCTTCAATTTTAAAAGGCTTCCCTCTGTATCCACGAATACGATATTGCTCGGAATCTATTGGTTTAACTTTTTGAATCCTTAATTGCCAACGAACAGAATTTATATTAATCCCATTCGTCTCTGAAAACTCTGCTATTGTGGTTAGCATTAGAATTGACTATTTTCATTAATCAATTCGATGTACTCCCATTTAATTTTAATCGCTTCTTTTTCACGTTCAGCAATTAAATCAATAACTTCCTGGTCACGTAAAACAACAATCTCATGCCAATACTCTCTACCTTCAATAACAATATAATTGAAAAAATACGCTTTTTGCTTGTTTGCTGACTTCATTTGCTTTTGCATTTGATAGAAGTACTTTTTATCTACTTCATTGCTTAAAACAAGCTTAAAAAAGGTATTTGCTTTTGGGCATTTAATTTCTAAAACGGCATCATCTGAAACTAAACCATCTGGACTTGCTCCCGTTTCTTCTCCATCTTCAAAGAAACCACAACTTTCAACTTCTAAAAACTGCAATGCTTTTAATTCTGAGAACTTTTTAAAGGCTAACGGTTCTAAATCTATACCGTTTTGCATATCATAAGAAATATACTGTTCTTCAACTTGTCCGAATAAATGTTCGATTGCTTTTTCAAACGCATAAGTTTTACCAGTTTCTCCAAGTCCTTTAATTCCCATTAATTTATGAGTTTCAGAAGCGGTAAATTTACCTAAACGTTGTTCAATCCATTCGTCTGATCTTTGGTTACTTTCCATATTTTGAATATAATTTTTCCATTTCAGGAGTTATTGAATAATGTTTTTTTATAGCTTCGATTGTTGCCTTTGCTTTATGAGCCGTTTCAAAATTAGCTTCTGTAAATTCTGGTTTTGCTTTTACTTCAGGTCTTATTGGTTGTATTCTGACACCGTCCGTAATAGCTCCCATCATTTTAACATTGTGGTCAACAAATAATTCAATAATCATCCCTTTCCAATTCTCAATCAAATGACAATCTTTACCTATGTAGCCATCTTTTTTAGCGAATCCGGCAAGTATTTTGCTATTAGTAGAATTTAATTTTAGTGGTTTAATGTCCTGTATAAAATAGCAGAAT
>Ga0065715_10000180_pt1 | contig 40002 bp, 51 predicted proteins | sample MisBulReplicate1_FD_59102 | JGI IMG/M metagenome (GOLD analysis project Ga0065715, IMG submission 59102) | Miscanthus rhizosphere microbial communities from Kellogg Biological Station, MSU, sample Bulk Soil Replicate 1 : eDNA_1 v2 (version 2) | ecosystem: Host-associated > Plants > Roots >...
TCCTCAAGGACGAGGGAGAATGGCTTTTCATCAGAGTCCCTCTTCTTGAATCGTTCCGCATTGAATCCTGAATACCAACTGCGAACCCTTTCATTGTTCACAAGTGCACGATCCTCAAAGTGCTCGAAGTAGTTGCGCAACTCATCACGAAGCTTGTACCGCGGCATCTGGTATTCCACACCAGAGTCATTGCAGAACTGTTTGTACAATTCGTAAGCCTGGTTCAGTGTGACGCCGTCCTGACTCTTGAATATGTCGTAATATGCCTCGATGTAGTTAAAGAAGATGTCCGTCTGGAGCATCATCTCAGTTGCAACGTAGTTCGAGTAGTAGGACTTTCCCATCTCTTGGTAGACGTGTAAGCAGTGGTATGCAATCGCACCCAGTTCGAACTTGACCTGAGACATGATTGCAGCGTACTTACGCGCTCCGAGCGTCTTTCCTGTCGGCTGGACGTCGATCAGTCGGCGAATGATACCGGACTTCGCATCCGTGATCTTAACCGGCTTGTTGGTACCCATGATGAGGAACGCATTGACCCGGGCTTGGTAGCTCGGCTTGAACTTTTCGTTCATAGTCATGTCTTCGTGGGCAACGATCGCGTTCAGCTTCGAGTTGTCCTTGATGTTCGACAAGTCACCATCATGCTCAATGGCAACCAGCGGGTTATTGCGGAACGCTTCCGTCGAGAACTGGTTGTTGGAGTTCGTGATAGCCGAAGCTTCGAACGTTGCAACGTAGTCCTCAAACATCCACTGGATGATGTTGATGATCGTAGACTTACCAGTACCGCCCGGGCCATAGAAGACCAGGAACTTCTGGATTGTCTTAGAGTCACCGGAGACAATTGCCCCGATAGCCCATTCGATCTTCGCACGCTCTTCCGGAGAATATAGCGTACTGATCAACTCGTCCCATGCCGAAATATCGCCTTCACGGAGATCGTAAGAGAGNCTACGGCTAACGTAGTCTTCCTTCTTNACCTCNGTGTTAGCAAACGTCAAGGATTCATCTAGCTGGTGATACTGATCCGTAAGGTGCGCCATGTAATTTCGGAACTGCAGCCAGGTGTTACTAGAGAAGTTACCGAGCAGTTTACGACTGACCTCGAACATACCTTCAGTCTTTACGACGTGGGCCTGAATATCCTTGTCGACTAGACGCTGGACATCGTACTCGTCCGTAGTCCAGAGGTTGGCCTCAGCGTCCCAAACTGCATAGAACCCCTTAGCGCGGATCATCAGATCTTTTGAGCGGACGATCTTGTAATCGGGGTAAACCTCGAGAACGGGCCGCTTGGCCGTACCGCCTTCTCGCTCTTTAATCTGATAAAAATCCATGTCACCTCCCTGAATATGTTCGTGGACCGCCGTTTACGTAGTCGCCTTCTAAAATATAGGAAGACATTTGATACAAGATTTCGACTTTCCTTTGGTCCCGAGGATCTAGCTGCACGGGAAATAACCCGCCTGTGCCGTCTCGGTCATACGTCCGATTGATCAGTTTGTCGAGAGTCTCGTCAACTGTCTCCTGGATTGAGATCTCGTAAATATCGTCTGTATACTCTTTAAGCCCTAGATTCTCGACGAGTTTCCAGAACCAAGGAGCGGTTGTACCTCCAGCTTCGAAGGCCAACCGCTCCGCTAGGGCAATCATCATTTCTAGAACTGAGCACTCGAGTTCAAGCCAGTCCTTATCGGGAACTTCTTGATCTGTTTCTCGAATCCAATTGATCCGTAGATCGAGTCCCTCAGCGGCACGATTGTCGTCATTTGGTACGTACCATCCGAACGGTGTGCAATATAGCCGCTTAAGCAGTTCCCAATGGGTGTGTTCCGGGTTCTTTGCCCTGAGGCTTACAACCTTGGAACACACCCATTCGAAATATTGATCGTATACGCGATTAGCGTCCGTCAATCGTCCTCATCAGAGAAATCGCTCCCCTGAATGTGAGCGATCATGTCGGAGTACTTGCCGGTCTCCTTGACAATCTCCCAGTCGATATCCAGCAGGGGGTTGCGAACGTAGACGATGTGGTCGCTGTCCGACATGACGCCGAAACGATCGAGGTTGATCGTACCGAAGTCCGAGTCAGGATCGAGCATGATGCTATCGTCTTCGAAGCACACAACGTTGTCACCAGCGAAGTAGGTGATCGTCTGCTTCTGGAAGTGCGGGTTGTCATCGAAGTACTCGCTGACCGAGATCAGATATGGCGCAGCGTCTGACCGTGTAGCCTTGAGGTTCTCGTAGAGCGTCTCGTTGGCGTCAGCCGGAAGAAGATCCTTGTCTCCGGTCTCGTTCTCGAATGCATTGAAGACGCTACCGGTCTGGTAGTTGGCAGCTTCTTCGGCAAGCTTTTCGTTCAGCTTCGCATGCTCCAAGATGGCGTTGACCGTCTTCTCTTCCAGCACAGCAAGTTCCTCGTCCAGAATATCCGGGCGGTTCTCCTTGATGAAGTCCGTGGGCGTCTCGTAGTCGTCCTTACGGATATAGCGGTAGTTCGCCTTCACGTCCTCGATCTCTCGGTCCAGCCGAGCTTCGAACTTACGCTTGGTAAACTGCCATACCGTGAGGGCTCCGAGGCCCGTTCCGATTCCGTAGGACAGCATGACGTTGAGTTGGTGGCGGTTGATCATCAGTTTTTCTCCTTATTTGCTTGCTTCGGCGAGTTGTGCCCAGGTCTTACCACAGATACACTGATGGTCGCCGTCGTGATCGATACCGATCTTGCAGTGATGTGTAAGGGTAAGACCTTCGCCGCGAGCGACTGTAGCCTTACCCTTACACTTGTAGCTACGCACAGGCACCGGAATCTTACCGTTGTCGTACGTAGCCTTACCCCACTGAGGAACTGCCATCACTTGCCCCCGTTACGCTTTCGCAGCGCCTCAAGACCCTGGATACGCTGCGTGAGATGCGGCTTCTGCTCGACAGGCGTGGTCAGCTTCTTGGCGTAGAACACCGTGATGCCGAGTTGCAATGCAATCTCATCGACCAGCATGCCTTCGCGCTTGAGAGCGTTGGCGGCCTTACGCAAGGCTTTGCGCTTCTCAGCAGCCTCGGCGTGCCGGTTCGACTCATCGGCGTTGTACTTGCTGTCGATTGCCTCGATGAGCTTGTCCATTTCAGGGTTGGACTGCTCAGCTTCCTTTCGGGTGTCGATTGCGCGCTTGATGTTCAACGGCGTAACGGGGGTAGTCATCAGTTTTTCTCCTTATGCGAAGTGGTTTACAGCTTTTGAGCAAGTGCAATCTTGTCGAGCGAACTTGATAAGATCACCTTCCTCGGTTCGAACAATCGCCAAATGTGGTTTTGCCGTCTGCTTCTTATCGAGCTTACGACGTCGACTCTTTGCGGTCACGACAGGACGTGGAGAATATCACCATCAACGTTCGGGTTGAGCCAGATGCTGCGCTCGTGCCCGTTGATGAAGTCGACCTTCACATCGCTGTTCGCCTCGAAGATCCCGAGGTCGACGTAGCCGTCCCCCTTGCCATCGGTCGTCCAACCAACGATCTGGCCGGGCTTGGTGTCAGGGAAGCCGAGACCGCGGTGTACCTCGTTCAAGAACAGGTGTCCACGAACGTTGAGCATGTCGTTGAAGTGCTGCTGCTTGATCACGAGCAACGACTTGTTGACCCCGGCGGAGTTCTCCCAGTACGGGTTCGACTCGTCGAAGAGCAGGGCGTACGGCGACAAATATCCCTCTTCAGGGAGACGCTTGACCGTGGTCTTCTTGCCCTTCTGCGTGACCGTCTCTTCGACGATACCGAGATATAGATCCTGCTCCCGCTCCTCACCGATGACCTCACGGACCCGGTTGCGGTAGTTGGAGAACGCCGTCTCGAGCACACCGTAGGCTGCGACAAGAGCCGCACTACGACGACGCATGATGCCATGAGCCGCCAGAACCGAGGCAATCGATGCCAAGGCCAGCGAGACCGGTGCACCGTAGAGCTTCACGATGTCACCGGTGTTCTTCAAATATGCCCGAACAACCACGATCTGGTTGCCACCTTCGGCAGCCTTGAGGTGTGCATCTTCGAGGCGCTGCTCTGCAACAGCGAGGGTGGGCTCCAGACGGAGCGTCGACTTGGCGATGAGGAACGTGGAAGCTCCAAAGCCAGCGATGCCGAGACCAGTGAGGATCTCGGGGGCGTACTTCTGTGCTACGAAAGCACCCTTGTAGCCAAGGGTCTTAACGCTGCGAACAATATCCATCAGTTTACTCCTAGAGGGGTGGGAAGACTACGGCTTTTACCGCAGACGCAACAATATACTTGACCTCCACGTCCAATGGCGAACGCAGAGGTCATGTGGCGGGTGTGCCACAGTTTCCAGATCTTCAGGCGCATCAGGCGTCGTATTCTGGAGCGGGGAGGACAATGATGTACTGTCCTCGAGATGGGCGGATGGAAGCCTGAGACAGGTTGGTCCAGCCCCACTTCTCATCAGTGAACTCAGCCGTGACGCCTACCAACTGGTAGAACTCCGGCACAGACACCCAGTCGAACCTCGAAATAAGGTCCTGCATGGTGTCGAGGACCATCTCAGCTTCGCCCCGTGTGTCGATCGAGATCTCATCGAACTTGTGGTTCGTACGAACGTTCGAACTGACTTCGCGCCCTCGGTTTGCCGAAGACTGCGATGCTTTCTGGGTCGAGATCTGGTTGTAGTTCGTACGCGTTCGGGACTGAGCGTTTGCCACACCCGAACGAATAACGTCACGACCGCCGAAGAGCATACGGTCTGCACCCTGACTGATGGTGTCATACAGCATGGACTTGATCGAAGGGATGATCACGTCGAAGAAAATATAAGCACCGGTAGTGCGTGCGTCTTCTCCGACGAAGGTCTCCTTGACTCGAGAGCCGACTGACGGCTTACGAACCGTGCCGACACCCTTCACAACCTTCTTGAGTTGCGGACGGACTTCGTCCTTACTCGGGGTTTCCTCAGCGCGCTGCTTCTTGGAGTTTCCGGGATAGTTGTCAACCATTATGCGTCCTTAGTAGTAGTATCCGAGTGACCACAGCTGGTCGGTGTACTTCTCAACGTCGGCCCAACGCTCAAGGACCCGTGCACGTTCGCGCAAGTCCTTAAGCTGGCGGATACTGAGCATTACGGGTGTAGCCATAACGGCAAACAACCTTTCTAGCACGTCGTTCATACGCCGGGGAGCGTTTCCGACGTGCCGTTCTCCTTGATGCGCTCGACCATAGCCGAGTCAACGTCCAGTTCGGGCCAACCTTCTCGAATCTGGTTACGGGCGTCCTGAAGCGAGGGCGCATAGATGTGCTCCGCTTCGTCGACGATGGTGGGGTCCTTCTTGTTCAGCCAGCGGAAGATATAGTGGTACGTTTCCATCAGACGGCGTCCTTTTCCTGGATCTTGGTGATCTCGGTTGCCATCTCGTCGAGGACCTTCAGCTGCTCTTCGAGCGTGAGGTCAGCGAGGACCTTGACTGCGTGTTCTGCTGCCGTCTCGACTTCAGGCTTGGCCTCGAGACGCTTGATGAGGGTGTCGAACTTGCCTTCGACGCGGTCCGAGATGGCAGCGGAGATCGCGCTGGAGACGAAGAATCCGCCCGCCTTGACCATGAACTTCGAGTAGCGGTTGAGGTCATCCGGCGTGGTGTAGTTGATGACGTTGTGCACGACGGTGCTCGTGCCCGAGAATGCGACGAGACCGGTGATGGGCTTTGCGAGCTTGAGGATGGAGATGATCATTTTGTTTCCCTTTCAAGAGAAAATATAAAGGCCCAGGTAGGGTCTTCTATTACAGGGGGTGTCTTTGACGCGAGGTCAGTTGATCTGTCGAACTTCGAAAGTATCGGCCCAGATGGGGTCAGAAGCCGTGAGACGGTGCAGGGCTTGTCCTACCGCCTTCTGTGACTTGAACTGACGACCGTTGAACGCGGCATGACCGGTCATTCGGTTGACGATAATATAACGACCAGAGACCGGCTCGTCATTGTAGAGATCCATTTGGCGGCAACCCACGTAGACAAGCACGCCAATCACGGCGAGGACGACGATCCAGAAAACAGTCATTTTGCTCCTTTCAAAAGCATTGGAATATAACGGTGCGCACGGCGGGATTTGAACCCACGACCTTGTATCGAGAATACCCTCGTACCTGCTCTGCCCAACTGAGCTACGTGCGCAACCCTAGCTAGGCCTGGCGTTCCCGACGAAGGGCCGGCTCGGGCACTGCCTGGGCGAACTGCTCACGAGCACCAGCGACATACTCCGAGTTGGCCTTGGTCTTCTCCTCCGCAGCCTTCTCGAAGTCGATCTTGTCCTGAGCCTTCTGGATGAGTGCAGCAGGAAGAACACCCTCGATGAAGGCGAGACCCTTCTCAGCATCGTTTTCGAAGAGCGAGAACAGCCAGTCCGAGTAATATACCGACTGTTCGAACTTCTTGGTGATCTCCGGGCTCTTCTCGAACGTGATGCCGTCGTCATGCTTGATGCCGTACGCAGCAGCGACGAGTTCGCGGATGAACTTGAGGATCGCTGTGAGGTTCTCGGTGGCGACCAAGTCCTGCATCTCTTCCTGGATGCCGGAAGCGTTGCGTCCGGAGAAGTCAACCACCTCGATGTCCGAGAGGTGGAAGTACATCACCGCCGTGCGCTTGTGGTCGTCGAAGTCGGTGAATTCAAAGGTCTGACGAATCATGAATATAGTTCCTTAGTTGGGTTGGTTGTTACTCGGCGGGGGTGACGTCTTCGGGGTCGACGGTTTCGAGTTCGTCGATCTCGTACTCGTACTTCTCAGCAGGCTCGAGGGTACGGGCAAGAATATAGCCTCCGGCGGCGAAGCCGACAGCGACTGCGGTCCAGTACAGGACCTTCTTGAGGATGAGCTTCGAGGCCTTCTCGGCAACGATCTCGACCTCGGGCTCGGACTTGGTGTCAATTACTTCAGGCATTGCATTCCCCTTTCAAGAGAATATAGCGTTCTTACACGGGGCGCTCAACAACAGTCGAACGCCATGGGGGTATCTCTTCAGCGCCAAATACGATCGTAGTTGAGCTTCGGCGGGTACTCGAAGGAAATATGGACGACGGGCTTCTTGGAGAGGTCATCCATGACAGGGGTCAGAACTAACGTACAGAAGTAGTCCGGATTCCAGCCAAGCTCGTCACCGATCTCGATCGTGGGGATACCGAGCCGGCTGTAGAAGTCGTTCAGCGATGCGGCATCCTCATGGAGCGCTCTCTGATTGACATCGTTCTCAGCCTTGCGCAGCGCCTCGTAATCCGACTCGAAATATCGCCCGGAGATCTTGTCGTAGCACGCCATCTTGGTGTCATTGGACACAATGAGGGTCGTGTTGGGGTGCGCGACAATATCATCCTGAGCGATCTCAGTACGAATCTGTGCTTCGCGCTTGTCACCAACGACGTGCTTCGTCTTCTCCCGGTATTCCCGGTATGACGACTCCGAGATGGAGAGTGCGCTCATGGCAACCGCTGTTCGCTTGGAACTGATCTGGTTGGCGCCAAAAATGCAGACCGTGGTCGTCACAGCGCTGGTTGCAGCGGGGACATACAACGGCCATACAAGCTTTGCCTTCTCCCAACGAGAAATATCCCTGTTGTGCTCCGTTTCGGCGTCCCAGACGCGTCTCAGGGCTTCTGGAGTAGCTTTCACGGCCAGGATCGTAGTCGTGAAAACACCAGCGATTCCGAGGCCTGTGAGAATGGCCGGGGAATTGTCCTGAATTAAAGCACGAGCGTTTCTCGCGATTTCAGCGATCATCAGTTTCCTTCTTTCTTGCCCGGTATTCGATAAGTCCCCAGAGGACGAAAAGTACCGGGATTGCTACAGCTGCGAATGCGAGAGGGATCTCGTCTGGGTAGATCACGCGAATTCTCCTTCTGCGACGATTGCACGAAGCAGAAGCAGGTAGTTGATGTGATCGCCGATCTTCTCGTCCCACATCTCTTCGGTGTAAATATGGTTGCCGGAGATCATGTCGTAGACCGAGGTCGTGTGCTTCGCCATCATGCCGGCGAGCGCCTGCTTCTCGGTGATTCCCTGGAGGCGGGCTGCGACCTTGAAAGCACTGAGCCGGTCAGTTTCAGAGGCGTACTCTTTTTCTTTCCTGATCAGCGTCTCCGAACAGCGCTCGATCTGATCGCCGATGACTTGATTGAATTCTGTTGTCTTCATCAATGCTCTCCTTTCAAGAGGCAAAAAGAAAATGAGAAGATCAGCCTGCAGTGCTGGCGATATGGGGATCTATCTTCTCATTACAGGCCATGTTTTTCACGCGAGAATATCCCCGTTAGAAGAAATGAGGTGGCTGGAAGTCACCAACGTACGGATCTTCGTAACCGGTCATGAAAAGCTTGCCGTCGGCATACCACTTCCAGACATAGAGCCACTGGTGAGGATATCCCGGGTTGGGGTAGCGGAAACGTTGAACTCGTCTATTCTTGCGCATTTACCTTGATCCTCGATGTGTGTCCCTCAGGATATGGCTCTTGGCGGTCCCAAACCGGTCCGGGGAATCGTCCCTTGATGCAGAGATCCGTGCCAGTAGCCTTGCAGGTGGGACAGGGGACAGGACCGTAGTCGAGGGGCTTCTCGGAAATAGCCCTGTCGTACTTACACGGGCCGTGCCGCAGGTCGGCGGGCACGAACGTCCCACAAGCCAAGCACAGGTACTGGCCCGCTTTGTCGTTAGCCCCCACGGGAACATCGACGCCACCCGCATTCTTTGTAAATATGTGTGTCATCATTCTCCTTAAAAGAAAAAGAGAAAGCACAGGATTAGTGTGCGTTCCCTTTTGGAATTACTCTGCTTCGGGGGTGATCCAAAGCGAGTTCTTGGCTTCCTTGGCGGCCTTGCGGTTAACGTTCCAGGTACGTGCCTTGCCGAGAGCGGAAGCACCGACGGACAGGAGTCCGATGGCAGCGATCGGGATTGCGATGCTGACTACGGACACGAGTGCGGAGGTGGCGACCTGCTCTTTGACAGAGGGGTACATGTTGACGGTAACGGGCGTGGTCTCGGGGGAGGTTTCGATCTCGTTCATGGTATTGCCTTTCGTGGGTATGAGTGGGGTTCTATTACAAGCCCGGTTTTTCCCGCGAGGCAAAAGAGAAACCACAGGTTTAAGTGTGGTGTCCCTTGTGAGGTCTAACTGGGATGTCAGCGGGAATAGCGAATTTCGCGAACTAGAATCCAGATGAGCCAGAGTCCACCGGTGAGGGTGAACAGGAGGGCATCTGCGATGAAGTTCCAAAAGCCGTACTTGCGCATGGGTTTTCCTTTCGTAGGGGGTTCTATTACAGACCCGGTTTTCTACGCGAGGGTTAACCACAGCCAATCGCCGTACACATTCGACATGACACCGATTCCGTGATTGGGTCAATTTCTTTGTCGCAACATTTGCAATGCATTCTAGTTTCCTTTTCAAAAAAGAGAAAGCACAGGATTAGTGTGCGTTCCCTTGTAGTTCTCGTGAGGGTTACTTGGTGAGGTTGTGGACGGCGACTTCAGCACCGCTCTTGAGTGTGACGGCCGCGAGTACGGTCAGCACAGACGCGACGACGATGATCTTGACCGTTTCCTTTACTGTGGCAGTAAAGATGTTGGCTTGATCCTGGTCGATGAGTTTGTGGTTGACGTGGACTTGCAGGCCCTTCGTCTCGGAGGAGTCGGGGGTGGAGTGTTTGAACAGGCCCATGGTGGGTTTCCTTTCGTTGAGGGGTTCTATTACAGGCCCGGTTCTTGACGCGTTTTGTTTTTCTGGAGAATCCCTCCCGGGGAATTTTCACATGTCGTTTTTCGAAAGGAAAAAGGATAGTCCCTGTTCTAAGTGTTTAGTTTAGAGCAGGGACTACCATTTTGAATTGTCTGGGTCGGGGGAGCGGGTTAGCTCTTACGAATCCAACTGAATGCCTTGGAAGTGATGACGTTCAGACGCTCGTGATGCAGGACTGCCCCAATACCAACGAGATTTGTCAGCGAACCGATGACGACGTCGGTCGAGGGGACCTTGGACTGCGGTTTAGGCAGCAGTGGGGTCAACTTGACGACGGCATCGAGGTTCTTCTGATAGATGTCGGAGGTGGTGGGGAGTTCGGTCATCTCGGCGATGAGGCGGTCGATCTCTTCTTTGACAGGGTTGGGCTTACGTTCGATAGCGAACATGGTTCTCCTTTCAAGAGGGTTTCTATTACAGGCCCAGTTTTTCGCGCGGGAAAATTAAAAGGCCCTGTTCGAGGCACGTGTAAGACGTCTAAACGTCCGTACACGTGCCTCGACACTATTAGGGCTTCGGTGCGTCGGTCGCAACCTTCAGCAGGACGTACCCCTTGTTTTCAAGGGCATCCAGGTCACCGACGTCGAAGTTGTACTTCGTGGGTACGGCGGGGTTCGCTACATCAGTGATAGCGAGCGTACCGTCGTACTTGCTGTCGCTGACGTCATACTGACGCTTCGAAATGAAGAGCAGCACACCGCCAAGCGTTGCCAGGATGGCGAGTGTTCCGACGACCTGCTCACCATAGGGCAAGCCCCAGATCTGAGCGAGACCGAAGTACGCGGTTCCGAGAGCCGGAAGGCCGAGCTTTACGATGTTGTTCAGCACGTCGTAGGCTCCATCCGACAGAATGGGCGTAGAGTTTTCATCAGGCATTGTTCCTCCTTATTGAGTGTTCTTATACACGCCGCCAGAGCGGACGAATGGCAGAACGATTTTGTATGCACCCGCTACACGCTGGTAGGGGATTGCTGTCTTGTAAACGCCGGCAACACGAATCCGACCGCCCGAAAGCATCCGAATAACCGCATCACCAGACGGGTTTGAGTATCCGTTGTTATCCGCAGCCCCGTTGTGAGCGTAGACACGGAAACGGTAGTATGAACCAGGCGTAAGGCCCGTAACAGTACGAGACGTGTTATTGGCCTGTGAGTGGTCAATGTAAGAGCCAGTACCTTCAGCATTTGGCCAGTATCGGAGCAAATATGCGTCGATAGCCGAGCCTGCGTTGTCTGAAGATCCAGCCCAGGACACTGTGACACTTGTGGGCAGAGCATTGGTGAACTGAGGCGTTCCCGGAACACTTGGTCGCTTGGGAATACGTCCAAGGTTGAATGTACCCGTGCCGATCGAAGCAGTGCCGACCGATGTACCGTATTTACCTTCAACGTTGACCCAAGAGCTACCATAGCCGTTAGCGTCGTGCGTAACATTGTACGAGCCGTCAAATATCCACCAGTCACCTGTAGAAGCACCATTCTGGAAGGACCAGCTAGTACCACTGGAGTTGAATATGTCGTAGAGCCCGCCATTTGGCGTATCTCCACGAACATACCAACCATCTGTACCCGCATAACCAGTACCAGAGTACTTATGCACATAGCACTGCACTCGTACGTTCGTATAGTTTCCTGCCCAGTCTGCAGTGTTACCCCATACCGCCAGGTTCAAGCCGTACTGACTTTGACCGCTGAATCTTACTTCGGCCATACTAGATCACCTTGAAATATATGTCGCCATCAGCGCCAGTAGCATTATTCGGATCGGTCGTACCAGACCGAATACCCGCTGCTGCTCTGTAACCACCCGGACCAATGGGAATAAGGGCTTTAACGAGGGCGATAAAGTCACGCGTGCGGTTAATCTCTCGAGCACCCCACTTGACCTTGCCTTCTTCACCAGTATCAGGCACGAGAGGATATCCCGCGGCGCCTGCGTCATCTCCAACTGCCATGTTACACCTCCTTCATCATTGTTCTGCCCAGGTTCCGACTGCCACAGCCCATTCCTCGTTCGAGTCCCAAGCTAGCCAGGAGCCGGGCGTAATGAGGAGATCGACAGACAGCGTCGGATATGATCGTGAGCCCGTCGAGTCAGACACGAAGATCTGCTCAGTAACTCGCATCTGGTTGGTGACACCCATGCCGCTCTGCATCTCGACAATATCCCCAAGCTCATAGTCTACCCCGTAGGTGTACTGGTCCGCTTGAGAGATTTCACCGTCGAAGGCCGTGATGCTCCGGTTCTTAGCCAGTGCTTCCTTGCCTTTCTGGGTGAGGATGTTAGTCAGAGCCGGTTCAGTATCCTCATCCACGGATGTCGCGTCAACCAAGAGGACACGACGGTTAAATCCCGCAGTGCTAGCGTCCGCCCCATCCGCGTAGACATAAATCGATTTCGTCTTAGAATATACAAAAGCAACGTTCTTGAGGTTCTCAATAGACGTAAGCTCTTGGATCTTTGCCAGGTTATCCAGGTTAGGACTGAATACCACCGGGTCCAGAACCGTCTGCTGAGTCGTCCGATCGTTGCCTGTGTAGATGTTGAAATATAGCTTCGAGGTATCGGGTCCGCGATAGAGCCGGAAGCCCATCTTGTACTGGTCACAGACATCCTTAATCCGTTCGTACACGGTTCCGATTTCAAATTCGAATGTCACCAGATCATCGGGCGGTGCAATCCCGTCAGGCGGATACATCGTACCGGAGTTGTACAACGGAATCTTATCCGATACCGACATCACACCCGTCACACAGGTCTGAAGGAATATCTGGTCTGCCACATACTTAGGCGTGTGTGCCGTGAATACCCATTTAGGCGCCGTGTCCGAACCCGCAGTGGGGTTGGGCCAAGCTACCCGTTCCATGAGGACCTTCTCCATTGACCGACCAGTGACGGTAAGGACATCTCGCCCCTGTTCGTCCTGCTTGGCATCGTGAGTCTCGCAGATCATAACCCGCTTTGACTCGTTGATAGCCAAACGCTTGTCGATGGCCAGTAGACCCCTCATCTCAGGAGTGTTGGGTACCACAAGCTCGAAGTCACCAACCGATGCAACACGTTCAGACCAAATAAAGGAATAGTACGTGTCGATAGCCGTTTCACGAATAAGCAAGTCGTTAAGGACGAATACATCCATTAAAGACCTCCGTACCGCGAGGTGTACTTGAGCGTGTAAGGAATCGCAGCGCCAGTTACGCTAGACCGGAACTTGTTAGTACCCGGAGCCAGCTGCAGCCAGTCAGCCTGGGGTGACACACCAGCAAGAGCCGAGGTCTGCGTAGATCCGCGCAAGAGCGTTGCGTACTTGTTACCAGCGATAGTACTGATAGTCAGCACGTCGCCCGCAACCAGAGGATATACGAACTGGAACGTACGCTGGCTCGAGTCCGGCAGTGTCTGGTTCAAGGTGAACCCGGTAATTGACCGGTTGACATTCAACTGAAATACAAACCCCGTGTCAACAGATCCTGGATACACAATATCGGTATCCACACCAGTAGCGGTGGTCGAGCCATTGATCACAGTCTCTACCAGGGACAGGAAGTCCGGCTGGAAGTTGACGACAGATATAACGGCTTTCGGGTCCTGTACAAACAGTTTGGCGTCAAGATCTTCAATCGTGCCTCGGATAGAGACCGGCTCCATGTCGTCAGAAATGAAACGAAACGTAGCCTTAGACTTCGGCATGAAATATGTGTACAACTGACGCCGCATCTGAGACACGGTACGTGAAATATAGTCGGGCTCGAGGCCCACCGTGAGAATGATGTTACGCTTCTCACGGCGGGCCCCTTGCTCTACTTCACCGTCAAGTTGACCGAAGGGGGATGAGCTAGCATTGGCCGCAACCGGGTCTAGCCCATCGATGTCCTCGATATAGAAGCCACTGGATGTCTCACCGATAGGCAAGATAATCTGTGTCCCCTGATCAGAGACTACTTCAACTTGGTTTAGCATTGGTTGTAGTCAGAGCCCCTTTCGCAACCGACAGTTGGTTCTTCGTCCTACGGTAGATCTCCTCGTTGGAGAGCGACTTCGGCGAAGTGTTGTTCTGAATGAACTGAATAGGCGCCTGAGGGGCGTCATCCGGGTTAGCCTTTGCATCTGCTGTAACCTGTACCGCATTGCGAGTGGCGAAAGCCATAGCCTTCATGCCTTCAACACTGAGATTCGGGTTACCGTATCCGCTTGCCATTGTCTTCTTGGCCTTGTTGAACTCAGCCAGGTCGAGAACCGGCTTGATCACAGGATCAGAGTCGATGTTGAGCATCGTTTCTTGACCGTACTTGGACATTGCCTTGTTGAGCGCCTTGATCGCGTTCTTAGCCACATCGGTGGATGCATCAGACACCTGGTCGCCCTCAGCGAGGATACCAAGAGCTTGACCCTCCGACGACCACGCACCAACCTTGAAGAACTCCTTTGACGGTGAGTGAACACCAAGAGTAGCCTTCGAGGCGGCGAGCGCATTCTGAGCAACTGCACGCGCAGCGGAGGTCACGTTGTTCTGGCCACTGCGCACACCATTAGCCATACCATCAGTGATGGCGCGACCGACGTTGTACCCAGCTTCACGCATACCACCAACAGAACCATTGATTTCGTTGATGATACCAGGACCAACCGAGCGACCGATCTGCTGGGCAGAGGCCGCGATAGCTGGTGCTGCAGAAGCTAGTCCCATTTTGAATGCAGCAAGCGACGTGGTCATAGCGACCATAGCTGCAGCGAACCCAGTGGATGTAGACCGCGTGCTAGCAAGGATCACTGCCATAGCAGCGTTGATTGCCTGACCCGCGACATTGACACCCTGTGCTGCCATGATTGAACTCGTAGCCATGAGTTGGAAGCCCATGGATGTGGCGTTCATTCCAGCAGCAGCACCGGACCCAGCTGCACCAACCTTGTCGATAGCACTACCGAGGGCCTTGAAGTTACCGCCCAAGGCTCCGATGTTCTCGGTCTGGGGTAGCAGCTTCTCGATCGCGGCAGTGATCTTCTTAAACGAACTGTCGATCAACCCACCCAGCGGAACCAGGAGTGCCAGACCAACAGCGGTAAGAAGAGCACCGGCGCCCAGAACCAGCAGACCGGCCCCAAGGACCAACGTAGCGGCTCCGACAACGGTGAACGTGCCAGACATTGCCAGCAAGTTCGGCATCTGATCGGCCATCTTACCCAGTGCCTTCACGAAAGCAACAAGTGCGATAGTTCCGATGGGCCCGAACACGCCGATCAAAGCGAGACCGGCACCGAGGACAACAAGACCAGCGCCAAGCACGAGAACACCAGCACCGGCTACCAACGCACCTGCACCGAACACGAGCAAGCCCGCGCCAATAGCAAGGAACGCCGGAACCTGAGCAGCAATCATTGGAGCTACCTGAGCGAATGCCAGGAGTCCACCAGTTGCGATCAGGAGTGCCGGGCCGAGCATTGTCAGTCCGAGAGCGAAGATCACGGTAGCGCCAGCCATCATGATCATAGCCAGACCGATGATACCAAGGGCAATTGCGCCCGTCAGGATCAAAGGTGCAGCCAAACCCAGTAGTGCCGCAGCACCACCGACCAGAATCATGGCCCCGACAATAGCAATGATCGAGCCGATAACAGCTTCCATCGGGATGCCTGCAACGATGTTGATTGCTGCCGCCAGGATCAATACTGCCCCGGCAACGACGATCATAGCACCCGCACCAACGATGGCACCAGTCATAAGCATTGCTGCTACGACGAGTACAGCCATTGCACCAGCCAGACCAATAAGGCCTTGGACGAGTGTACCCAGATCCATCATACCGAATATAGTGATCGGTGCGACAAGCATGTTGATAGCCGCAGCCATCGCCATCATACCGACTGCGCCAAGAGCCATCTGTGGACCGAGGTTTGCAATCAACAAAGCTGCAAGAACAAGGATACCGAGAGCCGTAGCGAAGATGACCATACCCTGGGTGAGAACATCCAGGGGCATCAGACCAAATGCAGTGATAGGTACGATGAGCATGTTGATAGCAGCAGCCATAGCCATGATACCCACAGCAGCAAGGACCATCTTCGGTGCGAACTGAGACAGAATAACCGCAGCACCTACGAGCACGCCCAGGACAGTCGCAATAGCGATACCGCCCTGAATAAGCACATCCATAGGCATGTTGCCGAAGAGGAATACCGCGCCGGCCATGATGATGACAGCATCAGCCATCAGGATCATACCGACAGCACTCTTAGCCATCTGAGGCGCGAACTTGGACACGATAACTGCAGCGCCCACAAGGAGTCCCATAGCAACCGCAAGTCCAGTCATACCCCGAAGCAGTTCATCCCAACTCATTGAACCCATGATCTTGATCGCATTAGCCAGGATAGTTACCGCAGTAGCCATCTGAATAAGCGCAACGCCGACAAGAATCATCTTGCCCGTGTCAGACCAGGAGCCGTCAGTCAGCTGACCCATGATCTTCATAGCAGCCATCAACGAACCCATGGCAACACCCATGCCCACCGCAGCGGACATCAGTTTGTCAGAGTCGATCTGGGCCATGATAGCCAGGGACAGTGCCAAGATACCGATAGCGATGGCGATACTCACCAGTGCTTCAGCCTTGAGCTTCGTCTGCATACCCTTCAGAACGCCCGTAACACCGTCAAGTGCATCAGAGAACCCAGAGAATATAGACGACGCATCGTCGAAGACACCCTTGATCTTATCGAACATCTTCTTGAATGCGACACCAACAGCCAGGAGAACTCCCGCGTTGAGCGCACCCAGGAGGTGTTCAATACCGACACCGGAGAGTGCTTCGCCGATAGCGTCCGTAATCTTCGAGAACATGGGGCCTGCATCGGAAGCCATCTTAGACAAATATGCCCAAGCACTACCGAGGACACCAGCAACACCAGTACCTGCAGACTTGACGTTACCGAAGAAGTCCTTGATTGCGTTGGTTACTGCAATCGCACCCTCACGGATACGGAACAGAATATCAACGAACTTGGAGTCCTCCTCGAAGAACGGGTTGCCAGTAAAGTCGCCATGATCCAACACATTGTAGATCATCTGAACGACCTTGATCAGTCCCTCGAAAGTGGACTTGATCTTGGCAACACGGTTAGTAACGCTATCCCCATTCAAGAACTCACTGAATGCGGTACCCAGCCTGGTGATCCAGTCGATGAGCGGCTGAATACCGCCCTTGATGAACCCGGACAGAATATCCGCAAAGCTCTCCGTCTTCTTACCAGCAGTATCGATCGGCGGAATAAGCCCTACGAAGAAGCTGATAAGCGGCGTGATCAGCCCGATAAGACTACCAAGAAGCCCAAACCCCATGCTGATAATCGACCAGAGAACTTGGAACGCTCCGGCTATCACATCAATGATGAACTTGATTGGCATCAAGAATATCTTTACGACCTGACCGAGTTTCTCGGAAGCCTCTTCGCTGATAATCAACCCAGCAGTGAACTTCTCAAAACCCTGTGTGATCTTGACTAGGGTGCTACCCCAAGACGGCGGGAATACCTCGGCGAACGCCTTCTTGATCGGATCAAGGACCCGCTCGATTGCCGTAAATATGTTCTTTAGGGATTGCACCGCAGCGGCATAACCACCGGTATCGTGCCAGATCTGAAGCTGAGCATTACGTGCGTCAGCGCTGGCGGATACGTATGCTCCGATCTTATCGTTGAGTAATGTGAATACCTCAGTTGCTTCTTCGAAGTTACCAAGGAGAAGTTCCCATGACTTGCCCCAACCGGAACCGGCCGACTCAGCGAGTGTACCCATAAGCTGCGAGAAAGTACGAACCTTGGTTGCCGCTGCGTTAGCAGTGACTGCCTGCTTAGCCAGAGAATCGGCTTGCTGATCGGTTAGGCCAATGGCCTTTGCTTGTGCATATGCCAGGTCATAGTTGTCCTGGGCCATGACCTGCAAATATCCCGACATGACATCGGCAGACAACCACTCCTTCTCGAGGCTACCCTTGAAGTCACCAGAAGCAGTAGCTGCGTCCGTCGTAGACTCGTTGAACTGCCCCATAGCGGAAGCAATGTCAATAAGTCCCGTCTGCATGTTCTTGTTACCCATGCCGGCGTTAGTGATGGAGAACCAGTCCTGCGCACGGACTGTACCAGCAGAGAGCGCCTGTGACAGCTGAGTAGCTGCACGTGCAGCAGCCTCTGCGCCAGCACCGGAAGCGGCCGCTTCGTTCGAGAAACCTTTGATCATGGTTGTCGCGTCTTCGAGCTTGATGCCCGCGTTCGTGAACAAACCGATGTTCTTGGTCATGTCACCGAAGTTATAGATCGTCTTGTCGGCGTACTTGTTCAGTTCCTCGAGGGAACCGGTAACGTCGTCGAGCGTCGTGCCGTACTTCGAGGTGTTCGCAAGAATCGTCTGAATCGAGCCCATCTTAAGCTCATACTCATCGAAACCAGCCTTGGACGCCTGCGTCATACTTCCGATTGCGTTCTGCCCCCAGGAGAGAGCAAGGTCCGCAACCTTAGAGCCGATAGACAGCAAGGCACCAACGGCGACAGTCTTGAGTGCACCAAACCGGTCAGAGACCTTGTCTGCTTCGCTGGCGAGACCATCAAGGTGCACGCCGTTTGCCGCGTTGGCAAGTTCGCCGAACTTCGACTTAGCTGCAGACATGTCAAGGCTGGCCTTGAGCTTGTCCAGGGCAGACATCGTACTAGCGACGCCGCTTTGGAAATTGTCATTCTTGAACGACATCTGTACGATGCGTTCGTCAATGCTTTTGCTCATGCAGAGATCACCGCCTTCCAAGCCTCATCAGCAATTTTATCGAATACCGGGGCAATAGCCGGGTTAATATAATCTCGGCCTTGAACGTAACCGCCGGTACCCGTACCGTGGCCATACTGAAGCAGGATCGCTAGCGGTGCGCCGCCAACAATATGCGAGTTGGTGAACACAATGGTCCACCGAGAGCCGCTGTTTGTGACTTTGTAGCCCCAAGAAGCAGCGGTTGCGCCGGACTCCCGAGGGGTGGCCGACGACAAGGCCGCCACCCCTACGGAGCCGAACTGTTCCAACCGTTTGAATAAGTCTGCATCGCTCAACGCTTTGAGGAACTTTTCGGTTTTCTTAAAGTCACCTGTCTGCGTGAATTCGATAGGCATAGTTACTCCAACGTTTGAATTGCTGCCAAAATCATGCCATCAGTGATAACTGCTGGGTTTGAGCCAATAGGTGCGCCGGGAGGCTGGTTTTTAGCGTATTCCCACGCCTCGGCCCAACCTGGCGATGCTGCGAGGTCCCAACGATTCTCTTCTGTCCATTCCGAATATGGCTTGGACTTTTTCTCGACGGCGGCACAAGCTACCAATCGGGGGAATAGTTCATTATCCGCAGCAATTTCAGCTATGGTGTTATACGACATTATACTCCTAGTTACCTGTCATCCACATAATATTGTCTAGCGCAACCCACGAGACTACTGTATTTCCTCCGGTCATGAACATGCCTGGATGGGTAGTATCGCCCGTGTCTCTTTCGCCTCTAAGGTTGAGTCGAGCAGTTACCTGCGCAGATACAGTAAGGAAAATAGTAGTCGTCTCCGGGAACATGTTCCTAGTCATGGTAGTAAACCTAGAGTTTGTCGTACCACTCTTCATAAGGCCTTTAGTTACAGCCAAACCATCTGCCCTACGAAGGAACGATGGTTGAGTAAACGCGCCCGAATATATGGCCCAACTGCTAAATAGGACCATAGGTTTCCAGGACAGGGTGTCCGAGGTAACTGACGGAACCGCGAGACCACAAAGACTAATCCATGTATTAGAAGTTGTTCCCGTTTTCCAACCAAGACCGCCACTAGAACCTGGCATCGCGCTGGTAAATCCGAAATCGCCAGATGCGCCTACGGTGGCGTGGGTTTGTTGGCTAGGGTTATAGGCTGTAGGCATGCTAACCATAAGCAATCCATCGGTAGCCGTAGATCCACCGCCGACAAGGCCCGCATACCAAACAAACCCATAAGGGTCTTTCCAGTAACGCGGCTGGCCCCAAATGCTAGTGTTATAGGCAGTCCACCCATTGACAAGCGCAGAGCCTGAGCCCGTAGCACCAATATTAGTCCATGTTGCCACACCCTTTGCAGGAAATGCTATGCCATCCAAGGATAAGTATGTGTTACCACTAGTAGCGCTACTCTCCGTTACAATTTCACCAATTGATGTAACTTTTATTGTTCTCGGAGTATCGCCATTGTTAACTGGGAACAACATAGTTGTATCGGGCCAGCATTCAGGCGGGAGTTGACCCACCTTGACACCACCGCCACCGGTACCATAACCAATCAAACCGGATAGCAATACGATACCGGAAGGAAGTCTCTGCGCTCTCGCATCAGCCCAGTTAAGCGCCGAATCACCGTTACGAGTAGTGTAGTGTACCCAGTTATTAAATAGAGTAATACGCTGGATGCCACCATACATGGGATCTTGACTATGGCCCACGATAACCCAGGTGTTGTTTTCGCGCCTCAGAGTTACTGCTCGGTTACGCCAGGCTTTGTACTCGCTAACCCAGATATAGGCCTCGGTCGAGAGAGTAGTTCCAGGAAGAAATGTAACTTTAGCGGGGCCGGGACCCTCGTAGGCAGGGTCCAAGAGACCGGTGGCATAGATCTGACCTTGGGGGTATACCCGTATCGTGGTGTCGTCCAGTCCACTAGGCAGATTCGTTGTGGCGGAGTCGTATACTACTGTCCCGTTCCATTCCGAAAGAACTTGCAGCTGAATGGGTCCATGATATACAGGCAGAGACACCCACACATTAAACACATAAGTGCTGATTTGCTCTGTGTACCATAGAATACTACCTGAGATTTCACCATTCTCAAACACTTCTACCTGGACAAGATTGTCACCGCGTTGACCCACGTGTACTTTGGCCGAGTACTTAGATATAGTCCCGAAATTACCGCCGCCATTAAAGTCGAAAATAATTTGAGACCCATTGACCGCGTTGACTCCGTTAACCGTAGCAACTCGAATGTACTTGCGTAGGGTTGAGCCGACGCCGCCGTTGCTACCAAGCGACTTCGGCATTGCGTCATCGCCTTTAGGCCCTTGCGGCCCTCGCACCACACCAGCATTCTGGGTAGTACCGTCATTGGTCTTGAGGATCAGGTTGCCGTTTACGTCAACGAGCCCTGAAACAATCGCTTTGTCCTCGATCGCCTTGGAACGAGCAGCGTTAAATACAGTTACTGAAGCCACTTCGTCTCCTTATAGTGAGGTGATCTGGTATGTCTGAGGTGCTACCTGCTTGACCGAAGGCCAGTCAATAAGCGATTGCTGAAGAGCCAAAGCCTGAATTGCCTCCGGGGGTCCGGTGATTGTAGCGGTTCCATCGCCGTTGTCTACGACCTTGAGGATCGCATTGTCTTGGAATATGGTCTCAATCTCGGCCGGCGTCGGCATGTGAGCGATGACACCTTCGCCGCCGTACAGTTGTTCCTCGATCGCAGCAACGGTCCATTCATGGGCCAGGGCTGTGTCGATCACAATATGCGAAGAGGGCACACGTCCAGCAAGGTTAACAGGTTTAGAAGTAAGCTGCCATGAGAACGTAGTCGGGTCAAGTGCGTCTGCCAGCGTCGAAAAAACGACATCGTCAGGACTCGCCACGATGTTGTAGACCAGGTGGATACGATACGACGTCTCCCCGGTCATAACACGGTAGGCGAAACTGAACGGACGCAGCAACGAGGGGTTATAACCAGAATATGGTTCGAACTCGGGCGGGTAAGTGAATGCCGTCAGGCTAGCCTTGTAGTCCAAAGCTCGCTTGCGAATATAGACCTTCTGCCCATCGATGAACGACTGGTTCATCACAGTTTCAGGAGAGGGTTCATCAACGGAAACCAGACCGGTCCAGGCGATGCCCGGGGTGTCCGGAATATAGAACACACCACGATCAACACCCGTAGTGTACGGGCTAAGAACGTTGTCATTCCATTTAATTCGGAAATCCATTGTTGAACCCTCTCTTGAATTAGTTACAGGTATGTAGCGTGAACCTGGATGCCAGCAACTGAGACTGCAACGTCAGTAGCCGCAGCAGCAGCCGTGATCGCAATACCGATACCCAAAGTGAACCGCTTCCCCATCGAGCCAAACTCGTAGAGGACTTCGTTGGTCGCAGCAGGAATTGCGATCGTGAGGATCGGAATATCGGTACCAGGAACAGGCGCCGTGGCCTTGTTGTAGAGCTTGACGTACGCTGCTGTGGCAACCGCGCTAGAAAGGCTGATCTCGAACAACGAACCAGCCGAGGCCTTGATGACCGCAGCGTTCGTAGACGCGGTAGAGATTGCCGAATAAGCAGTTACAGCCGTGTTCGGACTGACCAAGAATACGCCGGAGCCAGTCACAGGGTGCGTCTGAATAGCAGGGGCCGGCTCAGTCGCATAGGACCCACGGACAAGGGTAACCGTTGCGATCGACGAAGCAGTGACTGCGGTGGACAGCCGAACTCGGAACCAATGATAAGCGTTTACCGACGCCTCCCATGCTGTTACGTAGCCAGCACCAACAGCCATCGACAGTGCGGGGGACACTAGTTCAACCGTGTTCGCGTTGGAACGGGAGGCCGTCACGCCAAACCACGTACCGTCGGTACCGTTAGTTGAGTCCAACGACCCTTCGAAAGTGATAACACCTGCGGACATCGTAGCAGTACCGGTGTTCTTGAGGTGGACTACTACGTTGGATGCGTCGGTGACATCTACAGCCACTTGCTGGCCGACAGTAATAAGGTTGCCCGCAACGTCCGGGAAATATCCCGGTTTGGTCGAGACTCGCAGTCGGCCGTCTGCGTTCATCGAGAGTTCCCCGACCTGGTTGGCCGAGTAGCTGGGGTCAGCAATGACGGCCTTTGCCGCCAACAGAAGTTTGGTAATTGCCATGTTAATCTCCTATGACGTAGTTGAGGAATCCGGCGTCAGGGTCACCAGATGTAGAAGTATCGACCCAGAAGGTTTCTTCGCCGACTGCGAGTACCGGAACAGTAGCGCTCTTGTATGCCCGATACATAGCGGACGTGAATATACCGGAGTTATCCTGCTCCTCATAGAACTCAATCTCGAGGAAGGCATCGATGTAGTCCAGGAATTCTTGCATGGTGGTCAACTGACCAATAACGCCCTCGCCGCCGTAAAGGTGATCCTCGATTGCCGAAAGCAGGGCGGGATCAGTGTTACGGGAGTCGATTACGAGATGCGCAGTAGGCCGCCGACCCGATATACGGGAAGGGACAGTCGTGATGTCCCAGCTGAATGAGATTGGATCGACTGAACTTCCGATCGTCTGGTGTTGACGGTCGGACGGGGACGCGTAGGCGTTGAATACGACGTGGAGCTTGTAAGCACCCGAGTCCTCCCTGTCAATATCGTTACCGATAAGCGTACGAAAACTAAAGTTGAACGGTTTAATCGGCTGAAGGCCATACCCGATACCCTGGATGTCAAATGCGGTGCCATCATGTGCACCGAATTCAAACGGGGCAGAGTACGCCTCGATAGTCGCCTTGAAGTCACCGTAGAGACGGGCTTCCAAGATCTTAATACCGTCAAGATACAACGGCGTGACGGAGGCACTTTCTACAGATTCGGTAACACCGGTAACGCCGTTCCAGGCGACACCCATGCCATCCACTGAGTATAGCACCATCCGGTCAACGCCGGTTTCAAACGTGTGTGTTCCCGGGGCATTCCAGGTAAGACGAGACATTAATGGCCCTTTCTACCTAGCCGGTGGTTGAGTATTGCTTCAAACGAGCCTCGTTAAGAGCCCGTCGTTGTTCTGCAGCGCTCTGCGTGTTCTGCTTCTTCTTTGGCGCGTTCTTCTGATTGAGAACTCGAACCAGAGTAAAGAGGCGATTGAGGTGCCACTCTTCGCATTCGAGCGGGATCTGCAGGCTGATCATCCAGTAGTAGATGATCTCGGCTGTGATGATCTCACGATTCACTGGCTGGTTGGGCTCCTCGCGGAACCACGTTGCCGTTTGTGTTGCGTTGATGTACTTGTTAATGTCCTCGTAGTTGGGACCACTGAGGCGCTTAAATGTTTCATCCGGAACACCCGGGGAAAGACACATCAACTTAATGTAGTCAATGATCTGTTCGTTAGTCTTGGCTTCCTTACCCAGAAAGGGTATCTGCCATTTTGACTCCCATTTTGAAAGTGAGACCAGGGAATGCTCGAGTTCAAGCACAGTTGTCTCAGTAGTACTGAACTTCTTCGTCTCGTCATTGAACAACTCGACGCCGGGTACTGTGATTGTAAGCATTCCCTGGTCTCCTTTCTTTGTGTGTTACGAGGTGCGCTTGAACGACCAGTCGTCGTCCGAGCCGGCTGCCCACTCGTAGCCAGCGTTCGGGGTTGCCCGAATGACAAGCGACTGACCGACGGTCGGGATGACAACGGTACCGGTGACGATAGCGTTGGTGTCCGCACGGCGGTAGGTGACACCGGTGGTCGGAACGATGGTGATCGTACCGCCAGCAGCAACGAACGTCGGGGATGCCGGCGTAACAGCCGTAACCGTGCCGGCGAAGATCGCGATTACCTCATCGGGCAGCGGAAGGCGCGCGTTGGTGCCAGCCGTACCGTAGAGGAAGTTCTCGAGCGTGGTCAGGCCAGCGGCCGAAACCTTCGTCGAGTCGATCGTGAGCAGGGCGGTCGGCTTGAGGCCGGTCACCGAAACGGGCGTGGTGGTGAACTCCCACGAGAACGTCATCGCCTCAGGCGAGTCGTTGATCGTAGCGTAAGCCTTCTCAGACGGGGCTGCGAGAGCGCCGTACACGAGGTGGAGCTTGTAACCGTTGTCCGTACCGTTGGTGTCGTTGCCGAGACGGGTGCGGAACACAAAGCCGAAGCCCTTGCGTGACTGCTGTCCGACGGCGACGCCTGTCTGCGGGTAAGCCGTACCGTCGCACTGGGCGAAGGCGGGCGGGTACGTGAATGCCTCGATGGTTCCACCGAAGTCTTCGGCAGAGATGAGGTTCAGGTACTTGATGTTGTCTGCGTACTGGGCAGTTGCCTCAGCACCGGTGGGAGTCTCGGTAACAGCCGTGAGGCCGTTCCAGGCGTAGCCCGTGTCGTAGACGCCAGCGGTCGGGATGTACAGGACACCCCGGTCGACGCCGGTTTCGAACAGACGTGCGCCCACGTCATCCCAAGTAAGAATAGCCATTATTTATTCCTTTCAGAAATAAAGATCGAAGATTGTGTGGTTTAACTCATCAGCCGTGAACTTACGCGACATGGCGCACTTAGGGAAGGCTGCGAGCTTGTCAACTAGTTGGCTGTCCGGGTCCTCATCAATTACTGTAACCTGGTACCGTTTTTCGATGGCATACGGAAAGTTATTACTGTGAATAACGTAGTTGTCATCGTGGCTATAAATAATAGTCGGATAGGTCAGCTCAACTGATGCAGGAGGCTGAAACCATGCCTTCTTTCCTGCTGGAAGAAGTCCTTCAAGGAGAGTCTGTAGCTGTAGGCGTGTTCCCATTGTACACCTCCCCAAGCCTCAAAACGATGCGAGGGGGTGTGGAAGCATCGATGGTACTAACTTTCCATCGAATGCCCATCCATACAACGTATTTGATGAGCATAAAGTTCCCATAGGCGTAAGGGTCGGCCACAATGCTGATCTGACCCTGAATTCCCAAGTTGGGGTTCAGTGTGTCGGCCTCGACCAGCTTACCTGTGTTACCAAGAACGTCACCGAAGTACATACGTTCGACGATGACGTTCTTGGCAACTCCAGGTGCAGACTCTACGGTGTGGGAATATCCAACGGGTCCGTAGAATCTAGTCACTTACTTCACGCCGTGTAAGTGAAGTTCCACTGAGTGGTGGAACCGGCGGGGAAGTAGTACGTGTCCTTCGCCTCAGCCTCGACCAGGGCGTCAGCCGTGATCACGACGGGTCCAGCGGGCTTAACCGTACCGTTCACGAGGTAGTCGACACCAGTGGTGGCGGGGATCGTGATGGTGTTGGTCGTGCCGTTGAACGACGGGGCTGCGGGGGTAGCCGCGGTGCCCTGCTGACGCTTGATGACGAGCGCCGACTTCGGAACCGTCAGGGCACCCGATGCACGGGTCTCCATCAGGTACTTCTCCTGGTTGAAGTCGATGTCGAAGTCCTGGAAGAACGTGAGTTCTCCACCCTTGTTGGTACCGACCGTGTAGTCGACCAGGTTGACGATGATACCGAGCAGCTGAACCTCGTCAGCGAGAACCTCGACCGGGATGATCTCCTTGACGCGGAGAGCCGACGCGAGCGCAGCTTCCGTTTCGTAGAGACGACGGCCGATGTTGTCCTCGAGGAGGAGCATGTCAGTGATCTCAGCGTCCGTGGTGTAGAGCGACGGGGTGCCCGAACCACGGTAGAACCGACGAGACTTGGCGATCTCCTTGATGCGCGACTTGACGTCGATGTTCGCAGGAAGAACGACGTTGTGCGCGTACAGCTGGTCATCGTGAAGGATGGAACGGATACCGTTACCATCGTTGGAGCCAGCAGGGTCCTTGATCTTGTCCGGCGAAGCAGCCGAGCGGCCGTCACCGATGAGGATCGCGCGGGCGATTTCCTCGTCGATCATGTAGCGGATTTCCCACTTCAGCCATGCGACGACATCGAAGTCGGTGATGTCGATGATGTCATCACGGTCGAGCTTCTGCTTCTTGTAGATGGTCGTCGGACCGGTCGTACGCTTCAGCAGCGCGATGACCTCGTCGACCTTTTCGTTGCCCTTGACGTAACCCCGGGCACGAGCCTCGGGCGCAGTCAGGTCAGCCTGGACGGACTTGATCTTGCTGAACGGGCGACGGTTGACGCCACCGAGGACCTTGTCGACCCACTCGACGCGACGCGAGATGACAGTCGGGCTGTTCTCGATCGTCTTGGCGTCGGGGAACAGGAGGTCGATCGAGTTGATCCCGTAGGTACCGGCGTGAGCCAGGTTCTCCAGGTAGTCCTTGGCGGAGCTTGAACGCTTGAGGGCGTTGAAGGTTGCCGCCTGGTCTTCGGTGCTCAGGGAGTGACGGAGTTCGCCGCCGTTGCTCTGTCCGCCGTTTTCAAAGATGTTGTGCATTTCGGTGAAACCTTTCTCGATTTCTCGGTTGATGTGTTCGAGGATCTCTTCGCCATCAAGCAGGACGTCCTGCTCAACGGAAGAATCCTCGGAGTTCTTCTGCGCGTCTTCCAGCGCTTTCTTGACGGCTTCCTCAGCGATGAAGTTAGTTGCTCCGCGCTGCTCGTCGGTCATACTGTCAAGAATGTCCTTGACGGTCTTGTCCGACGAGTCGGTGTCTTCGTTTGCCACTTCGGCTCCTTCAGGTTCGTCGGCCGCCGCATCGGCGTGCTCGAGGGAAAGCCCGGTGGTGATAACTCCTTCTCCGTCAACGACGTCAAGGTCATCCCCGTGCTGAATGTAAACGTTCTCGATGCGAGCCCCGGGGTTTGCTCCCGCAAGAACGAGACTGACCTCCCGGATGTTCCCATGGAAAACCTGGTTGTTTCGCTTCGTCAGGTTGTTAGCAAAGATCGACATAGAGTCGATGTCGCCGTGAGCCACCATCTTCTTAGCGTGTATCCCGTCCTCGGTGTCATTGAAGAATGCGTGGGCGTAAACGCCACCCTTGCGATTCTCCAGCATGACGTGTCCAAGAACGTTCGACACACCGTTGTGCTGGTGCTGCCAAACGAGCGGAACCTTCAGTTTGTCGTTGTGCTTGAATGCGTCTTCCATGATGGTGAGGCCATCAGCGCACTTAAGCCCCGACTTGGTAGCCCAACCGCTAAAGTCTGCTTCCATTTTGAAGGTTCTCCTTTCTTAAGAATTCTTAATGTTCTGGTACTCACGGTCGGTGACCGCTTTGTACTTCTGGACAGATGCTTCTCGATCAGCCGTGTACTTCTTGGCTGCTTCTTCCCGAGAGGCTTTGTACGAGTCTCGAGCAGAAGTAAGACCCGAGCGCAAAGCCTCAGCGGTCTTCTTCCGTTCTTCGCTATACTCTTTTCGACCCGCAGTAGCCTTCTCTTGGGCGTCGGACTTGATCTTCTGAATGTTAGTATTCAAAGTCTCCGTGTACTCTTGCCGGATCTTTGAGTTCTGACGTTCAAGAAAAGCACGTCGTTCAGGCGTTGCAGTCTCAGGGATCTTACTGAGTCGGGATTCGAGACGAGCTTTCAGCCCCTCACGTTCCTTCTCTATCTGAGCATCTACATCAGCCTTAATGTCGCCAAGCAAACCCTTGATCTTAGCCACGAGTTGGTCACGGGCGGCGTTAGCAGTCGTTCGAAGGGTTTCCAACCGGGCCTTTTGGTCCGCTTGAGCCTTTTCGGAACTACTACGTCGGTCCGCTTGAGCCTTTTCCGATTCGGCCTGTTTCTCTTTCGAGATGTTAGACCGAGTAACCGTCCATGCTTCTTTCTTATGCGCACTGTCGAGTTCAGCAGCCGAATTACGGCCCTTCAGTTCTTTGGTGCGCTCATAGTACTCCTTAGCTTTCGCCGGATCGTAGTACTTAGAAGCGTAATGGGCGATGTAGTCTTCGACCGGGTCACCCACCGGAACCTCCGGAGAGGTCGTCAATCGTTTTCTCAAGGTCGTCAAAGACACCGTTTACAATCTTGTCTTGTTCGGCCATGAAAGCGGGATCGTCGCCGGCGGGTGCAGGCGCAGGAGCTTCAGCGTCTGGTGAAAGCTGCTTGGACTCCGGCATGTTCGGGTTGCTGAGGACGTCAGCCTGACCATCGTTGATCGGCTTGTAGCCAATGATCGAGCGGAACTCGTTCGGCGTGAGAATCTTGTTGCGGAGCAACTTGTCCCCCAGGTCGGCAAGGTCAGATAGCGGCACAAGACGGAACGGGTCCATCGAGTACATGATGCTTTGACCCTGCGTACGAGCAGTCTTCGATAGGAACGTACGTTCCATAGCCTCAGTGATCGCAGCGATGATAGGTTCGATGGCGCGGTTGCGGTAGTTGAGCATGACGACCTCATCGGCCGTACCGTCAAACACCGAAGGAGCCAAACCTAGCTGTGAGAACAGCTGCTCCGTCAACTTCTCCACCTGAGTCAGGAGGTTGTTCTCCGCGGGACGGTTAAGCTGCGTGATCTTCTCGGTTGCGTCGCTGTAGGCAATGCCGTAGCGAGAACCGGTAAGCTGCATCTCAATGTCCTTGCGGCGATTCTCCGCCTGCTCTCGACGCTGATCGTCACGAATCGTGTACGGCAACTGGATGATAATGTCCAGCTTGCCCGAACTCGTTTGCTCATCGATGGAGTCCAAATATGAAAGCTTTCGCATCAAGCGCTGAAGCGTACCGTTAGGTTCGTTCATCACCTGGTAGAAAGGATTCTCGACGATCGCAACGACCTTCTTCGAGAGTGTCATCTCTTGATAGCGGGCCGTACGCTCGTTCCAAATCTTCACACGCACGTGGTACGGATACCACGCCACGATTTCACCAACGCGAAGCGTGATGATGTCGTAAGCTTCGGTCACATTAGGATCTGCCGTCGTATCCACCGGAACAATAGCGACGATACCCTTATCAAAGAGCGAAAGTGCGATGTCCTGGCGGAATTGTCGGGCAGCCTGGTCGATGTTAGCTTCAACTTTGAGACAACTCTGCAGAGCACTGTCTACGTCCTCGAGATACCGTCCCTGATCGTCATTCCTGACGTGCTCAATCGGAATTGCAGCCACGTCAATCGAAAGTCGAGTGTAGATAGACGAAACAAGCGAGCGATCCTGGCTCATTCGCCGGGTGCCGCGGTCTGGCCGCATACCATATGACGTGTATCCACCAGGCTGGTAGGTCTCTTGAACTGTGTTCTCAACCGCCTCAGAGCGTATGAACGCGTTTACTGAATTCTTAACACGATCAATGATGGATGCCATTACTCACCCCCTTTTCGTCTAATCCTTTGGACATATAAAGCCTCCAAGCGTTTGTCATTCGAAACCCTCCTTGTTAGCTTTGTATGCAATGTATGCATCCATAAGTGCGGAGACGTTATCGATCTTTTGGTCTGCACGCTTCTTATACAGCTTACGGTTACCGTTGGTGTCCTCAAGGACAACCGAGTTTCCCATAGCAAACTGCATAAGTAGCTCATCGAATATGAGAGCGCGATCTTCGGCAAGGATCTTCAGTTCACCCAGGGGTACAGACTCAGTCTTCACACCCTGAATTACTTTCTGGATACCGTAAGCGCCGTTCTCTTGCTCCCAACGCTTGATAAACTCGTTCGCGTTGTAGGGGTCATACCCAATAGCACGAACAGCGTAGCGATGCTGGATAATATGGCGATCAAGATCTTCATAGACCTCCATCATGTCGAGAACATTGCCGTCCAGAACATGTAGGCTGCCCTCTTCGAAGAACTCCTGGTACTTGAGCCGTGCTGAAGTATGAAGCTTCATCATGGTTCGTTCAGAAATATAGCTTCGAGTCTTGACACCGAATCCGCCGTTAGACAGCGGGAAGAGGAAGGTAAACGCACAGAAGTCATCACCCTGCGAAAGGTCCGCACCAACGGTACAGAGCATTCCATCAAAGTTCCGACGAGGGTGCACGATGGTTTCTTCGAATGGGAAGAAGTACGTGAAGCCCTCAAGCGGGATACCGAATCGCTTCGCCAGAATATCGTTACGAGTAGCCGGGTTCTGCTCTGCTCGCTCGACATCACGGTGGTAGGTTTCCCACTCAACCGTCTTACCAATGTTGGGCTGGGCTTTTGGCCACATAGCAGGCTTTCCGACTTCCTCAAGTTCATCCAGCTTGTAGTGCCAGATAGAAATATGAGGAGCGTAGTACTCACCCTTGAGGATCTTGGCTAGCTCGAGCTTGATCGTATCCCCAGCACCGTTACGAACCGTACCCTCTGAACTGATGGCCACAATCAAGTAGTCAGGATGCTTGGAAGCTCCCTGCTCAATTGCCCCGATGACATCCTCACGAATATCACCAGAAAGCCACTCATCCACCGTCGAGATCTTGGGTCGAAGACCCTGAAGCTTGTTGATGGACATCGGTCGGACCTCAAGGATTGACCCTGTGAGGAAGTTTTCGATGCCCTTCTTGGTGGAAGCCAGTTTGGCACGGTCCATCTTGGAACCGGTAGTATTCTGCAATGATCCCGCAGTAAGAAACTTGAACAGGGGTCCGGGCGCACGAGTGATTGCAGTCCTGAACGGTGACATGACCTCTTCGGCCTGTTTCATCGTAGGTGCGGTTGTAATCTGGTGCGTGGTTGACGTGTCCACGTTTAGAAAATAAGCCTGGATGCATTCGGCGTACATTGACTTGGCTGCACCACGTGCAACGATCAAATACTGCTTCTGGATCAGGCGTCGTTTCGTACTCTTACGGACGAACTTAGTTCCGCGCCCATTCGGGTCGGGGATCTCGTATGTTCGTTCATCGAAGTAATACCATCCGAAGATTTGCTCAGCCCACACCTTGAATGTGTCGAGCATCTTCAGTGATTCACCGTCGGTCAGAGTGAGTTCAGTCTCGCAATAGAGAATGAACCCCTCGACCGCGGCGTTGTCGAAGTAATAGTTGGGGTTGTCGATGAGGCCATCAATACGCTGCATTTCCAGGCCGATTTCACGGTTAACGGGAATATCGCCACGCATGACGGATTCGCGGAACGCCGCGTAATACTTCGGGACTGCAGTGTTTGATAGCGTCATCGCGCCCCCTAACTATACGTCGATTGATTGAGTGTCGTGTCTACTTCTTAGGGTGGTATGCGGCCGGAAGCTTAGCGTTCAGCTTCACACCGATTGCCTGCTGCAGATATGAAGAAGCAATGTTGGTGATGACCTGCTTAGCGACCGACTTACCGGACTCAGCAAGAATGTCTTTGACGACACTCTTCGACTTAGCCTGAATCTCAGGTGCGGTCAGCTGCTTGAACTGCTTCTCCATCTGGAGACGCGAGATCGAGTCCTTGAGTTCCGCGTCAGAAAGGTCCTTGACGGACTTCTTCTTCGGAGCGTGAGCGTCGTGCTCTTCCTTCTTGTCGTCAGTCACAGGCTTACGCTTGGACGCAGGAGTTCCCCCGCGCGTGCTGCGCTTGCGAATGCCCCACTTCTGCCCCTTGACACCGTGGTGTGCAAGTTCCTCATCCGACGGCTTGAAGCTTACAATGAAGCCATTCTCGTCGCGGGTGAGGTCAAGACTCCACGTGATTTCTTCTTCGTCGTCAGCGTGGGTCAGCATGTACGCACCGGCAACAACGCCCGCTACGAGCGTGAGCTTGACGCCCGTGATGATCCGCTTCTTGATACGAGCCTTTCGAGCATCTCGTTCAGCACCGGCCTGAGCCGAACGCTGATAGACATTGGAGCCCATGCTCAGAACTTCATTGTCGTAAGTCTTACGCAGAGCGCTGTTCTTACGATCGTTGAGGTTCTTGCCTGCGAATCGTGGGTCGGAGTTGAGCTTTTTGAGCCCAGATTCCATCTCCTTCTTTGCGGCCTTGTGTACTTTACCCCGGGCGTATGACGGAGCAGCTACGTGAGTAGCGCCCTCGACCTTACCCTTTGCGGTGCTGGCTTTACCGGAATCGTCACGAATGACGCCCCACTTCTGGCCCTTGACACCGTGGTGCTTAAGTGAAGTTCCCATTGGTTACCCCCTTTCCAGAGGTGAGTTATGCGATAGCGACTTGGAATGCCAATCCACTTTGTGAGCTAATATCGCTAAAGACGCGAGTTTCAGCGGGTGCAAGATAATCTCCGACCCATAGAGACGTATGGCTAGCAACGTTAGGGTATATCATGGTCCGCATTACGGTAGGTACATCCACCGTGGGCGGACCCGGTACCGCGGCGGCGCTCTTAGTAGCAGTAATTACCAAGGCTCGTTGACCTATAAGCATAGGTACCGCAAGGGCTGTTGTCTTACCACTAGAGCCTGGTCGAACTGTGACTACGCCGGCAGTCATCGACGTAACACCCCGATAAACAGTCGTAGCGTACGTTGAATATCCACCTGCGGAGTTGTTATAGTTGACTGTTCCAGCCGTAATATCCGAGGCCGAAAGAATCTTCCACCCAGCCCAGAAACTGCCGGTCCCCATGATCGTTGTTGGCACAAGCGTTGTAAACTCGGCAGCGGTGATCACGGTGCTAGTACCGTTACCGGCATTTACACAAAGGAATATAGCATCGCCCGCTATAGCGCCAGCAGGTATCGCGATGTTGTTGATCGTGTTTGGAACTTCTGCTGAGCGTGCCGAAATAAACACCGGCGTTGGCTGGGCCCCTGGTTGTGGAACCGGCGCAATAACTCCGGAACCGGAGCACTGCACCATTGTGGCGCCCTTAGCGATAGCAGTATCGTACATTAGCTGCGTGCTAGCAATATGGCCGACAACGGGCTTACCAACAGCCAGTGCGGTGTCCCAATAGGACTGTGCTGCGTTGATGTCCATACCAATAGTCGTCCATGCAGGGTTTCCGGCCCAGGTAGCAAAGCCGCCATCATCCACATCTGTTGCGTAGAAATAACCCCAAGTGGCTGCCCATCCACGGTTCAAAGCTTCCTGCGCGCGCAGTGCACCAGCGCTACTCGCCCCTGTGAACTTCCAAATAAGACGTGATTTGTCTACGCCAGAAGCGTCTACAACGTCCAAGAAGTTCGGATTCTGGTTGATCGAGTTCTTCGGATCAAGGATAAGCAAGTGAGTCTTGCCGTACTTGGCGAGGAACGCATCCAATCGGAAATAAGGACGCGAAGGCCAACCCGGAATCGGCCGTAGCACGTTGTTGTAGGTCGCCTGAATTTGAGCCCATGTAAGTGTGTTCGCATTCGGGGAACCAGTAACGCCGGCTGAGGCATCGAACGTGGGGTCGTGCATACCGAACCACACACCGTCGGAAGACCGCTGGCATGACATTTCGAGAGCACTGAATCCACGCATCACACTCTGGTCATAAGCGTATTCGCTCATCTCAGCGTAGTTTGCAGATCCACCACGATGCGCCCAAGCGGTTCCCGGTGTTGCGAGCATGGCTGCAACATTTGGAAGCCCCTTGTTCCAGATACGTAGAGAAGTCGGCGTAACTCGTTCACTAGCGCCGTTCAGCATGGACGCGTAAGCTCGAGAGCCATCGCCCTTCTTTACAACAAGCCCGACTGGTGCAAACCCATTCAGAGCAATGCTGCTGATACGGTTAGCAGTCGACGGGGCAGTCCACAAAGTAGAATGTGCAGCCACAGTCAACGATCCGCCAGCATAAATCGGGTTGTAGCCTAACCATGCGGTGGTTCGTGAACTGGCTGTACTCTCGATCAAGGTGTTCTGGAAGTTGGCCATGTGGGTGAAGCCTGGTGCAGTTGTCTCGGGACGGTAGGAAAGCCCCGCAGTACGCTCTTCCCCCGCAAAGGTCAAAGCCAAGTACGGCGTTTTCGTTACCGTGTATTCTGCGGTAGTCGTGTTCCCATAAGAATCACCCCCACCAACGGGGCTAGACAGATCTACATTCTTCACTACGAAGATCGCAGCAAGGCTTCGAGCACTCGTAAAGTTACCGAACGTGTAGTCGACAGCCGTCTCTGCCGCAGCAGAAGGAATCGGTTTGTAGAACAGTCCCTGTGCACGGTCAGCTGATCCGTTACCGCCCCCATCGCCACCTCGAGCCCAACCTGCCGGTATAGCTACTTCGCCGCCGCTGGGTACTAGACCTTGCGAGCGGACAGCAGCAATCAGAAGATCACCGTCTACCAGGTTGGTTGGTTTTGGGATGGTGATTGACGTTCCAGAAGAGGTGCCGACATACGCTGGGGCGGTTGGCATAGGTACACCAACAGGTAGTGGTAGGTTGCCTCCGGGGATTCCAAGCTGCAGACCTGCACCGTTAGGTACAGTGTTCGCGGCAAACATTACAGAAACGTCGCCACTAGCGGTAGGCGCTGCCAACTCTTTCGTAAAGAAAGAACCCCACTCGATACTCAATTGCTGGTCGGTCTTCTCCAGGAGGAGATTGAAACCATTTTGAGTGATGTAGGACCAGGGGCCGGCAGCCGTCGTTGCTTCCTGCATGATTGCAAGAGCCAGCGACGGGACTGTCGGTGTGACGCTCGGCATGGTGATGTCGCCGCGGTTTACTGGCGCCTGGTTTCCTCGGTACCACACAGGGCCGACCAACACGTCTGAAAGTGTCGTTACGTTGTGGTCGTAGAAAGACGCAGAGAGTGCGAAGACGCCGACGGCCGTACTAAGTGAGATGACATAGTCTGAGTACGGTGTAGCCAGAGAGTATCGCCGAATAGCAACGGTCATTCGACGTGTGTTGACAGAGTAATTCAGGACCGGAGTCCACCACCCCTTGGCTTCGATGTCTGTGAGGGTCGGCGTACCGCCCGCGCCCAGCAAGACTACAAGAAGATCGCCTTCTTGGGTGCCCTGGGGTACTGGCACCGTCACCGTAGTTGCGCCACCGTTCGTTAGTAGAACAGTCGTCGCTCGGACTTTAGGAACGGTCATTATCAGGCCTCGGCTTCGATGATCAGTGTGTAGGCGGGCGTACCACCAGGCACTGTGCCACCTTTCGGAATGTAGACTGCACGAGCCCAGCCAACAACATTCTGCCCAGCGATCGGGAGAATGTCATTCCAGGGAGTCGTGCCAACGGGACGGTACTGAATGGCGGAGGCGCCGGCTTGCATCTCGGTGCCGGGACCGGTAGCCCCTTGCGGGCCAACGGAACCAACGTTGCCGGTGTCACCCTTAACGCCTTGGACACCCTGAGTTCCCTGCGCGCCGGTGTCACCCTTAAGGCCTTGTGGACCCGTAGATCCGGTGAGACCAGTGTCGCCCTTGAGGCCTTGAGTACCCTGAGGCCCAGTGAGACCGATCGGACCTTGAAGCCCCTGAGGACCGGTGAGACCGATCGGACCTTGAAGCCCCTGAGGGCCGGTGAGTCCAGTGGGTCCGGTGAGTCCGGTGTCACCTTTAGCGCCTTGAGGACCAACGGGACCGACAGGACCCTGCGGACCGACCGGGCCTTCTGGACCCTGAGGACCCATAGGTCCTACGTCGCCATCAAGTCCACCTTCAGCAGCTTCTGCACGATCGGCAGCAGCTTCTGCTCGGAGGGCTGCAGCTTCTGCTTCGTTCTTGTAGCCGATGACCTCGTCAGTGACAAGCACCCACTCAGCAATGTCGGCACCAGGGTTCGAAGCTACGGGAACAACCGTAGCGAGGTCGATGACCCCACCGTCGGAACCGGTCAGTGCGAAGGAGCGAGAGGGCATCCGGTTGCCGGGGCGAATAACGACGTCCCAGGTCCAACCGGTCGGCGTGATCTCAGGGCTGAAGCCCCAGGCCAAGACGACACCAGGATTCACGTCACCCGGAACAACCAAATAACCGTTGGCGTCAGTCGTAGCAGTGATGACTTCCTGGAATACGGTTACTGGGTCGTCTGCTCCGGGGACGCGGAAAACCGCAGGCCGAAGAGTCGGGGTGAAGGTGACGATTGCACCCACGATGGGGAGCATCTCGGGAGCCTGGTCTGGATCGTCCGAGTCAATGACACCTTGAGCAAGACGACCAACGACGGTGAACGTCTTAACCTCGGCAGGATATGTCTCAGCCATTGTAGTTCCTCACAGGAGTTGAGTGGTACGAGTGCGTGCTGTCGTCAGCAACGTTGAGTCGCCACTCCATCTCCTTGATCTCGGTACGGATAGCTTCGATACCGTAAGAAGTCTGAGGTGGGTCGAGAATAAGGCGAACACTCATGCAGACGAACGTCTTGACCATGTTGATGTTCTGCTTCCCCGCAAGGAAGTCAGCCCAGGTCTCAGTTGCGTCCTCGATTTGGAATGCGTAGTCCTTGGGACCGACGCCAAGCTGGAACAGCTTCGAGAATACGCTGTTGATGTGCATGATGATGTCTTCATCGAATGCAGTGTAGTCCTCGTCCATACCGATTACTTTCTTAACGGACGTGAGAATGCTTTGATCTGCGATAGGCATGTCGATCCCTCCTTTCACCAGAGGTTAGTGTCTCCAGGTCGCCGTTCGACGATCCGCATTGGCAAAGAATCCGGCGAGCCATAGTGGATGGCATTGTGCGTCGGATGAGTTGTGGTAATCAGGAATTCCGGGTCTAGGATCTCGGGGTTGTAGTCATAGACATCCTCGACCGTCATTGGGTTCATGTGGTGAACCGTGATACGATCGTGAATCTCATAGCCTTCAACCCCGAGATCGAGACCGCGGTCTCTTGCGATACAGTGGTTGCGAACTTGTCGCCACTCTCGAGAGATGTAGAACCGCTGATTGAGGTAGCGCTCATAGTTGAAAGTGGCTAGCCCAACACTTGATCGAATCGACAGGTACTCAAACCGTTCATCGAAGCTATCGAGTTGGACTAGCTCACTGTAGGTACGCTTCTTAGGCATCGTACCCATGGTCTTCACCGCGGTAAGCCTGCAAAGCTTGCAGCACCTTGGCGTAGTCTTCTTCTCGAGAGCGAGCAAGCGTGATGTCCTCGTTCTGTACACGAAGACGCTCAGCTTCCAAGCGCAGCTTAGTCTCTTCGAGACGGTTGCGAGTGCTTCCGAGTTTGAGATAGTGGCTGAGAACCTGGGACGACACGGTTCCCTCGGCGATCTGCCTTTCGGCAAGATCGGTAGCCGCAGCAATCAGCTGATTCTCACGCGCTTCCGGCGTCTTGGCCGGGGGACGTTGCCGTCGAACTGGTTGTGTGGCCTTGTCCGAGGAAACCATGTCATCACCTCCTGGTTTCTATACCATTTTGAACGTTATCCGCGGCGGATTGCAGCGGGGTGGTTGCGAGTTCCGACCCAGACCGGAGTACCGTTCCAGTTCACCTTGACCGGCCCAGTGCCGGGGTTGTCGAGGACCTCGAGGGTACCAGCACTGGCGGGGATCAACTGGTTCGGCGCGAAGTTGCCGGTCAGTGCATTGCTGTAGTTGCGGTAGTAGTACTGGCCGTCGGACGGCGTGTCATACCACAGGCGCTGAGGCTTACCGGCCGGAGCCTGACCGCCATTGACGACAGCAGGATGGTTGCGGGTACCAACCCAAACGAGATCGCCATCCGCAGCACGAACCTGAACCGGACCGGTGCCCGGGTTGTCGATGACATCAAGTGTCTGACCGCCACGGAGCATCTGGTTCGGTGCGAAGTTGCCCGAAAGCGCGTTCGCGTACTTCCAGTAGTAGTACTGACCCTCAGACGGGACGGAGAACTTCTGGCCGGAGACAGGAGCGCCACCGCTGGACGCTGCTTCGCCGCCGGTACCGGGAAGGTCCTTGGAGAAGTACAGCGCCGGGTCAACACGACCGCCATTGAGGTAGAGTTCGAAGTGGAGATGCGTGCCAGTGGCAGCACCCGACGAACCCATGTACGCAATGACCTGTCCAGCCTTGACCGGAGTGCCCGCTGCAACCAGAACTCCGCCGGGACGGATGTGGTTGTACGTGGTGACGTTGCCGTGACCGTGATCGATGCGGATGCGTCGACCCCAACCGCCGTTGAAACCAGATCCGGTGTACGCATCGATGACGGTACCGTCAGCAGCTGCGAGAATCTTCTGCGTCTCGCCGGGATTGGAGACCTGCCAGCCGTAATCGATGCCACGGTGGCCTGCGCCGGCCGTGGACCAGCCGCGAACGAGGTTGGTAGACGGAGTTGGCTTGATGAGAACAGTCATTACTTACCTTCCACTTCGTCAGCCTTGTTGAGGCCTTCTTCTCGAGTCGTGCCATCGTCGTCGGACTCCTCGACGACCGTGTGGTCGTAGTCGGACGGGTTGAACTCGACGGGCTCAGCGGCCTGCGTCTTGTCACCCTCGACGGTGATGGGCTTGGATGCCTTGGTCTCGTCGGGAGCGACTTCCTCAGCGGGGATCGGTGCCGAATCCTTGGGCTCGGACTTCGGAGCAGCCTTTGCGGTCTTAGCCGCGGGCTTCTTTGCAGCAGTCATGAGTTAATCTCCTTGATTGTCTTGATCTCATCAGTATCATGACGAGGTTTCACCAGTAGTTTGTCCGGAGCAGTCTTAAGTGACTCTGGACGGAATTTGCGCTTCCACAAGAATACGCTTAGAGCGGTGATTGTGTAAGCGACATAGCCGTAAGCGAAAAGCCTAACGACTGGACGCCACCAGATAACGTCTGGCGGTAGGGTGTTCCATGAAATTTGCAGACGCGGGTCAACAAAGATGCCGATACCGACAACAAAGATAACGAGCAGCAAGGACAAAGCGAATCTGAAGATCATGCGTCCGCCGGTTGTTGACTTGGGATCAAAGAACACCTGATAGCTGATCACAAATCCAGTAAGTGCGATGGAGATGTAAAGCAAGATGACGTTAGTGAGTACCCATACCGCTGGATTTATAAACTCTAGGAATTCGATCATGTTCATGCGTGTCGCCTCTTCGGTTTCAGTGTGTATTCGAAATCATCCCCGAACCCATTGCGATTCTCGCGGTCTTTTAGCCAACCGTTGATTCGATCCACGTGTGGCTGTTGCTTTTTGGTCTGCTCAAGAGATGCTTCGGCTTGTCGAATCAGAGCGTCGGCGTTTGGCCCATGCTCTGCCTTCTTTCTACAGGTGAAGTATCCCATTCCGTTGCCTCCCCTCTTTTTGGGGTCGTCTCTTGGAAGAAGTGTTTGGTAATCTCGTTAGCTGTAATAAGCTGACCGTTCTGTTGGGTCAATGCATCAACTGCAGCAGAGAGTTTGACATTCGCTTCGACCTGGCGACGATGCTGTGCGCCGGGCACGATCTTTTCGTTTGCGAAGGCTCTTGGTATGTAGATAAGAAGCCAAACGGTAACCCCAATGAACAACGACCAGCCACCAACGGCTGCCCAGTCCCTTTGGAAGATTGCATTGAATAGATCAGGGGAGGTTTCTTGAGAGACCGAAAGCATTACTGTCTGGTTAGACATGTTTCCTCTCTCGTTCTGGTCAGTTGTTGTACAGTTTCCGGTGACTTCTAAAGGGGTGACAGGCAACCACAACGGAGACCCGAGGGCCTCGACGTCGCTCTTGAAAGGAGTAGGGCTGATGAAACCCCTATTTGTGCATAGTCGACTGTCACCCCATTAGAAGCAACCGGATTGTTTCTACGCCGAGTCCCCCCGGGGATATTTTTGGG
>Ga0065715_10000179_pt1 | contig 39953 bp, 57 predicted proteins | sample MisBulReplicate1_FD_59102 | JGI IMG/M metagenome (GOLD analysis project Ga0065715, IMG submission 59102) | Miscanthus rhizosphere microbial communities from Kellogg Biological Station, MSU, sample Bulk Soil Replicate 1 : eDNA_1 v2 (version 2) | ecosystem: Host-associated > Plants > Roots >...
GCGACGCGGCCAGCACCGCTAATCAGCTTCCAACGGTCAATATCGCAGCCGGCAAGAGCTGGCCATTCCCCGACGCTATCGGGCATATTCTGGAGGCTGGCGATGCGATCTGGACCGATCCCGGCGCCGCCACATCTATCAACATTCGCGCGAGCGGCCGGGAAATCGTCGGATAGGTAAAAACTGTTTCGTTGCACTTTCCATTAGGATATATCTATAATGCGGAAGTGCATCATTTTTAAGCATAGCTGAGTTTCAGGCGCCCAGCGGCCACAAACCACCCCAGGACGGGAGTCGTTATGTTGCCGGATACCGTAGAAACGCCGCTGGAGCTTCAGCGCATCATCACCAGGAAGCAGGTCGACCGCCTTCAAGAGGCCGTGGCCGCTGCCCCGCAAATCGAATTTCAAACCCAGCACGACTTCTGCCCCGGCTTTTACGCGCGCTCGGTCTTGATCCCTGCCGGCACCGTGCTGGTGGGTAAGGTGCATGCCACCGAACACATTTTCATGGTCACGCAAGGCGATATCTCGATCACCACCGATGAAGGCGTGATGCGCGTGCAGGCGCCGTTCCAGGCTATTTGCAAAGCCGGAATGAAACGCGCCGGCTTCGCCCACACGGATACCGTTTGCGTGAATATCCACATCACCACCGAGACAGACCTCACAAAACTTGAGGCTGCACTCATTGACGCGCCAGCCCTTCCGGCCCCGGTGCAGGAGAATATTTAATGTCCTGGGCAATGGTAGGGGCAGCGGCAATTACAGTGGTGGGTGGCGCGATCAACGCCAACAGCCAGAAAAAGGCGGCCAACGCAGCGGCAGGGCAGCAATCGGCATCTGCGCAGCAAGGAATCGACGAACAACGGCGCCAGTTCGACGCGCTGCAAAAGCTTTTGGCGCCTTATGTGGCCAGCGGGGAACAAGGGCTGGCTGGCCAGAAAGACTTCCTTGGGTTGAATGGCCAACCAGCACAGCAAAAAGCTGTTGAAGGCATCCAGAATTCTGCCCAGTTCGGCGCGATGGCGCAGCAGGGAGAGAACGCCATTTTGCAAAATGCATCTGCCACGGGCGGCCTGCGCGGCGGTAACACGCAAGGCGCGCTGGCGCAGTTCCGGCCGCAACTTCTCAACAGCCTGATCGACCAGCAGTATGGCCGGCTGGGCGGCCTGACGCAGATTGGCCAGGCATCTGCTGCCGGCGTCGGCGCGGGTGGCATGCAAACCGGGAATTCGATTACCGCCCTGCTGCAGCAACAGGGGGCGGCACAGGCTGGTGCGTCACTAGCGAACGGGGCGGCCAATAGCCAGATGATCAACGGGGTCACCAACGCATTCGGACAGTTCGTCGGCGGCGGCGGTTTCGGCGGCGGTGCTGGCAGTACCCCACCACCACGACAAGAACTTTTTTAAGGATCGATGATGGAACCACTTAACTATGCCGGCACGTTCGCCAATATCCCATCGCCACAGGCGTCATTCATGGAAGGCGTCAAGAACGGCGCAGGCCTTCAGCAGCTCCAGCAACAACAGGCCGCCGCCGCCGCCGCGCGCGCGCAACAGCAACAGATGCAAAACGATCTTGCCGAGCTGAGCCAGAACCCGACCACGGACGCTATCGGCCGCATGTCGCTGAAATATCCGCAACTGAGCGAGAATTTCAAGCGCTCTTTCGACATCATGGAGCCGGCACAAAAGCAGGCCAAGCTGGAACATGCATCGCAGGTATACGCGGCCATCAACAACAACCAGCCTGACGTGGCCGTGAAGATTCTCAGCGACCAGGCCGCCGCGTTGCGCAATGCTGGCAACGAAAAAGACGCCAAGGCGGCCGAAATGATGGCGACCATGGTTAAGGATCACCCGCAAATGGCGAAGACCAGCGCCGGCTTGATTTTGTCGGCTGCTGTCGGGCCTGATAAGTTCGCGGCCACCTACGGCGCCGTAGGTGGCGAGCAGCGCGCGCAAGAGCAAGCACCTGCCGACCTGTCGAAGAAGAGGGCCGAAGCCGTGAAGGCTGGCGCCGAAGCCACCGTGGCCGCCGGCACCATCCCGGCCCTGATCCAGAAGCCAGTCGAAGAGAACCTGAGTGCGCAGACCAAGCGCGAGGTCGACAAATTCAACGCACAGATTGCCGCCGCTAACAGCGAGACGGATCGCGGCCGGCTTGTGCTGGAGCGCGACAAGTTCATTTCCGAGCAGGGGAAGAAGACGTTGGAAACCGGGGCTGGCGCCCAGGACGCGATGGACTCGGCCAACGCGCTGATGGATCAAATCAGGGGCGTGTCGGGCCATCCCGGTCTGGATGCCGGCACCGGTACGCTGGGCGGCATCCGGTCCTTCTTCAACAGCACCGACGCCAACGACTTCCGCAAAGCCGTGGAAGGCTTGAAGGCGCCTGTTTTTCTGAATGAACTTGGAAAGCTGAAGGCGGCAGGAATCACGCTGGGCGCGGTCACCGAGGCCGAAGGAAAGAAGTTGGAGCAGCGCATTGCCAACCTGGACACCGACCAGTCGACGCCGGCATTCAAGAACCAGGTGGGCGTTCTGCTGAAGGACACCGAGAAGTTCATCGAGAAAATCAAGGCGTCGGGCAAGCTGCCGACCAAGGGCGGCGCCTTCGTGATGGACCACCCGAAGCTGGGAAAGATCACGGAAGGCGACATCAACCGCATGATTTCCAAGAACCCAGGAGCCACGCGCGAACAGGTGATGGCGTACCTGCAATCTGTTCAAACCGGCGGCGCATCGGGAGACTACTAAATGGCTGGCAAATTCCCCGAGTCGTTCAACGACCCGCTGTATGCATCGCTTGACGCCAGCCACGAACAGAAGCTGGCGTTGCCCGTTGGTCTGCTGTCGTCTATCCGCACGGCCGGCGAGCGCTCCAACGCCAGCGCCACCAACAAGTTCGGCACCAGTTCGCCGTATCAGTTCATCCCGGCCACCCGCAAGGCAATCCTGGATAAGTACGGCATCGACGTGCTGCTGAGCCCTGAGAACGCATCCGAAGGCGCCGGCCTGCTGCTGCAAGAGTCCCTGAAGCGCAATAAGGGCGATGTCGAAACGGCGGTGCGCGAGTACCACGGAGGCACCAACAAGGAAAATTGGGGTCCGGTCAACAACGCCTATGCCAAGCGCGTCATGGCCGCCCAGGGTGGCGTGAAGGCGCAAACGCTGGACAGCGGCTTTGCCAGCTTCATGGCCGCCAATCCGGCCGTGCCTGCCAACCGTGGCGTGCAGGACCAGCAGCCCGTTGACGCGGCGCCGGCACCAGCGGCAGCAGAAAAGGCGCCGGCCGACGATCCGCTGGCCGCCGGCTTCGGTAACTGGATCGCTGCCAATCCTGACGCAGGCAAATACAAGGCACCCGAACACGTCGGCTTTATCGATGGCGTCAAAGAAGCTGTCACTGGCGCGAAACGCCGCACGGCAGAAACCGAAGCTGCGCCAGACTGGGCCGGCATGCCTGAGCTGAATTCCTTCAGCATGGCCGGGTTGAAAACTGGCCTTGGCACGATGGTGTCGAACCCTGAAGAGTCGGTGCAGATCATCAGGAACAACTTCCCCGGCGTGCAGGCGCGCCAGGATGACAAGGGAAACTATTTCCTGAAATCGTCCATCGACGGCAAGGAATATGCCATCAAGCCAGGTTTCCGGCCCAGCGATATCCCGCGCGCTGGCGCTGGCATCCTGGCCTTCACGCCAGCCGGCCGCGCGACGACGATCACCGGTTCGATGCTGGCCGGCGGCGCCACCCAGGCCGCCATCGAAGCAAGCCAGGCGGCGACAGGCGGCGAATTCGACCCATCGCAAGTCGCCATGGCCACCGTGGCAAGCGGCGCCATTCCTGCCGTCGTGCGCGGCGTACAGGCGGCAAAGAATCCGATCATGCAAGCTCTTGGCCGCGAACCTGTCGTGCCGCCTGTGCCGCCTGGCACGCCGCCGGTCCCGCCGGTCCCGCCAGTTGCGACGATGACGGCCGAAGAGCTGGCCAACACCACGCGCAACGCGGCAACCGGTGGGCTTGGCAGTAAAACCGCCACCAAGGAACTGGCCGCCCAAACGTTCCCGAACGTGAAGACCGTCGACGCCGCCAAGCGCCTGGGCATCGAAGACCACCTGCAGCCCGACCATGTAACCACCAACCAGGCTTACCGCGAGCTGGCACAGGCCATCAAGTCCGTTCCTGGGTCCGAGACGCGCGCGGCCGAAGTAGCGGGCCTGGAGCAGGTTGCCAAGCGGGCCGACGATCTGGTTGATGAGCTGGGCGGCGCGCGCGATCTAAGTACGCTTGACGCCACGCTGAAGGGCCGCATGCAGGCCACGCAAAAGGAACTGTCGGACAAGGCCGACACCATGTACAGCGAACTGCGCGGCGCCATCCCGGCGCGATCCGAAGCGGCGGCGCCCACGGTCCTGCAGTTCATCAGTAAGCGCGCTGAAGACCTGGACGGCGTGCAAAACCTGACCGCCATGGAGCGCCGCATTCTGGCCAAACTGTCGCCACGCCAGGAACTGGATGACGCTGGAAACACAATTACGAAGCAACCGACCTATGCGTTGCTGGACGATGTTCGCCGCGACCTGACGGCCGCCAAGTTCAAGCGGCAGGGCCCGTTCAAGGATGCCGACACTGGGCTGATTAAAAAGCTCGAACGCGAGCTGATGACCGACCAGAAGGCAGCGGCCGACGCGCTGGGCCAGCTTCCCAAGTTCGACGCCGCGCAAGGCCTGGTACGTGTGCGCAAGGGGCTGGAAGACGATCTGGTGTCGCTGTTCGGTAAGCAACTCAACGGCAGCATCGTGGGCGACCTAACACAATCCATGGCGGCGCTGCCGAAAGGCGACGTAACAAAGTTGGCCAACCTGCTGAAGGCCATCCCCGAGAACATGCGCCAGGAAACGGTTGCATCCGGCCTGTCGACGGCGTTCAACGTGTCGGCCAAGAATCAGCAGCTCAGCTTCAAGAACTTCGCCAACTGGTACGAAGGGCTGCTGAAAAACAAGCAGGCGCACGCCATGCTGATGGCGAACCTTCCACCAGAAGCCAGGAAGCGCTTCAGCGACCTTTACCGGGTTTCGAAGGGGATTAGCGATGCAACGCGCGAACGCATCACCACGGGCCGGATTATGGCCGTCTCGGAGCAATTACGCGGTGCCGACACGTTGATGGCCAACATCTTCGACCTGGCCAAGCGGTCATCCGGCGGCCTGGTGGCTGAAGCGGCAACCAGCAGCGTGGGCCTGCACGGTGCTGGCCTGGCGTCGGGGATCGCGTCCGCACTCACGAAGGGGAAAACCAACGTGATGAAGGCGGCCGACGCCCTGATTTCATCGCCTGAATATCTCGCGGCCGTAAAGGCGGCAGGAACGCCAGGCGCACCGCAAGCCGCGCGCCGGCTGAGCATGAGCAAGGTATTCAAGGAATTCGCCCGTGAAGTGAAAGCGCCGCGCGAAATGAGTCAGCCTGAAAAGTGGATTCTTCGTTCGTTGATGGCCGGTAATAACGAGTACGAAAAGCCGCAGCAACAAAAACCAGAAGCATCTGCAAAATAAAAGGGAAATCGTCATGTATCCAATCGAAACACCGTTCAAGATTTACACCGACCTGCGCGGAAACCCGCTCAACAACGGCTACGTATACATCGGCGTTGCCAACGCCAACCCGGTCACAAGTCCAATCACGGTGTACTGGGACACTGCAGGCACCAAACCAGCATTGCAGCCGCTGCGCACGGAAAACGGCTACATCATGCATGCCGGGACGCCGGCCAACGTCTACACCGATCTGGCATATTCGGAGTTGGTGCGCGATTCCAGGGGGCGCCAGGTTTTCTATCAGCGCAACTCGCAAGACTTCAGCGTTATCTCGGCCCTTATCAGCTTCATCGCCACGCTGCTAACTTTTGCCGGTTCGTCTTTGGTTGGCTTTCTTGCGACGACAAATTACTTAGCCAACACCATCGGCGCAGCTGTGCAGGATGGGCGTGTTAACGTCATGTGGTTTCTTACGCAGGCCGAACGGCTGGACGTAAAAGCCTATGCGTACAGCTTCGACCTGACGCCGAAAATTGATGTAGCTAAAGCATGGGCTGGAAATCGTCCGCTGTATATGCCGGCTGGTGGATGGGGTTTCACCACGCTGGATTTCAAGGAGAATACCGGCGGCATCATTGGCGACGGAATCAACGTCACCATTTTGAAATGTCGTTCAGCAGTGGCGCGCGCGCTCGATTTCAACGACGTTACCGACATCAATCCGCGTGCCGGCGTGCTGAAGGGTTTTACTCTGGAAGGTGACGGCGTGGCGCTAGGTATTGGCATCGATCAGCGTTACCGGCATCAATTCTGGATGGAAGACTTGTACGTGCGCGGCTTTACTGGCGCTGGTGGTGTCGGCATCAAACAACTGGATACCTATACATGTCATGAACGAAATGTGCGCACTGCAGGAAATGGCACCGGCCGCTGGATCGTCGGATCGAATCACGCATCTACGCACACGGGCGGCGGATCGGACAGCAACACGGTGAGCAACCTGTTGATTGAGACGAACGGCACACCTGCTGACGGCAATGAGTCCCTTGTCTTCACTGGCTTCGTTGTGCAATCCGCCGGCCCGGTGGCGACGGGTATTGACATCACATGCAGTTCAGCCACATTCAACGGCTGCTATATGGGAGAGAACAACGAAACCCGCGAAGCGATCACCATGCGTGCGGGGCGGATTGAATTCAATGGCGGCGTGCTGTTCACCGGCTTTTCAGCGACCAGTTACGGCATCACCCCGCTGGGCGGCAAAGCCACGTTCAATAACGTGAATATCAATGGCCAGACATTCGGTAGTATCGAGAAGCTGATCGGCGGCGCCACCAACGGGAAAGTCGCTTTCTACGATGTCGACGGTAGCCTGATTGTTTCGGGGAATCCGGTACTCGATGGCGACCCGCTCGATTACGGTCCGCAGGGGACCGTCTATTGCACGCGGCTGGGGAAGAACTTTACAACTTATGTCGTGGCGGCGACTTCATCTACTGCGCTTGTCGGTAATAACGGACGCATCACTACTTGCTTGACTGTGCCTGGACCAAATCCGTTTGTTGGTATGAGTGCACCACTAATCAATAATGATGAATGGCGCGACGGTGAGCCTTTAAGCTTGATCGTGGTGTATTCGTCCAATGTTTCGATTGAAGCGCGGGTATCGGGCGCGGTTGGTGCCGGCGCGCCATCGAGCCCCATTGGCACATTGCCGGCAACTGGCGGCCTGATTAAAACGTCTGTGATACTCGATTTCGTCGCAGCATCGACGGCGTGGACGCTGCTTGAAATCTACAAGTTTTCCGGAGCGATTGGCGATACATTCACGGTGTACGAATGCTTCCTTTCGGATAGCCGCACCTTGAATAAAAATACCGCCCAATTTGGCAGTCTCTACAAGAACTAATAAAATGACCACACCAATCGACCACGAAAATGCCGTCAAGCTGGCGGTGATGGAAACCGAAATGGGCCACATGAAAGCGGCCATTACAGACCTGAAGCATTCGAACAGCCGACAAACCGAGAAAATCGACTTGATCCTGTCGGCAATGAGCGAAGCAAAGGGCGGCTGGAAAACTTTGATGATGATCGGTGGCGCCGCTGGCACCGCTGGCGGATTTATTACCTGGGTGCTGTCGCACTGGAAAGGCTGAAATGATCACACTCACTCAACTGCAGGCCATCATGCCAGGCACCACACGCGGCGCGGTGTTCATCGGCCCGCTGGTGCGCGCCATGGAAGAATTCGGCATCCTGGGCGTCGAGCAGCAGGCACGCTTCCTGGCGAACGTCGGGCACGAAACAGGCGCCCTATCGGTATTCGAAGAGAACCTGAACTACAGCGCCGAACGCCTGCGCGTGGTGTGGCCGAAACGGTTCCCCACGCCAGCGTCGACGGTGGGCTATGCGCGCAACCCGGTGGCGCTGGCCAACAAAGTCTATGCCGGCAGGATGGGCAACGGCGACGAGAAGAGCGGCGACGGCTGGCGCTATCGCGGCGCCGGCATGCTGCAGCTCACCGGCCGAGACAACCAGGCGGCATGCGGCCGATACTTCGGTGTCCCGCTCGACCAGGTGGGCGACTGGTTGCGCACGCCGGCCGGTGCCGCGCGCTCGGCCGCCTGGTTCTACACCGAAAACGGGCTGCACCACGTCGACACCTTCGACCATGTTTGCGACCGCATCAACCTGGGGCGCGAAACTGACCGCGTTGGCGATTCGGTGGGCTGGGCCGACCGTCTGGCCATGTACCAGCGCGCCAAGCAGGTGCTGGCATGAAAATCGACTGGATGCTGGCCATTCTGGTGGTGGGCGCGGTGGTGGTGGCCTGGTCGTTCTGGCACGCGCAGCGCAAGCCCGGGTTCGACTTCGACATGTTCGATTTGATCATGGAAAACGGGAAGGTCAGCCGACTGGCGCTGTGGTACAACCTGGCCGGCGCCGTGTCCACCTGGGTGGTGATCGACAACCAGGTCAAGGGCACGCTTACCGAAAGCCTGTTCGGGCTGTGGCTGGGCGCCTGGGTCGGTCCGATCATCGCGCGCCTGGTGTTCGACAAAAAAGACATGCCCACCCCGGGCACGATGATCACCACCAAGATGGAAACCAAGCAAGTCACGGAGAAAACCACGCCATGAAACTGCCCGCAATGCCCGATGTAATCCCCACGTCCTGGAAGATCGGCGCCGCGCTGGCGCTGGTCGGCGCCGTGGTCGCCGGCGGGGCCGCGTACCGGTCCCACGTCTACCATGCAGGGTATGACCAGGCGGTGACCGATCGCAAGGCCAGCGACCTGGCCGCCATCACGAAGCGCACGAAGGAAAACGCCGCCCTGGCCGTGAAGCAGGACGCCACCAATGTCAAAATTGAGAAAGTCAAAAATGAAGAGCTTGCCCCTGTTCGTGATCGCATTGTCACTCGCCGCGTGTACGTCGGCACCGGTGTCTGTGGACCTGCCGCCCCCGCCAAAACCGAAGATGCCGCCGGCAGCAACGGCGACGATCCCGCCCGCCGGCTGGTTCGATCGGACGTTGAGCGAGATATTATCGCGCTGAAATTGCAGGTCGAAGAGGCGCTGGCCACCGGGCGCTCGTGCCAGTCGTTTGGCAAGGAAAACGGGTTCTATCCGTAGCGAACCCGCGCACGCGAGGACGAAAAAAAGCCACCGTTTAACTGGTGGCTTTTTCCATTCCTACCGGGCCGTATGCTGGCGCCGCCCGCGCGCGCCGATCAAACCCGCACCGTCTTTCATCATCACGATGTCGGCGGGGCACCACTTGGCTGGTGCGCCGCAGATGGTACGGCTGGCGTTTCGTCATCTGGTCCATGAACTGACGATATCACCGGCGCGGCCGGCGAACTTTGCGCCTGATCAGCTGGTGCCTCGTTCAGAGCGACATAAAAACCGCAATGCCTGCACTCTGTCAACTTCGGCGCCGCTGTTGCCTCTTCCAACCTGCGCGACAGCCAGCGGATACGGTCTTTTACCGCCGTCATCCAGCCGATTGGGCTGGTGTGGGTCTTGGCCAAAATGCCAGGGATATTCAACGGCTGATCGTAGTTCATGAAGGCACCGTTGGCCAGTTCGTCGTCGGTGAGGTTGCCCATGCACAGCTGCGCGCGCTCGCAGTTGTACCGCGTGTCGTGTGGGTCTGGTTCGCCATCACCGCGCCACTGGGCGGCCGGTGTCGATGGCGTGCGCGCCGCTTCATCAATGATAATTTTGATCTGGCTGGCAAAAGAGGCGGCCCGCGTTTCGTCGGTAGGATTGTCAAAGCGCGCGCGACTCATCCATTTGTAAAGTTCCGTCAGGGTCACCACGGTGCCCGGTGCTTCGTTACTCATAGTGTTCTCCAGGTGGGCGCGCCAGCTGGGCCAGCGCGCCGGGTTGATTACTTGGTTATTTTCTTCATCCAGTGGTTTGCACCGGACCGTGATTCAGAGTTATTTCGACCTTTGCGCGCCCTATCGCGCGCATTATCAAGCGGTGTTCCAGGAAATAGATGTGCAGGATTCACGCAGCCGGGGTTATCGCAAGAATGAAGAATATCCATTCCATCAGGTATCGGCCCATTGTGGGTTTCATACGCAAGTCGGTGCGCTTCTACTGACTTTCCATTGACGTTAATTCGACCGTATCCACGTCGTTTGCCGCCTGTCCATTCCCAGCAACTGGTGCCTTTTACCGTTCTTTTTTCGAGGCGTTCCGCTGCTGATAGACCGTGATAACGCGGGTTTCCCGCTTTGTTTCCCATGATGTGCCCTTGCCGACTGTGAGTGAGTATTCTGGCTATCTCGGGAGGCAAGTCCTTTGATACTTACGCGAGGCTCCCCCCGACCAGAAATTGAACTATACCACGGCCAAATTGTGCGCCCGAATACCGTAATACACAGCTTTGCAGGCCATGATATCGACCTGCGCATCGTGGGCGCCGTCCAGCACCTTGCCGGTGAAGTGGTAATACGCTTCGCCCAGGTTCGGGGATTTCGGCCCCTTCATGCGCTTTGCCAGCATTTTTTCGGTAGGTGGCAGGTTGATTATTTTCGTGCTGCTGGTCTGAGTACAGAACGCGGGCGCGGCCTTCCAGTAATCCGCGAACGGGATTTCGCCGGCGCCGGTGTGCATCGCTTCGCCAGACCAGTAGGCGCAGCGCATGATAGCGATGCGCATCATGCGCGCATCGAACGGTTCATTGTGACCGCAACGCATGTCCGCGTTGCACCACAGTTCCAGGAACGCATCGAGCGCGGCCCGGGAAGGCACGCCGTAGCGTTCGGCCAGGTCTTCGTTGATGCCGTGCGTTTCCAGGGCTTCAGGGGCCATTTTCCAGCCTTGCGGCTTCAGGATCAGGTTGATGGCGCCCAGCGTGCGCCCGGTTTCTTCGACGCACAGTTCGGCGGCCAACTGCACAACGTGCGGCTGGTCGGGGTGTTCACTTGGCTGGCTGAACAACGGCAGGCCGGTGGTTTCGGTGTCGTAAAAAATAATCGTTTTCATGCTGCGTTCCTTTTGTTGTCGATACAGATTTGCACTACTTGGGCGCACTGCTGCGCATCAAACCACCCGATATGGCAGTGGTTCACGTCGTTGATACCCATCTTCCCGGCCAGCCACTTGTAGACCGCATCCTTGTCCATGCCGTCGACTTCCCACATTGGCGACAGCAGCGCCTTGGCCTGCTTGCGCGCCGCGCGAACCGGCTTGTTGGCCAGTGTGCCCAGCGGGATATCGGTCTTGGGGTGGATGCCAACGTAGCTGTCGCAAGCGTCGACCACGCACCGGTAGGCGAATGGCCACGCGCCGTATTCCTTCCGGTAGATCACGCTGTTGCTCACGCGCGCGACGGCGCCGCCGCAGTTCGGGCAGATGGTGGGAATCGGCAGCGGGTTTTTGACCTTCTTCACCTGGGCCGCTGTGATTTTGAAGGCCTTCATGCTGCCACCCGTTCTTGCTCGCTCAACGGGATCAGGCCGCCTTCGACCCAGTGCACGGCGATGGTGTCGGCCAGACCAGCCGGCGCCGCCTTCAGGGTGCCGAACAGCAGCACGGTGTCGACGACATCGGACAGCGCCAGCGTGTCGACCCACTCCAGGCACTGGACGCGCCCTGGCATGTCCAGCACGTCGAAGCGGTCGAGCATCAGGATGCGCAGGCCGGAAATTTCGGACACCACCTGGGCAATCATGGCGTCGGTGCGCCACTTCTCCGACTCGCTCAGCATCTGGTACGGTCGACCCTTTGCCGTAATCGACATGTCAGGCGAGATAACCACCTGCGCCCAGTCGGTATCCACGGCGGCCTGTTCCAGCGCCGCGTTGACCGGCTGCAGGGCGTCCAGCAGCATTTCGGCGGGGATGCCATCGGGCGCCAGCGCGTCGGCTACCTTCAGCCAGGCCATCACGTCGTCGTGGTGCGCCAGTGCGGCCTTGGTCTTTCCTTCTGCTGCTGCGCGCGCGGCCGTGGCCGTCACGATGTCGAGCCGCTTGTTTTCCATCGCCATGCGGTTAGCTTTGGCCGTTGCCAGCATGCCTTCGACTTCCGCAACTTCTGCCGATGCGTCCACGGCTTCACCATCGGGCGCCAACGCGTCGAACTGCCCTTTGGCCTGGGTAGCGCTGTCCAGATCGCGTTGCAGGTTCCTGACGCGGTTCTGGACCACCAGCAGGCCTTGTTCGTGCGCCGGCAGTTCGGCCTGGGCTTCGGTATCGATCTTGCCGCCCAGCGCGCCGTGTTCCTTTTCGTACCTGGCCACCAGGATAACGGCTGGGTGTTCTGGATGCGTTCCGCGCACCACCAGCGTTTCAAGGTAGGTTGCCATGTCATGCACCAGGCCGACGCGAGCGGTGCCCACGGCGCGCAGGCGCAGCGCTTCTACCTTGGGCAGGTATTCGGCCAGCTCGGCTTTGGCGCGCTCCAGTTGGTCGACCAGGCTGGGAACCTTGCCGGCTGCTTCGGCCAGATTCGCGCGCCGGCTGGCCGTTTCGCTGGCCGTCCGTGCCGCGCCCTTGATGGCGCCCAAGCTTTCGTTCATCTTGGCGATGTTCTTGTCCATGCCGGCGACATCGGCCGCCAGCTTTTCCACGTCGCCTTCTGGAACGTCAGGCATCGACGCTTCCCAGTTTGGCGCGGCCACTGGGCCGTAGGTGGCGCCAGTGAGCGCGCGCCAGGCGCCCTTCGATTCCGTGGCCTTTTCCTTGGCGTAGGTGCAGGCGCTTGGGAAACCAGTGTTCAGCATCGGCAGCACGGCGTCCGTCTTCTTCTCGTCGCACGCCCACTTCTTCGACAGCATGCGCTCGCGCGTGGCCTTGCCGGTGGCGCGCAGCTTCGTGAGGCCGAACAGGAATGTGCGGCGTTCGTCAGGCTTCATTTGCGCGAAGCGCTGGCCATTCAGGGCCACGCGCATGGGCTCGGTAATTTCCGGACCCATGAATTCGCCCTTGGGCATGTTGAAAGCAAAGCTGCTGTCCGGATCGTTGTCGATGGTGACGACGGCGCCGCCGGCTTTCGCTTCGCCGTGCAGCAGCTTGCTGTATTCCTTCTTCACCGTCACGTCGCGCACCTGGTCCTGGCATATGGCCATGCGCACTGCTTCCTGGATGCTGGACTTGCCCGAGCCGTTACGGCCGCAAAACAGGGTTACGGCGGTGCTTGTCGCTACGTCGACGTGTTGGATGCCCAGCAGGTTGTCGGCCTGAATTCGTGTGATTTTCATGTTCTCTTTATCCTAATGTGGTGGGCCGGCGAATACCGGCCCGGTTTTATTATTCGACTTCGGCGGTGGACTTGCGGCTGACGCGCTTCGTTTTCACGGGCGCTTCGGCTGCTTCGGCTTTCGGCTTCGATACGCGCTTCGGCTTGTCCAGCGCTACAGACTCAGTTTCGATCTGTTCCGCAGCAGGCACGAACGTGGCGTCCACCACGTCGTCGGGCTTCAGCGCCATGTCGGTGGGCGGCGCCTTGAACATGTCTTCCGCTGCATCGCGCGCTGGGCTGTGCGGCGTCTTCATGATCAAGTCGGCCTGCTGGAAGTTATCCGGCTTCGCTTCCTCTTCCGCGCACGCCAGGCTGATTTGCACGGCTTCGAATTCGACACGCATCAGCTTGAGCATTTCCTCTTCGTCGGGGTTCGAATACTGGACCCTGAAGCTGACTTCGACGGAACCGCCTTCCATCATCGAGAACTTAAAAGCGTTCGTTTTACCGCCGCCCATGACGAAATCGTGGTCGGCGCTGTCGATGTCGTGCACGCGCAGCAGCGTGCGGGGAATCTCCAGGTCATAGCTGATGTCCCCGATGCGAGGATCACGCAGGACCGGCTGCTGGCCGCTTTCGACATCGGCCTGTGGACTCTTTTTGTAGAATGCATTGCACAGGTCAGGGTGGAATTTCTTCAGCACCGAATTGTGCATCTTTCCGACGAACTTCAGGTCGTAACCCTTGCGGATTTCGTCGCCGTGGTTTTCCTTGCGCGTGTTGATGTTGGCAAGGGTGAAGCGCTCCTTTACCAGTTCGAACTGTTCGATTGCCGATTTTTTAGCGGACATGTTATTTCCTCTTGGGTTGGTGGGTAAAACGCTTATTCAGCGCCTGGGCTGTTACGCCGCACGCGCCTGGCCGGTGCTGCCTTCTTCTCTTCCTTGGCTGGCTCGGCCACGGTGTTGGTCAATTCTTCCATGCGGCGTTTGTACTGCACCGACAGTTCGGCGCGCAGGGCCGCGCTGCCTACAGTCTGGATCAGGTCCGCAGCTTCGGCCAGCGCATCCAGGTTCAAGGCCTTGAAGATACCTGCAGCCACAGATTCGTAGGCCTTCTTCACTTCCGGCGGTGCTTCGACCGGTTCCTTGTCCGCTGGCTTGTCGTCTGCCGCTGGCTTCTCGTCGACGGCCTGTTCGTGGCCAGGCGGCGGCGTGTTGTCTTCCGGCTGATTGTCGGTCACTTCCTTGGCTTCGACCGTTTCCGCGTGTGGGTGCTTGTCTTCCTTCGGGCCGGCGCGCAAGTCGTCGATGGTCTTGGACGCATAGCTGCCATCGGGCTGCTGCTGCACGTCGATGATAGACATGTCTTCCACTTCGTCGCTGGTGCGCCCCATGCCCATCACGATGTCGGAGGCGTGCAAGTCGGAAAAGTAGGCGCCCGCGCGAATCGGCAGCATCTTGTGTTTCATTTCGGTCTGCCACTTGCTGCCCGATTTTGCATACCATCCTTCCTCGACGGCCAGTTTCATGCTGACCGGCGGGCCTTCGATGACTGGCAGGCCGGCGCCGCGCGCCTGGTCTAGCGTATACACGCCAGGCGGGAACGGGACATTGGCCGGCAGCGCCCACGCGATGCACTCCAGGTTCTCCAGTTCGATGGTGCGGTCTGCCATGTTCCACCGGTTTTCATCTTTATTCCACCCGAGTTTTTCCTTATAGTTCGCCTTGATCATGCCTTTATTCTTCGTGTCGAAGCGCAGCGGCGTGAAGCGGCCCGACGCATTGACGGCACCGATTTTGAACTGGCCAGACCACGACAGCTTGCCTTCGATGATGTTCGAATTCTGCATGACGGCGGTGATGGACATGCCAACTGTCTGCGCGGTTTCGATGGCCACCAGGCAGTTGCCGAACGCGGACGGATTATCGACCCAGGCGACGGTCTTGCCTTTCTCCTTTTTTTCCAACTGCGCGCGGAAGCACGCCGGCACCGCGTCGGCGGTCGAGAATGCCTGTGCGATGCGCTGCGCCAGCGCGAAGCCGCGCGCCGAAAACATGTCAATTTTCTGGTCTGGAATATTCGCCAGGTCACGCGACTGTTTCAAGTCGGCTGTGGTCTTTGCTGCTGGTGCGTCTGGTTGCTCTTGCATGTGATGCCCTTTCTGGTTGGTCAATCGTGGTACTTGCATGTGCCCCAGCGCGCGCAGTATTTCTTGTCGCACAGGGATGATTGCGGGTTAGGCGGGAACAGGCCAATCTTGAACATTTTCGCGGCCATGTCGATCAGACCCGGCGTGGTGTCGGTGCCGAGCATCAGCGGGCGCGCATCGAATATCCGGCTGACGCCCACCTGGGTTTGCGTAGTCGTCTGCAGCGCCGTAATCTGCGCGCCGCCCACTTCCACGTTGTCGGTGTTCTCCTTCAAAATCTGGTACGTGCCGAGCTGGGCGCCGCGCCCCTTGATGCTCACCACGCCGTCGACGAACAGCCGGCCGCCGGTCTTCACATCGTTGATGACTTGGCCGTGGATGGTGCGCACGACGCGCGCGCGGTCCAACGTGCCGGTGAGGCGAATAATCAGATTATCGCCACAATCGATGTCGAGCGGCGCCAGCGGCATTTCCACGGATTCGTAGACCATCGTTGGCGCAATCTCGGCGCAGTAGCGCGAATGCAGCGTGAGGCCGATCACTTCGGCCTGCTTCAGCGACAGCTTGGGGTCTTTCTCGATTTCTTCCATGGGCTCCCACAGCGATTTCACGAACACGTCGGCCGCGTCGTATGCGCTGATGGGAGCGCCGTCCAGCGCGGCCTGGTCGAACGCGGCGGTGCTGGCGTGGATGCTGGTGCCCAGGTGCGCGCGCAGGCTGCTGGCGCGGTGCATCTTCAGCAGGTGTTCGCCTTCCCAGGCATACGCACAATCGAAGAGGCGCCCGAAGGATGAAGCGCGGACGGTGATAATTTCGCTCATGCCGATTTACTCCCTACGTTGCGCACGACCTTGGGGAATTCAGGCCAGGCCGCCGACTGTTCCAGGCGGTGATGCAGCGCCGTATGATAGGCATGCGTGCAGATCAGCAGGTTGGTTTTCACGTTGTTTTGCTTGTTGCCGTCGACGTGGTGCACCACCAGGTTGCGCGGGTCGCCCTTGCCGTATTGCGGCAGCTTCCGGCCCAGCACCCGTTCGGCAATCGTGATGTGTTCGTACTGGCGATCCACGGTCACATAGCCGTGCGCGACCGAGCGGCCGCCCTTCCAATTTGGCGACTCGGCGCCGCGCTTGCCGGCATGGAAATTGTGCCCGACGATGTAGGCCAGGGGCTGGCCACGGAACTGGCCGGCGCGGCGGTCGGTGTGCTTGGCCACGCGGGTGGGCGCACCGCAACCGCACTGGCAAAGGCCTGCCGCGATCATGGGTGACTCCAGTACAGCGTTGGGTTGATCACGTAATCGCTGGCCGCGTAACGGTCCGGGTTTTCGTGCGCGCACACCAGGCCATAGGCTTCGCCGCCCCATGCGTCGGTGTACTTGATGATCTTGACCGGCCGGTCATCCTCATACAGGCCGGCCACTACGTCATCGGCAATTTTCTTGCTTATGGTGCCCATGGTTCAATCCTTCAGGTCGATGTAATAGCCTTTGCGCACCACCATGCCACGGCGCGCGCGCACGTCGGCGGCATAGGCCTGGGCGCGCTCCAGCTTCGTGGGTTGCGTTGCGCGGTAGCCGATCAGCGCGACCCCGTGGGCGGTGGCCAGCACGGCGAGCCATTCGGCGGTGCTGGTGTATGGAAAGCCGTAATCGTTGCGTGGTTCTATCGTCATGGCATCCCCGTGACCATCAGCCCCAGCACGAAGACCAGCGCGGCCAGCAGCACCGCGTTGCGATCGGCGCGCACGTGGTCGAGCATGTCGCGTTCCTGCTGCGACATTCCCATGCGCGGCGGCATGCGGGTGCAGTCTTCGGCGTAGTGGGTGACGCTGCCGCAGCGGGTGCAGAACAGCGGCCAGCGGATCAAGCGGCGCGGGCAGTCACGGCCCTGGCGACATGCGCCATTGCAGCAGGTGGCTTTGCTCATGATGCCGCCTGATGCACTTGCACGATGCTGTCGCGCACCGCGCGGGTTTCGAAGTCGACCGCGACCACTGGATTCATGCGCGTGCCCTCCAGCGCCGCCACCAGGCGGTCATACGAATCAATGAACCCGAGCAGATCGAGCGCCCAGTCAGGAAACAGCGGGTCGGTGCCGGCGGCCGCGCCCTTGTTATATTCGTTGATGGCGTCACGCGCCATTTTTTCCATGCGCTTGCTGCGCGCCTGTGCTGCCGTGCTGAGTCTCATCATGTCCCCTTGTTCGCTGGTTGTTTATTGCTGCTAGATATGGATATTACGCGCCGTGTTCGTTCGCGTCAACAACAATTCCATAATTTTATGCACATATATTCGTTGCGCGTGGAAAAGAACACGCGTAGAATTCGAAGCTGAAACACACCCCCTTTAACTTCCTGGAACTGAGACATGAAAAACACCGCAAAACACGCCCTGCTGGACGCCCTGATCGACGGCGAAAAGCTGCGCAACGACGCCGACATCGCCCGCGTGCTGGGCATCGCCGCGCCCCAGGTCAGCAAGACCCGCCACGGCAAAATCGAAGTGAGCGACATCATGCGCGTGGCGATCATGCGCCGCTTCAAGTGGTCGCTGAAGCGTATCGATGAACTGGCGCCGCCGGCCGCCGCCGTCGAGGAATAGTCGTGCATATCGTCGTCGTCAAGCAGACCGATGAAACGCTGGCCGAGCCGGCCGCCGGGATGGTGCGCCGGTTCCTGTTCGAATTCTTCGAAGGCGCCACCGTGAAAGACACGAAGGCCTGGCGCCGGTTCTGGCGCGCGATGAACGAAGCCGGCAGCGGTGAGTACTTTAGTTTCAAGCTGGAGCGCCAGCGCCAGAACTGGCGGCACAAGAAACACATGGGCCTGATCAGCAAGGTATTCGATTCGCAGGAACGCTTCGAAGATTTCGAACAGTTCCGGCTGTGGCTGAAAGTTGGCAGTGGCTTTGTGGACTGGTGCGCCGGCCCGAAAGGCGGCGTGTTCCCGGTGCCGAAGTCGATCAGCTTTGACGCGTGCAGTGAGGACGAATTCATCGAGTACCACGATAACGCTGTTGCCTTCCTGCGCACCGAACACGCCGCAAAATATCTGTTCCCCGATGCCCCCATATTCCTGGCCGAATCGGGCATCGAAGAAATCCTGTCACGCTTCGAAAGGCAAGACGCATGAACACCTACACCTACAATTTCACCATCGTTTGCCCGAACAACGAAATGGTGATCCGCTATGCCCTGACCATCAAGGCGCACCAAACCATCATGGTGGAAAAGATCATTCGTGCGGTAAAAAAACTGCCATACCGTGGCTACCATGAAGACGTGGCCGACCAGTTGGCAAGGTTGCTGCCTGGCGTTCACACGCTGCGCGCGCATCACCATGGCGTCGGCATTGAAACTGTGCGTGGTGAGGCATGATCCCGTATCACGGCCTGCGCATCACGCCACAAACAGCCGCTGTGCGGGCGGTGGTTTCGGGACATGCATTTTTGTGCCATCTGTACCCGGATCAACTGGAAATCATTCTGGCGTGCGCGCAGTCGTTCGCTGTCGACAATGGCGCCTTCCCAGCTTGGCGCAACGGCAGGCCAATTACTGACTGGTCGGAATATTACGATTGGGTGGCCGAGATTCACCGATACCCGCAATTCGACTTTGCCGTGATCCCTGATGTAATCGACGGAACAGAGGAAGAAAACGACGCGCTGCTGGAGGAATGGCCGTGGCGCACGTCGGCGCCGCACGTCGGTGCGCCGGTCTGGCACATGCATGAATCCCTGGAACGGCTGGCGCGCCTGGTGTCTGAGTGGCCGCGCATTTGCCTGGGCAGTTCGGGGCAGTTCGCACAGATCGGAACGCCGGCCTGGTGGACCCGTATTGCCGAAGCAATGGACGTAATTTGCGACAAGCAGGGCCGCCCATGCTGCAAGATCCACGGCCTGCGCATGCTGGACCCTGAAATATTTTCCCGCCTGCCGCTTGCCAGTGCCGACAGCACCAATATTGCGCGCAATATTGGCATTGATTCAAATTGGAAAAACGGGAACTACCCGCCGCCGTCCAAGGAAGCGCGCGCCGCCGTCATGCGTGAGCGGATCGAATCGCGCCAGGCACTGACACTGTGGAACCGCAAGGCCGCGCCGATTCAAGAATCGCTTTTTATGGAAGTCACAGCATGAAGCGAAGCGCACCTATGAAACGTAGTGGCCCGATCGCTAGCAAGGCCGCGCCGAAGACCAAGACCAAGACCCAGGCGCCGGCCCGGCGGTCGACACTCAAGACGCGCGAGCGCACGCGCACGCCGGCCGAAGTCGAGCTGCACGACCGTCTGGCCGCGCTGGGCTGCATCGCCTGCCTGAAGGATGGCCGGTTCAACGACTACGTGAGCATCCATCATGTGGACGGTCGAACCAAACCGGGCTGCCACCTGCTGGTGCTGCCGCTGTGCGCGCCGCATCACCAGCGCGACGACAGCGACCCGCTGCGCCGCATAGCGGTCCACCCCGACCAGGGCCGCTTTGAAAAGAAATACGGCCAGCAGCTGGCGCTGGTTGCCGAATGCATGGCCATCCTGGAGGCGTACCCATGAAACAGACATACGAAATGAAAATGGAAAGTGCTACCCGTCGTCTTCAAGCGGGATTGGTTCCGCAAGGTGAATGCATGGTATGGACTGGCCGACTGGACAAGAAAGGGTACGGCCGATTTCGTGGCCCTGATGGCGACAAGGTGTTCGTGCACCGCTTCGCATACATCGTTAAGCACGGTGCCTTCCCTGACGATCTGGTGACGGACCACACATGCCGGAACAGGGCGTGCTGCAACCCTGATCACCTGGAACCTGTATCGAATTTGGAAAACATTAGGCGCGGCGAAGTCGGTATCGTCAACCGCAGCAAAACAGCCTGTCCGCAAGGCCATGAATACACGCTGGAGAACACCTACACATGCGCGAAAGGTAAGCGCCAATGTGTAATTTGCAGGCGCATCAATGGCCGAAAACATGACGCTAAACGAGGATGGAAAAGGGGAAATAACAAATGATTCAATTTACAATTCCGGGCCAGCCGCAAGCCAAGGCGCGCCCGCGCTTTCGCATCATGCCGCCGAAGACGGACACCGTGGTCGACCAGTTGAGCGCGACGAAATTTCGCACCATCAGCGAAGCGATCCGCGCCGCAGTCAGCGCCACCATGAAAGGCGCTTTCGTCAGCACCTACACCGACAGCGACACGGTGGCGAACGAGAACCGCATTGCGGCGATCGCGCGCGCGGCCATGCGCGGTATCGAACCGCTGGCGGCGCCGCTGGAAGTGCTGATCGAACTGCGCATGCAAATACCGGTGAGCTGGTCGAAGAAAAAGCAGGTGGCCGCCAGCGCCGGCCAAGTGCGCGCGACGAAGAAACCCGATATCGACAACGTGGTGAAATCGATCCTGGACGCCAGCAACGGCATTGTATGGATTGACGACGCCCAGGTGGTGGTGCTGACCGTGCGCAAGCTGTACCACGCGGATCCCTGCGTCATGATCGGCGTGCGCCCAGTCGAAGGTGAAACAGCATGATGACCGACCGCGAACTGCTGGTGCTGGCGGCCAAGGCGGCCGGCGTGCCTGGCCACTTTTTCGAAAACCACCCCGAGGACGGCGCGCCCACCTATTCCTGTGGCATCGGCTTCCCGGCCCGCCTGACGATCTGGAATTCGTTGACGAACAAGGGCGATGCCATGGGCCTGCAGGTGTCGCTTATGCTTGACGTGCGGCACACCAGCGACGAAGTGGCCGTGCGCGCGCTGTTCGATGAATGGATGACGGAACCAGTGTGCGGTGACCGCCTGCAGGCCACATGCCGCGCAACGACCCGCGCCGCCGCCGCCATCGGCAAGGTGATGCCATGAACCCGCTGATCCTGCCCGTGAAACGGGAGTACTTCGAACAGATGCAGAACGGCGCCAAGCTGGCCGAATACCGGCTGGTCACCGAATACTGGCGCCGCCGGCTGCTGGGCCGCACCTACGACAGCGTGGTCATCACGCTGGGCTATCCGAAGCGCGACGACCATACCCGGCGCCTGGTCTATCCGTGGCGCGGCTACACCATGGAAACGATCACGCACCCGCATTTCGGGCCGGCGCCGGTGACCGTGTTTGCCATCGTGGTGCGGCCGTGATCGCGCCAGGCATGGGCGTGGTGTTCATGACGGTGCCCGACATGAATTACACCCGCGTCGACCTGGCGCAGCGCATTGATGCGTTCGGCCGCAACGTGCACCCGCACATTTGCCAGCTGGCGGCGCTGGAGGCGGTGCGCAAGCCGGCGCCCTACGTGACCAGCACGGGCGAGACGATCGCCGGCTATGGGCCGCTGTCGAAGCGCGCCGAACGCGCGATCGCCACGCTGCATTTTCAAATCGAATCGTCGCGCCGGTGGTTCTTTCCGTGACCTGCGCAAAAGTGCCAGATTTGGCCCTTTTTGCGCGAGTTCCTGAAAATTGTTTGATGTAGATCATAATTTGTGGCAATATCCGTTTGTGCTTGGCGGCATGGAAAATATGAAAAGCGTTTCACATGGATTCCCGGAGGCCGAAAGGTCTTGCCGCCAAGCCCTTACGAAAGTGAGGGTGGGATTCCAGGTGAAACGCTTTTTTTTCGCCTATACGTCGCCAAGCACCGTACTCCACACGATAGCAAGAGCCTCATTTCGGGCGGCGTGGAAGAAAACGGGACCGGTAGCGCGGGAGGCGGGCGCAGGGTGCAATTCCCACAATCCGGGGGCTGGCGTTGATCCTGAAGCCCAGGGGCGTGACGTGTAAATCGTCAGCTGTCAGGAATCCCAGCGATGGGGATGACGTTCACACTCTTCTTTCCCATTACTGGGTTAGGGGGGCGTTGGATGAAATATAAAAAATACCAAGAGGACATTTCCTATGATCACACCGAAGCAAGCCGAAGTACTGGCGCACCAGACCCTGGAAGACTACGTGAACAAATGCGGCTGCGAGAACACCCAGGACGTGGCCAACGTGCTGATGAAGCTGGCCAGCATGTGCGGGCTTGGTATGTGCGCCGTGGTCGGCCGTGGCGAGTCTGTCGACCGCATGCGGCAGACTGCCGACCACATCGCCAAAGCCCAGGCCGGCGTGCACTGGAAGGTCGAGACAATCACGAAAGGGACTTTGCAATGAGCGACTACGCCAACATGCGCGATCTGGTCGCGTCGGCCCTGGCCAGCAGGCTGGAGCTGGTCATGGTGCGCGCCGACGAACTGGACCAGTTGTTCGTTGAACGCGATGGGCTGCGTGCTGGTGTCGCCCAGCTGGCGGCGAAGAAACCGCGCGCCAAGAAAGCCACGCCGGCCGCTGCTGGCGCTGGTGATCCGCTGCCCGACTGGATGCCGGTGGAAGCCTGGTCCGCCTTCCTGGCCATGCGCGTCAAGATCAAGAAACCGGCCACAGACTACGCGCAGAAGCTGCTGATCAAGAAACTGGCCGCCTTCTACGCCAACGACCTGGACCCGGGCGTGATCCTGAATCAATCGATCGTCAACAGCTGGCAAGACCTGTACGCGCCGAAGGATGCCAGCACCGCCTACCGTGGCGCCGGCCGCGCGCCAGTGGTGCCCGTGTCCGACCAGAACGCCGCCAACAACGCCGAAGCGCTGCGCCTGCTGGGCCAGCCGATGTTCGCTGACGACGGCATGACGATCGAGGCCGTGCGATGAATCCTGAAGACGCAAAACCCTTTTTCGAACTGCTGGATTTAACGTACGACATGATCGGCGTCGGGCCGGCGAAAGTGATCAGCGCCAGGGCCAAGAAAATGTTTTTCGAAGACCTGACCCGCTACCCGCTTGACCTGATCGAAGCATCGCTGGCCGCCCACCGCCAAGACCCGGAGCGCGGCAAATTCACGCCGAAGGTTTCCGATATCGTGTACCAGATCGAGCGGCGCCGGAAGGTGTCGTGGCTGTCGGCAGATGAGGCCTGGTCCCAGGTGCCGAAGATCGAAGGCCAGGCCGGCCTGCTGAACGATGTGACGGCCCAGGCGCTGGCCGTGGCGCAGCAGTTCTTGAACCTGCCGCGCCCTGACCTGACGGCGGCCCGGATGGCATTCAAGGGCTGCTATGAAAGGCTGGTCGAGCGCGCGAAGCTGGAGCGGCGCGGCCCGGTGTACTTCGTGTCACCTGGTGGCAGCTTCGAAGCGCAGCAGGCCGTCGAACAGGAAGCGGTGCGCCAGGGACTGCTGCCGGCACGCGTCGACACCGTGGTGCCGCTGCTGGAAGCCACGAAGCGCACGCCCGGCGCCAAGCCAGACCTGAAAGCGCTGCTGTTGTCCATGCAGCCCAAGACCATGCCACCACCGGAGGCCGTAGATTATGAGTGATACCCAAGTCGATACCAGCACCTGCCACGCCGGCGGGTGCCCGATGCTGGCCACGAACAGCACCGGGACCAACGGCGGCGGCGAATGGCTTTGCTTTATCCACTTCGCCGGCGACCACGCCGACCGCTACCACATCACCGCCGAACTGGTGCGCATGCGCTGGCTGGTCGACATCGTGCGCTGCCTGCGCGCCGGCCAGCCGCTGACGGCCGACATGCACCAGAATTTTGTGCTGGCGCAGCGCAGCGACCTGAAACAGAAAGAAAGCGAGTGGCCGCGCGAATGGATGATCCGGCTGGAAGGCGTGCTGCAGCAGTCGTGCCGCGATAGCCTGGTGCAAGCATGAGCATCACCCGGACCTATTTCTGCAATCTGTGCCGCGAGAAAAAAGAGGTCGAAAACTTGATCGGTCTGCACTGGAACGCATTCCCCCATGGCTGGGAAGAAAAGCCAGCACGCGAAACCGAAAACCATATTTGCAAGTCCTGCATGTCTACTCTGCAGGCCATGGAACAGCGTTGCGGCCAAGGATACAAGTGCACCGGCGGCCCAAAATGCGGGAGTGATCACAAATGACCCCGTTCGAACTGATCGCCCTGAAACAGAAGGTCGGCCACGACTACGCCGACGAAGCCGCGCTGTTCGTGCTGATCCACTTCGACGCCGCGCACCGCGCCCAGCTGGGGCCGGTCGGTTACAACTTCGTCAGCCGGCACCTGGTGATGGCGCAATACATTTTCGCCAAGCTGCGCCAGCCCGCGCTGTTGGACGTGGTGCGCGTGGCCGGCACCGCCTGGCAGCGCGCCGGCGCCCGCCCAGGTGAATTTGCCAGCCTGACCACCGCCGAATATGGCGCCATGTGCGCCGGCCTGCGCGTCTACCTGCGCACGCTGCACAAGATCGAGGTGGGCACCTACCGCCAGGCCTGCAACGTGGCCGACCAGGCTATGAAGTAACGCGCCGCCGGCCCGCGTCCTGGCCGGCACATCGAAAGGCAGCACATGAAACGATTCATAGGTACCAAACTGATCGCGGCCATGGCCATGACGCACGCGGCCTATAACGAGTTCCGGGGCTGGACCCTGCCGGAAAACGAGACGGACAAGGGCGACGGTTACCTGGTCGAATACCTGGACGGCGGCAAGCCGAACGTCCCAAGCCACGCCGGCTATGTGAGCTGGTCGCCAAAAGACGTGTTCGAAGCCGCTTACCGCCCGTGCCATGAAATGACTTTCGGCCTGGCCATCGAAGCCCTGAAGCGCGGCGACACCGTGGCGCGCACCGGTTGGAACGGAAAGGGCATGTGGCTGTGCCTTGGGTCCGGAAACCCGGCGCTGGAAGCCGCCGCATTTTGGAACCCACACACCCGCGCATTCGCAGAGTCGAATGGTGGCACAGCTCCGGTCCTGCCGTACATCATCATGAAGACCGCCGCCGGTGAAATCTTGATGGGCTGGCTGGCATCACAGTCCGACATGCTGGCCGAAGACTGGGCCATCGTCAACACCAACCCAACCGAATAAGGGGAACCTAATATGCAATTCGAAACCATCGTAATGACCGGCTTTGTCCTGGCCGTCCTGTTCTTCCTGTTCGTTCGGCGCCACATCATCCAGGACATGAAGCGCGAAAATGCCGTGCTGCAAACGCGGGTCGACAAGCTGAACGACATCGCCGCGCGCCAGCGGGACGAAATGAATAAGTTGATGGATACCGCGCAGGCCGAGCGCCGCGCGCGCCAGATGGCCACGCTGAGCAGCCAGACGGCCGCAAAGGTGCCGCCAGCACGCGCAACGCCGGTAGCAGGTCAAACCACAGCCGAAAAGCAGGACGCGACCACCAGGCGCCGGTTTGACCAGTCCAGCAGCGGCAATACCTGGGCGCCTGATACGACAAACGCCAGCGCATATGCGTCAGCATCCCCTGCGCCAGCGCAAGAGCCATACCGTGGCGGCGGTGGATCATTTGACGGCGGGGGCGCTTCAGGCGATTATGGCAGTTCGTCAAGTAGTTGCGATTCGTCGTCGAGCAGCGACAGCGGATCGTCAAGCAGTTCGGACAGCGGCGGCAGTTGCGGCAGCAGCGATTAATCACACAGGGGAACACCATGGAATGGCTTGCACTCGCAGCAGCATTTATCATCGCCGGCCTGGCCGTGGCCAAGGTGCTGGGCGATGCATCCGACCTGGGCCATGGTGAGCGGCGCCAGACACCACGCAAGGGGCCGCTTGATTTCGATACCGAGTTCCTGTAATCTGCGTCAGCGGTCCAGCACGTAGCGCAACCCCGTGGGTAGGCTGGGAAGGCGAAAGCCTTGCGCACCATAGCGGTATAGAGCAGAGGTCAGCTCAGCAGGCTCATAACCTGTAGGTCAGTGGTTCGAATCCATTTGCCGCTACCAGTTTTCCGCGTTGTACCGAAAATCCCGCCTGCCTCCACAGCGCGGGATTTTTTTATTTCCACGTGGTATATTTCAATCCCCGGAAGAGATTCCACTACTAGGAGAACTACCATGCTGTACGTCAAAATCATGTCGGACCAGGATATGCCCGACACCGATCCATACAAGCACTTCACCATCGTTCCCGTCGCCAACAATGAGGTCATGCGCTTCTGCGAGAACGAAGACTGGGACAAGGCCACGCCACCGTTCCCCCGGTTTGTGCTGCAGGTGCACGCGCCAGAGGGTGGCATCGAGTCGCACGCGCTTACCGGCAACGCCTATGTGATGGCCGAGTCCGGCAAGACCATCGCCACGCACGGCTGCTGACATGGCTGACATCCTGCCGTTCGCGCCCAAGGCGCCAGAGCCCGTCCCGGTGCGTTGCATCGAAGGCGGCGCCAAGTGCATCAACTGCAAGCGCGAGTGGTATGCCATTGTGCAGGAGGAACCGGAAGGTGAGCCGTTCGCCGGCTGGCTGGAGTGCCCCGACTGTTCGCTGATGCGTGGCCGCTTCAAGTTCACGCACGTTGCGCCAGTGGGAACCGGCATGTGGGAGTGCAATTGCGGTAACAACCTGTTCCACGTCACGGAAACCGGTCACCTGTGCCCGAACTGTGGGAAGAATCAAGGATTTGGATAACGTTGGCCGGCGCCAGCCCGGTGGCCGAAAGGCCCGCTTTACCCTGTTGCGCAGCGGGGCAAGCTGGTATGCGTCGAGTGGTGCCTGAAGTCGTCAAAATACCGCGATTGGACACATTCAGGTAGCGAAGAGCCCCTTTATTGGGGCTTTTTGCTGTTCTGAGGTATCATTTCCGCACAGAACGCTGGACTGTTTCCAGTAGACGCAGGAGAAAGCAATGATCGACATCTACGTTTTGTGCGACCCGCACACGCTGGAAATCCGTTATGCCGGCAAGGCCAAGAACATGGCCGCCCGCCTCAAGACTCACCTACGCGACAGCACGCGCCGCATCACGCCGGTCTGCTGCTGGATTACTTCATTGATGGCGAAAGGCACGCCGCCCTTGATAAAGCTTGTGGCCCAGGTCCAGGATGAACGCTGGGAGGAAGTTGAAACCATGCTCATTGCCCAGTTGCGCGCCGATGGGTTCCGACTTCTCAACCTGGCCGATGGTGGCAATCAGCCGTCACAGACGCTTGAACAGCGCCAAGAGAATGGGCGCCGCGCAGCCCTGAAACGTGATTCGACGCCGCGTAGCCGGCAGATTTGGCTGATGAAGCGCCACATGGGCAGCTTTATCAAGGATGGCGAACGCACAGAACAATATTTTGCCATCATGGCTAAGCTGCGTTCCGCTGCACAGAAACGCCCCGACCTGTTCGGATGCTGGAGCAACGTATGAGAACCAGGAAGAAGCCCATAAAGCTGACGGATGCACTCTCAGCGAAGATTTGCAGCAGGATGGCGCAAGGTGAAAGCCTGCGCTCGATTTGTCGTTCGGATGGTATGCCTGCGCTCGGTAGCGTGTTCCGCTGGGTGGCTGACGATTTGAGGTTCAGAGAGCAATACGAAGCCGCGATGGCGCAGCGTGCTGAAGGATTATTCGAAGAAATCCTGGAGATTGCCGACAGTTCGGTGGGTGATACGACGGTGGTCGATGGCGTCAGCAAGTCGAATTTCGAGGTTGTAGCGCGGTCACGGCTGCGCGTCGACGCCCGTAAGTGGATGCTGTCAAAGATGCTTCCGAAGAAATACGGAGACAAGCTTGCCATTGGCGGAGCCGAAGATATGCCGCCGGTCAAGCTGATGAGCAACGACGCGCTGGAGACGAAGATTGCCGAACTTCAGGCTAAATTGCGCGGCGCAACATGAGCATCGGTGAAAACCCGTGTTTTCTGGCACTTTTCACCAATCGTCATAGGTAACGCACATGCAGCAATCTGAACGCGCCGAACTGGAAATGCTGCTTCAACTGCTGGAAGAGAAGAAGCGGCGCGAGGACGTGTACCTGTACCGCTACATGTACCCGAAGCTGTATCCGTGGCAGCAGGAGTTCATCGCGGCCACGGCCAGTTACAGCCAGGCCGCGCTGATCGCTGCGAACCGGATCGGCAAGACCATGACGGGCACCTACATGGACGCCATCCATGCGCTGGGCGACTATCCGGACGAATGGGAAGGCCACTGCTTCGACCACGCGCCGCTTATCTGGTGCCTGGGCTACTCGGGCGAGAAGGTGCGCGACCTGCTGCAAACGCCGATCATAGGGCGCAAGGATGGCGACACCTTCGTGGGCGGCCTGATTCCGCCAGAGCGCATCATCGGGTATGAGTCGATGACTGGCACGCCCAATGCGGTGCGCACGGTGCTGGTCAGGCATGCGTCGGGCGGCGTGGCGCGCATCCAGTTCTGGAGCTATTCGCAGGGCCAGCACGCACTGATGGGCGACGGCGTGGACTGGTTCCACGTCGACGAAGAGCCGCAGGATACCGACATCTGGCCGCAGGTGTTGACCCGCACCGCGACGGGTGACGAAGGGCGCGGCGGGCGCGGCATCCTGACGCTGACCCCTGAGAACGGACGCACCGAACTGGTCATCAAGTTCCTGGATGAGCCGAGCGCCGGCCAGTTCTGCATGCAGAAGGGATGGGACGACGCGCCGCACCTGTCCGAACGCATCAAGGAAGAGCTACTGGCCAGCTATCCGAAGCACCAGCGCGACATGCGCACCAAGGGCATCCCGATGCTGGGCCACGGCCGCATCTATGACCTGGCCGAAGACGACATCGTGTGTGCGCCGTTCCCGATCCCCAAGCACTTCCGCGTCATCGACGGCATGGACTTCGGCTGGGACCACCCCCAGGCCCAGGTCCAGCTGGTCATCGACGACGAGCAGGGCATGTTCTACGTGACCCGCGCCTGGAAGAAGCGCGAAGCCAAGGCCATCGAAGCGTGGGGCGCGACCAAGACCTGGGCCCAGCACGTGCCCACCGCCTGGCCGGCTGACGGTCTGCAGCATGAGAAGGGCAGCGCCAAGCAGCAGAAGTCCTACTACGTCGAAGCCGGCTTCACCCTGCTACCTGAACATGCAACCTGGCCGGATGGTTCGAACGGCGTGGAAGCCGGCCTGTTCGAAATCCGTGACCTGATGATGTCGGGCAAGTTCAAGGTGTTCGAAGGGCTGCGCGACTTGATCACCGAGTTGTTGCAATACCACCGCAAGCCAAACGGCAAGATCAACAAGACCGTCGACGACATCCTGGACGCCATGCGCTACGCCTACATGATGCGGCGCTTTGCCATCCGGTACGGCGACATCGGCCCGCCCAAGGTCATCCAGGTGCAGGCCATCCCGATGGCCAATTCCTTCGGGAAGAGATAAAGTTTCCCGCGTGAACAAATAGGATTAAACTACCGGAATTCTTTAAACGAAAGGTTCCGGCTATGTCAAGCGATAATTCCCACCTGCGCGAAGTCCACCAGCGGGCCCGCCTCTTCGTCAACCGTGTGCAAACCGCCTTGCGCGATGAGCGCTTGCAATGCCTGAAGGACCGACGCTTTGCCACCATCGCCGGGGCGCAGTGGGAAGGGCCGCTGGGCGAGCAGTTCGAAAACAAGCCGCGCTTCGAAATGAACAAGATTCACCTGGCGGTTATTCGGATCATCAACGAATACCGGAACAACCGCATCGACGTGGACTTTACCAACGAAGATGGCAGCGACAACGACACGCTGGCCGATGCCTGCGATGGGCTGTACCGCGCCGACGAGCAGGACAGCGGCGCCCAGGAAGCCTTCGACAACGCGTTCGAAGAGGGCGTGACCGGCGGGTTTGGCGCCATCCGGCTACGCACTTGCTACGTTGACGACGAAGACGAAGACGACACCCGCCAGCGCATCGAGATTATCGGAATCACCGACGCCGATAGCTGCGTGTTCTTCGACCTGGACGCCAAGCGCCAGGACAAGGCCGACGCCATGCGCGCAGTGGTCTTAACCGGCATGACGCCCGACGCCTACCAGGAAGAGTTCAACGACAGCCCAGCGTCGTGGCCCAAGGAAATCCACCAGAATGAATTCGACTGGTCAAGCCCCGACGTGGTGTATGTGGCCGAGTATTACGAAATCGAAAAGGTCAGCGAGAAGGTGTATTTCTTCCGTGGCCTGGCGCTGACCGACGACGAGCCGAACGAAATCAAGGTCACCGAATCCGAGCTGAAGGAAGAAGGCAAGGCCGAAGAGCTGGCCGCAACCGGGTTCAAGCTGAGCCGCACCAAGACGGTCAAGCGCAAGCGCTGCCACAAGTACATTCTGAGCGGGTCCAAGGTGCTGGACGATTGCGGCATCATCGCCGGCCGCAGCATTCCGCTGGCGCCGTTCTACGGTAAGCGCTGGGTGGTCGACGGGGTGGAGCGCTGCATGGGTCACGTGCGCCTGGCCAAGGATGCGCAGATGCTGACCAACATGCTAATGTCGTGGATGGCTGAAATGGCGTCCCGCTTCGACATGGAAAAGCCGATTGTCACGCCCGAGCAGATCATCGGGCACCAGCAGATGTGGGCCGAAGACAACGTTAAGAAGTATCCATACTTGCTGCTGAACCCGATCAAGGATGCAAGCGGCCAGATGATCCCGGCGCCGCCAATCGGCTACACCAAGGCACCGATGATCCCGCCTGTCATGGCTGGGTTGATGGCGGCGGCCGAACAGGCGCTGCAGGATTTACTGGGCAACCAGCAGGCCGGCGAACAGCTCCAGGCGAACATCAGCGCCAAGGCCGTGGAGCTGGTACAGAACAAGCTCGACATGCAGGTTTTCATCTACATGTCGAACTTTGCCAAGTGCGTCAAGCGCGTGGGGGAAATCTGGCTGGAAATGGCACGCGATGTATATGTGGAAGACGGCCGCAAAATGAAGTCCGTATCAAGCGAGGGCAAGTCCGGTTCCCTGGAGCTGTACCGCCCGAGCATCGACGCCAAGACCGGCGCGCGCGTGCTGGAAAACGACCTGGCCGCCGCAAAGTTTGACGTGACCGTGGACGTGGGCCCATCGAGCAGCAGCAAGCGCGGCGCCACCGTGCGCGCGCTCACCGGCCTGCTGCAGATGTCGCAAGACCCTGAAACCCGCACCGTGCTGGAAGCCATGGCCATGGTCAACATGGAAGGCGAAGGCATGCAGGATGCCAAGGACTACTTCCACAAAAAGTTGGTGCGCATGGGTGCGGCCAAGCCGACCGACGAAGAAGCCGAAGCGATGAAAGCCGAGCAGGCCAGCCAGCAGCCCGACCCGAACAGCCAGTATCTGCAGGCCGCAGCGCAAAAGCAGCAGGCCGACGCGCTCAAGGCGGGCAAGGATGCCGAGCTGACGGAAGCGAAGATCGGCCAGACGCATGCCGACACCATCGCCACGCTGGCCGGCGTCGAGCAGGGCCGCGAGCAGCACGCCATCGACCTGGCGCTGAAGTTGCAGCCGCAGGAACAGCCGGAAATGCAGCCGCAGGCACAAGACCAGCCCGAGCCGCAGCCAGGCGCCTGATGCACTACGCGGCCATTGCCTGGGGATGCTGGATTGTCTGGCAGTTGGCCCGCATGGTCCTGGCCGCGCTGCTGGTCACCCCGGCGCGGCCGTGCTTCGACGGCTTCCGCGTCATCATCCCCGAGCGCGTGCGCGCCATCCTCACGCCGGCCGAGCTGGCGGCCGTCATCGCCCACGAACATGGTCACCGCCACCACTTGCATGTGTGGCGAAACTTCGCCCAGGTGTGCCTGTTCCACCGTCCCACCCCTGCGCGCCGGCACCAGCAAGAGCTGCAGGCCGATGACTACGCCATAGCGCACGGGCATGGCCAAGCCCTGGCCGCCGCCCTGCTGAAACTGTCGACCGACCCGCGCGATTTGGCCAGAATCGACCGAATTACGCTTTCTGCTTGACAAGCACGAACATCTATTGTCGTTGCATTTTGGATAGTTGCGGCCTATCATCACGAACATTGGCATCCACCGGGCCTATCGGTGAGTTTGAATGGGGTTACCAAAATGGCAGACGAAAACGATGTGTTGGACGCGACAAGCAAGCATGTGATCCTGATCGAGGGTGGCGATGTGGACGGTGAGACGCCGCCCGCTGACCCACCGGCACCAGGTGACGGCGAAGACGATCACGTCACTATCAGCATCGGGGAGGCTGCGCCAGCTCCCGAAGATGAAGAAGTAGCAAAAGCGCCTGAATGGGTCAAGAACCTGCGCAAGGAAGACCGGGAGAAGTCCCGCAAAATCCGCGAGCTGGAACAAAAGCTTGAAGCAGTGGCGGCGCCGGCTAAGCCTGCCGAAGTCGCCAAAAAACCGACGCTGGCCGATTGCGATTATGACGAAGACGCCTTCGAAAAACAGATGGCCACCTGGTACGAGCAGCAGGAAACCGTACGGGCGGCACAACGTGAGCAGGAGCGCGCCAAGCAGAAGGAGCAGGACGAATGGCAGGCCCGTATGGACAACCACAACAAGGCCAAGGCCGCGCTGAAGGTGCCCGACTACGCCGACGCGGAAGATGTCGCAAAGGACATTTTCAACGTCACCCAGCAGGGCATCATCGTCAGCGGTTCCGACAATTCGGCAAACGTCATTTACGCACTGGGCAAGAACCCGACCAAGGCGAAAGAGCTTGCTTCCATCAAAGACCCCGTGAAATTCGCTTTCGCGGTTGCAAAACTGGAGACTCAATTGAAAGTCACGCCCCGCAAAGCCCCTCCCGCCCCTGAACGCCAGGTCCGTGGCAACACGTCCGTGGCCATCGGAGCGGGAGACGCAGAACTGGAACGCCTTCGCGCTGACGCCGAAAAGACCGGTGACCATTCCAAGGTCATGGCCTACAAAAAGCAGAAGCGCGCGGCATAAAAAACACCATCCAAACTCACAGGAACATGCCATGAAAACCAATCGCTTTACCCTCACCTACCTGGCCGCCGCCTGCATGGCGCTGTGCCATGTCGCCGGCCAGGCACTGGGCGCCAGTCTCGACAAAGACGGCCTGGTCTTGGGCGGAAACGCCTTCAACAAAGAAGAGCGCGTAGCGTTCGAAGACGTGCTGGAGAAGTTCAACGACCAGTTGGTGCTGAGCCGTAACATCAGCAAGTACCAGACCGACCAGGTGATGATGGAGCGGGCCAACGACACCATCTGGCGCCCGATGCCGTACATCGCGCAGTCGCACGACGGCACCGACGCCACGGCCAACTTCGACGACAACACCCAGCTTGCCGTGCCGGCCACCATCGGCTATTCGAAGCACTCGACCGCGATCCTGACGGCCACCGAACTGCGCGATGCACTGCAGGAAAACCGCCTGGGTGAAGCTGCCGCGCAAAAGCTGGCGTCCGACATCAACCTGTCGGTGATGACCGTCGCCGCGCTGCAGGGCACCGTCGTGGTCAAACGTTCGGCCGCCGCTTCCGGCTTCGATGACCTGGCCGAAGCTGAAGCCCGGTTCAACGAAGAAGGAGTGGGCGCCTTCGACCGTTACATTGCGCTGTCGACGCGCGACTACAACGGCATGGCGTCGAACCTGGCAGGCCGCCAGACGATGACGGGCAAGCCGGTCACCGCGTACGAAAAGGCGTTCGTCGGCCACCTGGCCAACTTCGACACCTACAAGCTGGACTACGCCGTGCGCCAGCCTGCTGCTGCAGGCGGTGGCGGCCTAACCATCAACACCCTGGTGGCTGGTGCCAACTTCTACACGCCAGTGGCCACCCGCACGTCGGCAACCGGCGAATCGGGCAACGTGGACAATCGTTACCAGACCGTCACCGTGTCGTCGACCACTGGCGTGGTTGCCGGCGATGCCTTCACCGTCGCCACGCTCAACGCGGTGCACCACATCACCAAGGGCGACACCGGCCGCCTGAAGACCTTCCGCGTTATCTCGGTTGCGTCGGCCACCACCATGGTCATCAGCCCACCGATGATCACCGCACAGGGCGACACCGATGCGGAAATCCAGTATCAGAACTGCGTCATCAACACGGCCGCCGCCAACTCGGCCATCGTGTTCCTGAACACCGTCGCCGCTTCGGTGAATCCGTTCTGGCAGAAAGACGCCATCGAAATCCTGCCAGGCCGCTATGCGGTGCCGACCGATGCCGGCGTGCAGGTGATGCGCTCGACCGTCGACCAGGGTCTGGAAGTGGTGATGCAGAAGTTCTACGACATCAACACGATGAAGACGAAGTATCGCTGGGACGTTCGCTGGGGCGTCTGCATGAAGCAGCCAGAAATGGCCGGCATCATGCTCTTCTCGCAGACCTAAGCGAGCATCACAACAGGCAGGGGCTTCGGCCCCTGCTTTTCCACTTCTACTTCACAAGGAAATATCATGTCCGATCTTATCGTTTATCCAAATGGCCAGGCCAAGGTGGTCATCCCTGCCGGCTCCAGCATCGCCGTGTTCAGCGCCGGCATGGCCACCGTGTCGCGCCTGGTGGGTTACCCGAACATGCCTGATTCCAAGAGCGTGCTTGGCGTGGTCAACAACGCACAGGTGGTGTATGGCCCGTACGCCAGCGGCGCCACGATCATCATCGAAGCCGGGGCATCGGTTGCGAAATACGAAGTCGGCGTGTCGCCTGTGGTGCAGACCTTCTACGCTACGCAATTCCAGCCGGTGCCTGTCGCGCTCAACGCTACCGGCGCCATCACCGCTGCTGCCATGCTGGGCGGTATCGTCACGTCGACCACGGCCGCCGCTGTCGCTGGCACCATGCCGACCGGCACCGTGATGGATGCGGCGTCGTCGTTCGCCATCGGTGATTCGTTCGACTGGTCCGTGATCGCTACCGGCGCCAACGCCTTCACTGTCACGGCCGCCGCCACGCATACCATCGTCGGCACTGCCGTGGTGACCACTGCTACGTCGGGTTACTTCCGCACGGTCAAGACGGCCGCCAACACCTTCGTGACCTACCGCATGTCGTAAAACCCAAGCGGGCCAATTCACCGGCCCGCTTCACTGGAGTAAAAATCATGAAATTCCCACGTTTGATGTTCCGCGCGCCGGGGCCAGAACAGTGCCAAGGCGGCAGCTACACCCACAAGCTGGTGCAGGACTCGGAAGAGTTTAGCGCAGCCCTGCAGGATGGCTTCCATGGCACGTTGCCGGAAGCGCTGGCGCCCGCCCCCGTCATCATCACCGCCAAACTGGCCGAGGCTGACGACAACGCGCCACCGACCGGCGAAGAGCTGCGCGCCAAGGCCAAGGAACTGGGCCTGGTGTTCAAGCGTAACGCGACCGATGAAGAAATCGGCAAGCTGATCACCGCCAAACTGGCCGAGGCGTAATCATGGGCTGGACCAAGGGCGAGCTGGTCGACGAAGCGTTTGGCGAAATCGCGCTGCAGGGCTATGTCTTCGACGTTGGTCCTGAAGCACGGGAAGGCGGCCTGCGCCGTCTCGACGCGATGCTGGCGCAATGGAACGCGGTGGGCATCCGGCTGGGCTACGCGCTGCCTTCCAGCCCTTCCACGTCGGATATCGATGCACAGTCGGGCTTGCCTGATTCGGCGGTCGAAGCGGTGTTCATGAACCTGGCCATTCGCATTGCATCCGGCCACGGTAAGGTGCTGTCGCAAGACACACGCAACACGGCCAAGAGCGGCTACGACACGCTGATGTCGCGCGCGGCGTTCCCACCACAGCAGCAACTGCCCAATACGCTGCCGCAGGGCGCCGGCAACAAGCCATGGCGCAGGAGCGATTCGCCATTCATGCCAACCCCTGTCGACCCGCTGCTGGGCACGCAGGGCGGCGACCAGATCGAGTTCGAATAACCAGGGAACAGCATGACCACCATCAATCAACTATCCGCAGCCGACGCCGTAGTGGCGGGCGACCTGCTGGTGATTTACCAGTCGGCAAACGGGGACGCTCGCAAGGCGTCCGTTTCGCTTTTCGCGGCCTACATTCAATCGCTGCTGACCCCGGCCGGTGGTGAAGAAACGCAGTATTACGCGCCGGCCGCCAGCGGGTTTTCCGTCACCGTCGCGCCGACCACGGAAGGCGGCAGCGTGCACCTGCTGATGACGCCATTGGCCGGCTATGCGGCGGGAACGATCGTACTGCCGGCGCTGGCATCTGCCGAGGATGGCCAGGAAGTTCTGGTGACATCTACGCAGCTTGTCACGGCCCTGACGGTGAGCGGCAACGGCGCCGTGGCGGTCAACGGCGCGCCCACCGCCATGACGGCCAATGCATTTTTCCGGTTGCGCTATGACGGCGTGACCCAATCGTGGTATCGAGTCGGCTAAGGAGCCCATCATGACAGCCAAACAGCCTTTCTTCCCGCACTACGGCACCAACCAGGTCGTTGCGCCTGCAGCAGCATCCGCGTCGTCGGCCATCAGCGCCGATGACAAGCAAATCCGCGTCGTCAATACCGGCGCCGCCAAGGGTTATTTCCGCACCTACAATTCGAACGGAGGCACCACGCCGCAAAGTGCGACGGTGGCCGACTGCGTGGTGGCCGCCGGCATGTCCACGACCGTTTCGATGGGCATCCAGCACGACGCCATCGCCTACATTTCCGCAACCGGGACGACGTTCGAAATCATGACCGGCGAGGGCTTCTGATGGATTCTCAATTCGCAATCCCAGCAATTGGCGGCGGCATGCCGATGGGTCAGACTGCTGGTGGCCCTATCAAGCTGTTCGAACTGCGCGGGGCAAATCTGAACAGCGCGGCAGACCAGGCTTTCACGAAAATCGGCACCTTCACGCGCTACAAAATCACGCAGGTGGAAGCCATCGGCAAGACCGGTAACGCGCTGATCGCTGCAGGCGGCATCTATTCCGGCGCAGCCAAGAGCGGTTCCATCATCGTGGCAGCGGCGCAGGCATGGGGTGGCCTGTCGGCTCCTGATAAGTTGATTCCACCGGTGGTGATCGTGCTTTCAGATGTGCTGCAGGCGGTTCCTAACCTGTCCCTGACCACGGCAGCAGGCGCAGCAGCAACCGCCGACATTTTCGCCTATGGCGTCATCCTGGATTAACCCATGCAAATCCCGATCATCAACGGCAGTTTCACAGACGAAGCACCAGACTTTCGGTCAGCCTATCCGCGCAATATGGTGCCGGTGCCAAAGAAACAGGGTGTATCCAACGGATATCTACGTCCTGGTGACGGGATTGTTTCAGTAGGCACCGGGTCCGGCGTCAGCCGTGGCGCCATCACCTGGAAGGGCATCTGCTACCGCGTCTTGGGTGATTCGCTGGTGCGCGTCGATGAATTGGGCGTGGTTGCCATCCTGGGAGTGATCGCAGGCGCAGGGCAATGCACGCTAGATTATTCGTTTGACGTGCTGAGCATTTCTGGCGGCGGCAATCTGTACTACTGGGATGGCACCACATTGACGCAAGTTTCCGACAATGACGTGGGCGTGGTGATCGACCATTTATGGGTCGATGGGTACTTCTTTTTTACGGACGGCGAATTTCTTGCCGTTACAGAATTGAACGACCGAACGGCCGTCAACCCACTGAAGTATGGTAGTTCCGAGGCCGACCCCGACCCGGTAAAAGGCGTGTTCAAGCTGCGAAACGAAGTGTATGCCCTGAACCGCCACACCATAGAGCAATTTAACAACGTGGGCGGTCCTCTGTTTCCATTCCAGCGCAATGAAGGAGCGCAAATACAGCGCGGTGTACTGGGCACGCATTGCGCCGCAATCTTCATGGACACCATCGCTTTCCTGGGAGGGGCGCGCAACGAACCGCCGGCAATCTGGCTCGGCAATAACGGGTCTAGCGCGAAGATTTCAACACGAGAAATCGAAACCATCCTGGAAGGCTATACCGAAGCCGCATTGGAACAAACACTGATGGAAGCGCGTGTGTTCAAGTCGCACGAATCGCTTTATCTGCACCTTCCAGACCAGTGCCTGGTGTATGACGGGAATGCTTCGCAGGTAATCGGGGAGCCAGTGTGGTACACGCTGACAAGCAGCATCGACGGGCTGAGCCAGTACCGCGCGCAAAATATCGTGTGGTGTTATAACAAATGGCTGTGCGCCGATCCGACCAGTGACCAACTGGGCGAACTGGTAATCACCGTGTCAACGCACTTTGGCGATGTAGTCGGCTGGGAATTCAACACGCCGATCCTCTACAACGAATCGCTGGGGCTGATCATCCATCAACTGGAACTGGTCACACTGCCGGGACGCGTTCCGCTTGGCGCTGATCCGGTCATCTGGACATCGTATTCCCTGGATGGCGTTCTATGGGGTCAGGAACGCGCCTGCTATGTCGGCAAGCAGGGTGACCGCAACAAGCGCGCCACCTGGTTAAATTGCGGATCCATGCGCAACTGGCGCATCCAGAAATTCAGGGGCACCAGCGACGCCCACCTGGCCATTGCACGCCTGGAAGCGAAAGTGGAACCGCTCAATGGCTAATCTTCGACTCGACCGGAAGACCCTTGCGAGATTGTTGCAGAACGATCATGAAGCAATCGTGGCGTTTGAGAATTTATTCACTAAGGCCGGGACAGATACGCCGAAGACAGTTGATGAAATAGCGATTCTTGCCGGAACAGCGTCATCGTTTGCCGCACTGGCATTAGAAATGCTGGCTGACCTGACATCGAGAGTTGAGCAGTCTGAGGCGTTGCCTGCCGTTCCAGCATTTCCAGAACCGGACTTTGCGCCCAAATTCTATTGGGGGTCGATGGCCGAACAAAATGCGGATTCGGTTGACATCACAGGCGGCACAATTTCCGGCGTTACTTTCCTCGGGCTTACAACAGCAAGCGTGGCGCCAAGTACGAACAGGAACTATGTCACTGATGTGCAGCTGGTCGTAATCACAAACACTTCCGGAACCAATACCGGGGATCAGACCAATATCACCGGAAACGCTGGGACGGCGACGGTGTTGCAGACGGCGCGAAACATCAATGGAATTAGCTTCAACGGTTCGGCGAATATAACGATTGTTGATACAACAAGGGCCCTCCTTGCTGGATCAACGACGCAAGCGTTTTCTACTGCGGCCCTTACAGTAGCCGGTCTGGCCGATATCAGCGCAGCCGGGGCGGGGCAGATAAAATTCCCAGCCACGCAAAACCCCAGCGCCGATGCTCACACATTGGACGATTACGAGGAAGGCACGTTCACAGCCACGCTTGTGACAACCGGCACTCAGCCTGCTACACCGCCGACCAGCACAGCCTATTACACGAAAGTTGGTCGTCTGGTGACGGTTCATGTTGGCTTTACTGCCTTTACAATCTCTGGTGCAACCGGGAATATTTCCCTCACGGGGCTTCCTTTTACGCCTGCGTCGATTCCAGCTATTGGCCCGTGCTGGACTTGGCTTATGGGAGCAACACCGATGGTTGGTCGAATTGATACCGGAACGGCTACTATATTTCTTCAAGCACAAACTGATAATAACGGTATCCCAGTCACCAATGGTTCTGGACAATACCTGTACGGAACTTTTACTTACCTCGCATGATGTTAATTTAGGAGTAGAAAATGACAATCACACCAAAAGCTTTAATCGAGTCAAAAATGTGCGAAGACGCACTGACCAAGCAATACGAGGCCATCAACTGCAAAGCAGCCATCGATAAATTGACCGCCGTGAATATCACTGGCGGAAACGTGTCGATGATTGTCTACCTAGTGCCGAATGGCGACGCGGCCAGCACCGCTAATCAGCTTCCAACGGTCAATATCGCAGCCGGCAAGAGCTGGCCATTCCCCGACGCTATCGGGCATATTCTGGAGGCTGGCGATGCGATCTGGACCGATCCCGGCGCCGC
>Ga0065715_10088907_pt1 | contig 39648 bp, 63 predicted proteins | sample MisBulReplicate1_FD_59102 | JGI IMG/M metagenome (GOLD analysis project Ga0065715, IMG submission 59102) | Miscanthus rhizosphere microbial communities from Kellogg Biological Station, MSU, sample Bulk Soil Replicate 1 : eDNA_1 v2 (version 2) | ecosystem: Host-associated > Plants > Roots >...
GGCCGGGAATTCATGGCCGAAGATGCCAGGCTTGAGACGGTGGATTCCTTCCGCGCGAGCCTCAAGCGCAACGGCATCGGGGTCACCCACACACGCAAGATCGTCGGGACGGTCAAGACAGTCTATGCTTGGGGCGAGCGGAGAGAACTGCTTAGCCGTAATCGGCTTGCGTCGTATCGGTTCAAGATCGCGAAGGAGGATCGGCCCACAGCCCCCGGTGAGTATTCCGCGGACGAGCTGGACCGGATTCTCGCGCAGATGAACTACCGGCGCCGGGATGGCTGGCGTCCGTGGGTGGCGGTGATGCTCGGGGGACATCAGGGCACGCGGTCTCACGCGATCCTGCATCTGCGCTGGGAGGATGTGGACTTCACGACGGGGACGATTACCTGGCGCGCCCAGTGGGATAAGACGGGCAAGGACTGGACCCAGCCGATGACCAATGCGGCCTACTCCGCCCTGCTCACGGCGAAGTGGTGGGCCGAGAAGGACGGACGGCGGGACTGGGTATTCTATTCCGCCCACGCCGGCCGGGAGTTCTACCGCAAGGACTCGCTCTGGCTCGCGCTGACGAAGGCGGAGAAGCGTGCGAAGATCAGTCACCAGCGCGGTCGGGGGATGCATGGGTTCCGCCGTGGGGTGGCTGGGGACGTGCTGGCCGCTACACGGGACGCGAAGCTCGCCTTGGACTTCATTGGGGACGTGGATCTCCGGCAGGCGACGAAGTACCTGAAGCGCCGCGAAGAACGGCTCGATGAGGCGGTAGCGATCCTTGACCAACCATCACGCAACCGTCATCAGGCTCTCCCGACGCCACGTAAGTCGTTATATTTCAAACAGGCCCGGCAGGAATCGAACCTGCAACCCCTTGCTATTGATCCGTCGGAGTCGCGTGCTCCGCGTGCTCAAATCGCTCCGCCGAAGCCTGCCAAGATCGTCTCGAAGGCCCCCAAACGTGGCCCGAAACGCGCTCGGCGACCGTCACGCCACCGTCACGGAGGGAAGCAATGATTAGCGAGCTGCATCGAAACCTGGTCAGGCAGGCGGAAGGACAAGGCTGGCGCACTGGGCCGTGGAAGGACGCATTCGCCAAGCGTATTCGGCAGCGGCCGTGGCGTGAGGACCGGGAAGAAATCCTTGATGAGATCCGCACGTTCCGCGCATTGCCCGATGCGTGGCGTTTCCGCGTCGTCCGAGAGGACCCGTTTTGCGATGCGCTGCTCTATGTGGAGTTCCTCGAGGTAGAGATCAGTTATCAAGTTCCCGCGGACAAGATGCTCCTCTATAGCGATCTCTGGGAAACGTTTGACTGCTCTGGCCTCTTGGAGTTCTGCGCGTTTAGGATGGATCGGTATGGTGTCGTTCGCCCCATGATGGATCTTGATGCGTATTACGAAGGCCGTAGGGTCCGTGCGGAAGAAAATCTCGGAGCACAGAAGTTTGACCCGATGGGGGGCGATGAGGGGCGATGACAGTCCGAAACTGGTGGGATAATCGGTGGGACCGATGAGCGACACGGCGACGTTCTTTCTGGCGTGGGGTCTGGCCGGATGGGTCCCAACAATAGCGATCGTTTTGTGTTCGCCGCTTGCTGATCGCGAGATGTCTTCGCGGCAGACCATTGTGCTGATATTGGCACTCTGGCTGGTTGCCCCACTCACCTTGCTTTGGGCACTTGGCTTGGGTATTCGCGAGATCGTCCGGGGCGTCGGCGAATGGAAGGCAGTATTGTTCCCGCGCCCGGTGACGACGTGTGCTTCGTGTTGTGCGAAGTGGAGTCCGCTGGATTACCTGACATGCCCACGCTGCGCTGAGGTCGCGCGACAGAGAAAACTCGAAGCTGCGTCCGTGGACCCCTTCATCGTGGCGGCGCTTCGTGAAGTAGAGACCATTGCGCCGGATGATCCTCCGAATGCGTAGACGCCTCAGCCATTTCGCCCCCGATGAGGTGGAAGCGCGTACCGAGGAAAAAATCCGCGGGGATTTTGGACCCCTTTTTTGCCCGCCTCCGCTTCGCGATGTGGCGTCCGACATTTTCCGTGAGCGCCATGACGTTGAGCCGCCCAGTGTTCCAGTCGATACCTCAGAGGACGCGGCTGAACGAATCGCCGGCCGTGCCGCGCATGATCGGGCCCGGATCTTGGCGCATATCAAATCGCTCCCGTCGTCATTCGGGGCGACGTGTCGGGAGATTGCCGTCGCGTTAGACCTGAACGAGAACACCGTGCGTCCCAGGTTGTGGGAGCTCGAGGGCAACGCGCCGGCTGGGAAACCGAAGTTGCCGCGGCTGATTCAGAAGTTGGCGGGGCGTCGGGCGGGGATGCGGCCTTATTGTGCGGTGGAACTGGACAGGAGTCGGGCTTGACCGTTGGCTAGTAATTGTCTATATGTAGGAGGCACCTGATGACAGCGGGTCGCCCAGTTGGACGACAATCAGCCACCAGATGCGGGCTCGTGCCCGTGCGTGTTGTAGGTGCTCCCCTGTTCTGTCTCGCTGGTGGCGGGCAGGCGGGACTGTCAGCCCTACACGCCACGGGCACTTTCCTTTTCTGGCGTCCGCGTTGTGATAGCCGTTCGCGGGGATCGAGACAGCCGATCCGGACTCAACGGCATGACGCGACGATCGCTACCAGCATCCCAATTCCAGGCAACGTGCGACTCACGACCTGGCCCGGCAGAGGACGCGATTTCGCAGGAGCGCACGATGGCGCTTTCAACGTGTGACCGCATCTAGGCTGATGGGCTTACGACCGACCAACATCGTAAGAACGCCGACCACACGACACCGACCGCTGCCCCACGATCTACCCCGGTATCTGCCGGGATAAAGGAGTTGGTGTCTGTGTCAGCGAAGAAGCAGTCGGGAATCGAAGCCTGTCATGTGAGCGCTGACGGTGATCGCGTGGTGATTCAGACGACACCTCGTCGTGCGGAAGCGATCCTGCTGGTGCTCTCGGGTTGCACGTTGCAGGAAGTAGGCGAGCGACTCGGGGTGTCGAGAGAACGAATTCGTCAGTACATGGAGCAGGCTGGCCTAAGAACGCGAGAGCGTAAGTTGTTCCGCCCGCAGAAGGCCTGTGTCGTTTGGGTTGAAAGCTTCGCTCGTGCATCGCAGCGCCTCCGTGATCGGCGCGAGGAGCGCACGCGAAGAATTAAGCACGTCGTATCACTGCTAAAAACATTTGTCGCTGAACACGGTCGAGTTCCGAGCACAGTCCAGTTGTATCGTCTCGTATTCCAACGTGAGCCCAGTCAATCGGCAGCGACGGTCCCAGCCCTGAGCCACTATCTCGGCTCCTATTACGCTAGGAAAAAACGTTACTGGAATCGAGTGACCGCTGTCTATCGGCTCGCTGGCTTGCGGCGCAATACCTGGACCAAGGCACCGAAGAGTACGGCGGAGTTCTGTGGACGTGGGCATCAATGGACTGAACAGAGCACCTACCGCTGGCGCAACGTTCGTGTCTGTCGTGAGTGCCAGAAGGTCCGCGCTCAGCAACGTAAAGCCAAGAAGGCTGTGGCATGAGTGACTGGATGCGGCTGTGTGGAAAAGCGGTGACGCTCTGTGGAAGTCAGGAAGGCTTTCGGAAAGAGTCGAACATTCTCAAACGGCTCGTCAAGCAATTCGGGGCGAGTGATGTGGAGCGGATGTTGGTGGGCGCCCAGCTCCTCGGCTGGACCAGTCTGCGGAGTTTGGGCTCAAAGGATGGACTCGGCCGGCGCTGGGCGCTCACCAAGTTCTGGGATTCCGAGAAGCGGCAACCGAAGCGACTGGAATCGCTGGGGCAAACTTTCAAGCGATTGGGGTTGACATGAAACGCGAAAAGCTGATTTCCGAAATCACCGATGTGATCGCGAGTAAGATTGATGAACTAGCCGAAGCAAATGGAGAACTGTGGGATTGCTACCTGCCTTCCGAGACGGCTGAACAGATGGCCCGCGCGGCCGTGGCGATCATCGAAGCCTACGAAACGAGCGAAGCATTCGTAAAGCATTACGCCGGGACGACGCCATGACCACAACCGCGCATGTCGCACCGGACAATACCGTGCAGCGGTTTAACGAGAGCCTGCAACGGTTCGTCAAGGCATACGAAGTTCTGCATGGTGCGCTTGAAGAAATTGCGAGGCTCACCGACGCACCTTATCCCGGTGAAGATCCACAACGTCGATTAATCAACACAATCGCGCACGACGCGCTGGCCGATACATGACCGCACTGCAGGCAGCGAGACAACGGGTAGAGGACTACATCGCCTCAGAGCCGAAGCCCAATCCTCTGCTACTCAAGTCGATGCTGGATGAGATGATTTTGAGTGCCAAGGTAGAAGAAACCCGGACGCCATTTTGATGACAGCGCTCCCCCTTCCGGCAGCGCCTCGGTGCCGTGCTTGTGAGCGGCTCCAATCTGGCGTCACAGCAAACCACCCAATCAGGTGTCCGAAGCATAGGGAGCGGCTCGCCGTCGAAACCGATCTCAAACGCGCCGTGGTGGACGCTCTCCGGAAAGCGCATTGGCGGGTCTACGTCACATCCGAGAGACGGCGTGGCTATTCCAAGATGCCGGTGGGGTGGCCCGATCTGTTCGCTCGGCATGTGGAGAAGCGGGTGTGCGTGTGGATCGAAGTGAAGCGCCCCGGCGAGAACCTGAGCCCCGAGCAGTTGGAATTCCAACTTGATGCGTTAGCGGCAGGGGAACGGCACTGGATCATTATGTCGCTCAATGAACTCACCTTCCAACTCGCGCGCGTATGAAAGCCAGAAGGGGATGACATGAAGTTTCGCAAGAAGCCGGTCGTGATCGAGGCGACGTGCAACCACGGCAACCATGAACTGACGGAGGCGTGGGTGCGCGAGGTGGGCGGTTCCCCGGGCATACTCACGCTGCACACGGACGGTGCCGTAACTATCGATACACTGGAAGGCACAATGCGCGCCGATGTGGGCGACTGGATTATCCGGGGAATTCAGGGCGAGTTCTATCCGGTCAAGCCCGACATCTTCGCCGCGACCTACGAGCTTGCATGATGCTCAAGCCTAAGACCCTGAAGTATCGCCAGAAAGCTGAAGATCATCCCTTGGTCAGAGCAACGCTTGAGGCCGAGCGCAGAATCCGTCGGGACTATCCGTGGAAAGGCGACTGGCTGTTAGCGATCAACCTGGAAGTCGCCACGTTGGGATTAGTCCACGGGAGACGGTTTGCGGAAAGCGTGGGTTACGGCCTACGCTCGAGAATGAAGCTGCTCAACGAGTCTTGGTGCGTTCAGGTAGCGAGTGGCGGCTGTCAATGCGCGAAATACCTGAACCATGATGGGCGCCATCGGTGCTGTTGCGGCCGGGAGTTCACGCAAGCCCAAGCCTACCACGGCAGGCGCGGCCGGCGGAAAGTGAAGTCCCCCTAGTAAAAGACTGGCCTGAAGTCTATCTTGACGGAACGACAGCAAGGCCGATCTGCCCTCGTGACTAAGCGCAACGGAAAATCCGCGTCCTCCCATAAGTCACGGGAAAAGTCACCGTCTCCCGGATGGTTTACCGTCGGCGGTCCCCAAGGTCCTGGTCGTGGTCCGGCCAAGGGGAATGGTGGTCGCCCCCCGGATGAGTTCAAAGCATTCCTGCAAACACTCCGCGATAATCCCACGTTTCGTGCTCGTCTGGAGGATATCGCGCTCAACGATCCTGACCCCGATCGATTCCTCAAGGCTGCGCACTGGTTGGCAGAGCGCACGGAAGGCAAGCCCGTGCAACCAATCGAGCATGCTGGGGGCGTGACGCTGACGTGGGAAGAACGCCGGCAGCGGTTGGATGAGTTGTTGGGTGAAGGGGCACGGCGCATTGCCCATTCTAACTGAGGTGCTAGAGGCCCTCACGCCAGCGGAACTCGCGGAGGTCGATGCGCTGCTCCACGAGATGGGGCCGCAGACCTTCCGTAGTTTCGTGAACAGCGTGCGCCCAACCTACCAGTGGTGGCGGCACGCGCAAATCGTGGGTGATGTGATCGAGCAGGTGGTTGCTGGACGGATGACCCGGGTCATCATCGTCATGCCGCCACGCCACGGAAAGAGTGAAACCGTCACCCGTCTCGGAGCTGGCTACTTCCTCCGTCGCCATCCGGACAAATGGGTAGGCATCAATACCTACTCTGCGGATCTCAGTCACGTCATGTCTCGGGCAGCAAAAACGTACTACCTCGGGCGTGCAGATGAGCGCGAGTTGGAAGTTGAAGCCGTAAAGCACTGGGAGACGCCATACGGTGGGGGAATGTGGGCTGCTGGAGTTGGTGGTCCGATCACCGGGAAAGGATTTCATCTCGGCATCATCGATGATCCCCTAAAGAACGCGGAAGAAGCGAGCTCTCCGGTCATTCGGGCGAAGCAGCGAGAGTGGTGGGATTCGACCTTCTACACACGGGCCGAGCCGAACGCAGCCATCATAGTGATCGCCACGCGCTGGCACGAGCAGGACCTTATCGGATATCTCCTCGAGAAAGAATCTGACGAGCCGGAAGGGTGGCATATCATCCATCTCGCCGCCTTAGCCGAAGCGCTGCCCCCCTACCCCACGAGTTGCATCATCGGGCCCGACTGGCGCAGGCAGGGAGAGGCCCTGTGCCCAGAGCGCTACGATGCGGCGAAGCTGGAGCAGATCAAGCGGAAGATTGGTGACTACTTCTTCTCAGCCCTGTACCAGCAACGTCCCCAGCCACGGGAGGGCGGACTATTTAAGCGCGAATGGTTCGACATCGTGGAAGCCCTGCCTCCGCTGGTGCGTCAGTGTCGTGGATGGGACCTCGGTGCGACAGAAGGCGGGGGCGATCCTACGAGTGGAATCAAGATCGGCAAGGATCGGGATGGAGTGTTCTACGTTGCGGATCGCGTAAACGAGCAGAAGGACCCAGGTGCTCGTGACAATCTGATCAAGACGACCGCCTCCCTAGATGGGAAGTCGTGCATGCAATGGGGTGAGCAAGAACCCGGCGCGGCCGGCAAGTCTGTCGCCCATGCGTTTATCAAGATGCTGACGGGTTATCCCTGTGGGACAACCCCGGCGAGTGGGGACAAGGTACTGCGCGCGAATCCGTTCGCTGCGCAAGCCAGCGTCCGCAACGTCAAGATACTCCGTGCCCCGTGGAACCGTGCCTACTTGGATCAACTCTGCGCGTTCCCCACGGGTGCGCACGACGACGACGTGGATGGTTCGAGCATCGCATTCAACGCGCTGAATATGTTACCAAGTGCGGGCAGTCCTCCGGTGAGCATGGAACAGGTCAGCAGATGGCGGTGACCGCGCTCTACTGGGAATGCGAGCGGTGCGACAAGGGATTCCCCGGCGGTCCTATGCACCACTGCCTCGATGGAAGTGTGGAAGAGGCAAAGCCTGTGGTTCGTGGACGGAGTGGGACCATGCGGCATGTGCTACTCCCGATCGTTCCCGGTGAGCGGTGGACTGTGCGCTCCTATGCGGATGCGTTCGAATTCACACTCATAGACGACACGCAGCATTGCGTTACGAACGTTGTGTTTTATGCGGTACTCGACAACGCCATGCTACCCGATGAGGTGCTTGCCCATACGTTCACCTCTATGCGGGACAAACTCGCATGCCGGTGAAAGCCCCCAACGGGAACGGGGTTGCTCCCAAAGAGCCCACCGCCCCGGTCGCGGTCGAATCCAACAGTCGGGGCATTGGACGTACCGGATTACGCCAGTGGTCCGGCCGGATCGATGAAGAATTCCTCAAAGAACTGAAGAACGACCGCAAGTATCAGGTCTACAAGGAAATGTCGGAGAACGACCCCATCGTCGGGGCCGTGCTTCGCGCGATTGAGTTCTTGATTCGTGGGGTAGCGTGGCGCATCGAGCCGGAGGATCAAGAGGACGACGCGAACCGCCAGTTGGCTGAGGATATCGAGAAGCGCATCCACGGCATGCGCCGGTCGTGGTCGGAGATCCTGGTGGAGATTCTGTCCTTCCTGCCATACGGCTGGAGTTTCCACGAAATCCTGTACGAATCGAAGCCCGATGGCGTGTATTGGGCGGACTGGCCCATTCGCTCACAGGATACGCTGCTCAAGTGGGAGTTCGAGAAAGACGCGGAGGGCAAGGACACCGATCGCTTCGTGGCGATGACGCAACAGATCCCCACGGACACGAGACGCACGAGAACCATCCCGCTGGAGAAGGGGCTGCTGTTTCGGCTGGAGAGCCACAAGAACAACCCAGAAGGTCGTTCGATCCTTCGGAACGCGTATCTCCCCTGGTACTACAAGACGCACCTGTCGCGGATCGAGGCCATTGGCATTGAGCGCTACCTCGCGGGCTATCCCGTGCTGTATGTCCCTGGGGAAGTCTTGGACACCCCCAATAGCCCGGCGTACGCAGCGGCCCAGAAGATCGTCACCAACATCAAACGGGACGAGCAGGAAGGCGCGCTGCTGTCCAGTGCGCGCGATCAGAGTGGCAATCTGATGTGGGAGTTGAAACTCGTGGCCGGCGATGGGGGCGAGACGGTTGCAGGCTTGAGCGATAAAGCCATCCAGCGCTACGACCAGCGCATTGCGATGACCTGTCTCGCCGACTTCGTGCTCTTAGGGCATGAGAAGGTGGGCAGCTTCGCCTTGGCCGGCAGCAAGACGGATGTGTTCGCATTAGCCCTCGCCGCGATCCTCGATTCGATCTGCGGGACGATCAACCGCTACGCCATTCCCCGGTTAGCCGAATTGAACGGCTGGCCTGCGGAGAATCTGCCGAAGCTCGTGCATGGCGATATCGAGATGCCCGACTTGCAAGAGTTGGGCGCCTACATCACGGCCTTGAGTGGTGCCGGTATTCCGTTGTTCCCCGATATGAAACTGGAGAACCGTTTACGGGAATTGGGTGGGTTGCCGACGCTGAATCCCGAGGAGTTTGATGAGCGGGAAGCGCAGGCGAAAGCCGATCAGCAAATGCAGATGCAGATGCAGGCCGATCTTGCGGCCGCAGGGAAAGCGCCGCCCGGTGAGAAGTCTGCTGCGGGTGACAAGCCGAAACCAGCGGACGAAGCGGCGAAGTCAATTAGCAAAGATGGCGCTGGACGCTGGGTCACGATTAACGGCACGCCTGTGTTTATCGAAGCGGGGCAGAGTGTCGGCGATGCCGTGAATGAGCAATTTGGCGGGGACGCTGAAACGCCCAAGCCGTCTGGACGCGGTGTTACTGGCGAGCAACGGGATGCGGCTAGCCGATATCAGGAACGCGAGCACCGTGAAGTGAATGCGGCTTTGCGTGGACAACGATCTGAGACGGGTGACACGAAAGCTACGACAAAGCATTTGGATTCGCTCATCGGTAACCAATCCCCGCTAACCAAAGACATGATGGTGTATCGGGGCATGACGGCACAGCCCTTCAGTAAGATGGAACCGGGCATGACGATTACAGATAAGGGGTTTGTTTCTACGTCAGCAAGTGAGAAAACAGCAGTCGGCTTCGCGCCTGGGAAAGCGAAGGGGGCCATTGTCCATATCCGAGTACCTGCCGGCAAACGTGCCCTCCATTTGGGGAAGGTAACAGGGGATAACGTGGAGCAGGAATATCTCCTACCGCGCAATTCCAGGTTTCGGGTTACCGAGATTCGCCGCACACCCGGACAGCGCGCCGTTGTCACCATGGAGGTCTTGTGACGGACACGTCGCGTTTCGAATGGGATGAGGGGGATATGGAAATTACGAAAGAGGACGAGCAGAAGAAGCCGACCGCGAAGTCTATCACTGCGCCTCTAGGCGCACCGCCCCCGAGGACGCTATGACGGAGTTCCTAGCACTCAAAGATGGTAGCCGTGTAGACGTGGATCTCCTGCCATCCGATCTCGTCGTCTGGCGCGCAAAATGGCGTGCCGAACTGTGGGACAAAGATGGCTGGAAGTCCGGCAAACCGCCCCTCAAGACCGTAGACCTAGACGGCAATCTCCTCGTGTATGGGGGAGCATCGCTGATGTGGGAATACGCGATGGGCAACGGCTCCACGTCCATCTCATCGGCGAAGAAGTACGTCAACGCGACGGGAGCGTTAGGGGTGGGTAACTCCACGGCCGCGGCGGTCAATACCCAGAAGGTGCTCTCGGGTGGCTCGCAGCTCGTCAAGGCATTTACGGGCGGGTTCCCGACGCATACCACGGGCTCGACGGTAGCGGCGGCGGCGCAGTACGTCGCCAAGAGCACGTTTGGATTGACGGAAGCGAACTTCCAATGGGGGGAGTGTGCGCTCTTTAACAAGGCCGCCACTACAGCTTCTCAAAGAATGCTTACCAGAAAGGTTGGAGTTCTGTTGACGAAAACGTCGGCGGCATCCGCTACGCTGACCTTGACACTGACTCTGGCCTAACGCTGGTATGCGGACAGTAGCCGTAGAAGCCCAGCGCTTGGTTGCAGTTGTGGCAAAGGACGCGCAGTCCTTTGGGCCATCCCTGCCTTTTGAGCCACGAGTAAAAGCGGCTGCCACTGCCAAGCGCTCGGTGTTTGCCACCACCGCCAGCAATGTGATCTATGGCAAGGAACTCGGGACGGTTCTCACCGCAACAGCCACATATTTTGCCGTACTGCGCAAGAACCTCCAATTTCAATTGCCACCGTTTGGTTTTCCCCTTGACGGAAATCTTCGCGCTGTTTCGTCTGGCCCAATCGCGCCACCATTTCTTCAGCCGTTCGTGTTGCGGACCATGATAGCGTTTAGTGTGATACTCACGCGAACACGGTTTGCAATAGCCATTAGATGCAAAGCCTTCAGGGGGATTCGTCGTCTTGCAGCGGTGGCAGTGTTTCTGCCCTGGAACTTGCTTAAGGCGCATATGGCGTTTAGTAAAGTACAACTTCTGGCTGGGTCGCGCCATGGGGTCGCCTGATGCCGCTCTGGATTCCCCAAAAGGGGACTCGGAGGATGGAGCACAATACCGGCACGGTTGGTGCCGCCTCACCGGGTACATCCGTGACGACGGGGGCCGCCGCGGGCACCAAAGGGACTGCGGTGCAACTCATCGCCTCCACCTCCTTCGATGCCTACTGGGTCACGGTCTTAGCGCATTCCTACTCGAACTCCGCGACCGCCTCACAAGGGTGTCTCGATATCCTCACGGGTGCGGCGACCGAAGAAGTGCTCATACCCAATCTGCTCATGGGCTACTGTGGCTGGTTCGCGCCCGCCTCCACGACCTGTGGCCCGAAGCGCTGGGATTTTCCGCTCTACATCCCGGCTGGGACACGCCTCGCGGCGCAGGCAGCGGGGGCGCGCGTCTCGACCGCGATGCGCGTGGCGATTTTCCTCTATGGTGGTGACGGCTATCCAGCATTCCGCATCGGGTCCAAGGTGGTGACCTATGGCGTCACCGTCCCGAATGGGACGACCGTCACGCCAGGAGCGACCGGGGCTGAAGGGGCATGGACGCAGATCACCGCCAGCACGACGGAGGATCATTTCGCGCTGGTGCCGAGTTGGCAAGTGTCCGGGGCGACGGTGGTAAACCTCAGGACCTTGGCGGTGGATATCGGGCTCGGCGCGGCGACGGAGGAAGAAATCGCCCAGAGCTACTGGTTCAGTACGGACGCCTTGGAGGCGATGAACGGGCCGCACAACTCGATGCCGTGTTTCCAGGATATCCCGAGCGGCACGCGGTTAACGATCCGAGCGAGTAACAGCGGGGCCAATGATGCGACATACAATGCTGCTATTCATGGGGTGAGCTGATGCCCACGAACCTGACGTTCCGGTCCGGGAATGCGGCGACGGTCACCAACGTGGAAACGTCGCTGTGTGTGAATGGTGGCTCGACCGCACTCCAAACCCTGACCAACAAGGGGATCTATTCGCTCTTGCTCGATGGGGTGTCCACGCTCGCCAAGGGGGATGAGTACCGCTGGCGCGTTTATGAGAAGGCTTCGACGGGGGCCACGAAGCGGGTGATCATGAGCGGGACCATTTCGGATACCCAGTCGGAGCCCTTCTTCACGCCCCACCTGATGCTCGGGATAGGGTGGGACATGACCTTACAGCGGATCTCCGCCACGAGTCGCGCGTTCTCGTGGTCTGTGAGACAGTTGAGCACCTGATGTGGTGGTATCCCGCTGAATTCTTCCTGATTCTCCAGGGCGGTGTGACACCGCCCAATGACATCACGCAGACCGACAGTCTCACCGTTTCCGATGCGGTGACGGCCTCAAGCCTCGCCGCGGTCCCAAGTGATGCGTTAGCCGTGAATGAAACGCGCACCGCGACGGTAGCGGTGGTGGTGAGTGACAGCCTGACGGTCACGGACTCGCCGTTTGCCGCGCTGACAAGCTCGAACCAAACCGCCACTGATAGTGCCACGGTGACCGAGACCAGTACGGCTACGGCCGACGTAGTGCGTGCGGACAGCCTCACGGTCACGGAGTCGGTGGGGGCGATTCCCGTCACCGTGGCGCAGACGGATAGTGCGGCGGTGAGTGAGGCTGGGACTGCTACGGCAGCGGTCAATGCGACGGATGGTCTGACGGTCACGGAGTCGATCGGGACCACGCTCGTGACGGGCGCGAACATCAACGCCTCCGATACGCTCGTCTTGTCGGAGAGCATCGTCGCGACCTTGGTAGCGACTGCGGTGGAGAGCGCCACGGTCAGTGATACGATGGCCCCGGAAGGTGTCGTGTCGGTCGTGGACCTGTTCACCGTCACGGATTTCGGGGATATCAGCGCCCCGTTTGTGGGACAGGCGTCCATCGGTTCGCTCTCTATCACGCCGCGGTTGTTGATCAATCGCCAAGCGGGGACGAGTGGCGCGATTCCGGTGACGATGGATTCGACGCTCATCACATTCGACTCGACGCTGACCACACTCGATGGCGGATATCTCGGAGAACTGCCCGGTGAGTTGGGGATTCAGCCCCTCACGGATGCGGATGCGGCGATTGAGGAATTGCTGAACGCTACGGTGGAGCTCGCCTAGTGGCACAGCGCGTCCTGTTTCTCGGTACGAACCCCAACGATGGGACAGGGCAAAACCTGCGGGATGCGGGCGGCGACATTAACAACAATTTCACCGAAATTTATGCGCTTCAGTCGCAGACCATCAATGCAGGGGCGGTCGAGTACAACTTCACAGGTGCGACCTACGAGCAGCGGATTGCCCTCGCGGATGCCGATGCGGTACTACGCGGGTTTGATCTCCTTTATATCCCGGCCTTCATGTTGCAAGGTGGTTACGATATCGCGCTATGTATGCCGTCTGCTGGGATTCGTCGCGTGCGAGAGGGAAGTAACTTCTCTTGGTGGGATGTGACGGCGTATGGTTGTGCTGGCGATTTGATACGAGATGATACCACTGGAGCACAAGCAGCCATTACTGCGTGTGCGGCCAATCTCGTAGCGGGCATCGGTGGTGGAGTTGTCTACTTCCCCACTGGGCGATATAAGACAACGGCGGATCTCGTGGTTCCGGTCGTGACACAGGCGACAATTGTCCTGAAAGGTCAGGGAATGCGCGCCTCGTGGATTTACCCGTCCACTCCAGGTCAACGCGGCGTCCTGTTCGGCAGTACTACCCCCGATGCCAGCGGCACGTCAACAAACAACACGCAATTTTGCGGCATGGAGGACATGAGCGTTAACGGATCGTTGCTGACTTCCGGTACCGGGATCGGCGTGCAGATGACGCAGATGCAGCACGGATGGATGACGAATGCTCAGATCGAGAATTTCGATAGCGGATCAAGCATCGGGCTGTTGCTCCAAGGGTCCCTAACGACAGGCCTTGATGCTGCTGCCCCGCCCCACTGTTGGCGGAATACGTTTATGAACGTCAACGTCGTCACGTCGAAGCGCCCACTGGTACTCGCGAACGCTGACGAAAACGCATTCTTCAGTTGCACGTTTGGTCTACAGCTCGGCATGGCGGCGGGTGGCATTGCCATAGAGTGGGTGCAAGGCCAACACAACCGATTCTACAATCTCCTGCTCGCGGGTTCTGTCGATCTCGCGTTCCGCCCCAATTATTACGGCCTGAAGTTCGACGCGCCAGTCAATGGTAGCGTGCGTGGGCTCAACATCTACGGGATGTGGGCGGAAGGCTTCGATAAAGCCCTGTTGTTCGGAGGCGGCAATGGGCAGGATGCGTGGGTGCGTGGCTACATGGGTTCCACGAATCGCGTTGAGTACGACAACGGGTCAGAGAACGGTACGGGGACGGAGGAACGCCACAACAACGTTCATATCGAAATAGCAGCATCGAGCCAAGCGGGTGGCGTGCGGGATTATCATAGTGGGCCGAACACAGCGTCGCGCCCCGTTCAGTTGACTCAGAACAGCACGACGCCGAGTGTCGCGGGCTCCAGTGTATTTACCTGCAATAATACCAATCCGACGACGATCACCGCATTTACGGATGGTCAGCAAGGTGCCCCGATTACCGTGCGGCTGGATGCGAACACCACGATTCAGCACGGGACGGGAGCGAACAACATCCGGTGTCCCGGCGCGGCCAATATCACGGCTGCCGCCAATAAAGTGGTGACGATGGTCGGAATTGGTGGATTGTGGCAAGTCCAGGGCGTGAGTCTCAACGCATGACTTCTCACTTTGGACTTGCTGTGCTCTGGAACTCCCGTTCTCGTAAATCGGCAATCGCTCCCGTTGCGACGACGCCCATTAGCAACGCGCCGCTCACCGCGCCGACGATGAATCCAATGACTAATCCGAGCCAGAACATGAAGCTCTCCCGTGCCGAATGGATCGCTATTCTGGCGCTGCGAGTGTCGAATGTCCATAGTCGTAGTTGGGGATCATAGCATGGCCCAGCCCTATATCTGGTTCGAAGGCAACGATATGCTGGTCACCCTGGCGGGCCTGCGGTCCTCCACGATGGCCTCGACCAGCTATCTCAATTCCTCGACCGGGGTCCGGGTCACGATCTACGACGGCCCCACGACTGGGGATAGCGTCGTCATCAATAACCGAAACCTCCCCTACGTCACGGCTACGGCAGGAACGTATCGGGGCACGGTACAGAGTACGGAAAGCGCGCAGTTGACCCGTGGGGGTGAGGGGTTAGCGGTGTTCGACGTATTGCATTCCGGGATGAACGCGAAGTTCTATCTGGCGTTCAGCGCACAGGTGCGGCGGACGACATGATCGTCTACCCCAAGATGGCCCCGCTTCCGGTTCGCAAGATGTCGCCCGCCGCGTGGTGGACCGCGTTGCACCGCGTCGCTGATGATCTAGAACCCTCCATGCGTATGGCATTCCTCCGTGCCGTGCGCATGGTGCAAGCACGCTTAGACCTGGTGAACGTCATCGACGCGTTACAGCGGGGACAGATCGACCAAAGCGCGCTCTGGCAGGCGCTGGAATCCGAACTGGATTCGGCTATGCGTTCCCCGATGCGCGAGGCGTTACTCGGTGGGGCGGATGTCGCCTCTCGGAAACTGCCGGGCATGCGCTTTGACCTGACTAATCCCGCAGCCGTTCAAGCGGTGGATACCGAAGTGGCGAACCTCGTCCGAGACATCACCGAGCAATCCCGGCAGGCGATTCGGGATCTCGTACGCCAGAGTGTCCAAGGCAATTTCGACGTGCGCCAGCTCGCCCAGCAGGTCAAGGGCAGCATCGGATTGACGCCGCAGTACGCGGTGGCGACGGAACGCTACCGCCAGAGCCTCGTAGATAACGGCTTAAGTGAAGGCCGTGCGTTGACCAGAGCGCAAGCCTACGCGGATCGGTTACTGCGGCATCGAGCGGTGACGATTGCGCGCACGGAAGTGATTCGGGCGACCAATGCCGGGCAGCAGACCGTGTGGCGGGACGCCCAGCAAGAAGGCTTACTCGGCTTTGATGCGCAGCGGACCTGGATCGTCACGCCCGATGACCGACTGTGTGAATTGTGTGCGCCGATGGATGGGCAGACCGTGGGACTGAACGAGCCATTTCAATCAGACGAGGGGCCGGTGGATTATCCCCCGTTACACCCGAACTGTCGTTGCGCGGTGGGTATCGCGCAGACGGAGGAAGCCTGAAGTCACTCGCAATTGTCGCACTCGGAAAGGGATGGGAGAAAGCCCCGTGGAAGAAACGCACACATGACATCTGGACACTCAACAGCGCATGGCGGCGCTTCGGCTGGGATCTGTTGTGGAAAGGATGGAAAGCTCCCTCGGCGCTCTCGGCGTACTTCGAGTTGCACACGCCCCGGTATCTCCGTGAGGAATGGGGAAAGAGTCGCGCACACTTTGAGAACTTGGCCGAGTTGCGCGTGCCCGTCTATGTACAAGACGCCAAGGCATGGCCGACACTCTGGAAGCCTACGACCCTGCCCCGTGCGGCGATTGGGAAAGCGTTTCCGCGAGGGGACTATCACGCCTCGAGTATCGACTGGATGCTGGCGATGGGGCTCCATCTTGGGTACAAGCGCATCGACGTGTACGGCACGGGATTCGGTCCGACGGATGGTGGCGAACCGATCTCCGCGCGCGCTGCCTTCGAGTATTGGGTCGGGTTCGCGGAAGGCCTGGGTGTGAAGGTCACGGTTCACGAACCCACGGGCGCGTTCTGGATTTACAATGTCACCAAAGAGCGGACACCTTACCACTTCGATGATTCATGGCGATTGGTCGAGGACCGATGAGCGACACGCTTCTAGTTGTTCCCGTTCGTGGTGGGTCGCGCGGCATCCCCCGCAAAGCCGTGCGCCAGCTGAACGGCCGCTCGCCGCTCCAATACACGCTCACGACGGCGCAGGGACTCGGGGATATCGTTGTGGTCACTGATGACGCGGAGATTCGCGCGCAAGCCGAAGCCTGCGGGGTGCGTGTACTCGGAGAACCACAACTCCCCACGGCTCCGGGCGTCCATACGTGGGAGCCGGTAGTCTATCGCGCCGTGCTGGAAGCGGAACAGGGCCGTCGTCCCTACGCCTTCGTCGGCGTGCTGCAATGCACGTCCCCGTTTTTGCGTCGGACCACGATCCAGCGGTGTCTTGATGCGTTGATGGGACATCCTGTGGCGTTGACCGTGCGAGATGATCGCCACGCGAGGATCGGAACGCCTCGGAAACCCCGCGAGCAAATGCCGCCGTGTTGGAAAGTCACGGGAGGCTGTACGGCGATTCGCCGTGATCTCCTGGTAGACGGATCATGGCCGGTCGAGCAAGGACTCCCAGTGGTCGTGGACGGAGCGGAGGGGGTGGACCTCGATACGCCCGAGGACTGGGCGATTGCGGAGATGTATGCTGGAGCCACGGAACGCGAACTGCTGCTCGCCCGCGTTCTCGTTCCGGATCAGCCCCACGGCCCGGCCGTCGTGCTATCGGCGTGGGATGAACAGGAAGCCGAACAGCGTACCAGGTTCCAGCATGCCATTGGGGATGCGATTTCCCTGCATGGCGAGAACACACGGGACGAAGCGGAACGGGCGGTCACCCTGCGGTCGGGTAACGACATCACGATCGTCACGTCCGCCTATCACCAACCGCGCGCGTTCCTGACGTTTCTGAAAGTGCTGTATGACCACGGCCTCGAGCGCACGGTGCGACTCTGGAATATCCCCGCCCCGAGTCGTATGGACCGGCTGGCGGAGGAGTGGCACAAGATCACCGAGTATCAGGCGAAGGGGGACACGGCGAGCGTCGAACAGGGGTTGCTGTTCTTGGATTGGCGAGACGCATGCGCTACCTAATTACCGGCGCCGGCGGATTCATCGGGACGCATCTCGCCCAGCATCTCCTGGACGCGGGACATCAAGTGACCGGGGTTGATCCCCACCGCTGTGATGTGCGGGGCGTGCATCACGTCTACGGTTCCGCGGCTGACCCGCGATTGATGGGGGGATTGATCCCCCGCCACGATGGGGTCTTTCATCTCGCTGCCGTGGTGGGGTTCGCGAAGGTGATGCCGCATCTCGTGCAGACGGTGACGGAAACCACGAGCAGCGCGGCGACGGTATTCGCGATCGCGAGTCAGTCCAAGACGCGCACGCTGTTTACGTCCACCAGTGCGGTCTACGGCCGAGGGAACGGACATCCCGCCAAGGAAACGGATGATGCGTTAGTGGGCCCGAGTCCGGTGCAGTCGTGGAGTTACGCCTATGCGAAAGCCGCGGCAGAGTGCTTAGCGTTTGGGTACGTCCGGGAAGCGGGAGCGCCGTTCATCGTGACGCGCGTGTTCAATACCGTGGGGCCGGGCCAGAGTGCGGAAGCGGGCTTTGTTCTGCCCCGGTTCTGCCGGCAAGCCGCCACGGGTGACCCGATGACCGTCTACGCTCCTGGGACGCAGCGGCGCACGTTCTGTCATGTGCAGGACGTGGTGCGAGGATTAACCGAGCTCATGGAGTGCGATAAAGCGGTTGGGGAGTTGGTGAACGTTGGCGGGACGGTGACGATGACGATGCGCGAGTTAGCGGAAGTGGTGAAGTTCCGCGCGCGCAGCGGGTCACTGATCGAGACCTGTCCCCCGCCCTATAAGCATGGGTACGATGATATCGAAAGCCGCAAACCGGACCTGACGAAAATCGCAGCATTGATCGATTACGTCCCCGTGCGGTCGGTGGATGACATGGTGGATGATGTCCTCGCAGAGGTCAAAGAAAGGAAACTGGTGCTCGTGTGAATGCTTCAAAACCACCACTCAATACTCGCCCGCACGAATGGTCGGAAGTGAAAGACGTGTGCAAACGATGCGGCATCACAAAACTGGAAGTCGTGAAGCGGGGCTATGAGGGAACGTGCCTGCCATGAAGCTTCCCTACATCATTGCCGAGATCGGGCTCAACCATGGCGGCGACATTCGCCTGGCCCAACAAATGGTGGCCGAAGCGGCTGCCGCTGGAGCGAATGCCGTGAAGTTCCAATACGTCAAGGCTGAGCGGCTAGTCTCACGGCACGCCCAGACGTACTTCCAGGAGACGGACGCGCCGGCCGGGACACAGTATGCGTTCTTCGCACGCTCCGACCAATTGGAGCGCGACGACTATGAGCATCTTGCTCGGCTCTGCCGCGCTATGGGTGTGGATTTTCTCTGCACCGTCTTTGATATGGAGTCCGTGCATTGGATCGCCCCGCTCGTTCCAGCATTCAAGGTGGCGAGCGCCGACATCACCAATATCCCGCTCCTGGGAGCCATCGGGGAGTATAGGAAGTCCACCTATCTCTCTACGGGCGCCGCGACTACCGAGGAAATCGATGCGGCACTTGAGGCACTGTTCCTCGCTCGTCACGATGACAAAGCATGGGTTGACGTGACACTTCTGCATTGCGTGCTGAGTTATCCGACGCCGCTCGATCAAGCGAACTTGGGCGTAATTCCAAAACTCATCCACGAATGGCGGGGCGTGGGACGCTACACCGTTTTTGCTGGGCGCGGCTACTCGGATCACACGTTGTTCAATCTCGACGTACTCACCACCGCCTGGTTGCTCGGCGCCTCGGTAATTGAGAAGCATTTCACACTCGACAAAACGTTACCGGGGAACGATCACTACCACAGCATGGACCCCGCTGACCTTCGAGCACTGGTGGCGAAGTTCAAGGAGTTGCAGGCGATGATCGGGGATGGAGAGAAGCGGGTGTTGCCGATTGAGGAAGTGGCGCGACTCAACGCACGGCAATCCGTTCACGCCACGCGCGACCTTGAGCCTGATCATGTCCTCACCGCTGATGATCTAACGGTCAAGCGTCCCAGTACCGGACTCGCGCCAGAGTGGATACGCATGCTTCCTGGTTACAGGGTCGCCAAAGCGATTCGTGCAGATGAGCCCATCACCGGAGCGAAGCTGTTCAATTTTTGGGAATGGGACCCGACGAACCCGTTCCTCAAAAAGGTTGAGGCGTGACGCAAGCGGTTATCCCCGTGCGGGTTAGCACCCTCTCCCTTGTCCGGGAAGCGCAGGAATTTCTGGTCCTTGCGCTCGAAGCGGATACGTGGCTGCGTCGCTCGATGCTGGTCGAACAAGCATCGGTGCGACTCGCCCGTGTCGAAAGGGCCTTGCGCGCTACTAGCGTGTAGTCAATATTGCCTTTAGCGAAGTGCGGAAACTGTTTTCTCGAAGGGCTTCCATCCGGTGTCGGGTGGGGGCCCTTTCGTCGTTAGGGGGCCTATGCCGTTCGCTGGATACGCTGACTTTGATGCCTGCGTGGCCGCCAACAGTGATAAGGCGGACCCGAAAGCATTTTGCGCTTCGATTCAACAGGACACCGAGAAAGCCCTCGCCGCGGATCGCGCCATCCTTAAGGTGGATGAAGAACAGCGCATGGTCTTTGGCTGGGCCTCCGTCGCGATGATGAAAGCCGACGAGCCCGTGGTGGATCTCCAGAACGATACGATCGACGCTCACACGCTCGAGAAAGCGGCCTACGACTACGTACGCCGGTATCGGATCGTGAACGACATGCACAAAGGCGCCGCTGTGGGTGATTTGGTGGAGTCATTCGTCGTCACGCCCGAGAAGCTCAAAGCGATGGGGCTGGAATGCAAAACCGCCCCCGCCGTCGGGATGTGGGTCGGATACAAGCTCGATGAAACCGAGTGGGCGGCGTTCAAGCGTGGTGAGCGGCCGATGTTCTCGATCGAAGGCGAGGCCGAGCATGCCTAAGCTGCAAAACCTGATTATCCGCGGTGTCGCCCTCGTCGATCGAGGCGCGAATCAGCACGCCAAGGTACTCATCTCGAAACGAGCAGGGGGCGACATGACGGACGCTGAGAAGAAAGACGCCGACGACAAGGGTGCGAAGGTTCTCGCCGACGCGCTGGCCGCACTCAAGAAAGCCAATGACGAGCTGACGGAACTGAAAGCGGCTAGCGGGTTGACCTCCGACCTCGACACGCTGAAGAAGCAGTTTGCTGAGAGCGATAAGGCTCTCAAGAAAGAGCGCGCCGAGCTTCAGGAGCAAGTCACCAAGGCACAGAAGGACACCGAGGACGCCCGCGCGGAAGTCGCGAAGATCAAACAGCAACGGCGCCGCGAGAACTTCATCAAGCGGGCCCATGAGTTGACTGGCTTGCCCGGTGCCCCCGCCGACGACTTCGCGGAAATCCTCGATGCCGTGGAAGCTGGACTGCACCAGGTCGCTCCGGAGAAGGCGGAGAAGTGGTTCGCGAAGTTCAATCAACTCCTGACTTCGTGGAATACCATCGTCTCCAAGAGTGCCATCCTGGACTCGATCGGTCGCGACGGGAGCGGGACGTTCCGCGGCGCGGCGGCCCAACTTGACCATCTGGCGAAAGCAATGATGGAGAAGGACCCGAAACTCTCGTATGCCGTGGCGTACGACAAGGTGCTGGGCGAAAACCCCGAGCTCTATCGGAAGTATCAGCGCGAAACTGAGAAGGAGTCCTAATCATGGCGTTCGAAACTGACCTATTCGGGATCAGCGCTGAGTGCGCGGCTGCGGTGACGCAGTACCGCGTGGTGACTCTCACGGCGACGGGACTGAAGATGTCCACCGGCACTCCCGTGGCAGCGCGTCCGATCGGCGTATCCCAGCAAGCCGGCACGACGGGGGGCGCGGTCATCAATGTGCGGACCCACGGCGTCACGAAAGTGGAAGCATCCACGGCGGCTCTGGCGCGGGGATCGTATGTCTCGCCGACTTCCGGGGCCGGATCGACGGGTAACACGCAGTTGGGGGGCACGGTGAAGGCGACCACCGCGCAAGTCGTAAGCATCGGGATCGCCCTGACCTCGGCAGCGGCCGCAGCGGCTGGCAACAAGCGCTACGTCTCCGTCCTGCTCCGCATCTAAGGAGACCTGACCGATGCCACTTCCCGCCCCGAATCAGGTTCATATCGACGTAGCGTTGTCGAACATGAGCCAGGCGATCATGCAGAAGGAAGAAATCTACGGCAAGTCCCGTGAGATCTTCCCGGTCGTCAACGTCGATCGACAGACCAACAAGTATTACATCTGGGCGCAGGAGGACTTCTTCCGCTCGGACGCCCAGAAACGCGCGCCGGGAGTTGAGTCTGCGGGGTCCGGTCTCCGTCTGTCGAACACCGCTTACTCTTGCGACGTGTACGCCTCGCACTTCGACATCGACCATCAGACCGCCGCGAATGCCGATGCGGGGATTGATCTCGAGCGCGGCGCGGTCAACAAGGTGACGCGCGACATTCTGATCAAAGAGGATGTTGATTGGGCTGCGTCGTTCTTCGTCACCGGCGTCTGGAACTCCTCGGCCGGTCCGCTCAATGGATTGTGGTCGAGCGTGAACTCCACGCCGATCGAGGACATGCGGGCGCGCTTCTACACGATGGCGCGGAATACGGGCTACACGCCCAGTGATCTGACCCTTGGGGCCCCCGTTTACGCGGCGTTGCAGGATCACCCGGACGTGCTGGACCGGATCAAATACACGCAGACAGCGGTTGTGACGCCCGCGCTCATCGGGTCGATTTTGGATATCCCGAATGTACGCGTGCTGTTTGGGGTTCAGAACACGGCGGCTGAAGGTGCGACGGGTGTCTACGCGTTCAACGCCGGCAACCACGCGCTGCTCACGTATGCCCCGAGCGCGCCGAGCCTCTACGCTGCGTCCGCCGGGTACACGTTTGTCTGGACCGGGTTGTATAACGCCGGGTTCCCGATCGCGATCTCGCAGTTCTATATCGACGCCCGAAAGGTCAACCGGGTCGAGGGTGAGACGGCATTCGACAACAAACTGATCTCGTCCGTCTTGGGCGAGCTGATTCTGAACGCTGCATGATCGCGCTCAAAGACTTTCGGTACACGGATCTGGGCACGAAGCAGCAGATCATCGTGCAACGGGGTCAGGAGATCAGCGGTGAGGTACTGGCCGCGCATAACTGTGATGTGGCGAAGCTCGAGCGCACCAAGTTCGTGGAGCGTGGCGAGGGCGCGCCACCCAAGAAACGCCGGGTTCGGCAACCGAGGTAATTTATGGCTCCGAGTGCTGGGAAGTTCGTGACGTTCCATTCCGAGAGTGGCGATCTGGTCGCCATGATTACGGGCGTGGCGGAGAATCCGGAGACGCATCAAGTGACGGCCGATCTGACCGCCTTCCCCCGTGGTGGCCCGCCACATGCGGTCACGTCGGTGCTGCAAGGCGAGGGGCTAGGTTGTTGGAGTTGGCCGGGCAAACCGCCACGCGAGAAGAAAGCCAAGGCGAAGAAGTCCAAGAAGTAGCGAACACTATTGGTCCGGGGTGACCCGGTGCCTTCAACCGCGAGGGTTCCAAAGTGGGCCAACTCAAATTCAAGCAGTATGTCACCGCGCAGGCGTTTAACCTCACGCGCCCCTTTAACACCACGGCGGCGGTGATCAAAAACCGCGTGGTGAAGCTTGCCAATACCGGCAACATCAAGCACACGACCGGAACCTCCGGCCGGGCGGCATTGGGGGTCGCGATCCTCGGCGCTACGGGCGGTGGGAAGATTGTCCCTGTCGTGCTGTTCGGGATCGTGGATGTCCACGCCTCGACGCGCGCGATCGCCAAAGGGGATTGGGTCCGGGCCAGTTCAGGTGCGGCTTCGACCGGATCGAACCTCGGCGGCACGGTGCGGACCACAACGGTCAATAACCAGATCCTTGGGCTCGCGCTGACAAGTGCGGCCGCAGCGGCGGCGGGGACCCAACGGCTCGTGACGATCTTCCTGAATCAGTCCGTCAACACGGTGGCGCTCGTCTAATGCCGAAGCTAAAGCGTTGCGCAATCGTGGGTTACACGCAACATCAGTTGTATGCCCCGTGGAATAATCCCGAGTGGGAGATCTGGGGCCTCAACGATCTCTACGAAGTGATGCCGCAGTACAATGACCATCTCCTCAAGGGTGAGACATGGGACCGCGTGCAGTGGTTCCAGGTGCACCGCAATGATCACGGGGAGATTCCGGACGGGGCGAGAGATCCCAAGCATGGCGAGTGGCTGAAGAACGCCAAGTGTCCGATCTGGATGTTTGAGCCGCTGAAGGATGTCCCGAACGCGGTGCGATATCCGATCGAGGACGTGCTGAGACTATTTCCGCGGGCCTACTTCAACAATACGATCAGTTGGATGATCGCCAAGGCGTTACTCGACGGCTATGAGGAGATCGGCATTTGGGGCGTCGATATGGCCTTGGATGGGGTTCACGGGCAGAGCGAATACTCGCATCAGCGTCCCAGTGTGGAGTATTTCGTGGGCTGGGCGGATGGGCATGGGGTGAAGTTCTACATCCCCACGGAGTCGGAAATCTGCAAGTGCGGCTTCCTCTACGGGAAAGACAACATCACGCCAACGCGGCGGAAGCTCACCGATCGGCTCAGCCAGTTGAAGCAGCAGGAAGCCGAGACGGTCGCCGTTTACGAAGGGACGAAGAAGGACCTCTTTGCCTGCAAGGGCGCGCTGCATGCCATGCGGAATCTCGCACTGGACAAGATCGCGGACGATGCGAAACAGGCGTGGATCGAGCAGGGCCAGAAGTTCGAGACGACCGAGGAGCAGCTCCAACAGCAACTCGAGGACACCAAGCGCAGTCTCCATGAGATCCGGGGCGCCATCCACAACACCGAGTGGTTGTTGACCAACTACTTGCCGGGCGACGGGCCGTTGCAGGATCTGAAGCGGTTTCCCAACGCCGTGACGTATGCGGAAGTCGGACTGCCGCAGCCCGTGGCGAGTGATGTAGCGAAGTCGGACGGCCAAGGCCCTGCCAATCGGGTCGCGCTTTTGGAGAGCCTACATGCGGATTGACCGGACTGGATTACCGACGGTCGTCCTCTCGACGGGTTTCGCTGCGGCCTCGAGCGGGAGTTGGTTCAATCTCGGGACGGCCTACTCCCGGTTCGGGGTGCGCTGTGTCCGGGCGTCCTCCATCGGTACGTCGAACTTCACCGTGAGTATCCGGGGTTCGTTATCCACGCGGAACACGACCGGGGCGGCGGTGGGGGCGATCGGCGGCTACACCCCATCGACGTTGATCACCTATACGCAAGCGATCGTCGGCAAGACGAAGATGTCCACGGGGCTCGTGCCCGTGCAGTATGTCAAGGCTGTGTGTACGGCCCTCACCACGGCAGCCGGCCGCAAGTTGCGGGTCGAGCTGATCGCGATGTGAGCCCGTAATGTCCTTCACGTACACGGGGGCGCCCTCGACGGCGACACCAACGGGCCGACGCGATGCGGTCCGTTTGTTGTTAAAGGACATGAGTTCAGGAAGTCCGCTCTATCAGGATAGCGAGATCGAGTTCTTCCTGACGCATTTCAATAGCAACGTCTGGCGAGCCGCAGCCTACGGGGCGATTGGGTTGGCCGCACGGGAAGCGGATTCCAAGAGCGTCGGCGATTTGTCGATTAGCGGGTTCGGGAAAAGCTGGCGGGACCTCGCGGCGCAGTATCAGAGCCACGCCGAAGCCCACGTCTCGCTGTATGCGGGGGGGATTTCGGTGAGCGATAAGCAGACCGCCGAAGCGGATACGGATCGGGTTCAGCCGGCGTTTACGCGGACGCTGTTCGAGAATCCGCTCGTGCCCCAGGTGGTGAGTGACGGGACGCCGGGGGTGAGTACGTGAGTTTCGAGACCGCATTCCTCGAGTTGATGCCGCACAGCATTGTGGTGAAGCGGTTTACGAAAGCGACGACGGCAGGCTCCAGTGCCGGGACCTATGGGGCGCCGGGATACACGACGGGCGCGACAACCTATCGGGGGCGGTTTCTGACGAGGAATACGAAACTCAATCGGCCGGATGGGTCGGAGTTCTCCGGCAATCATGTGGCGTGGCTTGCGACGACGCACAGTATCACGCAACGGGACAAGGTGACCTTCTTGGCGACGACCTATGAAATCCTGGAAGTAGCGCCGTATCCCGATCAGGACGGCGTGCATCATACGCGGCTGATTTTGTCATGAGCACGACGCCTGCGGGATTCGCGATCAAGCTGCGCGGGGCGGCGAAGGATGCGCCCACGGCCCTGCTCGCGGAGTTGTACCGGCAAGCCGAGCAGATCATGACGGTGAGCAAAACCGATTACGTGCCGGTCGATACCGGAGCCTTGCGGGCGTCGGGGTTTGTCGATCTCCCCATCGTGACTGCTGGGGGCGGATACGTGGAGCTCGGGTTTGGCGGACCATCGGCGCCGTATGCGCTGATCGTCCACGAGGACCTGACGAAGCGTCATCCGGTGGGACAGGCGAAGTATCTCAGCATTCCGGTGATCGCGGCGTTGCAGGGCATGCAGGCCGTACTACGGCAAAGGACGAGTGACGCCATCAAGCAGGCGTTCCAACGGCTCGGCAAAGTGGAAGCGAACGTCTTAGCCGGGCGTGACGTGAACTGGGGGATGCCGCTCTACCGTGGCACTCCTGGATGAAATCGCCGCAAGGCTCATTCAGCAATCCGTCGGTATCCAAGGGACGACGGCGAGCTGGACTGTGTTCAAAGACCATGAACCCGAGAGTCCCGATCAGGTCTTTACGCTATTCGAAACGCAGGGGCTGCCGAACCAGCCGCACGAGGGGAATCTGTTGGACTTCCCCAGATTCCAAGTGCGGGTCCGGGGAACGAGCTACGGATACGCTGCCGCTCGGACGAAACTCGCGGCGGCGCGGACGGCGATCGAAGGGATGACCGGGGTCTTTAGTGGGCGCTACTACTGTCAGGTCACCGCTGATGGGGAGCCGTCGAGTCTCGGGCAGGATCAAAACCATCGGCCGCGCATCGTGATGAATTTCACGGCGCTCCGAAGTCGTTCTTCCTAGGAGGAGTGTATGGCGTTTCCGAGTGCTGCGATCCCCGGCCGCAAAGCCTACCTGCGGTCCAGCTCCAACTCGTCCCAATCCAGTTCCCAGGTGGTCATGGCGGAACTGTTGGATTTCACCTTCACGGTCGAAGAAGATAACATCGACGTGACCAATCACGACTCCTCGGGCTGGGCGGAATCCATCATCGGGATTCGGCGGTGGAGTTGGGACGCGACCGCGAACTACCTCTCGACCGGCGCGGGACAGGGCGCGTTGCGGCAGAGTCTCGTGGATGCCGATGCGTCGCTCTATATCACCTTCCAGGCGACGACCTCGATCACGGCGAAGAAGTACCAGGGCCGGACGCGACTCACCGCGTTCGGGCAGCAGAACAACTCGGTGAATGGACAGGTCCAAGCGTCCTTCCGCGGGCAGGGCACGGGCCCGATTGTGCGGACGGCCTAATGGCGGTCCGCGACGTAGTGATTCGGATCAACGGGGGCCAGCATGTTCTGCGGTCCGATCTGGGGGCGTGGGCAGCGGTCGAAGATGCGGGGGAAGATTACCTCGCGTTGATCAAACGGCTGAACACGGACGGTCCGAAGATGCGCGCCGTGCTGCTGTTGTTCTGGGCCTATCTCGATCATGAGACGCCCCGGCCCTCGCTCGAGGAAGTGAAACGCTGGGTCACCTCGGAGAACTTCGGCATGGTGACCAAGGCCGTGGCCGAGGCGTTCCGCGACGGGCAGCCGGAGGCGACGGAATCCTCGGGCCCTCCGACGGCGGACGCTGGGACTGGGCAACCGTCCGCCAGTGCGCCGCCCGTCTCGAAGTCCCGCCGCGTCTCCTCTGGCGTCTGACGCTCCGTGATCTCGTGGAGCGCGCCGAGGCGTACCGCTGGCGGGAACGGCGTCGCTGGCAATGGGATGCCTGGCTGACGCATTGCCTGATTTCCGCGTGGACCAAAGCGCCGAGTGTCCAGGAGTTGATGCAGCCCTTCGAGCCGCAGACGGTCGATGCCGAAGCGGCGATGGAAGCGTTGTTCGAGGGAAACGATCCCGCCAGTAAGCTCGCTCTCTTAGACAAAATCTACGCCGCGCAGCCCAAGCGGTCGGTGCCCTACTAATGAGCACCACCGTAGAAACCATCATTGCCCGGCTGGAAAGCGATACCCAGCAATTCCAGCAAGGGTTCAGTCAAGCCGCCCAACAGTCGGGACAGTTAGACCGCGCGCTCCGCACCGTGACGGGCGCCAGCACTGTGTCCACGCATGCCATGACGACGCTGCGGCGGGGCCTCGTGGGACTCGCGATGACCGCCACGCAGACGAGCGGGCCCGTTGGGCAACTCTCACAAGCGTTACTGCTCTTTGGGGGTGGAGGGGCGTTGGTGCTCGGGGTGGCGGCCGGCATAGCGGCCTTAGCCTTGGCGTATCGGGCATTCACCAAAGACACCCGCGAAAACACGAAGGCACAGGAAGAATTGATTAAGCAGCTCCAGGGGGTTGGGGTTCATGCAAAGCTCACTGCCGCGCAGATCGAGCTTGCCGCCCTGCGAGCCAAGGCATTGCAACCCCAAACCGTCGGCGAGGTAGCGTCGCAGTTCCTCTCGGATATGACGGGCGGTCGCCTAGGCACGTCCCGCGACGAGCAGAAGCAGCAAATCCAACGGGACATCGCCGCTTCGCTTATCAAGATCGCTGCCCTGACCCGTGAAGTCGCCAAGTGGGAAAAGGGCATTGCGGATGACGCGGAACGCACGAGACGGGAGCACGAGAAAAGTCTGGAAGCGCTGAAGAAGATGGTCACCAACGCGAAGATGTTCAAGGATGCAATCGAGACGGCGGTTGATAAGGTGGCCGAGCTCGCCACGGGAGCGAAGCAACGGGCCGTCGAAGCGTTCCGATTGGATTTCGTGGACCGGACGGGGAAAACCGCGACCACGAAGCAATTGATCGAAGCGTCCTTCGAGCCGAGCGAGATGCAGAAGGCTTTGCACGATCTCGGGCTGTCGGCCGGAAAACAGTTCGCGCTCGGGATCATCGAAGGAATCGAAAGCATGCAGGACCTCCTGAAGTCGATCCTGATTCAGTTCTTGTCCTTGGGACTGGATGCGTTGTTTGGCCGGCTCTTTGGGCCCGCGAAGGCCACGTTTAGCAGTGGGGGCAGCGGGAAAGGATTCAAGGGTTTCGAACCCTCAATCGTGAGTCCCGCGTCGTTCAGCCTGAACCTTGGGACGCTGCCGGCGCCGACGACGCCGTTCGCGGTGATGCGGGATGCGGACTGGCTCCGGTATTTGACGGGTTCATTGATTCAGGCGCGGGCGAGAGGATTCCGCAAGTAAATGGGACTGATCCGGGGGAACGCGGCGTTTACGTGGGTCGATACCACGGTGTCGATGACCGAACAGGTGCTCCTGCTCAGGGAGCCGATTCGGGAGATCCGGCCCGCGCATCGGCAGAGCGTGTACGCCTCGGATTCTTTGGACTTCCAGGTGCGTCAGGTATTCACCATCGGCACGGGGGTGGATGAGCTCGTGTGCCGGGTGCGGTTTGTCGATGATCCCCAAGGACTGTTGAACATGATCAAAGCGGGGACGAAGAACGTGACGCTCGTCTATCATCCTGACTTGGACGATCCCTTGCGGGTGCATTCCTACAAGCTGATTAGCCCCTTGAGTCCGATGACGTTGGGGATGGACCCGGATACCGGGGTGAGCTTCGGGGATGTGGACGTGGAGTTGGTGCTCAGGGAGACTTCCTAATGGCGCAAGGGACAAGTCCGCTCTCTGATGTGTTTCGGAATAACATCCTGTTCCGACTTCGGGCAGGGCAGAACGTATCGCGAGCAACATACACGCGGGCAAGTACGGCAACCTATGCTAATCAGAATAGCGTTCTAATCCCAGCCGCTTCTGGTAATCTGCGAGTGGAATGGGTTGATCTTGACGGTGATGGAGTACGAGAGACGCCGAGCTATTTATTCGAAGGTGCCCGTACGCAGAAGGTTACCGATCCTGAGAATTTCACACCTTGGACTAATTTCGGGACCCCTATTGTCACCAGCGGTCAGGCTGACCCATTTGGAGGCACAGCCGGCTATTTGGTAGAGGATGATAATGCCGCTTCACCAGAAGGTCGTTGGGAAGTGGTTCCATTCACGGGTGATGGGATTAAGGCGATTGGATACCACGTCAGACAAAACACGGCTGCGGCGTTCTCACTCGCCCTATTCGATAATACGGCTGCTAGTTATCGAATCATTGTAATCGGGACATGGAACGCGGCTGGTGTGCCAGTACTCTCTATCAATACCGGGGCTGGTTCATTATTTACGCCCCAACGCATCGGGAATTGGTGGTGGGTGACCGTAAGTGCTAATGGTGTGATCGCCGCGAACACCAATCAAACGCGGTTTTTCGCAGCGGATATTGCGAACGCACCAGTGGGAAAGACGTACTTTTTCGGTGCCAATGCGTGGGATGCTCCCTACCCCGCGAGTTATCAAGGTCCGAGTGGTGGAGCAACCGTCCGCGCGGCCGACGCCTATAGCGTCCCGTTCAATTGGTCCCCATGTGACTGCACCGTCCTTGCACGGGTGGCCCGTCCACTTCACGCTGACGCCACGGGTACGCTCGGCCAGAACCCCCGTATCTTCGAGATTGGGACCGCTTCCTCCGCGCTGATCGGTAACTTCAATAGCACGGCCCGGCAGTTCGTCGGTCAGATTGACACGCCCACAACCGACGCGACGCAGACAGCCAGCATCCCCGCCGGGACTTCGCTGACGACGACCTGGCAGTTCAAGAACCTCACCACGGGCGGCTCGGTCGCCATCGATACGGGGACAGGACTGTCGGCCTTCTCCTCAGCGGCGACGGCGTTCTCCGCCTTCGGGAACCAGACGCTCCGTATCGGCGGGTCAGGCGGTGACGAACTCTACGGCGGATTGATGGATCTGCTGATCGTCCGGGGCCTCTTGTCCCGTGATCGCATGATACAACTGGCGGGGATACTGTGACCCAGCGGAGATACCGCTTAGACATTTACGCCCGTGGCGTGACGAGCACCACGGGATCGATCAGCTACACCTTCGATACGTCCCAGTTTGCCGAAGCCCCGATCGTCCGCACGCAAATCGTAAGAGCCTCCGAAGGGACGGTCGAATCCCAGCCGTGGACCGCGCGGCTCATGGATTCCAACCAATCCTTCACCGCCCTGCTCGCGGATTCCTCGGGCCGCATGCAACTGCTCGGGAGACTGGTCCGACTCCGCTCCTCGCTCGATTCCACGGCGAGCTCGAACTATCAAAACCTCGCGGTCGCCCGGTTCACGGACCTTCAGATGTCTGGGGACGTAGCGACCTACGACTGCACGTTCACCGACGAGCGGTGGATCGAACGCCAGACCCAGGTCTTCACTAAAGCCAACACGTGTATGTTGATCCCAGTAGGGCTGATCAATGCGTTCCACACCGCTCCCGCTACCCCTCCCGTCAATTGGCGCGTGGAAAAAGTCACGGGCAACGTCGTCCTGATCTCCTATTACGGGAATACCCAGCAGTCCCCGAACGTCTTTACGACCTACGACGCCCTACAAGTCATCATCGGCGACGTGAAGCCGGGAGCCATCGGGGGGTCGATCACGGTCACGGCGGGGAACTTCAACACCGTCCGGTTTCGCGATGCGACCAATACGACCGACCGGGAGATCGTGACGTTCGATTCGACGCACCAGTTACCGAGTGTCCGGCCGGTCCTCCCGGCGCCGACGATTGTCGATAACATGAGCAAGACGTTGGGGATGGTGGAGACGCCGTTCTACGCATGGCTCTACTGGCCCACCAGCCAACCATCCGTCGGGGCGACGATCAAAGGCTACATCTACGCGCCGACCCATACGCCGACCGATTCTTTCCCCTTGCATATCGGGGGCACGGATGGGAAACGGCCATTTACCCTGGTCAAGGAACTCTATCAGGGCACCTACTCGGGGACGACGAGTCTCACGGTCCGCTATTCGACGAGTGCGATTACCGCGTTGGAGAACGACCCGAGTTACGGTGTTGGGTGGTGGAGGATTACTAGTCCGGCGCAGCTCGACCAGTTCTTGGATGATCATATCTACGGGCCGTACTCCGCCGTGCCATTTACCGACAGCTCGGGCAAAATCGCGCCGCTGTCGCTCCGGCTCCCACACTCGACGGCGATCACCCCGGCGACGCTCCCGACTCTCGGGTCCTCGAACATCGTGGCAGGGACGCATCCGACCTGGGAGCATCCGTCCGACGAAGTGGTCAACGCGATTCGGATCAATGTCCCGACCTATACCAATCTCGCCGCGACCTTACCAGGTCCCATCACCACCATCGTGATGCCGGGATTCCAGGGCTGGCCGGGCGCGGGCATCGATCACATCCAAGTCTCGACGGGATTCCTGGACCGGACCCATGACTCGATCAACAACATCGGCCGGCGCGAGCGGCAGTACACCTTAGCTGGCGCGGTGTCCAAGTCTCCCGTCGGCACTCCTCCAACAACCGGCACGTGCCTGCCGTCTGCTGATGATCTGGCTGATCAATTGGCCTCGAACATCTTCCCGCGGTTCGGGGACGGGCCGATCTACTCCAGCATCAATGCGATGCAAACCGTGGATACCTCGACCGCCTACGGACGACTGTTACAGGGCAAGTTTGTGAAGGTCTCGCTCGCGACCTTCCCGAATCCGGTGGTCAATGCCAGGGGCTCGACCCGGCTGATGCAGATCATCGAACGGCAAGATCGTCCTGACGGACCGAGCTTCAGGCTTTTGGATGTGGGGCCGAATCTCGCGGCGTTGTCAGGGATAGCCATCAGTTTAGCCCAGAGCACTCGGAGTCCCCGGCATGCGGTGGTGGGGACGATCAGCAGCATTCCCGCTGGGGCTGGCTGGGATGCCCAACTGGCGATTACCTCGACCGGCACAACCGCGGCTCCGGTGACGACCTCGACCAAGTGGTTCCCCGTGGCGGGCAAGGGACAGCTCTCGGTCTCGACCAGCTTCACGCGTGGGCAACTGCCGTCGAAGTCCAAGATCTGGGGACGGGTTCGGGCGCTGAAATCAAACCGCATCGGGTCGAACTGGAGCGCCGCGGCCAGTGTGGTCACCGCGAGTATCACGGCCCCGAGCGGATTTGCCGTCTCGAGCATCACGGCGGGGACGGCGACGTTCAAGTGGACGAACGGCTCCACGGAGTATCCTAGCCAGGTCATGGTAGACGCTACGAGCACCGCGACGCTTGGAACTACCAATGTGGCGGCGACGGTCACGATGGGGACCACGAGGTTTGATGCGACGGGCTTGACGGCGAATGACGGGCATAAGGCGGGGGTGCGGCATTTCGATCTGTATGGCGGGGTGTCGGCCAGTAACTCGGCGACATTTACGACGACGACGGGATTCACGAAGCTCGGGAAGCCGAAACTCTCGCTGTTGTGGGGGGCGTGATGGCACTCCCGACCAGTATGGCGGTGGATACCAAAACCCGGAGGCGGGCGGGGATCATCGTGGGCATCTCCCCCACGACAGGACTTCCAATTGCGCGTTTGGAGATTCGGCATTCCACGCAATCGAGCACGGCCTCGACCAACTGGACCAGCATTTTCACCGATCCCACAAGCGCCGCGTATCGGCAACTCATCGAGCTGCCGTACTCGACACGGCTCCGATATATCCAAGTGCGGCAGATCTTGACGGGCTATGCGGCGTCGTCCTGGTCTACGGTCTTAGCCGCGCGGCCGCGGTATTTGCCTGGAGCGTTACGGGAAGCGGTCCGCGGCGATGCCACGCGCATATCGGATGGGCTGAACTTCCAGGGCAGCCTCCTCACGTTCGCGAGCCCTAGTCCGGGGACCTTCTTTTCTTGGGCCAGTGGCGGACCCGCTACGCCACAGATGTGGACTTCCTTCGGATGGTCGTCCGCGGACCTCTCACGCCCGGACGGAACAACGATCACCATTCCTGCGGCTCCCGCCGCACCGTCGGCTCCCACGCTGTCACAAGTAGCCGGTGGGGCACTCGGGGCACGCACTCGTTGGGCCCGTATAGCCTACGTGAAAGTCGGAGCAGCCGATGAAGCGGGCGTCATCTTCCGCACGCTCTACCCTGTTAGCGGGGAGACGAGTTTCGCGATTAGCGCCAACAACCTCCTGAAGGTCACGAGTCCCACTGATCCGGGCACCGGATTCTATGATGGATGGTGTGTGCTGGTCGGGAGCGCCAGCAATACCGAGTTTGTTCAGGAGATATCGGTTGGTAATCCCTTGATCGCATTCGGCACAGACTGGACCGAACCGGCTGGCGGATTTAGTACGACCGCCAACTCCGCATGGAGTGCAAGTTGGAAATCGATAACCGTGATTCGCCAGGCCGTGAGCACGACGCATTACTACTATCCGCATTTTGATATCAACAAGAACATCATCCGGTTCTTGGCAACGCTCACGGCATCATCGCCCAAGTTCGCCGCGATTCAGAATGGCGATGGGACCATGAGTCTTGGGCAGTACGGGTCAGCAAGCGGCTACAGTGGAGTCTCAACGTTCGCGACCCCGGCCGGCGCTGGAGCATTGAGTGGGAATACTGGCGGGGGGCGGCTGACATGAAGCACCTCTATCTTGCGCCCACTGCCCTTGTGGCATCATCACAGATTGGTGCCCATTCAGCGTTGGCCTGTCCCACCGATCCGACGCGTGTGCTGTTAGTGGTGGAGCAATGGATCAGCGATGACGCGCAAGACACGTTTGAGGCTCACCCTGATGTCCTCGAACTGAACCCGTGGGATTCTGGGAAGCCCGCCCCGCTGACTCTTGTGGGAGCGTTTCAGGACAGCAAGGTCGCCAAACTGGACCCTATCGATACACAAGCCAGTGCGCTTTGGAAGATTCGCGCGGCATGGCCGACAGCACGGTATTAGCAGGCGGTGGGCGAATCGCTCGTGAGTATCGTGGGACTGCCACTCGTCCCCGGCGACACGGTAACCGACCATGCATGTCGGGCCGTGGGATCGAACCACGGTTGTGTGTAGGTGGAGGTGGCTGGTTGACCGCCAGGATTGGGGTTCGTGATTTCCATGTAGAAGTACGCGCTGTCGGCTCGCGCGAAGAATCGTTCGCAGGCCCGCGCGCCACTGGCGACGGTATCGGCACCAACGACGCCCTGCCCATCACGCCATTGGAAGTAGACGGGCCACAGGGTGGAGTTGGAAATCTGGACCGTCGGATCAATGCCAGCCGGACCGTTGGGGCTGTCTTTGGAGCACGCGACAATAACCAAGAGCAGTGTGACGTAGCGCATACTTACTCCGGTGAAGAATGGATGAGCAACGCCCAGACGAGCCAGATGACCATACCGGCGAGGAAGCAGTACAGGCCCCACTTCGCGAGTCCTCGGACGATCGCGCGGGCGATGATCTGCTCGTCCTCATGGGTCAACATGGTGATCTAGTCTAGGGGGTGTTTGTGAGCGGTCAACCTAGAACGTTTGCCGAAGCCTAGCCTCAAGTCTCACTGGCGGGGAGTAAAGTAAGCCAGCATATTGTCTTAACCGTGGGGAGGCGTATGCCGCCGGACTTCAAGGTGACGCTCGACATCGCCCAGATCGTCATGTTGGCTGGGCTGGTCTGGGGGTTAGCCCGGATGAGCAAGGCCGTCGATATGCTCAGTCAGGTGACGGATAAACTCACCGCTGGGCTGGAGCGGATCGACGCCGGACTGCTCGAGATGGTCGGGCGGGTGAGTTATCTGGAAGGCTCGGCCGGGGGTCGTCGCGTGGGTGATCGGCCCCGATGATGGCGCTCGCGAGTATCGTCGCCCTGGCGTATGTCGTCGGCCAAGGATTCCTCTTGTGGTCGATGCTCCGGTTCGTCCGAAGCTTCGGGGCGTTCGTCGAATCGCATGACCGCTCCTCCAAGGCCCTGCTGCTCACCCACGAGTCGAACCTCATCGTGCATCAGCAGAACCTCAAAGTGCTCACCGAGCTGCAGCGTATCCATTCCCTACCCAAAGCGGGGGTCGCCTAATGGCAAACAAGTACATCCTGTTCGGTCCCGAAGCGACGGCCAAGCTGCGCGCCAAGCTCAACGAAGTCGGTGAGGGGGCCCAGATCAAACTGGACCTCCCGGGAACCAACATCTCGAGCAAGATGAAAGCCCTCCTTGGAGTTATCGATGCTCAGGGGAAGAATCACGATCCCGTCAACGACTCGCACGTCTGCCCGGGGTCGCCCGGTTGTCCCTGATTCCCGATCACATGTACGTGGCCCCGTTCCTGTTCCTAGTATTGCTGGCATGGAACGGGGAGCATCGGGGTGTGGAGTGGTGGTGGCTCGCCGGCGCATATCTCGTGTCGTGGTTTTCGAACACCGCGCAATCATACATGGCGGTAGAGAATCGTTGGATCACGAGCGCCGTGTATCCCATCGTGCAGGCCACGCTGGTCGCCGCGGTATTTCTCCCGCGTCCGCGTGCTGAGCGGTTTCTCGCAACGCTGGCGGTCGTGGCGAGTGGGGCGATTCTCGCCTTTGGACTGGCGCGGTCCACCATCCTCCTACGGATCGTCGCGTGGGGTGGCATCGTCTGGTTCGTCTGGCCGCTCCCCCTTGGCAGACTCCGGATTGCGTTGGTCACCACGTTTGGCGGGGCATTGCTCGGGTGGCTGGTGTTCATGTATGCCCCCGGAGACCCGTGGCAATATCCGAACGGCTCTCCGACCTGGTGGACGTATCAGGCCATGTGGGCGCTTGGGATCGTCCTGTTCTGCTGGGCGAGTTGGAAACCGCAGCCCATGCTCAGAGTCATCGCCTAATGCCCGGCGATTCCACCGCAGACATCCAATCTCTCCGGTCTGATCTCAAGGGCCTGCGGGATCTGGTCGATGACCGCCGCCAAGCGGATAAGGAAGCCGTCGCCGCTGCCCTCGCGGCTGCGGAAAAGGCCGTCAACGCCGCGCTCGCCTCGGCCGAAAAGGCTGCGGAGAAGTTCGACCAATCGCTCAAGGAATACAAGACGGTCTCCAACGAATGGCGGGGAACGGTCGAGGGCTTGGTTGTGCAATTGCGCGAATTGTCGGAACTACGCCAGCAGATCAAGAGCGTGGATGAGAAGATTGCCGATCTCCGCGAATCACGCAGCACCGCCGTCGGACAGGGAGAGGGGCGCCTTGGCGTGCGGACAGATGTGAAGTGGGCGATCGGTCTCGTGGCTGGCGCGATCGCTGGTTACCTCCTGAGCCATTTCGTGAAGTGAGGATGCTATGACACTCGTCACCTTAGCCGTATTCATCATCATTCTGATCTTGGCGTTCTATCTCCTCAAGTACGTGCCCGACGCGACGCTGCAATTGATTCTCCGGATCATCATCGTCGTCGGCGCGGTGCTGTGGATTCTCACGAACCTGAACGGCATTCTGCATTTGCGTGTTCAGTGACCCTGCCCCGCGTTTCCCAGGCCATGCCGCTTCGCGAGAAGTCGGAATTCTGGGTGATGCGGTTCCTCGGCGATACGCCGACGACGCAGGTGCGCGTCATTATCACGCTGGCCTGCGTGATCGTCACGACGGCGAAGTACGTCCTCAGCCCGACGTGGCAGCCCTCCTACGAATGGCTGGCGTTCCTGCTCGTCATGAGCGGACTCGACGCCGCGCAGTTCTTCGGGAAGCGCAAGACCGACGCGGCGTATGTCGCGGCGACCCAAGGCGCCACGCCATTGCCTGACCCTGACCCGCCGAGCCCGAGCGCCTGATGCATTTCAAGAATGGCGTCTATCTCGATATCCAACCCGAGATGGCCAAAGGCCTCCCGCTGATTGACGCGGCCTATGACGATCTCGGGCTCGACGCGGAATGTGTCGTGACGAGCGCGAATGACGGGCGGCATATGGACGGCTCGCTCCACTACCTGGGACGCGCCGTGGACCTTCGGACGCGGGACCTGCATGAGGACGTAATCCGCAAACTCGCGAACGCGCTGCGGATGCGGCTGAATGGGTCGAGCATCATCAATCGACCGTACCAGGTCGTCGTCGAAAAGGATCACATTCACGTTGAATGGCAACCTAAACCAGGAGAGTGATATGAGTGCCGCTGCCAAGAAGTGGGTGTTCCGGGCGCTGGCCGCGCTGACGGGTGTCGCGCTGACGGCTATCGTCGCCATCAAGGCGGACCCCGCGCATTACGGAGTATGGTTCCCCATCGTCGCGATGGTGCAGACGTTTGTCGTCGCGGCACTGGGCAAGCTGATCGCAAAATGGACGAGCGACGCGCCATCGGGTCCGTCGCCTTCCGCACGGTATCAGTGAAGTACGTCTGGCTGCTCCTGATTCTCTGGGGCTGCCCGACGACGGAGGCACCGCCGGTTGTGACGATTCGCCATGATACGGTGTGGGTGAAGCAACATGACACCACGTTTGTCTATGTGGCGGCGATACACGATACAGTGCGGCTGACTCGTACCATCCACGACTCGATCAAAGTCGTGATCCGTGATACGGTGAAGGCCGTCATCTTCGATACCGTGCGGGTGACGGTGCCCGTGATCGTCCCGATTTCCGACGCTGACGTTGCCGTCCGCTGGGACACGCTGGAGGTGTCAGCGTGGGGCGTGACGAGTTCCAACTGTTTCCAAGGGTGGATGGCGGACGCTGATCCGATCGATAGCGTGGCGTACCGCCGGCACATGCAGAGTGAGGATAGCACATCGTGGCTCTGTCCACGCGGGCGGTGGATGCAGGGTGGAGAGTGGGTTACATCGAAAAGCGGGCGGGTCTGCTACTGGCCGCTGCCGGCGAAGCGCACCGAAGCCCCGAAGCGGTGGTATTGCGGGTGGGTCTGGAAGTGAAGCTCCCGCGCTACTGGTACTTCATCATTCTGGGAATCCTCCTCCTCATCTACTGGTTCGGGCGCTGGCAGTCCGCACAGGGACGGGAGAGCGGGACGATCATCGCGAATGCCCGGCAAGCGTTAGCCAGCGGCAAAGCCTACCGCGCGCGTCAAGTCGCGTTACAGCAGATCGCCATCAGCAATATGAACCTTGCCCGTGAGGCTCAGCGGGGCTATCAGGTCCGCGGGGCGTTGATCGTCAAGTTGGATACGGCGTTGTCTCGGGCGACGACTATGGCGGAATCGCTCTCCACGGTACAGCAGCAGAACGTCCAACTCCGGGGCCAGGTATCGGATTTGCTCGTAGCGAACCTCAGGCTTGAGCGCGCACGGCTGGCGGATTCCACGCGGGCCGATCACGCGGAGATACGAGTTGCGGAGTTGGAGCGTCACTTAGCTGCCACACTTACGGTAGCGGATTGCCACATTGCGGGTGTCGCATTTCTGCCCCGGTGTCCGAGTCGCACCGTGTCGGCCGTCCTAGGGATTGGACTTGGTGTCACCGGGATGCTGCTTATTCGATAGTCCTAGTTGACGCTTCTCCCGAAATGGCGTACCGTTTTTGTCCCCTCAATCGTGTCTCCAACAAGGTCGTGCGCCATGCCTTCGGTGTTCGAAGTGATCGCCCCCATTCCCGAGCTCGGTGCCCTCACCACTTCCATCCGACCGCTCTCCAGTCATCTCATCCTGAACAGTGAATCCGGCGTCATTGCGCTGGTGCAAGAGTTCAGTATGAAGGAAGGACTACCGTTCATTTCGGACGCGAGATTTACGATCCCTTGCTTCGGCGCTTGCGGGCACCACGGGACCGCTCTACCTCCTGGTAGTGTTCCAGCGCCCTTGCACCTCGTGCGCTCTGATGCTCCCACCGCTGTTCCAACTCCCGCAGTAGATCCTGTAGTTCCGCTAAAACGACGCGCCCGCCGGTAAGGTAGGCCGACGCATCCTCTCCCGAGACGGGTGAGGCTCGTCCTGACCCTGGGATGAGCTGGTCGGATTTGAGGCCTAAGACTTCGGCGAGTCGGGTGAGGAACTGGCCACTCGGTAAGGTCTGGCGGTGGAGCCATTTACCGACGG
>Ga0065715_10088908_pt1 | contig 39148 bp, 52 predicted proteins | sample MisBulReplicate1_FD_59102 | JGI IMG/M metagenome (GOLD analysis project Ga0065715, IMG submission 59102) | Miscanthus rhizosphere microbial communities from Kellogg Biological Station, MSU, sample Bulk Soil Replicate 1 : eDNA_1 v2 (version 2) | ecosystem: Host-associated > Plants > Roots >...
AAACCCCGCCAGCCGGTGCCAAATCTGGCACTTCCGGCCAGCGCGGCCCGGCACCGCTTAACGAGAAATTCCACTTCAGCCACCTGGACCGATCCGGCGACGCCCGGGCGATGGAGGAAAGCATGAAGCGCCACGGCATTGTGATGCCGCCACCCGGGGAGGAAATTGAATTATGAATGACGCACCTGTGGAATCGGTTGGGGCTGGTCTCATTGCCTCGTTCGGCAGCCGGATGACGCTTGCCGATGGCGAGTGCACCACGCACGGCGCATCGAAGGCGCTGGTGCGCACCGGCAGCCCGTGGCACTGCCCGACTTGCTTCGAGGTGAAGCTCAAAGCCGACACCGAGCGCATTGCGAATTACGACCGGGCCGCGTGGCTGATGAAGGTGGCCACCCTGCCAGACCGCTACATCGACCAGCGTTTCACCGCGACCACTGACGACCAGCGCGCCGTGCTGCTGTCCGCCAAGCTGTTCCGCGACTTCATCCTCAAGGAGCGCGCCTGGGCCGCTCTGATCATGACCGGCATCACCGGCACGGGCAAAACACTACTCGCCTGCCAGCTGGCGCAAACGCTGATGACCAAGGCATCGCGCTCGGTCCGCTACATCACGGCGCAGGGGATGATCAGCGAAGTGCAGGCCAGCTACCGCACCGACGGCAAGACCGAGGAAGGCGAGATTCTACGCTTTGCCCAGTACGATGTGCTGATCCTGGACGAAATCGACGCCATTCGCGCGACCGAGAACGCCAACCTGCTGCTGACCGAGATCATCAACCGCCGCTACAACGAGAACAAGCCCGTGATCGCCATCAGCAACCAGCCACTGGCCCACCTTGCCAAATACGTCGGCGAGCGCGTGCACAGCCGGTTGCACGAGAACGCATTCACCTGCGATTTCAACTGGGGCGACTTCCGCAAAGGGGCGCAGCCATGAAGCAACTCAAGCCCCTGTTGACGCCGCTACCTTGCCCATTCTGCGGCAAGGCGCCGGCGACCGGCCCGAAGAAACCCGAGATTCACGGCAACGCATGGGGCTATGTCGGGTGCGAAAACAGTAAGTGCGAGATCGCCCCGAGCGTCAAGGATGGCGAGGACTGCGCCGATGAGCGCGGCACCGGCGCCTACATTGACTGCGCCATCCGCCGCTGGAATAAGCGCAAATGATCCGCGCCGCCATCCAGCGCACCGCACCCGACGCCAGACCCAAGCCAGCGAAGGGGCCGAGGACGCGCAAATGCGCGCACCGTGGCTGCCTGCATCGGTACGTGCCCGACCCGGGGCGCCCGCAGGTCACGTGGTGCAGTCTGGATTGTGCGGCGCTGATCGCCATTGCTGCCGGCGCCGCTCGCAAGGCCAAGCTGCAGAAGGTCGACCGGGCGGTAACGAAGGTGAAGCGCGAGGCGCTGAAGACGCGGCAGGACTGGCTGAAGGAGGCGCAAGCAGCGTTCAACGCCTTCATCCGGGAGCGAGATGCCGCGCAGCCCTGCATTAGCTGTGGCCGCTTCCACGATGGCTCCTACGATGCCGGCCACTATCGCAGCGTCGGCGCCCAGCCTGCCCTGCGCTTCGATGAAACCAACTGCCACAAGCAGTGCGTCCCATGCAACCAGCACAAAGGCGGCAACGTGGTCGAGTACCGTCTGCGCCTGCTGGGCAAGATCGGGCCCGAGGCTGTCGCCCTGCTGGAGATCGAGCACGAGCCAGCGAAATACACCATCGAGGATGCCCAGCGCATCAAAAGTGTCTACAAAGCAAAACTAAAATCCATGAAGGAGCAAGTATGCCCGACCTGACCGAAACCCAATTCATCGGCCTTGCCCTCGCTCTCCTGGCGCTGCTCGGAGCGGCCGGCCTGCTGCTGGTCGTGATGTACGCCTCACCGCGTGAGGAAGAGGAAGGATCATGATGCGCGCCGCGAATGATTATCGCCAATGCCGATGCGGCGCTGGCCCCAGCGAATTGCGGATAATGCATCTGGCGGAGTGTGATACAGGGATGGTCATGATGGCGCGGTGCTTGATCTGTCGGCGCGAGGTGCCGGCATTGGTGACTTGGCATCAGGGCGCACTGGTCGACGCCTGGAGCGAGGCAAATGTGCCAGAAGGTCGAGATGCTGGCATCGAATCGATGTTTCCGTGGAATAATTGAGTACGCAACAGAACGCCGTGAGGCGCCGTAGAAGGAAAAGACCATGGGGCGACCCTCAAAACTCAGCGATAAGCAGTGGGAACAGATCGGCAAGCGATTGCTGGCCGGCGAAAAGCCTGCGGATCTGGCAAGAGAATACGGGATCAGCAAGGGCCTCGTTTCTACACGCTTTTCTAAACGCACAGAAACTATCAAAGTTGTTGCAAATCAAGTAGTTGCAACAGAGCGCGCAATGAGTTTATTAAACGTTTCTGAACAATTGGCTGTCCGCTCGCTTGCCGATGATCTCAAGGCGATCAGCGAGCACCTGGCCGGCGCTGCACGCTTCGGAGCTGCCACCGCGCACAGGCTATCAGGCATCGCCCACAGCAAGGCATCCGAGATAGACGACGCCTCGCCGCTCAAGGATGAGGATAGCGTCGCCGCATTGCGTGGGATCTCCGCGCTGACCAAGATGGCCAACGAGGCGAGTGAAATCGGTGTCAACCTGCTGCGCGCCAATAAAGAGCACGTGGACGCGGTCAATACAGCCGCTCGCGAGGCAGCCAGCAAGGCAGATCCTGCCGTTCCGCTGCGCCCCCAATTAACCCGAGAAGAATGGATGGTCGCGCATGGCGTGGGAACCACAGCCCGGACCGCAGAGTAGCGCTCTCCTGGCCGACTGGTGCGACGAGCTGTTTTACGGCGGCGAGCGCGGGGGCGGCAAGAGCGACTTTCAACTTGGCTATCAAGAGGACGGCGCGCTGCGCTATGAGGGGAAGTCACGCGGCATCATGTTCCGCAAGACCTATGCCGAGCTGGAGGAATTACAAGGGCGCGCGTCCGAGGTGTTCCCATCCTCTGGCGCGGCCTACAAGACACAGCCGTCCGCCGGCTACCCCTTCTCCAATTGCTGGTACTGGCCAAACGGCGCCACGGTCAAGATGCGCTTCATCGAGCACGAGCGCGACTATGGGCGCTATCACGGCCACTCGTATTCGCACCAGTCATTTGATGAGGTGACCGAGTACGCGACGCCGGCCGGCCTGGTCAAGATGCTATCCACTCTGCGCAGCGCCCACGGCGTGCCTTGCACCATGCGAGCCACTGGCAACCCGGGCGGCATTGGTCACGGCTGGGTCAAGGATCGCTATATCAGCGTGGCGCCGCCGCTCACGCCATTCCGCGACCCTGATACCGGGTTCACGCGCATGTTCGTGCCGTCCAAGACATCGGACAACCAAATCCTGCTGCTGGCTGACCCCGAGTACCGCAACCGGATCAAGGCGGCCACCGGCGGCAACGAGGCGCTGCGCAAGGCCTGGCTACAGGGGGATTGGAACATCGTGGCCGGCGCTTTCTTCGACTGCTGGAACACCGCGCGCCACGTCATCCGGCCTTTCGAGATTCCGGAGCACTGGATGCGCTTCCGCTCAGGCGATTGGGGTAGCGCGCGCCCGTTCTCGTTCGGCTGGTGGGCCATCGTGTCAGACGACTACAAGACCGAAGAGGGGTTGACTCTGCCGCGCGGCTGCATGGTGCGCTACCGCGAGTGGTACGGCGTGGCCAGGGATGCCTATGGACAGGTGCAATACAACACCGGCCTCAAGATGACCGCCGAGGCTGTGGGCGCCGGCATTGACGACCGTGAGCGCCTCGACCCGCGCATCGACTATGGCGTGCTCGACCCGGCCGCATTCAGCCGCGATGGAGGTCCGTCAATCGAAGAGCGCATGGTTATTGGCAGCGGACGTAATGCAATCTGGCGCCGCGCCGACAATGCGCGGGTGCCGAGTCGGGGCGCTATGGGTGGCTGGGACCAGATGCGCGCGCGCTTGATCGGTGAGTCCGAGGACCGCCCGATGGTCGTTTGTTTCTCCACCTGCGACCAGTCGATCCGCACAATTCCCGTGCTGCAGCATGATAAGGACCGCCTTGAGGATCTGGACACCGATGGCGAGGACCACGCCGCCGATGAATGGCGCTATGGCTGCATGTCCCGCCCATGGGTCAAACCGAACCCATCGACAGAGATTGCAAGATTCCCGCAACACCGTACAATGAACGAAATTATTGCCAGGCAGGCCCGCCGGCGAGAACAAGAGTAGCAAATTCTTAACGCCGTGATGGCGCTGGAGTAGCAAATGTCCGATCCCCAGGCGAATAGCCTTGAGAAGCCGACCGACCTCGGCATGTCGCCCGAGGCGGTCGCACGCCGCTGGAAGCTTGAGCTGAAGCTGGCCGACAAGCGCGAGGAAACTTGGCGCAAGAAGGCGAAAGCGGTCTACGAGCTGTACACGCCCGAGGCCCCGGCGGCGAACTCGTTCAATATCCTGTGGACCAACACCGAGACGCTGCGCCAGTCCGTCTACAACTCCCTGCCCCAGCCCGACGCGCGCCGCCGCTATCAAGACGATGACCCGCTCGGCAAGGCCGTGGGCGAGGTGCTGACCCGCGCGCTGGAGTTCGCGCAAGACACCTACGACTTCGACGCTGTGCTGCAGGACGACGTGCTGGCCATGCTGCTGCCCGGGCGCGCAGTGTCGCGTGTGCGCTATGTGCCGGACATCCGCAAGGCTGCCGGCGGCGCTGAGGTGGCCGACCCCGAGGCCGAGCAATACGAGGAAATCGCCTGGGAGCAGGTCATCTGCGAGCGCGTCAAGTACGACGATTTCCGCATCCTGTGCGCGGCCAAGAGCTGGAGCGAGGTGACCGCCATCGGCTTCCGGCACCGCTTCACACGCCAAGATTGCGTCGACAAGTTCGGGGACGAGATCGGCAACCTGATCACACTCGATGGCGCGGCTGACGAGGATATCCAGCAGGCCAGCGCCGACACGTCCGACCTGTTCAAGACGGCCGAAATTTGGGAGGTGTGGGACAAGGACGAGAAAGAAGTGATCTGGATCTGCAAGTCCTACGCGCACCCGTGCAAGGTGCAGGACGATCCGCTCTCCCTGTCCGGCTTCTTCCCGATCCCCCGACCCCTGTACGCCATCCAGAACGACAATTCCCTGGTCCCCGCCTGCCTGTACACCCAGTACGAGCAGCAGGCCAAGGAGCTGAACAAGATCAGCATCAGGATCAACAAGCTGGTCGACGCCCTGCGCGTGCGCGGTATTTACGATGCCACGCTGTCCGAACTGTCGCAGTTGATGAAGTCGGGCGACAACGAGCTGACGCCAAGCCAGAACGTCACGCAACTGATGGAGCGCGGCGGACTGGAGAAGGCGATTTGGATGCTGCCCATCGACATCGCCGCCGCCGTGATCAAGGAGCTGTACCTGCAGCGCGACGCCACCAAGCAAATCATCTACGAGCTGACCGGTATCAGCGACATCATGCGCAGCGCCAGCGACCCGAACGAGACATTCGGCGCGCAGAAGATCAAGACGCAGTGGGGCACGCAGCGGCTCCAGCGCATGCAGCGCGAGGTCCAGCGCTACATCCGCGACCTGGTGCGCCTCAAGGCCGAAATCATCGCGGAAAAGTTCCAGATGGAGACGCTGGAGCAGATGACGCTGGTGAAGCTGCCACATCAGGCCGAGCTGGACGCGAAGAAGGCGCAGTTGATGGCGCAGGCCCAGCAAGGCCAGCCGGCGCCCGAGCTGCAGCAGCCCATGCCCATCTCCTGGGAGCGCGTCATGGAGGCGATGCATCAAGACGCCACGCGCACCTACGTGGTGGACATCGAGACGGACAGCACGCTCTCGGCCACGCAGGATAACGACATGGAAGGCCTGGCCAAGCTGCTCAAGGGGCTGAGCGACATGATTGCCGGCTTCGGTCCAGCCGTGCAGGCCGGTGCTATGCCAGTGGAAGCGGTCAAGGCCATGATGGGCGTGGTCGTGCGGCGCGCCAAGATGGGCACAGCCGTCGAGGATGCGCTGGAGAAGATGCAGGCGCCCAAGCCGCAGGCTGATCCCGAGGTCGCCAAGGCCCAGGCCGCGCAGCAAGCACAGCAGGCCGACCAGCAGCACCAGATGCAACTGCAGCAGATGAAAGACCAGTCCACCGCGCAGCTGGAGCAGATGAAGGCGCAGATTCAGGACCAGCAGCACCAGCGCGAGCTGGCGGCCAAGGCCCAGGCTGACGAGTTCGCCGCCCAGCAGTCCATGCAGGTCGAGCAGCACAAGCAGGCCATGCAGGATGCGCAGATCCAGCGCCAGAACGACATGGAAGCCCAGCGCAACGCCCAGCAGTCCGAGCTGGAGCACCAGCGCGAGGTGCAGCGGATGGCGCTTGAGGATGCGGCTGCACAGCGCGAGCTGGAGTTAAACCACTGGAAAGCTGAGCTGGAAGCCTCGACAAAGATCGCCGTGGCCGAGATCGCCGCCAAGGCATCGGCTGACGCATCGTTGGCCAGTGCCGAGCAGGCTGCCAACGGCAAGGTGACTGAGGAAGTGAAGCCCGACACCAGCGTCATGGACGCCATCAAGGCGATCAGCGAGAAGGTCGATGCCATGCACGAGCATTCCTCATCGCCCCGCACCATCGTGCGCGGTCCTGACGGCAAGGCCACCGGCGTGACAGTCGGCGGCAAAACTAAATCTGTAACCCGTGGCCCTGACGGTCGCGCAACTGGAGTTCAATAATGGCACAAGGCCCGTTCATCTTCCCCGACAAGGCGAAGCTTAATTTCTTCAGCGCGACCGACCTGCTGAACCCAGCGAACACGTTCAAGCTGACGCTGCACACCAGCGCGTGGACGCCGAACAATACAACAGATGAAGTATTCGCTGACGTGACGAACGAGCTTGCGACCGGCTTCGGCTACACCGCTGGCGGCATCGCGCTCGCAAGCGACGCGCTGACGCAAACCGCAGGCGTAGTCAAGTTCACGACCGACGCGGCAGTGTGGACCGCCTCGGGCGGCTCGATTCCGGCCTGGCGCCGGGGCGTGGTGCGTGCAGTCGGCACGCTCAATGGCAAGGTTGACCCTATCGTCGGGCACTTCCTCGCAGATGCCACGCCAGCCGACATGCCAGCCACCACGACCGGGAACACGTTGACGTTCACGCCGAACGCACTTGGCATCATGGGAGCAACCTAATGACACACCTTGAATTGCTTGTTGCGCTGCAAGATTCGGTCTTGCTGAACCGAACAAAAACAGCTTGCATTATTGCCGCGCAAATCATTGGCGACGAAGCGGAAGCCACGCCGAACCACGCCAACCGCATGAAGTGGGCCAAGCAGGTGGTGGCAAATCCAGGCGCTGAAGCGCCGGCCATGCTGGGTATGGTGCTGGCCAAGAATATCGGCCAGACGCTGGCGAGCGTGCTGAGCATCGCCGTAATCACTGACGCGATTCTACAAACGGCGGTCAATGGGCAGGTCAATACGTTGGCCGGGGTGTCGTAATGGCCTCCGATTTCAAAAGCAAATATCCGGCAACCAGCAGCGTTGCCATTACGCTGACGCTGACTTCGCTTGCATCCGATACCAACCTGCTTGCTGGGCGCGAATCCACCGCCGTAGACAACACGACGAATCTCGACCTCGACCATTTGGTCAGTGGTGTGATCCGCACCGGCACTACGCCGACCGTGAGCACGCGCATCGAAGTGTGGGCCTATGCTTCATGGAAAACGGCAGCCGGCACGCCGAGCTACCCAGATGTACTGGACGGCACCGACTCGGCCGAGACGATCACCAGCGCGAACGTCAAGAGCTCAATGCTGCGCCCGGTTGCCACGATCACGGTCGATGCCACGACCGGGCGCGACTACTTCGTCGCCCCTGTTTCAATTGCCAGTCTGTTTGGTACGATGCCTAAGTTTTGGGGGCTGTTTGTTACACACAATAACGTGGCCGCGCTCGACGCCACAGGCGGCAACCACGTATTCGAGTACGAGCGCATCCAGGCGCAGTCTGTCTAACCGATGCGCTTCGGGCTGCAACAGCAACTAACGCGACAACCGCAACAGGCATTGCCGGTAGCGCGCAATACATCGCTGGGCGCCACGCTGGTGGCGTCGCTGGTGCCGTCGATTGGCGTCAATTCTATCAATAACGCTGCGGTCACGTTCGCATCGTCAGTGTCACGAGTTGCAACGTTGCACGGCATCGCCACTCAACACGCAGCGTCGAATGGTCAAGTGGGCATCGGTGCGTCCGGCGGATTCTCGACCATTGTCCCGGTAGGCACGAACTGGACTATCTTCTTTCGGCTGCTGGTAACCACGCTCGGCGCGCGACAAATCTTCGTGGGCGACTACGATTCGGGCGGCGCCAACCACTCGATGCAGATCGAGATCACAGCCGGCAATCTGTGGGCGTGCGAGGTTTTCACCGCCGCAGGGGCAAGCGTTCCGATTGTGGGCGGCGCGGTTACGCTGGGCTGGCACGATGTGCAGTTGTCGTACACGGCAGGAACCGGCATTTCCCTGGCTATCGACAACGGCGCCCCAAGCGTATTTTCCTTTTCCGCGAACCTGCGCGCCGGCGTCGCCTTTCGGATCGGAACGCCGGGCTTGGCAAACACAGTCGGATTTCAGGGGCGTATTGCCGCATGTCTGGTTTTCTCGCGCGATTTCCGTGATCGCAGTGGCGATTTGTCTCAGAACCCATGGCAGGTCTTCAGGGCGCCACCGAGCCGGCTGTGGGAGGGCGCGACAGGCGGCGCGACTGACACGCCAGTTAACCCCGGTGTTGGCGTCGTAGCCCTGACTGGCTACGCCCCGACAGTTGATCAAACAGCGGACCAGTCTGCCGCGCCCGATGCCGGCAGCCTGCTCATTACTGGCCACGTCCCAGTTGTCACGCAAAGCTCAGGCGCAACAGCCAGCCCTGGTGTTGGCTCCGTTGCCCTGTCGGGATATGCGCCAAGCATTGCGCAAACTGCCAATCAAGAGGCCTTGCCAAACGCTGGCGCGCTGGTCATTACGGGCTATGCGCCAGCGGTCACGCAAGCGTCGGCATCGAATGAGGCCCAGCCTGACGCGGGTGCGATAGCCATCGTCGGATACGCCCCGACCATGGCACAGAGTGAGCCGCCACCCACCAAGATCGGCGGCGATGACGTGCCACGCGACGAAGAGCGCATCGAGATCTGGGAGCCGCGCAAGCCGACCGTCAGGCGTGACGAGTCGCTTGATACGGTGCTGCGCGAGGCATATGCCAAGGCCACCGGGAAGCCTGCTGCCCCTGTCGCCAAGGTGGAGGCCAAGGTTGTCGCGCCACCCGCGCCCGCCCCTGTCGTCACCGATGACGACGACGAAGAAGACCTCGAAATCCTGCTGCTTTCACTGTGAGATAAAAATGCCAACATACCAAGCTGTCTGCCTCTCCTGCGGCAAGTATCACGAGTACATCCGCCACTTTGCCCAGTGCCGGGATACGCCCGAGTGCTGCGGCGCGTCGACCGATAAGCGCATCCTCTCCGCGCCCATGATGCGTGCGGATATTGCACCGTGGGATGCCTACGAGTCGCCAGCTACCGGCAAGCGCATAACCAGTTATGCGGAGCGCCGCGAGGATATGAAAGCCGCCGGCTGTCGCGACTGGGAGGGCCAGGACGTGGAGCGCCGCGAAGGCGCCAAGCGTAAGGCCGAAGAAGAGGCAAAGTTCGATGCCAGCATCGACGCCACCGTGCGCACCGCGTGGGCCGCTCTGTCGCCGGCCAAGAAGGCTGCCGCGCTGGCTGAGGCATAGCCTGCCCTATATCAACGATTTATTGATGGAAACTTGCGAATAGGCATATAATCGCGCAAGGAAATACTAAACGCCGCGACGGCGCTAGTGGACAGGGTTTCGGCCCGCGTCCAAAGACAGGAGTAGCAAATGCAACTCGAAGACCAAGGGGCTACCCCCGACGTTGACCCAACCGTGCGGGATGACGCGCCGCTGTCGATGGATGACACTATCCGCGACACACTGCGCAGCCTGCAATCCCCTGAAGACAGCACCGCTGCCGCACCAGTTGATGGTGTGGTGGCTGGTGCTGTCGAGGACCCGGAAGCCGCCGCCGCGCGCATCCGCGACGCCCAAGGCAAGTTTGCCGCCGCACCAGCTGTGACCGATCCTGCAGCACCAGTTGTTGCCGACCCAGCCGCCCAGGTCGAACCAGCCCCGAACACGTGGAAGAAAGAAGCTGCCGCCCAATGGGGCACGCTGCCGCCAGACGTGCGCGCCGAGATCCAGCGCCGTGAGCAGGACATGCACCGGGGCATCGAACAGTACAAGACCGCCGCCGGCTTTGGCCAGTCCATTGAGCGCGCCATCGCGCCGTATGCGCAGACCCTGCAGCAACTGGGCGTCTCGCCCGACCGCGCCATTGGCGAACTGATGGCGGCAGACCACAAGCTGCGTCACGGCTCGCCGCAAGAGAAATCCGCCTATTTCGCAGAGCTGGCGCACAGCTACGGCATCGACATCGGGCAGGCCACACAGGCGCACGCCGCGTTCAATCCCGAGCAGCACGCGCTGCAAGTACAGAATCAGCAGCTGCAATCGCAGTTGCAAAGTTTTCAACAGACGCAACAGCAGCAAGCCCAGGCATCGCTTGACAGCGAAATCTCGGCCTTCTCTGCCGACCCGTCGCATAGCCATTACGAGACCGTCAAGCCACAAATGATCGCGCTACTGCAAGCGGGTCAGGCCACGAGCCTCGCGGATGCCTATGAGCAAGCCATCTACGCCAATCCGACCACGCGGGCCGCTGTTCTACAGCAGCAGGCCACCGCGCAACGGGACGAGGCCGCGAAGAAGGCGCAAACGGCAAAAGCTGCGGCGAGCATCAATCACCGGCCCCGCCCAGCCATGCCAGTAGCCCAGCCCATAGGTTCTATGGAAGACACAATCCGCGCGACCCTGCGAAGCATGCAGGGCGCCTAAAAAATTAGGAGCATCAAATGCCATCCCCAGGACAAGGTTACGCAGCAGGCAATTTCGCCGTCTTCTCGGAGCTGGTCACGACCACGTTCCGCAACCACGCGAAAGAAGTCGCGGACAACATCACCAAGCACAACGCGCTGTATCGCAAGCTGACCGATGGCGACAAGGTGCGCCTCGAAGATAGCGGTCTGAGCATCGTGCAGCCGCTGGAATATGCGGTCAACTCGACCTATCAGCGCTACTCGGGCTATGACGTGCTGAACATCGCCGCCGTCGACGTGCTGTCGGCCGCCGAGTACCCATGGCGCCAGGTCGCGGTCAATCTGGCCGTGTCGGGCCTGGAAATGCGGACCAACTCGGGCGAGAACCGCATCATCAACTTCGTCAAATCGAAGGTGAAGAATGCTCAGCACTCGTTCGCCAACGGTTTGAGCACTGACCTGTATAGCGACGGCACCGCCGCCAACCAGATCAACGGCTTGCAGGCCCTGATCAGCGACGCCGGCACCGGCACCGTGGGCGGCATCAACAGCGCCACCTATGGCTTCTGGCAGAACACCGTGCAGTCGGCTGCGGCACCGCTGCAGGGCGGCGCCGCGATCACTCCATCGGCTACCACCATCGAATCGCTGATGCTGCCGCTGTGGATTCGTCTGACGCGCGGAATGGACGTGCCTAACCTGATCGTGATGTCGGACGACTATTTCACGTTCTACGAGCAGTCGCAGACCTCGCTGAAGCGCTACACCTCCAGCGAAGACGGCAAGGGCGGCATGATCGGCATGAAGTACAAGACGGCCGATGTGTTCTTCGACTCGTCCGGCGGCATCCCTGCGGCGCACGCGTACTTCCTGAATACCAACTACCTGGACCTGGTCATCCACAAGGACGCCAATATCACCATGTTGGATGACGTGGAATCGATCAACCAGGACGCCATGGTGAAAACCATCATCTGGCAGGGCAACCTGGCGCTGGCCAACCGCGCGCTGCAAGGCGTGATGAAAGCCTAATCGAACCGCGCGCCGCTTCGGCGGCGCGCTTCGGTCACATTCGCATTCGCCGCCATGCGGCAAGAAAGGTAAAAAATGTTCGCTTCTGTCAATCCTGTTATTGGCTCCCAGCCATTCAATGACTGGTTCGCCGTCGACACCGTGCAGCGCCACCAGTTGGGCCTGCGCCTGACCGCCGTCGATCCATTCTGGGGCGCCGGCACCTTCATGTACGTCAAGTCGAATGACGCGGTGCTGAAAGGCTCGTCTGTCATGTGGGACGAGATCTACCAAGCCGTGTTGCTGCCGTCCGCTGTGACCCAAGGCTTCCCGTTCGGCATCGCCATGGCGCCGATGGCGTCGGGCACCTTCGGCTGGATTCAGCTCGAAGGCCGCGCGGTCTACAAGACCAATGCGACCGTCGCCGCTGATGGCGTGATGGCGATTGCAGCCGCCGGCATCTTGGGCGCCACCGCGACCGGCAAGCAGGTCATCGGCATTCGCAACCGCATCGCGGCGACCGGCACCAAGACGCTCACCGTCAACACGCAGAACGGTACGAACGTCTTGTTCGCGCCGGCCGGCTATGACGGCGTGTTCCTGGGCATGGCGCTCTCCGGCACTGGCATTCCCGCCTCGACCGTGGTTGCTGCCCTTGACCCTGACGGCAAACGCATCTACACCGGCTCGGCCATCGGCACCGCTGGTGACAAGAACTCGACCGCTACCGGCTCGATCACCCTCACCGGCACCTACACGGGCTACGGCTCGGGGATGATCAACAACCCGACCTGCATGCAGATCGTCGCCTAATCGGCCCGCGTCCTCTCACGAGGGCGCTTTTTTGGTGTTCTTGCATCTGAGCCGACCAGCCACCGAGCCCGTGCGAAGAGGTAGGACCACCAAACAAGCGCTACCGCTTGACCACAGGAGAAACACAATGGCCCACGCCGACCCGATGTCCCGAGTACCGTTTTTCATGTTCCAAGACCGCGAGCACGGTGTTGATGCTGCCGCATCGGCCGAGCGCGGCTACGAAGTCCCGCGCCTGATGACCTTTATCATGATTTCGCCGCATGGACACAAGGGCGACCCGCTCGAATTCATGGCCGACGAGTTCCTGGAACGCAAGCAGCGCGAGGCGCGCGAGGGCCGCTACGACATGGCCTGGGTGCGCGAGTTCACCGAAGGCCTTGCCATGCACCGCGACGGCAAGGAAATCCCGCGCCACGGTACGCCGCTGCTGACCTGGGAGCGGATCCTGAAGTCGCGCCGCGAGGTGCTGGCACGCCGCTTCCCGACCGTGGAAGACCTAGCCGCAGTGCCGGACTCGTCGCTGGGCGAGATCGGCCTTGACGGGCGCGTGCTGCGCGACATGGCCAAGGGTGACATTCAGGCAAAGCTGGACCTGTCGCCGGTGGTCAAGGAATTGGCCGAGAGCAAAGAGGAATCGCGCCGCCTACAGGAGCAGTTGAACGCCCTGACCGCGCGTTTCGATTCGATGGATAAAGAAAAGTCGGCGCGTAAAAACGCCGGGTAACCGAGGAATGCGATGGCGCTGACTTGCCTGCAGATTATTCAGACCGTATGCAAACGCGTCGGCATTTTATCGCCCAACGCGGCTCTCAGCGCCACCGATCAGCAGATCATCCAACTGCTCTCGATCTGCGAGGAAGAAGGCCAAGCGCAGGCCAAGCGCACTACCTGGGAATCGTTGCAGACCGAAGCGATATTCGTCACCGTCGCCGCCGAGACGCAGGGCACAATGGCGGCGATTGCGCCGGGCTGTAAATTCATCATCAACGACACCATCTGGAATCGCACCTTGCGCCGGCCCGTGTTCGGCCCCAAGACGCCGCAAGATTGGCAGCAGCTTAAGGCTAGTCAGATTTCGGGGCCGTTCAATTCCTTCCGCATTGTTGGCGACGTCATCAAGTTCAACCCAGCCCCAGCCGCCGGCCAGACTTGCGCATTTGAATATGCCTCTAAAAACTGGGTTGTTACCAGCACAGGCGGCACCGGAAGCGTGTTCACCAACGACGCCGACACGTGCAAGCTTGATGATGATTTAATGGTCCTTGGCACCCGGTGGCGCTGGAAGCAGGCTAAGGGGCTCGACTATGCCGAGGACTTCGCTGAATACGAACGCCAAATTAACGATGCGATGGGGCGCGATGGCGGCAAAGCAGTGCTGAACTTGGGTGGCGGCTACAACGATATCCTGCCGGTTGTCCTCGTCCCGACTGGTAGCTGGGGCCAATGATGCGTACTCCGCAGCGCCGCGTCACACGCACCCAGGTATCGCGCACGTTGTCCGTGTCTGCACCTGTCGGCGGCTGGAACGCGCGCGACCCCTTGGCCGAAATGAAGAAGACCGACGCGGTCGCGCTGGAAAACTTTTTCTGCACCCCGTTTGATGTGATGCTTCGCTATGGATACAGCAACTACTCAACTGGAATAACCGGCACGGTCAACACGCTGTGCTCATACTCGCCGCCCGTGGGCAGCATCAAGTTGTTCGCAGCAGCCGGTGCGAGCATCTATGACGCGAGTGCATCTGGAGCATCAGGGGGCGCCGTTGTAACTGGCAACCTCTCGGATAAGTGGCAGCACGCCATCTTCGGCACATCCGCAGGAACATTCCTTGTGATGGCGAACGGGTTCGATCCGGTGCTCGTCTACAACGGGACGGGCTGGGGCGGCGTTTTTAGCGCGGCTTTCAATACTTCCGTTACCAGCATCACCAGCGCTGGCACGCTCGCGACAGTCACGATGGCGAATCCGCACAACCTGAAGACCGGCATGCAGATTGTGGTCAGCGGCTTCACGCCAGCCGGGTACAACGGGACCTACACGATAACGGTAACCAGCACCTCGACATTTACCTACGTGCTGGCCGCGCCGCTGGGCGTCACCACCGTGACCGGGATCGCAACGCCGGGTGTAAATTTTGCCATCACCGGCGTGGCATCGACCTCCCTTATTTCGGTAAGCGCTTTTAAAAGTCGTCTCTTCTTCATTGAAAAAAGCAGCATGCGCGCCTGGTATCTCCCGACGCTCTCAATCGGCGGCGCCGCTGCGCAACTGGACTTTGGCAGCCTTTTCACGCGCGGCGGCTACCTGATGGCCATGGGCACCTGGTCACTCGATGCCGGCTACGGCATGGACGATTACGCTGTTTTCGTCTCGTCGGAAGGGCAAGTTGCCGTCTATAAAGGCACTGACCCCGCCAGCGCGGCCACCTGGGCGCTGATCGGTATTTATGATGTTGGTTCGCCTATCGGCCGGCGCTGCATGATGAAATATGCGGGCGACCTGACGATTATCTGTCAGGACGGGCTTGCGCCAATGTCGAAAGCACTCATGTCGTCGCGCGTGAATTCGCAGTCCATGCTGACCGACAAGATTCAGCATGTCATCGGTGACTACATCGGCACCTATTCTGCCAACTTCGGGTGGGAAACCGCGCTGTTCCCGAAGGCGAACATGCTGCTGATGAATATCCCCATTTCGCCAACGGCGTCCCGGCAAGTCGTCATGAACACGATCAGCGGCGCCTGGTCATTGTTCACTGGCTGGGATGCTGCGTGCTGGGAGCTGCACGGCGACAACCTGTACTTCGGCACCGCTGGCGCCGTATGCAAGGCATGGGACACGTACGCCGATGCCGGCACGAACATCAATTTCAACGCGCAGCAGTCGTTCAGCTACTTCGGCAGCGGATCGCAGCTCAAGAAGGTCAACATGGTCCGGCCTGTGATCTCCACGGACGGATACCCAACCATTCTGTTTGGGGTCAACGTGGATTTCGACACGAGCGACCCGCAGGGCCTGCCCACCTTCTCGCCATTCAGCATGACGCCGGCAGTGTGGGACGCATCCTTGTGGGATGACGGCAGCACCTGGGCCGGCGACCTGGCGACCAAGCGGGATTGGCAGACGGCGTTTGGAATCGGCTACAGCATCGCCGGGCACATGAAGGGGTATGCAAAGAATACGCGCCTGCGCTGGGCGTCAACCGACTTCCTTGTCGATGATGGGGGGGTCCTGTGATTACCATTGGGCCTGGCGTCGTTGAATGGGTGGCGAAGAAGACCAATGACTTCGGAAACTTCGGCTGCGCGGTTGGTATCGGCTGGTTGCATGACGGCGAGATCGTGGCCGGCGTGGCGTACAACGAGTTCAACGGGCCAAACATCAATGCACATATCGCCGTTGATCGCCCGCTGACGCGCGCCTTTGTCAAGATCATTTTCGACTACCCGTTTAATAAGGCCAAGGTCGACCGCGTGACCTGCCTGATTGGCGAGGACAACACGAAATCGCGCAAGCTTTGCCAGCACTTCGGCTTTCATGAAGAGGCGCGGCTGGCCGGCGCGCACCCTGGCGGCGACTTGATCATCTATCGCCTGTGGCGCAATGAATGCAAATGGTTGGAGAAGAAATAATGGATCACGAATACATCTACTGGGCGCCACAACGCAAACTCGGGCGCGGCTGGATTTGCTTCAAAAGCTCGCCATCGGCGCCGCCGCCTCCGGATTACACGGGCGCGGCCAGTGCGACTGCCGCCGGCAATCTGGAGGCGGCAAAGTTCGCGACCAAGGCGAACCGCGTCGACACGTACACCCCGTATGGCGACCTGAAATATACGCAAGATCCGAACGACCCGGACAAGTGGAGCAGCACCGTTTCTCTGTCCGGCTCCGGCCAGTCGCTACTCGACCAGCAGAACAAAACCAGCATGGGGCTGGGCAACCTGCAGGACGCAGCCACCGCGCGCGTGGGCGGGATGATGGGCGCGCCGATGCCAAGCGCCTACGATCCGACCAAGTCGACCAACAACGCCGCTGACCTGATCAACGCGCGCCTTCTGCCGCAGCAGCAGCGCGACCAGGCCGCCATGGACGCGCAACTGGCAAACCAGGGCATCATGCCCGGCTCCGAGGCGTACAAGAACGCGCAGGACCAGATGGGTCGCGAGCACAACGACGCCAAGCAGCAGGCGCAACTGCAGGCGATCAACCTCGGCCAGCAGCAGCAGGGCCAGCAGTACGCGCAGGAAGTCGGCAACCGCAATATGCCCATGAACGAGCTGAACGCGATCCGCACCGGCGCGCAGGTGACGAACCCGACGTTCCAGCAGGCGCCCCAGCAGCAAACGACGATGGGCGCCGACATGCTGGGCGCGACCGGGCAGGCGGGCAACTACGCGCAGGGCCTGTACGGCTCCAAGGTGGCGCAGACGAATAGCACGAACAGCGCTCTTGGCAGCATGGCCACAACCGCAGCGATGATGTTTTTATAATGCGCCCCTCCGACCACATCATCGAGGCAGTGCAGGCATTGCGCGCGCAGGCGCCGCAGGTGGATCTGCACGACCGCGCGACATTCCTGGCAAACCTGTCGTTCGTCCACCAGATCATCACCGCGAGCGAGGGCTTGCTGGCCGACGCAATCACCGCTTCCACTGGCGACTTGCGCGACTACTTCGTTTCGCACCTGGCCGAGGAAACCGGCCACGTCGAATGGCTGGCAGAAGATATCGGCGCGAGCAGCCTGCCGCTCAGCCGCACAGCGGTGCAGATGGCTGGCAGCATGTACTACATGGTCAAGCATGTGTCCCCCGCCTGCTTGCTGGGCTACATGCTGGTGCTCGAATGCTTTCCGATGCCGCTCGAAGTGGTCGAGGAACTGGAGCGCCTGCATGGCAAGCAGCTGCTGCGCACCGTGCGCTTCCATGCTGAGCACGACCCGGACCACGGCGCCGACCTGCTGGCGGTGATCGACCGGCATTACTGCCCCGAGATTCTGCAAAGCGCCATCGAGACGGCACGCTACATCAACGAATTTGTACAGGAGCTACACCATGGCCGGTAACCCCTTCACCAGCGCCAAGGCGCCAGCCTACAACTTGCTTGCGCCGGATATCGGGGCCGAGCAGACCAATCTATCGCGTCAGCAGCAGTTGGCCGAAATGCTGCGGTCGCAAGCTATGGCGCCGGACAATGGCACGCAGGTCATCAACGGTTGGGCGGTCAAGAAAAGCCCGTGGGAAAGCGTCTCAAAAATTGCATCGGCGCTGGCCGGAAACTACATGCAGCGCAAGGCCGATGACAAACAGCTAGCGCTGGCCAAGGCCATGCAGGAGCGCACCACGCAGGCCTTTAATGCGATGTCCGGTAGGACTGAAGCAGCGCAGGCTCCGCAAGCCGCAAACGTCATGCCCACGCTGCCAGCTGGCGCCGCCGACCCTGGCGCAGGCGAAATGCCGAGCGCGCCCCCTCCGCAACAGGCGAGCCAGGCCGACAAGCTTCGCAATATGGCCTATGCGGCCTACCTGTCAGGCAACAAGGAGTTGAGCAACAAGTATCTGGAAAACGCCAACCTCATGACCGATGGCCAGCGCAACGATAGCTATCTTGGCATCACCGCCGCGCAGGCGCGCGAGGCTGAGCTGGCCAAGCGTCAGAAGGAAGGCACCATGTCGCTGCAGCCGGGCCAGACCAACATCATGCCGGACGGCTCGCGGGTGGTCGCGCCGAACTTCGAGACGGGCGTCGCCGGCGGCTTCGACGCCCAGGGCGCACCGGTGGCCGGCGCGATCCCCGGCTCGACGCAGATCGCCGCAGAGCGCGCGGGCGCGGTGGCCGCAGCGACCTCTGGCGCGAACGCACAGAACGAGATGACCACGGTGAACATCGGCGGGCGCCCGGTCATGATGACCAAGGCCCAGGCTGTGCAGATGTCCGGTGGCGCCCCGCAGGGTGGCACGCATTACAACAGCCCGGACGGCGGCCTGAGCATCAATTTCAAGGGCGATCCGCAGGCCACCTTCGACCAGATTTCGAAAATCCCGGATCCAGTCCTGCGCGCCGAAGCGATGCAGGCGCTGGGCAAGGTGCAGGCGCCCGGCCAAGGCGGCATCGGCATTCAAGGATCGACGCCGGCGGAGGACGAGCAGAGCGTCGGTCAGGTGCGCAACAATCTGGCCATCGAGAAATCGCGCATTGAAAACGCTCAGTCGCCCGAGCAGCAGCAGAAGCTGGTCGATGCCCAGGGCGTGCTCGGCCTGCTCGATGCAGCCTTGCCACTGCTTACCAGCGGCGTACCGACCTCCAGCATGGGCGGCGTGATGCGCGACAAGGTGGTCGGCGGTCTTGGCATCAGCACGGATGCGTCGAAGGGCGCGGCCAAGCTGGCGGCTATCGGCGGCGCTCTGGTGTCGAAGATGCCGAAAATGTCCGGCCCACAGTCGGACAAGGACGTTTTGCTCTACAAGGAAATGGCCGGCAAGCTTGGCGACCCGTCCGTGCCAATCGGGGACCGGAAGGCTGCCGAGCAGGTCCTGCGCATGCTCACCGATAAGTACCTTGCCGGAAATCGAGGCAGCATTGCCAACCAGGCGCTGCAGAAAAACACGGGCGCCCCACAGACTCCGACCGTCGACTCTCTTTTGGAGAAGTATAAATAATGGCTACCGACGAGAAACTGGCCGCGCTCGAAGCGGCGCTGATCAAGGCTGACGCCGCCGGCAACACGGACGACGCGAAGGCGCTGGCCAGTCATATCCGCGCGCTCAAGGCTGCACCGCCGGCTGCCAGTCCGAAAGCACCGGCTGCCGCACCAGTCGCGCAGAAGGTTGCTGCCGCGCCACCGGCCGAAGAGGGAACGTCCTTTCTCGGCGGTCTCGGCAATCTGGCCTACGGCGGCGCAAAGGGTCTTGCTGACGGCGTGCAGGGCGCCGGCCAGCTCGTCTTGAACAGTGCTGACGCCCTGCTGAAGAAGTTCCCGATGGAAAACGGGAAGGTGGGCGCCGGATCGCGCTTCATTTCCGAGAAGGCCCAGCAGTTTAACGAACACCTGAAAGCCCAGGAGGCCGATTATCAGCAAGGCACGCGAGGATCGTGGGCAGCCGGAACTGGGCGCGTCGCCGCCAGCGTGGCGCCGTTCCTGGTGGGTGGCGAGGCCGCGCGCGCGCCGGAAGCTATCGGCTGGACGCAAAAACTCGCCGCTGGCCTACGGGCAACAGGAGGCGCCGCAGTACAAGGCGCTGGCCTGGGCGCCATCCAACCGGTATTCAACGGCGGCGCGCCGACGCTCGAATCGGTGATGACCGAGAAAGACCCATCCTCGTACTGGAACGAGAAGACAAAACAAATGGCGCTCGGCGCCGCGCTGGGCGGCGGGTTGAACCGTGTCGGCGCTGGAGTTGGGGCAGTCGGGAAGGCTGCCATGAATACCGTGCGCCCGCTGGTGTCGCCCGGCTCGACAGTGGGCGACATGCTCGCTGCTGGCCTGAAGAGGGTTCGCACCCAGGCGCCTGGGCAGCCCGAGGGCGACCTTGGTGGCTTACTGGGCGCAGACGCCAACCCGCAAGCGGTGATTGAGCGCCTGCGCGCCGCCGGGCAGCTCGTGCCGGGATCGAACCCGACCACGGCGCAGGTTGCTGGCATCCCGCAGTTGGTCATGGCTGAGAAGGTATTGCGCAGCAACCCAGCATCTGCCGAGGGGTTCGTGGAGCGCGGCATCAGCAACAACGCGGCACGCATGCAGGCGCTGCGCAGCGTGGCGCAGACGCCCGAGGCACTGGCCGCTGCCATCAAAGCGCGTGGCGAGGCGTCCAAGCCGCTGTACGACGCCTTCGGCAAAGAGGTGATGCCGCTCGATGATTCGCTGTCGGGCCTACTCAACACGCCAATTGGCAAGGACGCCATCGCGCGCGCCCGTGCGCTGGCCGCGAACAAGCAGCAGCCGTTCGGCATGGAAGCGGCCGTGCCAGAGCAAAGTGTTCCATCGGCTATTCTCGGCCCGGACGGGCTGCCGATGTTCACCACGGTCATCCCCGGCAAGCCGGGCAGCATCAACGGTGAGGCCGCCAATCAGATCAAGATGTCCATGGACGCCATGCAGCGGGACGTGCCAATGGCCGGCGTGGCATCGCACGAGGCTGGCGCCCTCCGCGACGTGCGCGGGCAGCTGGTCAGCCAGCTTGACGCCAAGTCGCCAACCTTCCAGCAAGCGCGTGATGCATGGGCGCAAGGCAGCGTACCGGTCAACACGATGGAGGCGGGGCAAAGCATCCTGAACGGCGTTTCTGGCCTCGGGCACAACGTCGAGAATGAAGTGGCGCCGATGCTTTCTCAGTACCGCACGCAACTGGCCAAGGCGTTGAAGGATGCCAAGTACGGTATCCAGCCGGAAGCGCAAGCGTCACTCGAAGCCATTCAGCGCGACATGCAGCGCGAGGCAATCAGCAACTCGATTCGCCAACCTGGCTCCGACACTTTTTTCAACGCGCAGGCGCCGAACTGGCTCGCCGGTAAGTTGTTTGGTCAGGGTCTGGACGGGAAGGGGTTCATTCCCAAGGCGCTCGGGGCGACTGGCGGCTATCTGACGGGAGGTCCAGTCGGCGCGTACGGCGGCAAGGTGGCGGCTGAAAAGCTTGGCGCCTTCGTCGGCAACCGCGTGAACAGGGAATTTCAAGAGGCCATGCTCGACCCGAATCATTTCGCGAAACTACTCGCCCAGGCGCTTGACCGGCAGAACGCCGCCACTTCGCCTGCGCTCAAGGCGCTCACGCCAGCCGGGACGAAAGCGGCGCAACTGAACATGGAAGATCTTCTTTCGCCAAGCCCGTAAAAAAGCTGGTACAAAGCAGCACGCAGCGATTTTAAAAAGCAATACAATATCCATGTAGCAATTCCCCTGTGAAGGGGCCTGTGTAGTCCAGACGAAAGAATATTATGCCACGCAACGGAGCCGGAACTTATGTACCAGCAGCAGGACAGCCGGTAGTCAGCGGGACACAGGTCAGTTCAAGCGTATTTAACGCTCAAATTGCCGACATGGGCGCGGCACTGACAACCTCGGTATGTACTGATGGTCAGACGCCCATGGCGGCAAATTTGCCAATGGGTAACAACAAGATTACCGGGCTTGCCCCGGCCACCCTATCAACTGACGCCTTGCAATATGGGCAGCTAAGCGCATCCGGCGGGTCCTATATCGTCGGATTCATCCAGTCCGGCACTGGCGCTATCGCGCACTTTGCGCAGGATAAGCTGCGCGAGCATGTAAGCGCGTTCGACTTCATGACCGTCGCACAGATCGCTGACGTTCAGGCCGGCACGTTGCTCGTGGATGTGACTGCCGCCCTGCAGGCCGCTATCACTGCAATTGCCGCTAAAAATCCGAAGGGAGCGCTTTACCTTCCGGCTGGCCGGTATCGAATCAGCGCCCCTCTCCAAATCCCATATGGCGTTTCTATTTTCGGCGTCGGCGCGACTGCTGCGGAAATTGTTTGCTATGACTGCGATGGCCTGGAATTTGTTACATACGGCTATGAAATCGGGTCCATGTTTTACGAGAATTTCGGGCTGTCAATTGGATCGGGCACCAACCGATCAGCAATCGTTGCGCCTGCCAATGCTGCGACCATGGACGGACTGTACTTCAATCGGCTGCGCTTTTACGGCTGGAACGAGTGTTTCAACCTGGCCGCCAATTGGAGTACGGCAATCACCTACTGCACGGCGCAAAACATCAACTGTTTCGTTGCCGCCTCCGCCGTCATTGTGGGTCTGCGCATCAGGAACAACCGTGCGGTGTATGGGGCTGGTGGCGCGGGTACGGCGGACAAGTACACCGTCGATTTGCGCGGCGGCACAATCCAAGAATCCATCCACATTGCGGATAATAATTTCTACGGCTTCGATGCCAATATCTCGGCCACGAACGTTACTGTATTTATGAACGTTACCGGCAACGATTTAAGCGCACTGGTAAATTGCATTCAATATACGACCGTAAGCGGTATTTTCAATATCACAGATAACTATATTGAATGCTTCAACACTGGCATTCTCGGCAACCCGCAAAGTGTCGATACTCCGACCGTAAAAATTAATATTCAACGGAACGGTTTTATCGGTCAATCGGCATCGCCGCAAATCGGAATCCAGTTGAATAGCGCCATTGGGACGAACCAATGGAACACCACAATTTCCGACAATTCATTCAGCGGGTTCTTGACCCACGATATAAAGATTTTTGCAGGCGGTCGTTCATACGTCGAGCGGAATCGTTTCATGTCCACTGCGCCGGTCTACAGCATCTTCATGGGCGGCATCCTGGCTGGCCCGGTTAAGTTGGCCGACAACTGGTGTCAGAAGGCTATTTATGTAGATGTCCCAGCCGATGTATCGACCGGGAAACTGATCCTAACCAACAACGTCGAAGGCAATACGTTCGTTCCGTACCGAGGCACTTTCACGCCGGTATATTCATCGCAGGCTGGAGCATTTGGCGCAATCACTTACAGTTACGCCAATGGGGCATACGAGCGTGTCGGCAATTTGTGCTTTTTCAACCTGACGATTGTTGAGACCGCGCTTGCCGTAGGGACTGCAGCGAATGGCGCCTACATTTCGCTTGGAAATATCCCATTCACCCCAGCAGCGACAGTGCAGGCAACTGCAATTACCGTGGGCGACGCAACGGGATGGGGGGCCAACACGCCGAGCGGGGCAATTCTTCTGTCTGGCACCAAGAACATTTCCATGACATACCGTACGACCGCAAACGGGGCGACAGCGGTCATGCAGGTTTCGGACATGACAGCCGGCGCCGGCAACCGCATCACGCTCTCGGGCGTCTTCCTCTGCGCGTAATCACAAGGAAAATCATGGCACCACGTACAGCACCCAGCAGAACCAGGCCAGCGCCGCGCCGCATCGATGACGCGGTGACGCTGTTCGCCCGGCTCGATTCGAACAAGTGGCTCATCGGCCTGGTGTTCGCCGGTCTGGTCAACACCGGGATCATGTACCAGCAGTTCAACCAGATCAAGGAAACGCTGGCCTCGAATACTGCGGATCAAAAAGTGAACAGCGCGCAGATGAACGCCGTGCAGATCCAGCAGGTGAGCGATCGCGCCGAAGCACAGATCATCAAGGCCGGTGCCGCCGCGATGGAGCAGCGCGTGCGCAGTCTGGAAGTCATGTTCATGGAAACACCAAAAAGGCGAGAAAAATGAGCGCTGCCAAGCTGATTGACGAAATAATTGCGCGCGAGGGCGGCTACACGAACCACGCGGCCGACCTGGGCGGGCCGACTGCCTTCGGCATCACCGAGGCGGTCGCGCGCGCCAACGGCTACACCGGCCTGATGCGCGACTTCAAGCGCGATATGGCAGTGGCCATCTACACGCGCCAGTATGTGAACGAGCCGGGCTTTAACAAGGTGCTGGAGGTCTCGCCTACCATTGCCGAGGAAATGATCGACACCGGCGTCAACATGGGTGTGAGCCTGCCCGGCCCCTGGCTGCAGCGCATCCTGAACGCCCTGAACCAGCAGGGGCGCGCATTCCCCGACCTGGTGGTCGACGGGCAGATCGGCCCGGCCACCATCGCTGCACTGCGGACGGTGCTCAGCCAGCGCGGCGTCGATGGCGAGGTGGCGATTGCACGCGCGCTGAACTGCCTGCAGGGGAATCGGTACCTGGAAATCACGGAAAAGCGACCGGCAAACGAGGCCTTTTTCTTCGGCTGGATGCTCAACCGCGTGGGCATCGCGTGATGTTCGCCGCCGGCGTCCTTGTCGGGATTCCGTGCGGCGTCGGCCTGATCCTATACCTCATCACCAAATTACCCCGCACCCTCAGCAAGATTTGCAGCGACAACCCGAAAGGAAAATAATGGATCCCGTCACCATCGGCCTGGCCCTGGCCTCACAGTTCGCCCCAAGCATCATCAAGTACTTCACCAACAGCGACACGGCCGGCGCGGTCGCAGGCCAGGTTATCGAGATCGCCAAGACTGTCACCGGCAAAGGTACGCCGGAAGCCGCGCAGGAAGCCCTGCAGGCCGACCCGGCGCTGGCCGTTCAGTTCAAGCTGGCGGTGATGGCGAACGACACCGACCTAGAGAAGGCATACTTGGCGGATCGCCAAAACGCGCGCGCGCGTGATGTGGCGATCGTGCAGGCTGGTCGCTACAACTGGCGCGCCGACGTGCTGGCCGTGCTGGCGGTGGGCGGCCTGGTGCTGTGCGTGTATTTCATCGCTCGGGATGCCGGACTGCCAGAGCGCGCAGTGAACGCGATTATGTTCGTGGCCGGTGTGCTGGCCAGCGCTGTGCGCGATGTCTACGGCTTCGAATTTGGATCGAGCCGCAGCTCGCAGGTCAAGGACGCGACGATCAGCAACTTGTCGAAATAGGTATCACCTCAGCGCCGCGCCGCAGCTGGTCCAGCTTGTCGGCCCAGCGCTGCATCATCTCGCGGCGCGCCGGCAGGTGGGCTGTCCTGTTGTAGGCCCGGCCGTTCACATCCTTGACCGCGTGCGCCAGCTGGTGCTCGATCAGGTCGACCCGCTCCCCCATCACCTCGTCCATGATCGTGCGCGCCGTCGCGCGAAAGCCGTGGCCCGTCACCTGCTCCTGCGGGTAGCCGAGCACGCGCAGCGCCGCATTCACTGCGCCATCGCTGATGCAGGTCTTTGCGCTTCGGATGCCAGGAAACACGTATTTTGAATGTCCGGACAGTGGCTGCAGCTCACGCAGGATGGCCACGGCCTGGCGCGCGAGCGGCACAATGTGGTCGTTGTCCATCTTCATGCGGCCGGCAGGAATGCGCCACTCGGCGGCCTCGAGGTCGATCTCGGCCCACTCGGCGCCGCGCAGCTCGCCCGGCCGGACGAACACCAGCGGAGCCAGGCGCAGCGCGCCGACCACGGAATAAAAGCCCTGGTAACCGTCGATGGCGCGCATCAGGGCGCCCACAGCGACCGGATCGGTGATTGCCGGGTAGTGCGTCTTCACAACGGGCCCCAGCGCGCCCCTGAGGCCGCTGGTGACGTCCACCTCGACTAGCGTGGAGGCGATCGCGTAGCGGCAGACCTGGCCGCACAGCTGCAACACCCGGTGCGCCGAGTCCTGCACGCCCCTATCTTCCATGCGCTGGGCAACGGCGAGAATGTCGCGCGGACGCAACACGGCCATCGGGATATTGCCAATGTGCGGGTAGATGTCGTTTTCCAGCCAGCCGGTCACCTTCTGCTTCGTCTTCGGCGCGCGCGTCGCGGCGGTCTTGGCCAGCCACTGGTCGGCCACCGCCTGGAAGGTGTTCACCGCGGCCACGGCGCCTTCGCGCCTTTTCTCCTGTTTGGCCAGCATCGGGTCGACCCCATTGGCGAGCTGCTCCCGGGCCTCGGTGCGGCGAGTGCGCGCGGCGGCCAGGCCCACCTCCGGATAGACGCCGATGGCCAGCAGCTTGCGTTTGCCGCCAAAACGGTAGTCCATGCGCCAGTATTTACCCGCCGCCTTGACCAGCAGGTACATGCCCAGGCCGTCCGTGTGCTTGTCGCCGGCGGCGCTGCCGGTGTGCTTCACCTGGCGGCAAAATGTGTCTGTAAGTGGCATGGAATCCCCGGCTTGACGGTACCTGAAAAGGGGTCATTGTAATGTACCGCCAAAAATACCGCCAAAAATGACGGGCTGGCATGGTATCGGGTGGTGTTGCTTGGGGTAAGAAAAACCCGCAGCGCCTATGGCAGTGCGGGTTTTTGGTGCTGCTTGGTGTCGCGTGACACTATGTACTGGTGCCGATTGCCGGAATGACTCTCTCCTATGAAAACCATTCCAACAATCGAAAAGTACCGTCAAAAGTACTGTCAGCCGTTTTCGGCCTCCCGTTCGGCCTCCTGCTTGGCCATCCACTCGCGGATTTCCTCGACTTTCCAGGCGACGGCGTTCTCGGACAGCTTGACCGGTTTCGGAAACAAACCGGCACTCACCTTGCGCCAGAGCGTGGTGGGCGAGATTGGAATGATGCCGCCCTGCGCCGGCCGCTTCGGTGTCGCGCGGCAGCCGACGAGTTCTTTTTGGCGAATGTAGCCGGTCTCGGGCAATGTGCTGGTGCTCATGATGTCAGTTCCTTTTCTGGCGCTTCCGGCTTATACCAGTCCGGTGCGACCTTACCCATTTTGAAATCGATGTCGCCAGAGCTGCATTTCGGGCAACTTCCTGCAATCGACGCGTTTTTTTCCTCGGTGCACTGGCTGAACCCGCAAGCTCTGCACCTGACCCACATTGTCATGTCGGTCCTTTCGTGTTACCCGGTACTGCGTCGAAGCCCTGCATTTCCGCGTCGGCGCGCGCGATCGCGGCCTCCAGGTTGGTCTGGCCACCCAGCAGCGCGTGGCCCTTCGGCGTCAACTTCCACTTGTAGCTGCCAACCGACTCGATATACCCGAGGCGATCCGGTTGCTGCCATCGCGGGAAGTACTCCGGTTCCCATACGACCGCCTCGCCATCGCCGTTCAGCTTCTGGCCCGGCCGCTCGCTGACCAGTTGCACAAACGCGACTTCGTCGGCGGTAAGGTCAGCGGCAGGCTGCGCTGGGGTGGCTATCCACTCGGCCCAGCGGCAGCGCACCCATTCGCGGGCCTCGTTGTCGTCCATGCCGTCTGTGGTTGATGCGTGGCCGAGCAGCGAAGCACCAAACGCGACAATGGCCGCGTCCCTCTCTGCCGCGCTGTCAGCCTGCCTCCATGCTGCAATTTCCTCGCGCATGAAGTGGCTTTCGGGATGGCATTGCACGTTGCCCTTGGCGTAGTGCGCTGCCATGCGGTCTTGCCATGTAGCGATAGGCGCGCTGTCAGCCGGTGCAGGGGTGGCGCGCTGCGCGATGACGCTTACCAGCACATCGAGCCGGTCGCACACTGCGTTGTAGGCGCTGCGCACCTCGCCAGTTGCCTGATCGCGCGCAGCACGCATTCCGTCACGCACCGCCTCTGCGCTCGTCCTCGGTATAGCGGCGGTAGGGGTGCGACGGCGTTGCTCGCAGTTGAAGCAGTTGCAAGGCTCGGCGCTGGGCTGCGGGAGACTGGCGCGAGCGGCTTGCCATACGGTCCATGCGGCTTCTGACGGGCCGTACTTATCGTAATCGCGTCGGAACTGGTTGGCATCGTATGCCGCCTCAAACGCGGCGCGCTCGGTTACTTCGTTGCTTGGGTGGGTCATGGTGATTCCTTCTCAAGTTTTGCGGACAAGCGCCCGAGCAGCAACAGCAGGCTTACCAGCAGCACCGCAGGGGTGCCGCCGAAGTACGAGGATGCGACGGCGCTCATGCTTTGCCACCTTCTACGCGCTGCGACAGGGCGGCAGGACGCTCTTGCCCCGGTGTCCACTCGATCATCCCACCTTCTTCGCTCGCCGCGTCCTGAATCGCCTCGTAGCACTCCGGATGCGCCTTCACGGTGCCGGCGTCAGCATCGCTGCCGTAGTAGCGATAGCGCGTGTATGTCTCGCCAGCGCCGATTAATTGCCAGCACCAGGTGCAGCGGTGCGGCTTGCGCGCTACTTGTGTGGTTGCTTCGGTCACGGCGCTCATAGCTCACCGCTCCCTGTGCGCTTGGCGAGGATGGCGCGAGCCTCAAATTCAGCCTTCTCGATTCGTGCGCCGTTGTGGTACAGCACACTCATCGTCGCGTAGTGTGGCCATGCGAGGTTGTAGTACGCCACAGCTTCACCGATACGATCTTGCCGCATCGCTTCGATGTGCTCCGCATCCGTCAGCGCCTCCCCTTGCGCAACCGGGGCGGCAGACCGCAACGCCTTGTAAATTTGCACGAGCTTGGAGCGGTCGCAAACAAACACGTTTGCAGCGTCGCGCATGGCATCCGTCATCTGTGCAGGCATCAGCACGCTGTCGGACGGCGCTGCAACGGGCTGGCGGGCGTCGATATAGGCGCACATCGCTCTATAGGTCGCACCTGTCGGCTGCTTGCGATATGCCCGCGCCAATTCCACGAAAGCAGTGTCATCGCCGATGCTGCCCTGCTTCGGCAACTCGCTCGCCTCGCTATTGGCTTCAGTGGCGGCAGGAAATACGGGGCATGTCTGGTGGCCGCAGTTGCGCTGCACGTCCATATCGCAAACGCGGCAGTACGTGCGGCCCTGCTCGGCTTTCGCCTCCTGTTGCCGAATCATCTTAATCACATCAGATGCAGATGGGCCGCGCCTCACCTCCACGGCGGCTTTCGCCTGCACTGGCGATGCGGGCGGGGTTGCGATGGCAGCGGTCATCCAGTGGTTAGCATGATCTTCCATTGCCTTGTCCATCAGTCGATCCAGCGCCTCGCCGTCCAGTTGTTGCCAGAGGCAGAGGCCGGATCGCTCACGCTTGGCGAGGCGATAATCGTGATTGCCGCCATCGCGCAGGAGGCGATACCGGGCTGCATCACGTGCATCAGCCTCGCCCGCAGTCTGGATAGCTGCGCGCTCTGTGGCGGCAATGATCGCTTCGAATCGCCCCGCCAGTTCGGCGTTGACTTCAGCCTTCGCATTGCTGTCGTCGGTGTTCTTGGCCCGGTGGCTGGCCTCGTAGTAGCGGAACTTGGCAGCGGCTTCGGTCAGCGCCTCGCGCAACACGCTCACGGCGGATTTTTCGGTGGTCATTTCGTCTCGATCCATTTGTAAAGTTTGCGCATCAGGTTGACCCAGCGGTTCGCCCATTTGGACGCGTACATTTTCGGCTTGTAATCAGGTGGCATCGCCTTCCCCTTTCGTATCGCCAGCACTGTCAGGGGCGGTGTACTTCGTGCAAAGCTCGCCCAAGCACTTCGCAAGCGATCCGGTGGCGAACCACCACAGCGGGGCGCGGCCATAAGGCATCAGCGCAACGAAGTAATCGCCCGATTTCTGGCGCGTCACCTTTACGTCGCCCACCTCGGCAAGGCGCTTCAGGAATTCGCCATTGTGTGCGTCGCTCATGACTGGTCTCCCGCATCCGTCAGCGTCCGCACGGCTGGCGATGGTGGGGCTGGTGTGCCTTTCATCCAGTTCGCACAGATTTCCTGCACATCGCTTTCGTAGCCGACGCAGCGGCAGTGCTCTTGCAGCGTGCAGCGTCCATCTGGCACCGCCTGCTCTTGCGCTGGTCCGCTAGGGGTGGCGGTAGTGGCTAGGGCGCGGATATCCGCAACTTCCAATTCGCGGAAGTAGTCGAGCGACCAATCCGATTGTGTTTTCATGTCGCGTGCTGCCCAGCGCTGTTGTGCTGTCAGCACCTTTGCGCGGCTGTCCTCGCTACGGGGGCGGCTGTCGATGAACTGCACGAGATTGCGCGCAGCAGTCTTTACTATAGGATTGGTGAGGTCATTATCCCAATAGTCAAGCGTCGTCATGTAGGTGGTAATGAGCAGATGAAACTGTGGGTCGTCGTGAATGCTCGCGCCCTGTCCGCTCACTGGCGCAGCCGAAATAGCCTTGATGCGCTCGGCAAGGACCGCTTCGCCGCTCAATGGTGGCGCGGACAAGAACGTCTCAACCACTGGCGCATGCGTGGTAGCGTCTTGCAGCATCATGCGAAGGTGCGACAGCGCAGCCATGCGGTGGCCGTCGAACTGAAGCGCCAAGCGCCGCCATTCGTTCGCTGCATCCGGCTCATCGGTCTGCAGGCTCACTGGCGCAGCAGCACGGGCAGCGAGGTCGGCGCGCACTTGAGCAACGATGTCGCACAGGCTCGCTTGCTTGGCGGCACCGGCATTGCCGTTCAACAATACGTCCAACTCGCGCACCAATGCTTGATGGCTGCGGTGTACCTCGTTCCATTCTGCGATTTGGCGAAGCGCTCGCACATCAGCACGAGCAACACGCGCCTGAGCAAATGCATAAATCTGGTCGGTGCTGTGATACTTCACGTGCGCCCCACCGAACGGCGCGTACCAGGTCGTATCTGCATCAGGCAGCGAAGGGCGCTCGTCAGTCGGCGCGCTTACATCATCGGCAGGCTGCTCCCGGCTTGCACGCTCTGCCATGTAAAGCGCATAGCCCTGATCATTCGCAAACGCGGCGCGCTTCAAGGTCGGGTGCTCAAGGATTTCGATGCCGCCGAGCGGGTCGGGCGCAGCAGGGGTGGCGGCAAGGTCCAGCGACGCTTGCGACGGGCCGAATTTCAACGGCCACGCAAATTCCGATGGGTGCGAAATCGCACGCTCGGCCATTGCCAACTTGTCGAGCAAGCGCAGGATCGCGGCAGGGTTGGCGGCGGCGATGTACTGCGCGTTCGCACGGTTCGATAGGTACTTGCAATCAGTCGTGCAAATCTTGAAAGCGAATTCCTCATAATCCTCGGTCGGGTTCGTGCTGCCGCCCAACTTGCGGCCTGCATGGTCGGCAAGGATCACGTAGTTGTCGAACATTGTTGTCCACTCGCCCGGCGTCGCGGCTTCGGCCAGCCTGCGCAATTCGGCCACTTCGGCGCTCTGGATGGGCGCAGGGGCGGCAAGACTCGCATCAAGCTCACGCTTCGCATCGATCAGGCTTTGCTGATGCTGCGCGACGCAGGCGGTGAGTTGCGCGACGCCTTCCTTGATGACAGCCATGCATTCCGCGTCGAGCTTCTCGCAATACGTCGGCTCGCGGCTCTCGTCGGTCGGCGTACACATGCGAGCAAGGGCGCTAGCGAGGGTGAATTTAGATTGGCTCATTTGGTCATTTCTCCATGTGGTTGTTTTGCGGGGCCGAACAGGTATGTGTGCAACGGGTCGCGCTTGAGATTCGGCGGCCAAGCCTGAAACACTGGTCGGTGCGGCTTGGCGGCATTGTGGATAAGCGTTTCCTCGTCAACCAAGGTGTACTTCGACAGCTCGCCAGCCTTGCCGCGCGCGGACCGGGCAGCACCCGCCTTGCACATGCGGTACAGGCTCTGCGCCACATCATCGAAATTACCGCCGATAACCGCATGCACCTGTGCCGCCGTTTGCGTGCCGCCTTCGCGTAACTGCTCGGTGACCGTCGCCCGCAACTGCATGCCGGCGCGCCGGGCTGCGGCTATGACCGCTGCCTTGGGGTCGTCTTTACGCTTCGTCATGGCAGGCTCCTTAAGCGAATCGCAACAGTTGCTCGACAACGTTGTCGAGATCGTCGCGCGTATATTTGGTGAGGATTTTCGACAGCACCACGTTGATAATGCTGTTGTAAAGCCTCTCTTTTTCTTCGTCGTCCATGCGCTCAAACGACCAGCTTTTCGCCGTGAACCTGATCGAGCCATCCAGCCGTACAGCAGCGTCATAAAACCCCGCCAAGATCGTGATATCTTCCCGAAACTGTTCAACCGTCTTGGCAATCGGCTCGCCCTTGTATTGCAGCGGTGGCGCCTCCCAGGCGTCGAATGCCAGTCCAAGCAGGGCAAACAGTTTTCGATGAAATGCCACGTTGTTGTGCTTCGTGACCTTCACCTTGACGCCGGCGCCCAGCTTGATCTTGGCCAGATAATCGAGGCCTTGCTGATCGACCGGCACCAGGGCACCGCCGGCCACTTTCATCAGGACGATATCCGTCACTTGCGCCCCCATGCCTGCTGCTTAATGTCGCGCTTCTGCTCGGCCAGACCGGTGATGCGCTCGCAGCAAAGCGTCATCGCATCCAAGGCGGCGCGGCCGGCGGCGAGCAGCGCCTCGGCGCTTTCCGGCATCGCGTCGTTGTCCGGCTGCATAAGGCGCAGCACCTTGGTGGCAGTCGAAGACAGTTCACCGCACAGGATGCTGAGATTTTTCTTCTCGTCCTCGTGCGCGGCGCGGATGGTCGAGTAAGCGCCTCGGGCCATCAGCGTATCGTCGTCAATTTGCGTCAAGTCGATCATGTTCGCTGGCGGGAGTTAACCCGCCCCTTATGGTTTAGCGCGCAGCCTTGGAGCGGCGCAGTTGCTTCGAGGTGGCCTGAACATCGCAGCCGGTCAGGTTCAGAACGAACGGGATATCGTCGTCCATGTCCGAGAAGTTCGGTGCAGGCTTTGGCGCTGGCCGTGGCGCTTGATAGCCCTTCGGTGCCGGTGCTGCTGCGTCACGCTGCCCGGTGCCGCCCTGGTAGCCTTCGGCGCCGGCCGATTCACGCTTACCGCCTTGCAGTGCCACATCAGCCACGCGGATATCCATCGACTTACGCTTGTTGCCGTCCTTGTCGGTCCACTCGCGCTCACTGATGCTGCCGCCCACGGTCACGGCTTGGCCTTTGGTCAGGTACTGGGCGAGCGCTTCGCCGCGCTTTCCAAAGATGGAGCAGTTCCACCAGATGGTTGGCTTATCCCGTCCCTGGCTGTCAGCCACGCTAAACGACGTGACGGCATCGCCATTTGGTAGAAAGCGGCTTTCGCAATCCTTGCCGAGTTGGCCTGCAACGGTGATGTTGTTCATGCTGGTACTCCTTCAATGAGTTTGGCCTTGAGGCGGTCGTAATGCGCTTTCACGCTCTTGTCGTTCTTGCTCTCGCGCCATGCGTGGGCGAATTCCTCTTGCAACTCGCCCACAGTCTGCGCGGCGTCCATAGCGGCCAGCAGGGGCATCACATCAACCTTGGCGGCGACTGGCTTGGGCTGCGGCTTGGCGGCTTCGTGGCCGTCATCGTCAGCCTGATACAGCCCTGTGATCGCTGCCAGTGCATAGCGGCGCGCATAGGTCGCGGCGCTGCCATAGCCCTGCGCGTCGTTCTTTTGCAGCGGTACGGTCATTTCGTCGTCAATCCATTCGCCGGAGGTATGCAGAAGGCGCGTAGTCAGCGCCAGAAAGCCGGGAGCCGATGGGCTGAAGGTTTGCATGAACACGATGCCATGCACGTTCAACGGGCCTTTGATGGCCTCAATGACCGATTCCAGGTTGGCGTAGGTGGACTTAAACGCCGGGTTCTTGCTGTCCTTCGCTGCGAAGGTGATTTCTTGCTGCGCCTTGAGTAGCGCGCCAGCGATGTTGCTGATGCTGTCGGAGGTTTTCATTTGCTCTGCCTAGGTGGTTGGGTGAATCAGAAGGGCAACTCGCCCTCGGTAATCTGCTGCTTGCGCTCTGCCTGCTCTATCGCGGTCAGTGGTGGGAACACGAACGTCCCCGTCATCGCCGCCCCTTGCGAGCGCCGATAGTCGGCCCGAGCACGGTTACGCCATACCTGTTGCTGCTCATGCGCTTGCAGGCTATCGGCTGCATCTTGCGAAAGTCTCGTGTTCATGGGCTACTCCGGGAAATTTGCAACCATCACGACAACAGCGGTCACGATGGCGAACAGGGGGAACCAGCTTCCTTCCATGCGGCGGTAGATGCGGCAGACCAGCGAGCGGCGGGTAGGTATCTTCGTGACGGCCTTCACATTGCCTCCACGACCAGCGCCAGGCACGCGCACAGAACAGCGCCGACCAGCATCAAGCCTTGGTGAGCGTCCGAATCAGCGATCCGGTGCAGCAGGAGGAAGCGGATCACTTGGCACGCTCCGCAAGCATGGCGTCGGCAATCTGATATGCGAGGCGCGCATGCTGCTGTATATCGCTAAGCCCATCAGCAGGCGTATATCCAATATCGCGCCACGGAGTTGTCATTGCAGCAGTTATCGCCTTCGCCGCGAAGTAGTCGCGCAGCGTCATGCCGTTGAAATCGCTGTCGTGCTGGTCGCCCGGTATCGGGAACGCATTGCCGCCTGTTTTGCTCATGACTATCTCCTCTGCTTCGTTGTCGGTACCGGCCCCAGCTGCCTGCGGATCTCGTCGGGCGTCGGCGGTGGCGTGCGCTGCTTCTGCCGCTCCTGCATCCACTTCCTGACTGCTTCCTTGGTCGGCATGCTGGTCTCCGGTAGCTGGTGCTGTTCGGGTGCCGGTCTATTCCCGGCTGCCAAGGCTTATCGCGCCCAACGCATCCATTTTTTTGTGAGGCTGACATTCCCCAGCGGACGGATTGAACTGAGCAGCGCCGCGCTCCCCTACTACCGGTAAATCAGGCGATGGCAAACTCGCGGTGCCACTGGTGGCGCTCGGCCCGCGCCTCAGCGTTGTGCGCCCGCGCTTCCCGGCTCAGCTGCGCATCCACGCACTCCGCGATGCTGGCCAGCGCTGCCTTGCTGAACAGGTGGCCGATGTCCTGCGTGTCGCGGCCAGCGGTGATGCGCTCGACCGTGCAGGCGTCCTCGTCGCGGTCAACGGTTACGTTCAGCAGCAGGCCGTCGTGGTCGTAGCGGGTGGTGGCGATCATGCTGCGACCCATGTGGCTTTGGCGATGGCAGCGCGGGCCAGATGGCAGGCGCTGCTGTATGCCTCGTTGCCATCGGCGGTTGAGCAAGCAATCAGAGCCTCCAGCAGATCAGGCGCCGCAGCAATCAGTCGAGCGTTGGCCTCTGCGCCGTCATAAAAGGCCGACACCTCGGCAATAAAGCGCTTATCACCGTTAGGCACGCGCCCATCCATCGCATAGATAAACTGACCCTCCCAGCCTTCTGACCTCAATTCCCATGGGGCTGGTGTATGCGCTGGTAAATTCGCTGCCGTCATCTCATCTACTCCGGTTCGTTGGCTCGTTTGCTGCGCTGAGCTGATGTAGCAACTATAAACGCTTGTTTATATCGCTGTCAACGACTGTTTAAACAATTGACGAAAAAATGACGAAATAAATCGTCGGTGTATGCACAAATCGAAAAAATACCCGCTCGCGGCGGGTTTAGTGGGTTGTGGCGCTTGTCGCTACAGGTTCAATTCACTCTTTCTACTCGACGGCTTTGGAGCCGGCGTCTGCCGCGCCTCTTTAATTGCCGCCGTAGCGCCGATAGTCTTGAAGCGGATTACCCTGAACTGGCCTCCCGCCATCGGCATTGCGAATCCGACTTCGCCGCCACTCTCGAAAGCTTGCACTGTGATTGAAAAGTTATCGAATACGTAGTATTTACTATCGCCCCAGGTTGTGCATGTTGCGGTCAGTGGAGCGGCGCCCACGGACGAATTGAGCATCATCGGGTATTCGTCTTTGTCCTGGCAATCAACAGTTGGAAGCCGTACATAGGCCAGACACGAATCCTTTGCCACGTTGCACACAACCCCAGCCGTAGACCCAGTGTCATTGGACGTGTTCGCGATCTGAACGCCCGCCACAATCGCGGTGCTCCATCGCTCGTCGGCCCCGACGGCCAAGCCATGAATCAGAAGAAACAGTGTAGCTATTTTTAGTTTCATGGAGCAACCTTGCGCATGGAGAAACGTATGTAAAAAATGTTCAATTGAAAGTGTCGCGCAACTCATTAATTGTTACAAAGAGCACCTGTTGTTTCCCGAAACCACGCGTATATTATGCGGTGGAGGTAAGCGCACGATGATGAATGAGGCCCTATTGCTGGTTGCTTTTCGAGCTATGGACGAACTGCACAAGCGCCATGCCGTTGCGGCGTTGCAGGCGCTGGCGAAGGACTACCCCGCGCCAGCCTTACCTCGGCTCCGGCTTGTTACCCCGAATGCCGTCGCCCAGAATGGCCTTGGGCAGCGACCGGACGATTGACATAACCGTGCCCTGTTCTGCGCCGCCACAGGCCCGGAACATGCTCAGCAACTCACCTTCCTCGGGCGTGACCCACTGAAGCTGCGCCGCCGGCAATGGCGCCTGCTCCGGCTTCCTCCAGGCAAGCGCGCGGTCCACATCAAAATCCTCGCGCATCAGGTCCACCAGGTCGACATCGAAGAACTGGGCCAGCTTGATCGCGTAGTTCGAGGTTTTCGAGTCTCGTTTTTCCATCTGCGAAATAGCCTGCGCATCCGTGCCGACAGCCTTCGCCACCGCATCGAACGTCAACCCACGTCGCTCCCTGAGCGCCTGCACATTTTTACCTATAGCCATTTGGCGATTCTATAAACATTCGTGAAAAAACAAAATGAACGGGTGTTGATAGCCCTTGACGCTGTTATAAACACGTGTTTAAATAGTGCATGGACAAATTAAACAAGCTAAATGAAGCGGTCGATCTCCTGGGAGGTCGCCCTGCTTTTTGCGCCGCCCTGGATATCTCTCCACAGCGGCTTTGGAACTGGATCAAGCGTCGCCAGACGCTGCCGGCCGAGTACTGCCCGACCGTCGAGCGCCTGACCGAAGGCAAGATTGTCTGCGAAGACTTCTGGCCCGAAACGGACTGGGCGTACATGCGCAAGCAGCGGCCGCCGAAGCGTCGCGCCACACCAACCCCACCGCCGTAACCGCCTCACCCATGGCGCTACTTTGTCGCGTCTGTACTGTTGCAATCTGGAAATATATTTATCACCCGCAATCCTGAAACCCCTGCACTGGAGAAAACCATGAACCTGATAGCCGAAATCCCCGCAATTGAAGCCGAGCTGGACGAAGCAGCCGCCCGTACCGAAATCATCCGCGTGCGTGTGCGTCCGGACCAGAAAGCGGACTTTGCCAAGTGCTCAGCAGCGATGGGCCTGCCAAGCGCAACGCACGCCTACAACCTGATGATGAAGGCGGTGTATGCACATGTTAGGCGGCGCGCATCGGAGCGTACAGGGGCCGCTCGTGGGCCAGTTGTGCGCGGCGCGATCAGGCCGAGCCGAGTTTGAAGGATTCAAGGTGTTGCGCAGGAAAGCAAAAGAATAGCCGCAGACAAGGCGGTCGACATGACAAAGGGAATGACCATGGCAACAACAGCACCAGACACCAAGCCCGACCCGGACGAATACATCGTCCACTGGGCCCAATGGTTCACCATCACCTACTGGCGCCTGTTCAACGCGCCAGCCGGCACCGACGAGCGCCGCAAAGCCTGGAACCTGCACGACAAGGCCAGCAAGACGCTGATCCACTCGGTTGGCATTGCTGACCCAGGGAGTCAGCCATGACGATCGTATCGATTGACCACATCCGCAACAAGGGCCGCGCTGCTGCCCTGCGCGGTGACAAGCGCGACTCCCACGGCATGAACTGGCTCGCCGCTGCCCTGCCGCATTGGCTCTCCGGCTTCGATTCGGTCAAGCAGGCCTCTCCAGCTTCCCATGGTGCGCCGGCTGGGCGCGGGCGTGTTGATGCGGCGCAGGCGGTGGCATCATGAGCGCCTCAATCGAACTGCGCGCACTGGTCGCCTGCCAAAAGTACGTTGCTGTGCAGGGGCTGATTCGTAGCCTGACCCGACAAATCGGGGATGCTCTCGACGCATGCCCAGGCACAAATAGTGAGCGCCCGAGCGAAGAATCCTACAAGCCGACACACCTTTCCGATTTCTATCGGAGGGGCGATATTGCTGGCGAATGGGGGTTCATGGGGTACAACGGACCCGACTATCTGGCAATATTCAAAGCGTGCCCCCATTGCGTCCTGGCCCACCAACTGATCCAGCAACGCAAAGATGCTCGGCAATCATTTGGCGCGGCCAAGCGCCAGATAACCCGCCTCGGGAAACTGCAGCGGGTTCCAGCATGACCCCAATCACCATCCAATTCCGCGCCCGCGTATCCCGCAAGCAGAGCTGCGCCGGCTGCTTGTTCATCGACCAGAAGGCCGAGACTTGCCACGCTGCATGCGCTGAAGCTGCCAAGCGCGGCCTGCCTGACTGCGACGATGCCAAGGGCTACATCTATGTGGCTGACGAGGTGGACCCGCGCCAGTTGCCGCTGATTGGGGCTGACCATGGCTAGGATTCGCACCATCAAGCCAGAGTTCCCTCAGTCCGAAAGCATGGGCAATGTCTCACGCGAGGCCCGCCTGACTTTCATAATGCTGTGGACCCTGGCTGATGACGAGGGGAGGCTTCGCGGGAATTCGCGAATGCTCGCGAGCCTTCTTTTCCCCTACGATAAGGACGCTTCCGACCTCATCGACGGCTGGCTGGCTGAACTTGAAAAAGAGGGCTGCATCCTTCCATACAAGAACGGCAAAGATAGCTACATGCAACTCTGTAACTGGTTGATTCATCAGAAGATTGACAAGCCGAGCAAGTCAAAAATACTCCCTCCGACAGAGCAATCTCGAATCCTCGCGAATCCTCGCGAAGTGTCGTCGGAGGATCAAGGATCAAGGATCAAGGATCAAGGATCTGAGGAAAGGACCAACGACAACACCGTCGTCGTCGGCCTGCCCGAAATCGTTTCTGCCGAACCTGAAAACCTGCGAGTCGCTTCGCTGCCAATGCGCGAGGTTCCGCCGATCTCGCAAGACCCGGCCGTCATCCTGTCCGTGGCCCTGCGTCGTCAAGGCGTGAACTGCATGTCGACGCACCCAGTGCTGCAGGAATGGGCTGCCAAGGGCGTCAGCCTTGTGTTGCTGACCGAGGCCGTGGCACTGGCCCGCGAACAGAAGGGCGACGCCCCGATCCCGCCGAACTACCTGGTGCCGATCATTGCTAAGCTGCAAAACCCGCCAGCCGGTGCCAAATCTGGCACTTCCGGCCAGCGCGGCC